>Ga0208492_1000117_pt1 | contig 82445 bp, 66 predicted proteins | sample Subbioar_CSW14AB_FD_184820 | JGI IMG/M metagenome (GOLD analysis project Ga0208492, IMG submission 184820) | Serpentinite rock and fluid subsurface biosphere microbial communities from McLaughlin Reserve, California, USA - CR12Mar_CSW14AB (SPAdes) | ecosystem: Environmental > Terrestrial > Deep...
GAAACGAGCGATAGGGCCCCGGCTTTTCAAGCCGGGGGGAACGGGAATCCCTTCGGATCGATCCGGGTGAGAAGTGCTCTAGTCGACCGGCGACAGCCACCCGTGTCGGTCCGCGACCGTGCCGGTGTGGATGCCGCGGATCTCGTCGTACAGGCGCGTGGTGAGCGAGCCCTCGGCTCCGTCTGCGACGGTGAGCGTCGAGCCCTCGGTGCCGAGCTCTCCGACCGGCGCGACGATGCCCGCGGTGCCCGTGCCGAAGAGCTCGCGGAGCGTTCCGTTGTTCTGCGCGGCGACGAGCTCCGCGTACGCGAGGCGACGCTCGACCACGGGGATGTTCCACTCGCGCAAGAGGTGGAGGACCGAGTCGCGGGTGACACCGGGGAGGATGGTGCCGTCCAGCGGCGGCGTGATGACCTCGTCGCCGATGCGGGCGAAGAAGTTCATCGTGCCGACCTCTTCGACGAACTTGCGCTCGGCTCCGTCGAGCCAGAGCACCTGGTCGAACCCGCGCTTCTTGGCGTGCTCGGCCGCGAGCAGGCTCGCCGCGTAGTTGCCGCCCGTCTTGGCCGCGCCCGTGCCGCCCGGAGCGGCGCGCACGAACTCCTGTTCGACCCACAGCTTGAGCGGACGACGCGCGCCCTGCCAGTAGCTGCCCACGGGCGAGAGGATCACGTAGAACACCGCGCTCTTTGCGGGACGCACGCCGAGGAAGCCCTCGTCGCCGATGATGGTCGGACGGATGTAGAGCGAGGTGTCTTCGAGCTTGGGCATCCAGTCGTGGTCGACGAGGACGAGCGACCGGACCGCCGAGAGGAACAACGCCTCGGGGACCTCGGGCAGGCAGATGCGCCGCGCGCTCGAGTTCATGCGCGCGGCGTGGCGATCGCCCCGGAACAGGCGGTGCGCATTGCCCTTGGGGTCGCGGAAGGCCTTGAGCCCCTCGAACACCGACTGCGCGTACTGGAGCACGCTCGCGGCCGGGTCCATCTCGAACGGCGCGTACGGGACGATGCGCGGAGCACCCCAACGCGAACCGTCCCACCGGGCCACGAACATGTGGTCGGTGAAGTACTTGCCGAAGCCGAGGCCCTCTTCGGCCGGCCGCGGACGCGGCGTGCGGGTGCGCTCGATTTCGATGCCCACGGAAGCGTGCGAATCGGCCATTACGGTCTCCAGTTGCTCGCGTCGTAGGTCGGCGCGCGCCGGGAGGCCAGAGGTCAGCGCATGCCGTCGAAGCCGTAGTCGGTGATGTCTTCGGTATCGCTCGGTCCCTGACGCACGATGAGAAGCGTGCGGTCGGAGCGGACGCTCGCCACCGCCAGCATCGGTAGGAGATCGCCTACCGCAGTGCGCCAAAGAAGGCGCGCGTCGTCCTTGCTGCAGGCGACGGAGGTGTCGACGATCGCGGTGGCGTGGTCACCGACCCATCGCGACCGCCACAAGGGCAGCGAGCCGCGCCGAGCCTCGACCACGTTGCCGTCCTCGGTGCGCCCGAGCCGTTCGTCACGGTCGCAGACGTCGAGCGACGCGACGAGCGCGTCGAGCGGGAGCGGGAGCTTGCCGTCGTCGTCCAGCGAGACATCAGCCTCGAAACGGGGCTTGCCCTTCTCCTCGAGGACCACGTGCGGGCCGTCGACCTTCAGCGAGAAGACCTCGTCGCCCGCCACGTTCTGCAGCCGGAGGCGCAGCGCACGGCGGCCGACCTCGAGCCTCCCGCGGCCGAGCAGCGTGGGCTTTCCTTTGACGCCGATCAAGTTCGTCTTGGCGACGACCCGTCCGACGTCGATCAGCCGGTCGTCCGGTTCCTTGCGGAACGGCACCACACACCCGGGCTCGATCTTCCGGTCCAGATCGGCCGCGGGCAGAAGCCCGACCGAACCGACCGGCGCAACGCTCGGGAGAATCCGCTCGACTTCCGCGGCAAAAGAGCCCTTTGGACAGCCGGGAGTGGCAATGCGCGACGGAACCTTCGGCCGGAGGCCCTGCTCACCGCAGGCCACGCCGGCGGACGCGACCAGCAGCAGGCTCCACAGCAGATGAAGTCGTCGCACGGGGCGCCATCCTACTTGAGCAACGGCGCCGGCGTGATCATGTTGTCGCAATGTCGTTCGGGCCGCCAATCCACCAGAAGCCGCGCCTCTGCCCGAAATGTAATGCGGCACTGCCGTTGCCTACGTTGGAGCGCTGTCCGATTTGCGGGGCCGATGTCCGTGGACCGGGCGATCTGGGCAAGGCGGTCGTCGAGGCGATGACCGACGTGCTCGGAGACCCCCTCGGCAAGCGCAAACAGCGCGACTGAAGATCTGTCGAGAAATCCCCCGGACTGAAGTCCGGGGCACCGACTACAAGACGAAGCCCTTCGGGCTGGCGGAGTTACGTGTCGACGACGACTTCGTTGTCGCCAAGCGTTGCTTCGTTCTGCTCGAAGTCGGGTTCGAGCAAGCCAGAGCCGTGTCGGGTTCGTTGATCGCGCGCTACGAGCGAGGTCGTCTCTGTGCGAGCTCGCCAACGCGCACTTGAAGCACCACCACGGAATGGCCCAGGTCTTGGTCCGCGGCCTCCAAAAAGTCACCTGCGTGGCGATGCTCGCGGCGATCGGCGCGAACATCCTTCAGCACGCGACTGCACTGCTCGCGTAGCCAACGGCTGCTGACCGAACGACGCCAACACCTACCGGAAAGTCGCCGCATAGATCGCGACTACAGGCGCCTGCCTGCCCGCTGGACGCGGCCTTGCGGTCAGCCGCGCTCACTGTGGCGAGCCGCATCCTGCTAGCCCGGAGGGCTTCGTCTTGCTGTCGGTGCCCCGGACTTCAGTCCGGGGGAATTCTCCGACGGAGCAACCGGACCAGCACCACGCCCGGCACCACGAACACGCTGGCGAGGCGGAGGACGAGGACCACCAGGGTGAGCGCGGCGAGCGGAAGGTCGAGGCCGCCGCCCGGCGTCAGCAGTGAACGTTGCGCGGTCATCCACCCGAGGAGCTCGCGTCCGAACAGATACGCGACCACGATCCACAGCGCTCGGAAGCGTCGGTGCAGCGTCATCGCGGCACCTCGCTGCCCGACGTGAGGAACGCGAGCAAGAGCGCGTTGCCGATCGGCCCTCCGGTGGCGAACCGCGATCGATCGCCGTGCCCCACCGGCAGCCCGAAGAGCGCGGTGGTTCGGTAGATGCGCTCGAACGAATCGCGACGGCCGAGCGCACGCGCTGGCGCGAGCGAGAACCCCGTTGCGGCGACCGACACCCCGAGGATCACGGGGCCGCTGTCGATGTCGCCCCCGCCCCGATGACCGGCCGCGTACTCCCGGATGGCCCCGAAGCCGAAGAACGTCGACTCGTGCGCGAACAGCCCTTTCGCGAGCGACTCCGCGAGCGCACGATCGACGAACCCCGCGTAGTACGCGGCGAGCCCGGTACCCGAGCCGCGGGGCGCGTCGTGGGGCTCGCCTCGGATCGCGCCCATTCGCTGGAAGACGAGACCGCTCGCGGGATCGATCTGCACCGCCCGCACCCGCGAAACCCAGTGCTGGAGCACGCGGTGGTGATCGACGCCCGTGGCACGTCCGTGCACGGCGATCGCCGCAGCGACCGCAGCGACGTCGGTCGGGTAGGCCTCGTTCGGATACGTCTCGATGAGGCCCGTCGACGACGCGAGCAGGCGTCGTTCGTAGGCCGCGATCAGGGCATCGTGCGAGGCGGCGGCCTCTGCCGGGAACGCCGGGTCGACCAGCCGCGCCATTCCGATCGCGAGCGCGGAGTACGCGAGGTACGCATGGCCGTGGCCGCCCTGCAGACTCGCGAGCGCGTCCTCCCCATACCACGCGCGGGTGCCGAACCCACGCATCTCGGGGAGGAAGCTCTTGCGGGCCGCCTTGGTGACCTGCGGCGCATACGCGCCCCTCCACTCCGAGTGCTCGAGGCAGAGCTGCGCCAGGCCGAGGGCGATCATCTGGTGGGTGACCAGGGCCCACTCGCCGGCGAACCGATTCGTCGTCGCCGTTCGCTCGACATCGTCGCGGAATTCGAACGCGATCAGATCGTCCGCCAGCGCACGTTGCACGCGCGGATCCCCGCGATACCAGGCGTCGCCCTCGAGCCCACAAAACCAGGGCGCGAACAGTCTCACCAGCAGCACGGCGCATGCCAACACGGCCGCGCGTCGCAGCGCTTCGCGAGATGACATTTGTCGTGCCGTCACTTTGCGGATCGCCGATCGAGGCCTATGTTCGACTTGTCGCTGGGGCAGCAGGTGACCAGCGGACAAACGGAGACTCCGGTTCGTTTACGCATCGCCCTCGTGGTTGTTCATGAGAAGAGGGCGGAGTTCGTCACGGTTCGGAATTCCAGTCATAGGCGCGCCGACCTCCTGAACAAGGGGCGTCGGCGCGCGGTTTTTTGTCACTGCAGGTACACCTCGAGTCGCGGGGGATTGCCTTTGGCCCACCCCGTCGCGATCGGTACGCCGAAGCCCTCGCCCGAGCCCTCGACGCGAAGACCCCAGCTCGCACTGCCCTTCTTCGAGTAGTCGACCATCCACGAGGTGACGTCGATCCGAATCGGCCCGGCGCCCCGCGCAGCGACGCGAACCTCGGCGCCGCCGATCGACTCGGCGCGCGGCGCGCTCGCCCAGCTCACGCCCGCGCCTCCTTTGAGGGACCACGGCTCCACGATCCGCTGCACTCGAAGCGTGACGTCACCGGGCCCTGCCTCCGCCCCCTCCGCACGCTCCAGCACGAGAAACGCCCGCGAGATCGACTCCTTGAAGGACGGCTTCTGGAACTTGAGGAGGATGCGTGCGCGCGGGCCCGAGGACGCGCCGAGCGGCGCGGTCGCGGGACGAGCGTCGTCATCGCCGTCGCTGAGCACGAAGGCGACTGCCTCGGGCTCGAGAGTCAGCTTGCGCATCGAGGGCGCGACCGTGTTCGGCGAGGCGTACGGCACGCAGCTGCCGGTGACACAGGCCTCGCCCTCCTTGCACGCGTCGCTCGCCCGGCACACGCGTGGTCCCTGCGCCGCGCCGCATGCGACGAGGAGCCCGAGCGGAACGAGGAGCAGCGCGCGCATCAGGCCGATTTGTATCACACCGTCCCGTGCAGCGCCGCGAGGATCGCGGCGCCGTCGCGCTCGAGGCGACGAGCACCGAGCCCTGCGATGCTGGCGAGATCGCCGAGATCGTCGGGCACGCGGTCGACGATCTCCTGCACGCAGTGTCCCGGCAGGACCACCTGCTCGTCGACCGCGCGCTCCTTGGCCACGCGCCTTCGCCACGCGCTCAGCCGCTGCTCGCGCGCCCGCCGCGCCTCGATCTCGAAGCGCGGTTGTCGCGGGGGCTCGGTGAAGAACGCGGCGCGCTCCTCCGGGGGCACGTCGCCCTCGCGAACGCCGTCAGCGATCGCGCGGCGGAGGTTCGGAACCAGCGAGGTGGCGCGGCCGCCGAGGCCCTTCACCTTGCGCACGTCGCTCGGATCGCTCGGACGCTTCTTGGCGAGCTCGATCAGCACGTCGTTGCCCACCACCTTGAACGGCGGCAGATCCCAGCGACTCGCCGCCTCTTCACGCACGTCGGCGAGGTGCCGCAGGCACGCGAGCGCGAGCGGCTCGAGCGAGGCGATGCCCTTGATGCGCACGTACGGAGGACGGGGATCGGTCTCGTCCTTGGCGGCGATCGACGTCATCAATCGGTAGCCTGTCTCGGCCTCGATCTCGGGCACCACGTCCCTGGCCTCGGCCTCGGCGAACAGCGCCTTTGCGAGCGACGGCAGGTACGCGACGTCGTCGACGAGGTACCGCTGGAGGTCGTCGGTGAGCGGCCGTCGGCCCCAATCGTGGTGCTGCAGCTCCTTCGAGAGCTTCACCCCGAGCTTCGATTCGGCGAGCGAGGAGAGCCCGGTGGACTTCTCGCCGAGGAAGCGCGCCGCGATCGAGGTGTCGATCACGTTACCGAGGAGCACGCCGTGCGCCGCGAGGATGCGCACGTCGAACGCGAGGTCGTGGAGGATCTTCGGCGGACCGCCCGGACCGAGCACCTCGCGGAGCGCGCCCAGTGCCGCGTCCCCGACGCGCAGGGTGTCGACGATGAACACCTCGTCGATCTCGCCGTCGCGCACCGCCGCGAGCTGCAACACGCAGAGCGCATTCTTGTAGGCGTGCAGACCGTTGCTCTCGACGTCGAGCGGGACGGAGGTGCACCCCGCGAGCGAGCGCGCGACTTCGACGACGGCTTCCGGGGTCTCGACGAGGCTGGTTCTCACGACTCGCGTGAGTCTACAGCCGTCGGTCGTCCGTCACGAGGCCTCGCACAAGCCCACCGGGCCACACCGCGCGCGCGCGGCGCTCTGGGCGCCGCCGCACTTGCCCGAGGCGAATGCGCCGAGCCATCGAAGTGCCGGGCCACCACACACCGTGCGAAGGTGCTGGAGCGCGTGCAACCCGACGCGATAGCCGAGCACCGGGTCTGCGAGGATCTCCTCCTTCTTGTGACCGTCCCACCAGAGCGCGCGGGTCTGCATGATGCCGGCATCGCCGCCATCGGGGTTGAGCGCGTGCGCGTTCCAACGCGACTCGCGGTACGCGATCGAGAGCAGGAGCAGCGCGGTCTTGTAGCGACCATCGGGCCCCTCGAACAGCGGGGCTTCACTCTCGTCGTACGCGACCTCGCGCGCGAACATCACCGCGTCGAGGAGTCGCTCACGACACGCGGACTCGTTCGGATGGATGAGGCCTGCGGCGGCCATGAAGAGCGGGTAAAGCATGGCCCCGTTCGATGATCCGTGGCGGCGCAGGTGACGCGAGCATGGGCCGATTTCACCGCTGAAGAGTGGTGCTCTCTGCGATGCAACCAGCGGCCACATAGCGTCGCTATGCGTCGGCACGGATCGACACGTCGCGAGCAGGCGTTTCTCTACGCGCGGTTGCTCGTGCCATGGTGCGGCACGCATCTGTGCCACCGCCTGCGATCTCGATGTCATACGCTCGCATTGCAGAATCGAAAGACGTCCAACGCGAAATCGATCCGTGCCAAGCGGATCCGTCACACACCCCTGTCCGAGCTGAACGCAGAGGAAGACCGAGCGTGACAGGGTGTGAATCCGGAACTAGACGGAACTCGCTCGGCGGGTTGGCGAGCCCGAGCCCGAATCGCTGCACACACAACCCCAACGGTCCTCGTGACGACTCCCCAGCATGAAGGAGTTCGTGGATCGTGGCGATGGTGCTCACGGCTCGCAACCCGCGAGCGGCAGCGACTTTTGCGCGCTCGCGCGCGTCTTGCGCAGGCGATGCAGGCGCTCGCGTCTCGTGGCGAGAGACGTCGCTCAATGGCGCGCGAGACGGTGAGCGACGCGGCCGAACGCGAGCGGGCGACATCGAGCGGTGGATCGGCATCGCAAGCATGTGCGGCGTCGCCTCCTGAACTTCACGCTCGACATGCCGCCCGGCTGGTCCGACATCACCGCCGAGTTGCCTGGTGATGCGCCTCCGACCATCGCCAAACGGGGTGGAGTCGGCGCGTTGCAGTTCTCGCAAGTGGAGTTCGAGGGAGGGTCTCCCGAGCGCCTGAGCGCCGGGGACCTGCTCGACATGGTCAAGGGAATCGCGCGCAGCGCCGATCGCTTCATCGCGTTCGACGAGATGAGCCAGAGCTGGTCGAAGAACTGGGGCCTCCTCTGCATGGGCGCGGTGAGCCTCGCCATGGACGGCAATTTCGTCCGCCTCTGGGGCGTCTCGGATGGTCGCGGCGTCGTCGTCGCGACCTACACGTGCGAGTGGCGGCATCGTCGGCCGACGGAGCTGGCCGAGTGTGCGAGTGTCATCGAAACGATTCGCATCGTGCCGCAAGCGGTCGTCGGCATCGCATGAGCCGTCGTGGAAGAGTCCATCGCGCCACGGAGGCCGCGACACCCGCGTCATGCTTCGGCCGCCACGCAATGCATCAGTGTTGATGGCGAGACCTCGGCGCAATGCGTCGAAGCCGCCGGCATCGGCGGAGAATTTGGCAGCTCGTGCGCCATTCTGATGTTTGCCATTCCAGAGAGACTGGATTGGGAACTTCGGCGCGCAGTTTGCGTCAGTAGAGAGCGATCGCAAGCACCACCAGAAAGGCCGCGGGTCGCGGCGCCTACACGGGCGAGTGGTGAGCAAGGCCCGGTTCGACTCCGGGGCTTGCGACCCAGACGAAGTCAGCAAAAGCCCCTGGAACCGTGGAATTCACGACGGTCCCGCCCGGGAGTTGGTGTCGCCGTTGCAGTCCACGGCCCCTTGAATCCGCGTGCGCGCGTCGAACACACGCGCGGGCGCACGGAAGACATGGGGGTCGACAATGGCAACTGCAAATCCGGGCGGCACGGGCACGCCGCAAAAGACAGAGCAACCGCAACAGGCTCAGCGCGGACAGCTACAGCGCCAACCGCAACAAGGCCGGGGAGCCGCACTCGGGCGACCTGAGCCCGGTCGCGGCTCGTCCAGCCCGTTCACCATGATGCGCCGCATGTTCGAGGACATGGAGCGCCTGTTCGGGTGGCCGAGTGCGGGCGTGGGTGGGCTCGAGGAGCTCGAGGATGCGTTCGAGCTGCCCCGGTCGATGAAGAGCCTGTGGACACCGCGCATCGACGTGCGGGAAAAGGAAGGCAAGCTCCTCGTTCGCGCCGACCTGCCGGGCCTGAAGAGCGACGACATCCAGGTGAACCTCGAGGACGACGTGCTCATCATCTCGGGTGAACGCAGGGACGAGTTCGAGGGCGAGCGCGAGGGCGTCTACCGCAGCGAACAGTGCTACGGCAGCTTCGAGCGGCGTATCGCGCTACCGCAGGGGATCGACCCGAACGCCATCGACGCGAAGTTCGAAAACGGCGTGCTGCAGATCAGCGCGCCGTTGCCACAGCAAGCGAGCCGTGGCCGTCGCATCGACGTCAAGGGTGGGTCGCGCACGCTCGAGGAAAAGCAGAAGCACTGACCAGCGTCACTTGATGACGGGAGGTCCGACGCAGACGTTGACCTCGAGGATCAGGTACAAGAGCGCGAGCGCCTGGGGCTCGAGCGGCGCGCTGGTCTCGCTGGTCGGCTGCGTGTGATACGTGGTGTAGAGCACACGGCCACACGAGTGTTCGAAGCTCGTGGTGGCCGGAGCGCCGTTCGCCTGCACCCAGACCTTCGGCGTGGTCGTCACGGCCTTGCCGTCGGGATCGAGGTCGGCGACCGGGTTGACCTTGCTGATTTGGGTCCACGCATCTTTGACCGTATCGAGGGTCTTCCCTTGCGCGGTGAGCCAGGCGGCGAGACCGGTGTCCTCGACCTTCGCGGTCTGGTCACCGCCACCGCCTTGGCACGCGCTGCCGATCGTCGAGGTCTCGCCCTTCCACGTGACGAAGCCCGGGAAGACCTGGCGGACGTACTCGTACGACCAGTCGGACACGTACACGCGACCGCCGGCTTTGACGAAGCCGTCCATCGTCGTCTTGGTCGCGCCGCCGCCCCAGACGCCGCTGCACTTCGGCTCGCTGCTCATGTCCGACGAGCCGGTGCAGGGAACGAAGACGATGTGGTACTTCGAGATCTCGGCAGGATCGGTGAGGAGCTTGGTCGGCGAGGGATAGGGGCTCGTCTCGCCGAGGTCGTGGGTGCCATAGATGGCGAACCCGGTCGCGTCCTTCGAGAGCACGCGCACGGTCGGGATGAAGCCACCCTTGGTGATCTTCGCCTCGAGGCCGAGACGGGCGAGCACGATCTCGACCGGATCCCAGGCGCCGAGCGCGACGGCGATCTTCGGGACGTCATCGCCCTTGGCCTTGTCGGTCTTCGGCGGCAGCGTGGTCAACGCCTTGTCGACCGTCTGTTTGCCCTCCTTCGGCGTGATGGTGCGCACGCGGCGGAAAGCACCCTTCTGCACCACGAGGTACTGCTCGCCGAGGAACGTCGGCAACGAGAACGTGCCGTCGGGCGCCGTGGTGGTGAACGGCGTGCCGTCGGTGAGCTTCACGCACTTGTCGCAGTAGACCTTGTCGGGAATCGGAGGGGGCGCGGTGGTCGTCGTGTAGACGAGCGCACCCGCGATCGGGATCGTGCCCTCGGGCGCGACGACCTTGCCCTCGAGCGTGGCGGGCTTCTCGACCGTGCCGTCGGTAGAGAGCCCGTCGACGTTGAAGTCGCTGTCGAGGGTCACATCCCCGGACGAGCCATCGAGCGCGGTGGCCGGACGATTCTCGTCCTTGCCCGCGGAACAACCGAACGCGACCGACAACAGACCCGCGACGAAGACGGCGTGACGCATGCGAACCTCCGCAGCCGAACCAGCGCCCCCGACCCGAGGCGGAGCTTACCCGAACGCGCGTTCGGCTCTACAACGAACTCGTGACTGTCGACGACCTGGTCGTGCTGCTTCGCCACCGCCGAGTCGCCGTGCTCACCGGCGCGGGCTGCAGCACGGAATCCGGCATTCCGGATTATCGCGGGCCTGGAACGCGCGAGCGCGCACGCCGGCCGATTGAACACCGAGCGTTCGTGTCGGACCCGCACGCACGTGCGCGCTATTGGGCCCGGAGCGCGATCGGATGGCCGCGATTCTCAGCCGTGGCGCCCAATGCGGCCCATCATGCGCTCGCCTCGCTCGAGCGTGCCGGGCTCTTGACGGGGCTCATCACCCAGAACGTCGATCGGCTGCACCACGCTGCGGGCAGCGAGCGGATCGTCGAGCTGCACGGCGCACTCTCCGAGGTCCGCTGCCTGACGTGCGGCGCGCGGGAAGACCGCGTCGCGCTCCAGCGGCGCATCCTCGATCTCAACCCGGACTTTCTCGCGCGGCCGGCCGAGCTTGCGCCCGACGGCGACGCCGAGCTCGAAATCGCCGGGGGCTTCGTGGTGCCCGCGTGTCTCGCCTGCGACGGCATCCTCAAACCCGACGTGGTGTTCTTCGGCGACAACGTGCCGCGCGTTCGCGTCGACGAGGCCTTCGCCATCGCGGACGCGGCCGAGGTGTTGCTCGTCGTCGGCTCTTCGCTGACGGTCTTCTCCGGGTATCGGTTCGTGCTGCGGGCAGCCGAGCGCGGTCAGCGGATCGCGATCGTCAACCTCGGCGAGACCCGCGGCGATCCGCATGCACACGTGCGCGTCGACGCGCGGGCTGGCGAGGTTCTTCCGCTCGTCGCCGACGCCCTCGTGGGTCGCACGGGCGCGTGACGGGGTGATAAACTCAGCGAGCCGTGCGCCGCACAGTCTTGCTCCTCTCCCTCTTCGCCGCATCGGGCTGCGAGCCGCGCGCGATGCGGCTGGCTCCGCCGCCCGATCCCGAGCAGGTGACCTTCGTCGGCGAGACCGAGGTCCAACGCGTCGGCGTCGGATGGAACGACATCTGTCTGCAGATGAGCGACGGCTCGGTCCGCTGCAAGCAGGACTGGCGTCCTTACGGCGAGCGGCGGCTCGGCAGCTTCCTCGCCGTCGCGGGCACCAAGGACGTCGTGCAGGTGTCGGCCGGCCATCACCACGCGTGTGCGCGCACCAAGACGGGCGCGGTGCTCTGCTGGGGGCGCAACGACTCGGGCGAGGTCGGTGGTGACGATCTCTTCGTCCGGGTCGCGCATGTCGTCCCGATCCCGAGCGCGACGAGCGACGTGCAGGTGGGGGAGTCGCAGTCGTGCGCGAGACTCGTCGCCGGCCCTGTGTGGTGCTGGGGGAACATCGGCCAGGCGAAGCACGCGCCGCCCACCGAGCTCGCGTGGTTCGCCAACGCGACCGGTCTCGCGCTCTCGGTCGACGCGATCTGCGCGCACGATGCTGCAGGGAAGCTGCAGTGCTCGTTCGGCGGCGGTCTGCGCGTCGGGCCGCTGGCTCCCGAGGCGATCGTCAAGCAGGTGGTGCTCGGGCGGTTCCGCGGCTGTGCGCTTCTCGGCGACGGAACGGTGCAGTGCTTCTCGCTCTCGCGACCGAAGGACGCCCCGGTGACCGGCACGGCGGCGGCGTGGGGCGAGCCGGTCGCCGAGCTCGGCGACGTCGTGCAGCTCGCCGCGGGGACGTCGCACACGTGCGCGCGTCGCAAAGACGGCTCGGTCTTCTGCTGGGGCGACAACAAGTACGGTCAGCTCGGCAACGGAAGCCGCGAGGGCACCGCCAGCCCCGTTCGTGTCGCCCACCTCGCCGATGCGACGGAGGTGTACGCCGGCGGCGACCGCTCGTGCGCGATGCGCGCCGCCAAAGGCATCGTGTGTTGGGGCGCCGATCTCACGGGCGACGCGATGTTCCGCGCGCTGACCGGGCTGACCGCGGAGCAGGGCCCACCGAGCCCGCACGACTCGCTCGTCCCCGAGACGTTGCGGGTGCCGACCTTCACCGGCACGCCGGCGGCGAGCACACCATGAGGCCTGTTGCATTGCTCCTCGCGGCGCTGGGCGTGTCGCTGGCGAGCGCCCCCGCACGGGCCGACACGCAGCCGTTCGTGCCCTGGGCAAAGACGACCGCTCCGGCGACCGTGAAGACGGTTCCCACCGAGGAGACCGACCACGACGAGGTGCGCCTGCGGTTGGGCCTCGGGTACTTCGGTCGCTTCGACGTGCCGCTCGGACGCACGGGCGAGAGCACCGCGGGCGCACAGATGATCGGCATGCGCGTGTGGTTCCGACGCATGATCGGGTTCGATCTCGCGCTCGGTCTCCACACGCGGCTCGGCACCGACAGCGCGGGAGCGAGCTCGCTCGCGGCGGCTGTGCGCGCGTCGCTCCCAGTCGCGCTGGTGATCACGAAACACCTCACGCTGTTCGTGGCTCCGACCGTCGGCTACGGCCAAGGCGGCGAGACCGAGCCAGGTAGGACGCAGTACAACCCCGTGACCGGCCTCGAGTGGACCCCGCCCGAGACGCGCCGTCGCGGTCTCCGTGCCTCGGTGGGTGGGCGCATCGGGGGCGAGCTCCACCTCGGCTTCATCGCGACGAGCCGGCTCTCGCTCACCGGCTCGATCGGGCTCGACCTGGACTACCTGCGCGGCACCACCTCCGCCGCGCCGACGCCGACGTCGCGTGATCCGGCGCCGCAGGCCGCCGAGTCCAAGGCGAGCGCGTTCGGTACGAAGGTGCTCGGAAACATCGCGATCATCGGCTACTTCTGAGCGGGGAGCCTGCTCACGGGCACGCCTCCAACATTCGCAGGCTCTTCCCGGCCGCGCACTCCCATCGGGTCGCCCCCGCGGTCTTCAGCACGCAATCGACGAACGCCGAAGAGTACTCCCGGATGTCGCGGACCTCGGCAAGACAGCCGTCGGCGTCGAAGACCATCAGGAGATCGCCGCACGCAGCGCCGACCGTCGTGGTGCACTGGGTGAAGACGTCCGCAACGCCCTTGCTCGGGCCGAAATCATGGCCGATCAGGCAGGTGACCGGCCGCGCGAGGCACGCATCACCGCCGGCCTCACGGCTCCAGGTCTCACCCGCGGTGTCCGGAAGCGCGGTGTCGACGGCGCTCGCGTCGACCAGTAGCTCCTCGCCGGCGTCGCCGCGTGGCGCATGATCGAGCTGCGAACGGGACGCGCACCCTGCTACGAGGCACGCAGCGAGCGCGAGAAGTGTTCGCATGACGAACCCTCTGCAGCCTACCACGCCGCCATCGCAACGAGAGCGTCGACGAGGCACGAGACGTCGGTGTAGAGCAAGGAGGTCGACATGCGTCGTTCGTCGTTCGTCACCCTGGCCGTCGTCGTCGCGACGGCGCGATCCGCGGCGGCCGCTACGGACGAGTCGCCGACCGCGTGGGGCCCGAGCGGCCTGCTGCACACACCGTCGGCGCTGACCCCGCCGGCGGGCACGCTCCGCGGCGCGGTCTTCGTCGATTGGTTCACGAGCTCGAATTTCCTCTGCACGCACGAGCACCCGTGCGGCGGGCCCACGCAAGTGACCTCCGATCGTCACCGTCACAGCGGAGCCGTCGCCTCGCTCGGCGTCACGCTGATTCGCGGGCTCGAGGCATACCTCACTGGTCGCGCCTACGTGAACGAGAGCTCGCACGCGGCGCAGTTGTTCGAGGTCATCGGCGAGACGACGCTCGGCGCCCGCTACGCGCGTCCCATCGTTCGCGGAGGTCTGCTCCACGTCGGCGGCGGCGCAGAGGTCGTGGTCGGGAGCGGCCCGGGCGACGTGGGGCTCGGGTTCTCGGGAACGAGCTTCCGCCTTCGTGCGGTGTCGACCCTCGCGCTCGATGCCCTGCCTCGCCGGCTCCCGTTCCGGACCCACCTGGCATTCGCGTACACGTTCGACAACACCGCGAGGCTCGTGCGCGACGTCGAAGACGATCGTGGCCAGGAGATCTCGCGCGTGGAGCGGCAGGGCCTCGGCATCAACCGCGTCGACCGCCTCGAGCCGAGCCTCGGGGCCGAGTGGCTCGGGTTCGACGGGCTGTTGCGACCGTTCGTCGAGCTCGGCTTGGCGCTCCCGATCAACCGTCAGGGCCATTCGTGCGCGGCGCCGCGCGATCGCGCCGATCCCGAGGGTTGTCTCGGCGAGTCCGGTCAGAAGACCCTCGCCGCCTCCCCGTCGAAGATCACGGTCGGCGCTCGCGCTTTCCCGGTTTCGCGCGAGGGGAGCGCCGTTGCGATCCTCGCTGGTGTGGACATCGGTCTCGGGGGCACCCGGAGCTTCGTCTCGCAGCTCGCACCGCAGGCGCCATGGACGTTGTGGCTCGGGCTCTCGATGTCCACGAGCACCACCGAGTGGGGGCCGAAGATCATGATTGATCGGGTCGAGGTCCCGGTGGCGCCTCCCGTCGTGACGATTCGCGGGTTCGTCCACCCGGCGGGCAAGACGACCCCCATCGTGCACGCCATCGTTCGCTACTCCGGCGACGTTCGGCCTCCCTTGTCGACCGACACCAAAGGCAACTTCGGCGACGAGGTGCCGCCCGGCTCGTACGAGCTCGAGATCACCGCCCCGGGCTACCGGCCCAACGTGTGCGGCGGGATGGCCCTCGCAGGAAAGAACACGGCGACGGTGCTCACGCTCGATTGCCCGCTCGAGGAAGAGCCCCCGCCCGCACCCTGAATCTCCATCATCTGTTGCTCGACAACGCGAGGGGCCTTCGCCACAATCGCCGCGGTGATGGAACGACTCGCTGCGGGGCTCGCCGCCGCGGCATGTTTTCTCGTCGTCGGCAACGCGTCGGCCGTGCGCCCCTTCATCACCGACGACGCGCGCGTGGTCGGCCACGGCAACGCCCAGCTCGAGACCTGGGCCCGCTACGACAAGGGCACCTTCCAGCACTGGATCGTGCCGGCGATCGGTCCCGTGGATTGGCTCGAGGCCACGATCGGCGCCGTCCACGGCGTCGCCCTCGACCCGGATCGGCGGTACTCGCTCGCCGCGCCGCTGCTCCAGACCAAGATCCTCTTCCACGAGGCTCGCCCGGACTCCTCGCCCGGGGTCGCGCTCATCCTCGGAACGTTCCTCCCGTTCGGGTTCGGCGGGTTCGAGTCGCCGCCGAACGCGTTCGCCTATCTCGCCGCGACGCAGGTCATCGGCAACGACGATCTGCTCATCCACGCCAATGTGGGAATCGCAGGGGCACGCATGGATGAACCGGCGACCGATACCCCCCAGGAGCTCGCGAAACACGATCGCATTCGCGGGAGCTGGGGCGTCGCCACGCAGATTCACCTCTATCGGGCGGCGAACCTCGCGCTCGAGGTGTTCTCGGGCGATCCGTACGCAGAGGTCTCGGGCGGAGCTGCGCAGGGTGGGTTGCGGTTCTCGGTGACCCCGAACATGCAGATCGACGCGAGCGCCGGTGGCGGCGTGTGGGGGGGCGATGCGCGGATGCCATTCTGGGCGTCCACTGGCCTCCGCATCGTTCGGCCCGGTGTGTTCTGAAGATCTGAAAATCCCCCCGGACTGAAGTCCGGGGCACCGACAGCTGACCTCAAGTCCTTCGGACTCACCGACTCGCTGGGCTGGCCCGAGGTTGTCGCCGCAGACTGCGCTTCGTGTCGCACGTGCCGAAAATCGTGCCGATCTGCGATCGCGTTCGTGAACGAAGGACTGCACCTTCTCGCTCGAAACTGCGCTAGCCCGGAGGGCTTCGTCTTGCTGTCGGTGCCCCGGACTTCAGTCCGGGGGAAATCCTGACGGCTCTTGACTCCGAAGGCTTGCCGCGCTCGGACCGTGGGGCCATGACCTCCGGGTGAGCGACGACAAGAAGCCCCAGCCGTCCGCCGAAGCCCACCGTTACGCCGAGGCGCGCCAGCAGGCCCGCGCAAAGGCGAAGCCCGAGAAGCCGGGGAAGCCGCGCGTCGGCTTGATGGCGGGCGGGTTCGATCCGCAAGACCTGTACGGTCCCGACGACCTCGGCCTGCTCGGCTTCGACGCGACCGAGCAGTTGGGCATTCCCGGCGAGCCGCCGTTCACCCGCGGCGTGCAGGCTTCGATGTACCGCGGCCGGCACTGGACGATGCGCCAGTACGCCGGCTTCGGCACCGCCGCCGAGTCGAACGAGCGCTACCGGTACCTCCTCTCGCAGGGTCAGACCGGCCTCTCGGTCGCGTTCGATCTGCCGACCCAGATGGGCCGCGACAGCGATCACGCGGTCGCACGCGGCGAGGTCGGTCGGGTCGGCGTGGCCATCGACTCCATCGAGGACATGCGCGTGCTCTTCGGCGGCATCCCGCTCGGCGAGGTGTCGACGTCGATGACCATCAACGCGACTGCGTCGACGCTGCTCGCGCTGTATGTCGCCGTGGCCGAGGAGCAGGGCGTGCCGGCGAGCGCGCTCCGCGGCACCATCCAGAACGACGTGCTCAAGGAGTACATCGCGCGCGGCACGTACATCTACCCGCCGCGCCCCTCGCTCCGCGTGATCAGCGACATCTTCGCGTGGTGCGGCGAGCAGGTGCCCAAGTGGAACACCATCTCGATCAGCGGCTACCACGTGCGCGAGGCCGGGTGCGACGCCATCCAAGAGGTCGCCTTCACGCTGGCCGACGGCATCGCCTACGTCGAGAGCGCGATCAAGGCGGGGCTCGACGTCGACGCGTTCGGGCAGCAGCTCTCCTTCTTCTTCAACGGGCACAACAACCTCCTCGAGGAGGTCGCCAAGTTCCGCGCCGCGCGCCGGCTGTGGGAGCGGATCATGCGCGAGCGGTTCGGCGCGAAGAACCCGAAGGCGCGCGCGCTCAAGTTCCACTGCCAGACCGCGGGCATGACGCTGCAGGCGCAGCAACCGCTGAACAACGTGGTGCGCGTCACCATCCAGGCGCTCGCTGCGGTGCTCGGCGGATGTCAGTCGCTGCACACCAACGGCTTCGACGAGGCGCTCGGGCTGCCCACTGCCGCGGCTGCGACGTTGGCGTTGCGCACGCAGCAGGTGGTCGCCTACGAGAGCGGCGTCGCCGACATCGTCGATCCGCTCGGCGGCAGCTACGCGATCGAGGCCCTCACCGAACGGATCGAGTCCGGTGCAGAGGCGTACATCGCCAAGATCGATGCGATGGGCGGCATGGTCTCGGCCATCGAGCAGGGCTACGTGCAGCGCGAGATCCAGAACACCGCGTACGAGTACCAGCTGCAGATCGAGCGCAAGGAGCGGATCATCGTCGGCCTCAACCAGTTCACCGCCAAGGAGCAGGAGCCGGTGCCGGTGGGCAAGGTCGACCCTCGTCTCGAAGAGGAGCAGGTCGCACGCCTTCGCACGATGCGAGGCAAGCGCGATGCGCAGAAGCACGCGGACGCGCTCCAGCGCCTCGAAAACGCGGCCAGAGGCACGGCCAACGTGATGCCCCCCATCCTCGAAGCGGTGAAGGCCCATGCCACCGTGGGCGAGGTCGCCGACGTGCTGCGCAACGTCTTCGGCGAGCACCAGGAGACGGTCACGCTCTGATCGGAACCTGAAACCGATCGAAAATGCGCACCGGCGCCCCCTGAGACCTGGGGTTTCGCGTACCCTCGCTTTCGGAGGGGCACATGACTCGTCACGCGCTGTGGCTCGCGTTGGTTGGGCTCGGCTGCAACAGCGCGCATTCGGGTACGACCGCGAATCTGCCGGAGGCTTCGGCCGCGCAGGCGTTCGAGGTGCTCCGTGCAGCGCCAGCCCTTCGCGGCGCGGTCGAAGGCGCACGTCCGTTCGCGCGCGTCGGCGATCGTTTCTTCGGACCCAAAGGCGCGCCGCTCGCGGTGGAGCTCGCGGCGACTTCCGAAGGCGCGATGCGCCTCGCGGACGCCGCGAGCCCCGAAGCCTGGATCGAGATCGTTCCCCGAGACGTGGCTTCGGTGCCTGCGTCGTCTGGGGACCGAGGCCTCGCGTTCGTGGGTGCGCTTCACGACGGCGACATCACCGTGCTCGCGTCTCCCCTGTTCGTCGAAGAGGCCCGCATCCTCCACACGTCGGCGCCGCACCTCGCGCGCTACCGTCTTCGACTCGGACCGGCGATCGCTTCGGTCCGGTCGCGTGAGCGTCGCATCGAGTGTCTCGACGAGCACGGCAAGGTGTTGCTCGGCACCGGCCCGGTGTTCGCCGTCGACGCGCATGGGACCCGGGTCGAGCTCACCCCGCATGTCGTCATGGACGACCGCACCGCGGACGTCGAGATTGCGCTCGATGCCCCGGGTCTCGCGGCGCCGATCGTGATCGATCCGGTGTGGAGCACGGTCAGCCCGATGTCCACGGCGCGCGCCGGCGGAGGCTTCGCGGTGCTCGCCGATGGCAAGGTGCTGGTCGCCGGCGGCTTCGATGCCTCGAGCACCGACTTGAAGAGCGCCGAGGTCTACGATCCAGCGCTCAATACCTGGACCACCGTCGGGTCCATGGCCAACACGCACAACTACGCTCAGCTCGTCAGGCTCGGGAGCGGACGAGTGCTGACCGCCGACATCCAGCCCGAGGTCTACGACCCGACGGCGAAGACCTGGTCTCCGGCAGGCGCATCGACGGCGAGCTGGACGGGCAAGATCGGCTTCCTCGCCAAGACGGGAAAGGCGATCACGTTCTTCCACTATGGAGATTCGCCCTCCGCGATGGCGCACACGCGCATCTACGACGAGGGCGCCGACAGCTGGAGCGCGGGCGCATCGCTCCCGATTCCCCGTGGCGGAACCTCCGCAGCGATGCTCGCCGATGGTCGGGTGCTCTTCGTCGGCGGTTACGACTCGAACAAGGGCCTCGGCTATTCCAACGCCGATCTCTACGACCCGGCGACCGACACCTGGTCCTCCACCACCGCGCGTCCGGTGCGCGCGGCGTATGCGGGAATCGCCGTGCTCCCGAGCGGCAAGGTCCTCGTCGGCGGGGGGAACATCCCGCTCGCGGGCGGCAACTCCACCGCACAACTGTTCGATCCGACCAGCGCGACCTGGACCTCGGTCGCCCCGGTCCTCAGCGCCAATCCGACGTTCGTGACCGTCGGCGCGGGACGTGCGCTGGCGATTCCGCCGGCCATCGTGCCGGCCCCGCCGACGTTGGTCTTCGACGAGGCCGGAGGCGCATTCCAAGCGAGCGCGGCCGCACCGATCCCGTCGGCTCTCGTCATCCCGCTCGGCTCGGGCCGCGTGCTGCTCGCAGGCGGACAGCTCTCCTCGGGCACCATCGTGGCGACGACCGCGATCTGGCAAAGCGCCGCCCTCGGTGCGGCGTGCACGAGCGAGCTCGCCGGCGACTGCGGGTCGTTGTTCTGCGCAGACGGCGTCTGTTGCGACAAGGCCTGCAACGGACCGTGCGAGCAGTGCGCCGTGAGCGGCAGCGCTGGCACGTGCAAGGCGATGACCGGCGCTCCGCACGTGGGTCGCAGCTGCGCGCCGTACGCGTCTTGCTCGGCCGGGGCTTGCGTGGCGAGCTGCACCGCCGACTCCGATTGTGCTTCGGGGAGCTACTGCGCGGGCACGACCTGCGTCCCCAAGAAGGCGGCCGGCGCGAGCTGCGCCGCAGCCAGGGAATGTGCGGCGGCCGGCGGCTGCATCGACGGGGTGTGCTGCGGCACGGCGTGCGGCGGACAATGCGAGGCGTGTGACGTGCCCGGGTACGAAGGCACCTGCACGCCCGTCGTCGGCGCGCCGCGCGGCACGCGGGCGGCGTGCACCGACTTCACCAAGGAGTGCGGTCAGGTGTGCGACGGCAAGACCACCGCGACCTGCGTGTATCTGCCCACGGGCAAGCGCCCCTGCGGCAAGAACGCGTGCACCGCCGGGACCGAGACCCACGCAAGCACCTGCAACGACACGGGCGCCTGCAGCGACGTCCCGAAGTCCTGCGGCAACTACGCTTGCGGGACCGCCTCGTGTCTGACCGCGTGTGCGACCAAGGCCGAGTGCGCGGCGGGCAAGGTTTGCGTGCTGGGCGCGTGTGTGCCCGCGCCCGGTCTCGGCGAATCCTGCAAGACCAACGCGGAGTGCTCGACCGAGTTCTGCACCGACGGCGTGTGCTGCGGCCTCCCGAGCTGCGGCGCAGGCGCAACGTGCGCCGCACCGGGGAAGGCGGGCGCGTGCACCAAGCTCGCGGGCGTCGCCTGCGTCGGCAAGGACGAGTGTGCGTCGGGCAAGTGCGTCGACGGTGTGTGCTGCGACACCGATTGCAGCGGCCAGTGCGAGGCGTGCAACGTGCCCGGGCTCGCGGGCAAGTGCTCACCGGCGAAGGGCAAACCGCGTGGAGCGCGCACCGCATGCGCCGCGGGCACCGGCCCGTGCGACGCGCGCGCGTGCGACGGCAAGGAGGCGACGTCGTGTGCAGCGTTCGCGGGCCTCGACGTCTCCTGCCGCGAGCCGAGCTGCAAAGACGGCAGCGCGACCGCCCCTGCCTCGTGCGACGGCGCGGGCGTTTGTCCCGCCGTGGCCACGAAATCCTGCGGTGGGTACGCCTGTGACACCGAAGGCGTCGCGTGCCGCGAGACCTGCACGTCGGACGAGCACTGTCTCGCGGACTTCCGGTGCAAGGCCGGCGTATGTCGACCCGCCACGGCGACGTGCTCGGTCGATTTCACGAGCCGCATCGGCGTCGATGGCGTGAGCAACTCGTGCGCTCCGTTCCTCTGCCGCGCCGGTGAGTGCCCGACCACCTGTGGCAGCTCGAGCGATTGCGTGACGGGGACTGCGTGTGCGAACGGCGCGTGCGTCGCCGCAGAGGCGCCGAGCGACGAAGGCGGTTGCGGGTACGCCCCGCGCACTCGCGGCGCAGCTGGCTTCCTCTCGGTGTTCGCGCTGTGGCTCCTTTTCGTGATGCGCCGTCGCTCTCCGGTGCTGCTGCTCGGTGTCGCGCTGGGGCTCTCGGGGTGCAGCCCGCGCGAGGAGCACCGCGTCGAAGTGACGCGCGCCTCGCAGCCGATCACCCTGGGAGGCGCGACGAGCTTCGCGTATCGAAGCCCGAATGGCGTCGGGATCGCGGGCGGTTCCGTGCTGCTCGTCGACGTCGCCAACACCCATCGAGAGCGATTGCTCTCGACGGGCCTCTGGAAGGACGTCACGGTGCCTCGCTACTTCGGTGCGATCACCTCGATCGGCTCGGGGCAGGCGATGGTCTTCTCCGCGGCCGACACGACGGCCGGCGCCGAGGTCATGGCGGCGGAGCTGTTCGATCCTGCCACCGACACCTGGCCGCTGAAGGCCACTCCGCCGCGCGTGCATCTCTTCGCTTGGGCCGCGCGCGCAGGGACGACCAAGGTCCTCCTCGGAAACGGCCGATCGAGCAGCCTGACGGCGTCGTGTACCGCGGCGGTCGATCGATACGACACGGTCACGAATACCTGGGCCGCGGCGGCACCGACCTCGGAGCCTCGGTGTGGTGCTGCGGTGGTCACGCTCTCGAGCGGCAAGGTCCTCGTCGCGAGCGGCGCGGACACGGCAGGCTTCACCTCGACGGCGGAGCTCTACGATCCCGTCGCGAACACCTGGTCCGCCGCTGGCGTGTTGGGCGGCGGAATCCAATACCCCCGCGGCGTCCCCCTCCCCGGCGACAAGGCGCTCGTCGTCGGCAACTCCGTGTTCCTCTACGAGCCGACCAGCAACACCTGGAGCGTCGTCAGCTCGCGTGTGCGCTCCCAACCCGGGCTCGCGCTCTTGCCATCCGGACGCGTGCTGTTCGCGGGAGGCACCGGCGACGATGCCATCGAAGTGTTCGATCCGGTCACGAGCACGTTCCTCCCCGCGGGCAAGAGCGCCTTCGTCCGCAAGGAGACGAGCGCCTTCGCGACGACCGACGGGCGCGTGGTCATCGTCGGTGGCACCATGGAAGGCGTCGGAAGCATCCTCGAAGCCGAGATCTTCACCGAGCAAGCGAACGGCGCAGCGTGTGTCGCCGACGGCGAGTGCACGAGCGCACACTGCGTCGACGGACGGTGTTGCGACAAGGCATGCAACGGCGCATGCGAGGCCTGCAACCTGGCCGGCAAGCTCGGAACGTGCAGCCCGGTCACCGGAACGCCCACCCCCGGGCACCCGAGCTGCGCTCCTTCGGCCAGCTGCGTCGCGGGCGCCTGCAAGACGTCGTGCACCACGGACAGCGAGTGTTGCACCACGCGTGACGCGTGCTGCAAGAACAACACGTGTGCGACGAGCTTCGTCGGCGCGTTCTGCGACGGCTCCTCGTGTCTCGCCACGCGGAGCAAGGGAGCCGCCTGCACCCGCGACGCCGAGTGCGCGACCGGCTTCTGCACCGATGGCGTCTGCTGCGCCTCGGCCTGCAAGGGGCAGTGCGAGGCCTGCGGCGAATCGGCGGCCAAGGGTGATTGCGTCGCGGTGACCGGCGCTCCCCGCGGCACTCGAACGACGTGCACGGGCGGCGCCTGCGGCCTTCAGTGCGATGGAGTGAGCAGGAACCTCTGCACGTACCCGAAGCCCACCGTCGGGTGCGGATCGAACGATTGCGCCTCGGGCGTCGAAACGCACGCGAGCTTCTGCGACGGCGTCGGCAAGTGCAACGACATCCCCAAGACGTGCGGTGCGTTCGCGTGCAGCGGGAGCACCTGCGCGACCACCTGCACCACGAACAGCGAATGCGCCGCGGGCTTCTACTGCAAGGCGGGCGCGTGCCTGCCGACCCCGGGCCTCGGCCAGCCGTGCAGCTCGACCGCGCCGTGTCTCGGCACCTTGTCATGCACCGAGGGCGTCTGCTGCGGCGAGGCTTCCTGCGCAACGGGGAAGTCATGCGCGTTGCCTGCGAGCAAGGGCACCTGCGCCAAGATCGATGGTCAGACGTGCGCATCCGACGGCGAATGCGGGTCGCGCGCCTGCGTCGACGGCGTCTGCTGCGAGTCTCGGTGCGCAGGGCAGTGTCAGGCCTGCGACGCGGTGGGATCGGTCGGCAAATGCGTCGCGATCACGGGCGCGCCGCACGGAAGTCGGCTCGCATGTGCCGCCCCAGCCGGAAGCCTCTGCGAGGCCTCGACGTGCGATGGGAGCGACGGAGCCCGTTGCGTCGGCCTCGCGGGCAGCGACGTGAAGTGTCGCGAGCCGTCGTGCGCCAAGGGCCAAGCCGTCGCGGCGGGCTCCTGCAACGGCGCCGGCGCCTGCACCGCACTCGTGCGCACGGCCTGTGCGCCGTATCGCTGTGCCACCGACGCGTGCGCGACCAGCTGCAGCACGAACGAAGAGTGCGCGGACGGCTTCGTCTGCAAGGCCTCCGCGTGCGTGAAGGCCGAGCGCCGCTGCTCCGACGACGGGACGGCCGTGTTGGACGCCGAGGGCAAGAGCGCTCCGTGCGCGCCATTCCTCTGTCGCGAGGGCGCGTGCATCGAGGCCTGCACCACGTCGACCGAATGCGCTCCGGGGACGGCCTGCGACGGGTCGGGCCGCTGTGTGCCGCCGACGGTCACGACGGTGGCCGACGACGGCGGTGGCGGCTGCGCAGTTTCTCCCTCCGCGTCGATCGCACGACCGACGTCGCCGCACGCGCTCGTCGTGCTCGCCGCACTGCTCGCCGCGCGGCGTCGACGCTCGGGGATCAGGGCACCGCTTCGATGAGCACGCGTTTGACGAAGATACCGGGCAGCGCGCCGTCGGAGTCCGAGTAGAACGTGAACCGGAGCGACAGCGAGGCCCCGAGCGCTGCGCTGCTGGTGAACGTGCCGGTCTTGACGAACGGCGAGGCCGAGCTGGTCCACACCTTCTGCCCGGCGACGAGGCACGACGTGCAGGTGAGGTTGCCGTCGTAGGCCATGGAGCCTCCGTCCATCACGCCCCACCCGCTCGCTGCGGTGGGGTCGGTCGTGTACTGGAGGTTGCCGCCGTCGTAGTTCACGAGGCCGTATTTCTCGGCGTTGCGCCAGAGCGTGACCGTCACGCGGACCTTGCAGGTCTTGTACGCATTGAGGTCGAGCGTGGGCAACCGCACCCAATCGTTGGCGCTGTTCGGGTAGATGCTCCCGGAGGCGATCGTCGCGAGATACGTCAGCCCATCGCTCGGCCCCGAGGTCGCCGTTCCGACCGCCCAGGTCTTGCCCGACGTGACGAGCGTGGTGGTCGGGCCGGTTCCGGTGTTCCAGTTCCAGTCGACGATCGTCCCGGAGCACGGGCCACCGTCGGCGGGCGGTGTATCGGCGACGAACGTGTCGGCAACGAACGTGTCGGCGACGAACGTGTCGGCGACGAACGTGTCGGCGACGAACGTGTCGGCGACGAACGTGTCGGCCACGGAGGTGTCGGCCACGACCGACGTCTCGAGCGCGGTCCCATCGCCGACGGTCGTGTCGGCGGCCGGCGCGTCGCTCGCCGCGTCGAGGGCTCCGGTCTCGCCGCCGCTGACGTCCTCGGTCGCTCCGTCGAGGGCTCCGGTTTCGCCAGCCGATGCGTCATAACGCATCGCGCCGATCGGCTCGTCGGACCCGGTCGCACACGAAGCGAGCGTGGGAGCCAGGACGACGATCAGGAGCCAACGTGACATCGGATCACAGCATACAAAACGAATGGGCTGCGCGCCTCCGCAAACTCCGCGCAGACCGACATCGGATCCACGGGAATCCTCGCACGGCCGAGCCTTTGCTCATCGCGCGCCCGACCCCCGAGGTGTTCCGAATGGCAACGACCCCAGAGACCAAGAAGGTGCGTCCCAAGCCCGTCCTCCACGAGGACTTCTGCAAAGGCTGCGGCCGCTGCATCGAGTCGTGTGCGAAGCACTGCATCGAGCCCGGCACGGAGATCGACCCCGCGACCGGCCTGATCCCCATCCGACTCTCGCTCGACGCCTGCAACGGCTGCGCGCTCTGCCTCGAAGCCTGCCCGGAGCCCTACGGGCTGGACACCGAGGTCCCGCACATCCCCGGCACCGAGAACCTCGGCCTGCTGCAGAAGGCGGCCGCGGCGATCGAATCGATCCCCGACGAACGGGTGCCGCTCCCCGCGATGCGCTCGCTGGTGGTGAAGGGAACCTACGCGTCCGCGATCGGCGCGCTCCTGGCCGGGTGCCGTCACTTCTTCGGCTACCCGATCACGCCGTCGACCGACGGCGCGGAGCTGATGGCCAAGATGCTCCCCGAGCTCGAGGGCCATTTCGTCCAAGCCGTGAGCGAGGTCGCCACCATCAATCACATGTACGGCACCGGTGGCGCGGGCCTCCGCTGCATGACGTTCACCTCGTCGCCCGGGTTCAGCCTGATGCTCGAGGGATTGAGCTACATGGTCGGCGCCGAGCTCCCTGGGGTGGTCGTCAACGTCATGCGCGGCGGCCCCGGCCTCGGCAACATCGGCCCCGAGCAGAGCGACATCAAGCTCGCGTGTCGCGGGCCAGGACACGGCAGCACACGCACCATCACGCTGGCGCCGGCGACGCCGCAGGAGATGCTCGACCTGACCATGCTCGCGTTCGACCTGGCGTTCGAGTACCGCAATCCCGTCCTCGTGGTGTGCGACGGCTACCTCGGGCAGATCACCGGCCGCGTCGATCTCCCGCGGAGCATGGTCAAGCCCGGCCTGCCCTCGTGGGCGGTGTGGGGCGATCGCGCGCACCGACCGAACCTCCACAGCTCCATCCTCTTGAGCGAGCCCGATCAAGAGGCGCACAACTTCCGGCTGCAGGAGAAGTTCGCGCGCATGGCTGCCAAGGAGCAGCGCGCCGATCTCCACCGCACCGAGGACGCCGAGGTGCTGATCGTGGCGGCGAACACCCCGGCGCGCACCGCCAAGGGCGCGGTCTCCGCGCTGCGAAATCAGGGTATTCGTGCGGGCCTGTTCCGGCCGATCACCCTGTGGCCGTTCCCGGTCGAGCAGCTGTTGCCGCTGCTGCCTCGCGCCAAGGCCCTGGTGGTGGTCGAGGCCTCGGCGGGTCAGTTGGAGGACGAGCTCCGACTCGCGCTCAGCTACGCCAACGTCGCGCCTCCGCCCATATTCAGGGTCAACCACCTCGGCGGAATCCTCCCGCAACAATACGAGATTGTCGCCTGCGTGGACGCTGCGGTGGGAATGGGCAATCCGGCAACCTCGACGAATGGGATGGAGAGGACCTTGTCATGAGCGTGTTCTACGAGCGATTCGATCGCCACGATCACGGCCAGGGCCTCAAGGCCCACGCCACCCACTACTGCCCGGGCTGCGGCCACGGGCTCGTCCACAAATACCTCGCCGAGTCGATCGAATCGCTCGGATTGCAGGATCGGACCGTGCTCGTGTCGCCCGTCGGCTGCACGGTATTCATGTATTACTACATGGATGTCGGCAACACGCAGGCCGCGCACGGTCGCGCGCCGGCGGTGGCGATTGGACACAAGCTGGCCAACCCCAACTCGATCGTCATCGCGTATCAGGGCGACGGAGACCTGGCGTCGATCGGCCTCGCCGAGATCTTCCACGCCGCGAACCTCGGCCTTCCGATTTCGGTCATCTTCGTGAACAACGCCATTTACGGCATGACCGGCGGCCAGATGGCGCCGACCACCCCGATGGGCCTCAAGACCGCGACGAGCCCGCACGGGCGCGGCCGATACGAGGGCATGCCGATGCGCATGGCCGAACAGATCGCCGCGCTCGACGCGCCGGTCTACGTCGAGCGCGTCGCGCTCTACGACGCCAAACAACGCGTCAAGGCGCACAAGGCCATCGCGCGCGCGCTGCAGATCCAGAACGAGCGCCGCGGATTCAGCTTCGTCGAGGTGCTCGCCGAGTGCCCGACCCACCTGAAGCTGACCCCGCAAGACGCCGAGAAGTGGGTCCGCGATTCGATGGTCCCACTCTTCCCGCTCGGGGTGAAGAAGGACATCTCACCCGAGCCGTGGCCCGAACAACCCGAGCCGAGCTTCGATCCGAGCAAGGTCGCGCAGGTCATCGGCGGCAGCACCGCCGACGTGCCGCGCTTCGCGTCGTCGTTCCCCAAGACGACTTTCGGCGACGACGTCGCGCTCAAGCTCGCCGGTGCGGGCGGCGACGGCGCGCAGACCGCAGCGTTGCTCCTGGCACGTGCCGCGATCCAAGAGGGCTTCGATGCCACGCACATCCCGAGCTACGGCCCGGAGTCGCGCGGCGGAACCTCGTACGCCGACGTGCACCTCGCCAAGGACGAGGTGCTCTCGCCGGCGGCGCCACACCCTCACGTGCTCGTGGCCTTCAACGCACCGAGCCTCGCGAAGTTCGGGTCGACGGTCGTTCCGGGTGGCGTCGTCGTCTATGACAAGACCGTCATCTCCGAAGCGCCGTCGCTGCCAGGCGTGCGGGTCTACGGCGTGCCGCTCGCCGCCATCGCCCAAGAGCTGGGCGCTCCGGTGGTGAAGAACATCGTCGCCCTCGGCGCACTCCACGCCGCGACCGAGCTGCTCCCCAAAGAGAGCCTGCTGCTCGCGATCAAGCAGGCGCTCGAGCACAAGGCGCACCTCTACCCGGTCAACGAACGCGCGTTCGATCGCGGCGTGGCCGCCGTGAACGCCCTGCGCAGCGCCAGCTGACTCCAGGCCGTATGATGATGGGCGATGCTGCTCGCGCCGCCCATCGTCGTCTCGCTCGACTACACGCCGGCCACGGCGTGGACCTCGTACGTGACGCCGAAGGCGACGTGGCGCGTCGAGGGATTCCCGGTGACGGTGGGCTTCCCACGGCCGCCACCGCCGGGCATCACGGTCGACCCGATCGGGCTGCTCCAGGTCTCGACCAACGCCTGGACGACGCCGGCATGCACGCTCCTCGCGATGACGGCGAAGGAGTCCGACACCGTCAAGGGAACCGAGGTCGAGGACGGACGGAACGACGTCATCGTCCACACCACGGACTGGGATCCGCCCCTCAGCGTCGGCGCGGCCGGCCAGACCATCCTCTACGTGCGCGCCGGCTGGATCGTCGAAGCGGACATCCACCTCAACGCGCGTGATTATCAATTCTCCGTCGGTGACGTTCCGGGCAAGATCGACCTGCAATCGGTCCTCACACACGAGCTCGGTCACCTGCTCGGCATCGGGCACACCGACGTCGTCCGGGCCACGATGAACGCGACGCTTCCGAGCGGAATCGCCGCGCGCTCGCTCGAGAAGGACGACCTCGATGCCGTGTGCGCGCTCTACCCGGCACCCGTCGCAAAGACCGACTTCGGCTGCGTGAAGTCGGGATGCCCCTCCACCTGGACGTGTGTGGGCACGACCTGTCAACGCATGGGCGAGCCGGGTGTGTGGGGCGGGCCGTGTGCGAGCTCCGCCCGTCCATGCGAAGGCGCGGGCGACGCCGCGGAGTGCATCGCGACGAGCGCCGGACCGATCTGCGGAATCCCGTGCACACGCGAGGCCGACGTTCCGTGCGGCAAGGGTATGCAGTGTCTCGACGTGCTCGATGGCAGCTACTGCCTGCCCGACGGTGTCACCCCGGTCGCCGACGCGGGCCCCGTGCGTCCCGACGCTGGCGCGGACGCGTCCGCACCGGCAACGGATGGCGGGACCGGGGGCGGATGCTCGTGCACCACGTCGTCCCGTCGCTCCGGCTTCGGTTGGCTCGCGTCCATCGCGCTCCTCGCCTTTGTTCTTCGGGGTCGCCGATGGCCGAGCCGCTGAAGAGCTCCTTCGATCGGGCCGTGGTCGAACGGATCGGGGCCATGCTGGCGCGTGCCGATCGTTCGTTCGCGACCAAGCGGTTCGTGGCCGACGCCAGCCGCGGCCTCGAAGAGCTCGAGCTGCTCGATCGTGGGCGACACGTGGCAAGGGCCCTCGCCGAGCACCTTCCCGAGGAGTACCCGCGCGCCGTCGACGTGCTCGTCGCGTCGCTCGGCCCGCCGCTCGCGGCGACGCTCGGCAACGGGATGGCTCCGTTCCTCTACCTCCCGCACGTGATCTTCGTCGCCGAGCGCGGGGTCGATCACTTCGAGCCGTCCATGCGCGCCCAGTACGAGCTGACGCAGCGGTTTTCCGCCGAGTTCTCCATTCGAGCGTTCCTCGAGCGACACCCGGAGCGAACGTTGGCGCGGCTCGCGGAGTGGACCCGAGACCCGAGCGAGCACGTTCGACGGCTCGTCTCGGAGGGCACGCGACCGAGGTTGCCGTGGGCACCCCGGCTCCGCGCGCTGCAGCGAGACCCTTCGCCGATCCTCCCGCTGCTCGAGGCGCTGCGCGACGACCCATCCGACTACGTGCGCCGCTCGGTCGCCAACAACCTCAACGACATTGCCAAGGATCACCCGGGGATCACCGTCGAGGTGTGCGCGCGTTGGATCACCGAGGCCTCGCCGGACCGCGAGGCGCTCGTCCGCCACGCGCTGCGCACGTTGATCAAGGCAGGAGACCGTGCGGCGCTCGCGGTGCTCGGGTTCGGACCGAGCAAGGGCCTGCGCGTGCAAGGCACCGTTGTGCCGTCGCGGGTCCCGATCGGCGGCAAGATCCGCGTCGATGTCACGGTCGAGAACCCGAGCCGTCGCACGCAACGCGCCGTCGTCGATCTCGCCGTGGACTTCGTGAAGGCGTCGAAGGTCTCCCGCAAGGTCTTCAAGCTTCGTCCCGTCGACCTGGCCCCGGGCGCGAGCGTCACCCTCGGCAAGACCATCTCGTTCGCGCCGATGACCACGCGGACGCCATACCCCGGTCGACACGCGATCTCCGTGCTCGTCGACGGCCGCGAGGTCCCGCTCGCTTCGGTGGACGTCATCCGCGCTACCAGGTCGACTGGGTCGCCTGGATGAACGCGTACGGGTACCCGAGATCGAACGACGACGCCTGATCGAGGCGGGTCACCTGCTCGGCCGACAGCTCCAGATCGGCGCCGGCGAGGTTGGCGTCGAGTTGCTCGAGGTTGCGCGCGCCAAAGATGACCGAGCTGACCTGCGGCTTGGTCAGCAGCCAGGCGATGCTGACGGCCGAGGGGGTCGAACCGAGCTCGCTCGCGACCGCGCGCGCCGCATCGAGGATCTGCCAGTTGCGCGGGAGGTCGTAGCGCTTGAACCGCTCGATCTTCTCACCGAGCCTCGTTCCCGACTGCGGCGGCTTGCCCTGCTCGAACTTGCCGGAGAGAAACCCGCCGGCGAGCGGCGACCACGGGAGGATGCCGAGCCCCTCGTCACGACAGAGCGGCACGTGCTCGCGCTCGAGCTCGCGGACCAACAAGCTGTATTGCGCCTGGAGCGTCACGTAGCGCGAGAGGTGATTGCTCTTGGCCAGCCACAGGCTGTTCATCAATCGATACGCCGCGTAATTGGAGCAGCCGATGTAGAGGATCTTCCCCGCGCGCACGAGGTCGTCGAGCGCACGGAGCGTCTCCTCCTCGGGCACGGTGATGTCCTGCATGTGGATCTGATAGAGGTCGATGCGATCGGTCTTCAGCCGGCGCAGCGAGTCCTCGCAGCACTTGACGATGCGGTAGCGCGAGGCGCCGCTCCGGTTCGGGCCTTCGCCCATGGTGAAGCGAAACTTGGTCGCGAGGACGATCGCGTCGCGCGTCCTCTTCTGCTCGAGCCAGTTGCCGAGCACCCGCTCCGACAGCCCGTCCTGCCCGTAGACGTCGGCGGTGTCGACGAAGTTGATGCCCTTCTCGAGCGCGCGATCGAGCACCGCGTGCGCGGTCTGCTCGTCGGAGCCGACCTTGTGCATGAACGACTTCTCGTCGGCCTCGCCGAACGTCATCGCCCCCAGGCAGAGATTCGACACCTTCACGCCACACGACGAACCGAGGTTTCGATATTTCACGGTTTCACCCTGCTGTTCAGCGATCGAGCTCGCCCATCACCGAGAGTTGGAACGCGGCTCCGAGCCCCGCGGCTATCTCCTCGGGCGACACGCGTCCGTCGCCGTTCTGGTCGAGCGCATCGAAGACCGCGGTCGACCCCGACCACTCCTCGCGGGTGATGAACCCGTCCCCGTCGAGGTCGTAGACCTCGAAGAACTCGCGGGCCGCACGGCTCGCGCGGTCCTTCTTGCCGAGCGTCTTGAGTCGCTCGGCCATCAACTTCTCGAGGGCCACGATCGCCTTGGAGAAGCCGTTGATGCCCTCCTCGAGCTTCTCGGTCGCCATCCGATCCTCGGCGTGGAGCTTGCGGAACGTCGCCTCGTCGATCACGAGGCGTTCGTCCGTGGAGTCCTTCGCTCCCGCGGGATCGAGCTTGCGCGGCAGCTCCCCTTGCGTTGCCTGCAGCTCCGCGAGGAAGTTCGGCGCGATGGTCAACAGATCGCAGCCCGCGAGCTCCTTGATCTCGCCGAGGTTGCGGAAGCTCGCGCCCATGACCTCCGTCGGGTGACCGAACTTCTTGTAGTAGCGATAGATCCGCGTCACCGACACGACGCCCGGGTCTTCGCTCGGCAGGTACTCGGACTTGCCGGTCGCCTTCTTGTGCCAATCGAGGATGCGCCCGACGAACGGCGAGATCAGCTTCACGCCGGCGTCGGCGCAGGCCACCGCCTGGTGCATGCCGAAGAGCAGGGTGAGGTTGCAGTGGATGCCTTCCTTCTCGAGCTGCTCGGCGGCGCGGATGCCCTCCCACGTGGAGGCGATCTTGATCAGCACGCGGTCTCGCGTCGCTCCGCCCTTCTCGTACTGCTCGATCAGCCAGTGCGCCTTCTCGATGGTGCCCGCGGTGTCGTACGAGAGTCGCGCGTCGACCTCGGTCGACACGCGCCCGGGAACGATCTTCAGGATGCGCAGGCCGAACTCCACGCTGAGCCGATCGATGGCCACGCGGATCCGGGCCTTGTCGGAGGAGCCGCGACGCTCGGACCATCGCAGCGCCTCGTCGACGACCTCCTGGTACTCCGGCATCTGGGCCGCAGCGGTGATCAACGACGGATTGGTCGTCGCGTCGCGCGGCTTGTACTTCTCGATCGATTGGATGTCGCCGGTGTCGGCGACGACGACGGTCATCGAGGAGAGTTGCTCGAGGAGGGAGGACATCTCGCTAGCGTCGCCCGATTCCAGGCCTCCCGTCCATCGTGGCCCCGCGCGCCTACTTGCGCCGCGCGAGCACGCGAACCGAGTAACGGCCGGAACCGGGCCCGTTGGGCATCTGTGTGGCGAGCAAAGCATCACGCACGCACGACCGCATCGCCTGATCCCGGAGCGTCCCGCCGTCGAGCATCGCCTTGACGCGCCCGTCCGGGCCGATCTCGAGCTTGGCCTCCAGGGTCGCCTCGAACACCTTGTCGCCTCGGGTGATCGCCGCAACGCACTTCTGGGCCTCTGGCAGGTGCGCACAGAACGCGTCGTCGAGCTCCGCCTTCGTGACGCTCTCGACCGCCTCCGTCGCACTCCCTTCGATCGTGACTGGTGATGCGCCATCGCCGACAACGCACCGGGCCACGCCGGTCTTGGCTGGGGCCTCTCCCGAAGTCGGTGAAGGCTCGACCGGCGAAGACGACTTCGTCTTGGTGATTGGATCGGGTCGCGCCTCGGGTGTCTCGCGACGACAGCCGACCGAGAGCAGGATCAGAACGGCGAACAGACGACCCACCCCGCGAGTATCACCCGCTCACCGGGCCGCGCGCGAGTTGATCATCGTTCGGAGCGCACGGGCCGCCGCGGTCAGGGTGCCCTCGCCGCGGTGGACCAGCGCCACCTGCCGCACCACCCTGCCCTTGCCGATCTCGACGACATGGAGCGCGCCTTCCTCCTCGATCGCGATCCGCGGAACCAGCCCGACGCCGATCCCGTGGGCCACGAGGCGCCGCATGCTCTCCACGCTCTCGGTCTGCACGGCGACCTTCGACGCCACTCCGCGCGCCTCGCAGGCGTTCTGGTAGGCGGCCGTCGCGGCGGCGCCGGGAATGACCACGAACCTCTCGTCGACCACCTCGGAGAGATCGACCTTTCGCGAGCCCGACAGCGCATGCCCGGGCGGGACCGCGAGCACGTAGCGCTCGCGGCGCTCGGCACCGGACTGGTCTTGTCGCCGGCCGGAGTGGTGCTCGGCACCGAGGAAGCGCGCGTCCCCCACGCGTGACCGGGTATGCTGGGACCGCCCTCGCGATGGTCCCCTTCCGATTTCGTCGAATTCCCGGCCAAAAGCCGCTGATCTACGGTCACCGCGGCGCCAAGGCGCACGTCGTCGAGAACACCATGCCGTCGTTCGCGCGCGCCCTCGAAGACGGCGCCGACGGCATCGAGCTCGACGTCCGCACCACCCGCGACGGCGAGGTGGTGGTCATGCACGACGTCGACCTCGTCCGGATGACCGGCGGACGCGACCCCCGACAGGTCCACGAGCTGTCGACCCGTGAGCTGTGCGCGGTCGAGCTCGAGGGGCCGAGCGGTCCCGCACGCGCGCCCACGTTGGCAGAGCTGCTCGATTGGGCCGACGCGCGTGGGTGCCTCGTCAACGTCGAGCTCAAGCACGACACCCACGACAAGGGCGCCCTCGCGCGTGGCGTGGCTCGCCTCCTCCGTTCGCGCACGCGCGTGGCCAGTCGGGTCATGTTCTCGTCGTTCGAGCCCGAGCTGCTCGCGCGGGTCGCGCTGCTGCTCCCCGAGATTCCCCGCGCGTTCCTGGTGCACGACGGGCAGAAGCTCGCCAAGACGCCGGTCGGGCCACTCTTCGCCCGCGCGACCGGTTCGACCATGCTCAACCCCGAACGCACCATGTGCTCGCCTCGTCGGGTCGCGGGCTGGAAGCGCGCGGGGTTCCTGATCAACGTGTGGACGGTGAACGATCCACGCGAGGCCGTCGATCTCGCCAGGCTCGGAGTCGACGGGCTGATCACCGACGATCCAGCGGCGATCCTCGCCGCGTTCGCGTGATCTCCTGATGCGTCTGCACCCGCTCGGCCATGCGATGCTCCTCGTCGAGGCGGCGGGGCTCCGGCTGTTGTTCGATCCCCTGCTCGAGGATCGCCATCACGGCGGCGTGTTCGACGTGGTGCCCCCGCGCACCGTGCACGCCGAGACTCTGCAGCCCGATTTCATCTTCGTCTCGCACCGCCACCCCGACCACTTCGACGTGCCGAGCCTCGCGCGATTGGCCACGCTGGACGCAGATTCGGTGGTGATCACGCCCGACGGCCTCGTGGCCCGCACGGCCGAACGGCTCGGGTTTCGCACCGTGCGGGTGGTTCCGCCGGAGACGCGCGTCGAGCTCGACGGCGTGACCTTCGTCACCACTCCATCGCTCGCGAACGACCAGCCGATCGCGCCCGAAGCCATCGAGTGGGGCGTGGCGCTCGCGAGCGACGGCGTGTCGCTGTGGAACCAGGTCGACACGGTCCACCGCAACCTGTCGTCGACGCTCGACCAGCTCGAGGCTGCGCTGGCTGCGAAGCTCTCGCTCGCGCTCGTCGTTTGGTGCCCTCTCCTCGAGATCCAGGCCTCGCTCGCCGGTTCCATCGGCTTTCCCTTCGCTGCGTACGCGGAGCTGATCGAGCAGGCCGCGGTCGTCGCCGAGCGCTCTCGGGTCGTGGTCCCGGGCTCGGCCGGCGCTCGACATGCTCCCCCGTGGTCGGCGATGAACGCGCTCGTGTACCCCGTCGACGAGGCGCGTTTTCTCCGCGATCTCGCCGCCCGCGCCCCCAACGCGCGCACGCTGCCGTCCTCGGCCGGACGGGTGCTCGACGTGCGCACCGGCCACGACGACGGCGCTTCACCGCACGCCACGCTCCACCCGTTCGTCGACGATCGGGTGTTTCGCCCGCACGACATCCCTCGGCTCGTCGACCCGAACCTCGAGCAGCGTGACGAGGGCGCGATGCGCACGACCCTCGACGCGTGGGTGCGCGACTCGCTCGCACCGACGTGCACCGGCACCGAACGTTGTGTCCTCGAGGTCGTGTACCCGAGCTCCACCGATGCATGGACGCTCCGTGGAGGCGAGGTCACGCGCGAGAGTCACCCCGATTGGGACCTGCGCAACGTGGTCGCGGCCTCGTGGCTCTGCGACGTGATCGAGGGCCGCCGTCATTTCGGCGATCTGCTGCTGGCCGGTGTGCTCCGCGCGGCGACCCGCGCCTACTCCGTGACCGCACGCCGTTTGCACGCGAGCTCTGCTCCGATCTTCCTTTATCGGCCGATCTCGTACGCCGCGAGCTTCGAGCGCGCGATCGAGCACCAGATTCGCCTCTACCGCTCGCGGTGACCGGTCGTCCGGCCTTGCCCGCAGCGCACATTCGCGATGCACTGGTCCTGCTTGGAACCCGGCACGACTCTGTCAGGGCGCTTCGACATCGAGTGCCTCGCCAAGTCGGGCGGGATGGGCGCGGTGTATCGCGCGCGCGATCGACTGACCGGCGAGCGGGTCGCGATCAAGGTGGCCAACGCGGCCGAGCACGGACTCCTCGAGCGACTCGATCGCGAGGCGCGGGTGCTCGCGGACCTGCGCCATCCGACCATCGTCCGGTACGTCGCCCACGGCGAGACTCGCAACGGCGACCCTTTTCTCGCCATGGAATGGCTCGACGGCATCGATCTCGCCGATCGACTCGTCGCCGGCCCGCTCACGGTCGACGAGACCCTGGCCCTCGGGCAGCGAGTCGCCGAGGGGCTCGCCTCGGCCCACCAACTCGGCCTCGTGCACCGCGACATCAAGCCGAGCAACCTCTTCCTCGTCGGCGCGGACGTCCGACGGGTCAAGCTGCTCGATTTCGGCATCGTCCGCGACGGGCGCTCGCAGCTCCATGCGACGACCACCGGCCTGCCCATCGGGACGCCGGGGTACATGGCGCCCGAGCAAGCGCGCGGGTCACGCGACCAGGATCCGCGGGCCGACCTCTTCTCGTTCGGATGCGTGCTCTTCGAGTGCCTCGCCGGGCGACCGCCCTTCGTGGGGCGCGATCTGGTCGCGGTGCAGGCGAAGATTCTCTTCGAAGAGGCGCCGCGCGTTTCGCAGTTGCGGGCGGAGACGCCGGGCGCCCTCGAGCGCCTGATCGCGATGCTCCTCGCCAAGGATCCCGCAGAGCGCCCGACCTCCTCGGCCGCCGTCGCCACGGCGCTGCTCACCCGCGAGTACGAATCGATCGGCCGGCGTGCAGCTAGCACGCCGGCACTTTCTCCCTTCGAGTCGATCGGCAGCGAACGCTCGGCGACCGCCTCGTTTCTCACCGCCGGCGAGCAGCGGCTGGTCGCGGTGATCGCCCTCCGAGCCGACGGCAACGAGCCCCCGGAGGAGGTGGGCCACAAGACGCTCACGTCCGAACGCCCTGGACCGATCCACAACTATCGCGCGATCGTCTCGAGCTACGGCGGCGTCGCCGAGCAGCTCCGAGACGGGTCGGTGTTCGTGACCGTCAGTGGGCGCGCCACCGCGACCGAGCTCGCCCATCGCGCGGTCCGCTGCGCCTGGAGCCTGCGAGAGATGACACCCGCCGCGCCGATCGCGCTCGCGATGGGCCGCGCCGTGGTCGGCGCGCACGGGCTGGTCGGCGAGGTCATCGACCGCGCGACGCGCCTCATCGAGCGCGCGCAGAACCGAGCCATGCGTCGGAGCTCGCTCCGCGGCACCGTCCCGGTGCTCCTCGACGACCTGACCGGCGGCCTCCTCGACGAGACCTACGACGTCGTCAGCGCGGGCGAAGACTTCGAGCTCCACGGCGTGCGCGATCGCGTGCAGGGCACACGGACGCTCCTCGGAAAACCGAGCCCCTGCGTCGGTCGAGCCAAGGAGCTGGGCATGCTCGAGACCATCCTCGAGCAGTGTCTCGACGACGGCGCCGCGCAGGCGGTGATCATCGACGGTGAGGAGGGCATCGGAAAGTCGCGCCTCCGTCACGAGTTCGTGAGGCGCGTGCAGACCCGCGGCGACGACGTCGAGATCTGGCTGAGCCGCGGCGATCCGATGAGCCGCGGCGCACCGTTCGGGTTCGTCATCCAAGCGGTCCGGCGCACCATCGGGATCGCCGACGGCGAGGCGCTCGGTGTTCGCCAGCAGAAGCTCCGTTCGCGCATCGCGCGCTACGTCTCCGAGGGCGAGCGCGAGCGCGTCACCCACTTCGTGGGCGAGCTCATCGGAGTCGCGTTCGACGACTCGCGCGATCCGCAGCTGCGCGCAGCGAGGCGCGATCCGATCCTCATGGGCGATCAGATGCGACGCGCCACGCAGGACTGGCTCGCGGCCGAGCTCGCGCACAACCCGATCATCCTCATCCTCGAGGATCTCCACTGGGGCGATCTGCCCTCGGTGCAGTTCGTCGATTCGCTGCTCCGCAACCTCCGCGATCTTCCGCTGTTCGTGCTGGCGCTGGCGCGACCCGAGATCGAGCGCATGTTCCCCTCGCTCTGGTCTTCGCGAGGGGCCACGCGGGTTCGTCTGACGGAGCTCACCGACCGCGCGTGCCGGACACTCATCCGAGCGACCCTCGGCGATCAGGTCGACCCTGCGGTGGCCGACGGCATCGTCCAACGCGCCGCCGGCAACGCGTTCTACCTCGAGGAGCTGATCCGCGCCGCCGCGGCCAACCGGAACGAGGAGCTGCCCGACACCGTGCTCGCGATGGTGCAGGCGCGCCTCGAGCGGCTCCCTCCCGAAGCGCGGAGGCTGCTCCGCGCGGCGAGCGTCTTCGGCGAGACGTTCTGGAGAGGCGGTGTGACCGCGCTGATGGGGCACACCGACGCGGCGTTCGTCTCGGACTGGCTGCATCACCTCCTCGAGGCCGAGGTGATCGCCTCCCGAACCACCGCGTCGTTTCCAGGCGAGGAGGAGTACATCTTCCGTCACGCACTGCTCCGCGAGGCGGCCTACCTCATGCTCACCGAGCCCGATCGCCGGCTCGGGCATCGGCTCGCGGGCGAGTGGCTCGAGCAAGTCGGCGACACCAACCCGGTAGCCCTGGCAGAGCACTTCGAGCGTGGCCTGGTCCCCGAGCGCGCGATCGACTGGTACGTCCATGGCGCCGAGGACGCGCTCTCGGCCAATGACTACGATGGCGTACAGCAGCGGGGAGAACGCGCCATCCAATGCGGTGCCTCGGGAGAGGCACTCGGGCGCGTGCGCATGCTGCAGGCCGATGCCTCGCGATGGGGCGGCGAGTACGAGCGCTCGATCGTGCAGGCGCGCGACGCGCTCGCGCATCTGCGGCCCGCCAGCCCGGACTGGTTCGAGGCGGGGGGCACCCTGGCCATCGTCTGCGGTCTTGTCGGTCGCAAGCACGATCTCGTCGTCGCGATTGGGGAGCTGACGGCGGCCGCGCGCAGCGCGCCCAATCCTGATGCCGCCATCGTGGGTCTCGCCCGCGCAACCTCCGCCGCCGCGCGGCTCGGGCTCGCGGAGCTTGCCAACGCGGTGCTCGCCCAGATCGACGGGATCGAGCAGAGCACCGGCGCGCGCCCCTCCGACCCCGCCGTCACGGCGCGTCTCCACTACTCGCGCGCCGCGGTGGCCGACATCAATCGGGATGTCTGCCGCGCGATCGACGAGAACCAGGCGGCAGCGGTCGCGTACGAGGCGGCCGGCATGCTGCGCAACCTCGCGGTGCACCGGCGGTTGATCGCCGAGACGTGGCTGCAACTCGGCCAGTTCGCCAAGGCGGAGGACGAGCTGAAGAGGTCGATCGCGGACTCCGAACGGCTCGGTCTCAAGGAGAACGCTTGCTTCGGCAGCCACCTCCTCGCGATCGCCCGAGCGCGGCAGGGGCACCTCCAAGAGGCTGCGTCGCTCGCGCGCGCGGCGGCCGCGGACGCAGGAGCGAACCACCGCGGCCGGATCGAGGCGCATGCGCACTGCAGCCTGGCCACGATCCTCCTCGAGCTCGGAGACAACAGCGCCGCGCACGCGGAAGCGGAGCGGGCGTTGGCCGCGGCGGCCGCCTCGGCGCCGATGCTCGGGCTGGTGCACGCGACCCTCGCCGCGACCGCCCTCGCGAGCGTTCGAATCGACGAGGCCCGCGAAGCGTCGCGCGTCGCGATCGACATCTTCCGCAGAGGAGCCGGACCGCGCGAATACGAAGCTTTCGCCCGCCTGGTCCACATCCGGGTGCTCGCACACGACGGCTCGCCCGACCTCGCCGCCGCCTTGTCCGACGCGCGCACGATGCTGCATGCACGCGCGGAGCTCCTCTCAGACGAGGCTCTCCGCCGCAGCTTCCTGCACGACGTCCCCGAGAACGCGGCGCTCCGGGGCTGAGCCACTCCGCCAGGAGGTTGATTACGAGAACGCGAGCGCCAACACCGCGGTGCCCCCGGACTCCAGCCGACGAAAGTTGACGAACGCCGCGCACTCGACCAACGCCGCGTACTGCTCCGGGCAGCGTGTGGCGAACGCTGCCGCGTGCTCGAGGAGCAGCGTGACGACGCGACCGGGCTCGCAGTGCACGGTCGTCATCCCGGCGCCGATGTCGTCGAGGTACGTCATGCAGTCGATCCACGCGTTCATGTTACGCCCGTAGAACGCCGGAAACCCGAACGACTCGGCGAACACCGTGTGGAACGTCTCCCAGTCGCGGATGCGCTCGCTCTCGATGCGCACGACGACGGTCATGCGGTCCCCAGCTCACGCTCGTAGATCCGAAGGATCGCGAGGAACAGCGAGATCACGATCGGCCCGACGATCAGGCCGGCGAGCCCGAACACCTCGAGGCCGCCGAGCAGCGCGACCAGCATCAAGAGCGGATTGGTACTGCCGTGGCCACGGACCATTCGCGGTCGCACCACGTAGTCGACCAGACCGACGACCACGAAGAACCCCCAGACGAGGATGAACGCGCCCGAAAGGGGTCGCCCCGTCGCCATCAGCCACAGACCGATCGGCAGCCAGACGAGGAAGGTGCCGAGGACCGGGAGGAACGAGGCGAGCGCGGTGACCATACCCCAGAGGAATGCCTGCGGGAGCTTCACGATCCCGTAGCCGATCCACCCGAGCACGCCTTGGATGAGCGCCGTCGCCAGCGTGCCGATCATCGCTGCCCGTCCGACGTCGCGAAACTCGAGCACCAGCGCGCGCGTGTGCCGCGGGTCGAGTGGCATCACCCGCTCGATGTGCACCGGGATGCGCGGCCACTCGAGCAGCACGTAGTACATCGTGAGCAGCCCGATCACGAGCTCGAGGAAGGCGCTGGTCGTCGTCTGCAACAACACCGCGGCGGCCTGCGCGGCGAAGCCGGCCAGCTTGCCGAGCTCGGTCGAGACTCGCGCGGTCAGGTCGGCGCGATCGATCCCGAACCGCGCGGCGAGCCCCACCACCCCTTCGTTGACCAGCCAATTGGTCGCGCTCTGCCCTTGGAACTTCGCGATCAGGGCGAAGAGCTCGGTCGTGAGGAAGTAGATCGCAAACGCACCGCCCACGGTCGTGACGATGCCGGTCAGCACCGTCATCAGCACCGCGGCGAGGGAGCGTCGATCGTCGAGAAACACAGCCAGGCGCCGATAGGTCGGCTGCGCGACGAACGCGGCCATCGTCCCGAACGCGATCCCGACCCAGAGCGGCGCCGCGATGCGCGCCACCATCAGGAACGACAAGATGAGCAGCAGCCCGAGCGCTCGACGGCGACCACGCGCGGTCTCGGGTGCGGCGCCGCTCGACCGCGAGATCTTCGGGAGCTCGTCGTCGTGCGGGTACGTCCGCTCGGAGACGGGCGGCGCGTCGACCGACTCGGAGGTAGGAAGTGACCGATCCGGAGGGGGCGGATCGGGGGGGTCGCGAGCGGTCACGTCGAATGCGATGGTACCGCTCCGCCACCATCGCGCTATGAGGGCTTTCGCGATGCGCGTGCACCCCCTGCTCCTCGTCGCCTCGCTGTCGGTCGGTTTCGCCCGCGCAGCGACGGCCGAGCCTGCGCCGGTGGGTTCTGCCGCGAGCCCTTCCGTAAGTGTTTCGGCCAGCGCGTCCACCAGCGCCTCGGCTGCGCCCGCCAAAGTCCCCCTCCGCAAGGAGCGCCCGCCGCCGAGCGAGGTCGAGGTCATCGACCTCACCCCCGACCGCGATCCACAGGCGCTCGCCGTCGGAGCACAGGTCGGCGCCGGGGTGCTCGCCGTACGCGAAGGCGGCCCCGCGCAGGGAGCGTTCAACGTCGCCCTGGTGGGAGATTTCGGCCTCGGACCGGGAGGCGCCCGCACCCCGTGGACGCTCGAGCCGTGGATCGCGTTCGCCATGCCGTTCAACGTGATGGCCGAAGTGAAGGGCTATCCCACGCGATTCACCGAGTTCGGTGTGCGGATCGTGCACCGGTGGGGCGACGACAGCGTCCTCGCCCACCGATGGATCGCGCTCGGGGCGGGCGCCGTGTGGACGAACACCCGCCCTTCGAGCGGGCTCTTCGATCCGCGCAATCTGTGCCGCAACGACTCCGATCGCGCCGCGGCCGAGGGGCTCGACTGCAGCCGCAGCGGCGCCATCTCTCCCGGTGCGCTCCTCGACCTGTCGATCGGACTCCACGAGACCGTGGTCCGCCGCGCTCGGTGGGGCTTCGGCGTGCGGACGCCGGTGCAGCTGTCCACCTATCCGGGAATCACCGTCCTCGGCTTCTTCTACGCGCAGGTCGGAACCGTGATGTGATTGGGGGCGACGCTTTGCACCGAGCGAGAAAAAGCAGTACGAGAACCGCTCGATGAAGCCCCTCGCGGCCAGTTCTCTCGTGGGCCTCGTGGCGCTCATCGGCTGCCCCGTAGCCTGCTCCGACGCAGGCGCCGTGGGACCGGTGACGGTCAAGCAGAACTGCGTCTCGACCGACGCCGGAGCACCGTATCCGCCATGCCCCTACGGCATCGAGGTCGGCCAGACGGTGGAGAACGCCAGCTTCGTCGGCCACAAGGCCGGCCTCGATTCGCCGCGCGAGACCTTCGACCTCGCGAGCTTCCACGCGATGCGCGCCTCTGGGACGAAGTACCTCGTCCTCAACGTCGCCGCGTTCTGGTGCTCGCCCTGCAAAGAGGAGGCGAAGGAGTTCCAGGCGTCGATGGTGCCCGAGTACTCCAAGAAGGGCGTGGCCTTCCTCAGCGTCGTCCTTCAGGATTCCGCCCGAAGGCCGACGACCGACAACGACATCGACACCTGGATCCGCGCGTTCAAGGCCACGTTCCCCGTGGCGCGAGACCCCGACGGCTATGTGGCCCGATTCTTCGACCCGAGCACGATGCCCCTCAACATGGTCATCGACCTCGCGACCATGAAGATCGAGCAGAAGGTCATCGGCGCCGACCTCCCCCGCGTCAAAGCCACCCTCGACCGCCTGCTCGCCCAATAGCCATGAACAAGCTCTTCCCGCTCGCTCTCGTCTTCCTCGCTGCTTGCAGCGGCGGCTCCACCTCCGGCACCGGCACCGCGCCCAAGACGGGCGGCGACAAGCCCGCCGAAGAAGACAGCAACGTCACCGACTTCACCCTCACCGACGTCGACGGCAAGTCGGTTTCGCTCGGCGACTACCTCGGCAAACAGGTCATCCTGATCGACTTCTGGGCGACCTGGTGCAAGCCCTGCATCGCCGAGATGACCCACATGCAGAAGCTCTACGAGGCCAAGAAGGACAAGGGCTTCGTGGTGTTGGCCATCTCGATGGACGCGTCCGAGACCGAGGCGCAGGTCGCCCCGACGGTGAAGAGCAAGGGTTGGACGTTCCCCGTCCTGCTCGACTCCGAGACCAGAGCCACCAGCCTCTACAACCCGCGACGCGCTGCGCCGTTCACCATCATCATCGACAAGCACGGCAAGATCACGAAGAAGCGCGAGGGTTACAACCCGGGCGATGAAGTCGAGATCGAGAAGGACATCGAAGCCGCGATGAAGTAGCTTCCGCCCCCGCAATGGGGCGTAGAAGTTTCGTCGCCGGCAGCACGCTCGCTTTGTCGCTCGTGCTGTTCCACGACAGCGCGGTCGCGAAGGACATCGGCAAGATCGACGGCGCGCCGTATCGCGTCGACATCACCGAGACCGCGCTGCTCAACTGGCACGGCGACAACCTGAACACGATCAAGCGCGTCGACGACAACTACGCGGAGTGGATCAACCGCTTCAACGTGCTCTTCGCGTGGAAGGCCTGGCAAGTCGGCCTCCGCATCGACTCGGCGAAGTACCTCAACGCCCCGACCGTCGGCGAGTTCCAGGACCGCTCGTACTCGGCGACGGATCGCACCTACGCCGAGCAGCAGCTTCCCTATCGCTACCGCGACACCGCGTTGGTCCAGGGCAACCTCAAGCCCTCCACGCGCGACCCCTCCGTCTGGCCGTCGAAGATCTGGGTCTCGTACATCAAGCCCAAGTACGAGATCACCTTGGGTGACGCCTACGTCGCGTTCGGCCGCGGGTTCGTCCTCAACATCCGCAAGTTCGACGAGATCGGCGCCGACACCACGCTGCAGGGGGCGAAGGTCGTCGGTCGCGTCGACAAGTTCACGTTCACCGGGGTCGTCGGTCTGTCGAACCCGACGCGCGTCGACGACGCCACCGGGACCAAGCTCGCCGACGCACCAGTGCGCTGCGACGAGTCGACCGCCCTCCGCTGCCGCGACGGCTGGGCGCTCCCGTGGCAGACCTGGAGCCGCGACATCATCGGCGGCGGCCGCGTCGAGACCAAGGTCGGCACCACGACCCTCGGCGTGCACGTCGCCGACGTCCACCGCCGGCCGCGCATCGACGATCCCGAGGCCAAGAGTCAGCTCTACACCGACGACCCGACCTTCGTGCGCGACGTGCTCGGCGTCGGCGCGAACGTCTCGGCGCCCAAGCTGAGCGAGGCGTTCCCGGTCAACCTCTACACCGAGGTCGCCCTGCAGCGGCGGGTCCCGTACGCCGACTCGGCCGACCCTGCGACCAACGGCTACGCGGCCTACGCGGCGGCGAGTTACACGGCGGGGCCGGTCACCACGTCACTCGAGGGCAAGCACTACCGATCGTTCAACCCGGTCAAGCTCAACGCCGACAAGTCCAAGTACTCGGCGTTCAGCGCAGTGCAGTACACCGCCAACCCGACGGTCGAGCTGATCACGCAGGACTCGCTCACCGACAACTCCTGCACCACCGGCGGCCGCGCACGCGTCGACGTGAAGGCGACCAAGGGCTACACGCTGTTCGCCTCTGCCGCCAAGTTCGCCAACTGGCAGCAGCAGTGCGGCGCCGGTCCGTCGCTCGGCATCTCGACCACCAGCACGGACCTGGATCGCCACAACATCACCGACCTGTACACCGGCTTCGACGTGCGCGCCGACAGCGGGAGCTACCTCACGCTGATGCTCGGCACGCGCCGCGAAATCAAGGACGCGACGGGCGACTTCTACTATCGCGAGGGCTGGCTCCAGGCGAACGGCAGCCAGATCGTCAGCGGGCCGTATTCGATCGAAGTCGACATGTGGCACCGCAATCGCTACCTCAACGGCGAGAGCTGGCGCGAGGGGCAGACGTACCTCTCCCTCAAATACGCCTCACGCGGCGCAGTGATCTTCGGCCACGAGTATTCGACGCGCAACTCGCAGATCAACCAGGACCCGTCCAACAAGGGTCACGACATCCTGCGTCCGCTGCGCTTCCTCCCGTTCGACGTCGACGGCGACGGGACGACCGACGTGCAGCACTTCCTCAACGTCGGCGGCCAGGTGAAGTTCGGCGACGACGTCATCCTCCGCTTCCTCTTCGGCGAACAACGCGCTGCCCTCAAGTGCGTCAGCGGAGTGTGCCGGTTCTTCCCCGCCTTCGCGGGCGCTCGCACCGAGTTGATCGTCCGGTACTAGCGGCGCTCTAGGCAGCGATCGAGCGGCGCAGAGCGCGACGGATCGCCGGCACCGGAGCGTCGATCAACGAGCAGCCGAGTGCGAAACCGGCGAGCGTCAGCTTCATCCGAAGCACATCGAGGTAGCCCTCACGGTGCAGCGCCGAAAGAACCGAGCGGACGTCCGCGCGACGGACGCCGGTGCTCTTCACCAGCGCTTCCAGCTCGCTGCGGCGTCCCGCGAGGGTGTCGCGGGTGATCGTGCGAATCAGCTGCTCCGCAAGCAGTTGGCGAGAAATTTCCATGGGCCCCTCCCGATTGGACGCAACGAACAGCGTCGAGCTGTGCCTTTGCAAACGCACAGCCAAGTCGGAGGAGTCGATCCCTACATCGCGGGCCGCGCATGCCGTGCGCAGCCCGAGCACGCCGAGCATGCTCGCGTCGTCACGCGCGAGATCTGCACACGGCTTTTCCCGAGCCTGACGTGCGCGCCCTCCATGCGGACGATCATCCGCAGCGTTCGCGGCGCGCACGTTGCGGTCACTCGAGCGGCTTGCTCTCGCCGGGCAACGTGTCGCCCTCCTCGAGCTTGCAGCCGTCGTCCTTGGGCTCGGCATTCTTCTGCTTGATGCCTTCCCAAGTGCTGCCGGCGTCGGAGCTGAGGTCGGCGCCGTACTCGCCCTTCACGCGGTGACGGCCCTCGGGGTCGGGGGTCATCACCAGATACGAGGTGACGCGCTCGGGCGCGCCCGCGAAGCCGACGCGCTTTTGCGTCCAATCGAACAGCGCGACGTTCTCCTTGATCGTGCCGACGAACGTCGCCTTGGCGTGCTTGTCCTCGGCGAGCCAGCAGCCGTGGATCTTGTCGTCGCCGCTCAAGAGCACGTGCATGGTCCCGCGCGTGCCGGGGGTATTGATGAAGAACACGCCGTGCCAAGAAGCGCCGGCCGGAAGTGCGGTCGGCGTGATCTTGGACCCCGTCGGCCACTGCGGCCCACCGGCCGCCCCGCCGCCGCTCGGGCAGCCAGCGAGGAGTGCGGAGGCCGCGAGCACGATGGTCGCGCGCGAGCACATACGGACAACGGACGGGAGGAGATCGCGGAGCTGCATGGCGGTGCGCGAAAGGTAGCTCAACGCGGCTCCGCGGGGAAAGTGTCGTCCGTCAGGCGCGCCCCTCGAACTTCCGCCGGCCCTCTTCCTTCCACCAGTTCCGGTACCGACGCCAGGCCTCCTCACGCTCCGTGCGCGGAAGATTCGCGTAGTAGCCGACGTAGACCTTGGTCGTCGCCTTGAGCTCGGCGCCCGCGGCTTCGCGCAGCGTGGGGTCGTCGGAGAGCAGCGCGTCGATCAGCCACTCGATGCGGGAGCGCGCGCCATGCTGGGCAAACCAGCTCGGCCACGTCTCGCCGAGCGCCACGGGGTTGGTGCGCGTGATGGTGACCAGCGCTTCGTGACACGCCCCCGCGAGCTCGGGCTCCCGCGCGTCGAGCCCGAAGATCAACCCCTCGACCGCACGTTTGTCGCGGAGCTCGCCGAGTGCGTTCGCCGAACGAATGCGCAGCGACATCCCACCGCCCGGGTCGAGAATCACGCCGACCAGGGGCTCTACGAGAACGTCCGCGGCCTGAGGCTCGGCCTCGAGCAATGCTCTGCCCGCCGCCCACGCCGCGCGTCGGACGGCGAGATCGTCGTCGACCAGTCGGGGAACGAGCGGCGCGGCCGATTCGAGGTCGACGACCTCGGTGAGCAGCCAGGTGGCCCAGAACCGGGTCTCGGGGAGGGGATCGCCGGTGCGCGCGAGCACGTCGCGAAGCGCGAGGCGATCGAGCACGGCGAGCAGGGCGAGCAGCGGACCAGCCTCCGACGGCGGCGGCACGGACCCGATAGGGGTCGTGCGATCCACGCGCGTCGGTCCGGGGAATCGGTCCATGATCGCGGGCAAGGCGGCGACCCCGAGCTCACGCAGCTCGACCGCGGCCTTCTCACCCACTGCGCCGCCACGGATGACCTTGGCGACGAGGCCGACCAGCTCGGGCTCGATGGCGACGATGACCTTGGGGAGCTCGTGCTCGATCGAGCGCATGGTCGGCCGCGGCGGCTCGCGCGCAGCGTACACCTCGATACGCTCGCTCGGACGACTCGGCCGCTTGGGACGCTCCGGCCGGTTGGCGAGCTCGAGGAGCTCTTCGAGCTCGTGCTCGCTCACCTCCGCGGCCTCGATCATCTCGGGCTCGCTCGTGTCGCCTTCGTGCGCGGCCTCCGGCTCCTCGCGCGGAATCACCGGACCGAGAGGACGCTTGCCCGTGAGGTACGGCGGCGGCGCCTGACGGGCGACGGGCACGCCGTCGTGCTTCGCGGGCTGTGCGCGCAGCGCGACGAGGGGGGTCGGCGCCTCTTCGGCGCTGTCGTCGATGCGCGGGAGCGCGAGCTCGGGCGCCGAGCCGTCGGACTCGAGGTCCTTGATCGCGGGGATCGCGTCGCGCGAGGCGCGCTCGAGCTCGAGACCAGTGGGGCCGTCGGAGTCGGGCGGAGGCGCCACGACCTCGCGCTCCCAATTGTGGGTCGTGAACGGCGTCGGCGTCGGCTCGCGCTGGGCAACTTGCTCGGGCGACAGCGGCGCGGTGGGCGAGACGATCGGTTCGAGCGAGGCCGCGCGAACGCGCGCATCGCCGGTGGCGGGTGTGAGGTGCGGCGGCGGTCGATTGGAGGCGCGGCGGGCGTCCTGGGCGCGACCGACGACGAGCGCCTTGGCGAGGAGGCCCGCGCGCTCGGCGACGACGTCGCGATCGAGCTCGCGTGCGCCCGTCGGTTCGACCTTTGGCAGCGGGAGAGGCGCTTTGCCCTTCTTGCGAAGGATCATTCGCGCGAGCGCCCCACCAGCTTCGGCGATCACCCCGAACACCTCGGACACCTCGGGCGTGACGATCGGGGCGCCCGCATCGTCGGCGTAGACCAGCGCGACGACGCGCTTTCCGACGACGACCGGCGCGACGACGACGTCACCGCCTTCGGGCCGCTCGAGATCGGCGGCGATGACGGTATCGAGCCCGTCGTCCGGGCGCGCACGCACCAACGGTGCGCGGCTCTCGCGAACCGTCGAGAACAAGCTCGGCAAGTCGAGCGGCACGCCCATCTTGCGCACGCGCTCGCCGAGCGCGCCTCTGCCCGACGCCTCCCAACCCTCGGCGAGATCGTCGTGGACGAGGAACACGGCCACGTACGCGAACCACTGCTGTGCGAACTCCAGCACCGCGGAGAGCACCGCATCGCGCGACTTCGCGTCGACGAACACCTTCTCGGCGTCGGCGCGGGTGAACGGTCCCTTGCGTCGACGAGCGCTCGGCACGCCCGAATCGTGGGCGCCGCGAACGAGCCCCTTGAGCGCTGCGGCGCCTGCGAAGCCCGCAGGTGCAAGCGTGGTGGTGCGGATCGTCGTGGGCGGAGGCGGACGCGAGGCCGTCGGGCTGGGCGTCGGCGTCGGCGCGACCTCGGGCGGCCGCAGGCTCGGCATCGTGGTGCCGTGCAGCGGATCGTCGGGGACGTCGGGGATGAGTGAACGACGCTGGGGCGGCAGGGCGTTCGACGTCGGGCTCCCGCCGTCGAGAATCGTCGCGAGCCGACGGGTGCGCCTGTCCATCGGCACGCCGTACGCGTGCTCGAGCGCCTGTTTGAGCCGCACCGTCGGGGCGATCTCCTGCACGACCTTCGCCCCGAGCGCCGTCTCGAGCTCTTCGATGGCATTGCTGGACAGCGGCTCGGCGAGCGCGATGACGATCGTTCCGTCGCGGATCGCGATCGGCACGAAGCCGTGATGCTCCGCCAGGTTGCGCCCTACCCTCGCGACCGCCGCAGCATCGGGCTGACGCAGCCGTTCGATGGGCGCGGCCGCGAGCGCCGTCGCCTCGGCGAGCGCGGCCACGAGCGCAGCCTCGTCGGTCTCGGGGGGAGGCGCGACGTCGAGCAGGTTCGTGACGACGTCGCCGCCATAGAGCGTCTGGCGGGCGAGCGCCTCCTCGACCTGACGCATGGTGGCCAGGCGACGACGGACGACGATGGAGCTGACCGTGGCCATCGGGGGGTGCGCACTGGACGCTAGGTCGCGCGCGCGGAGCCGCAACCTTCGCACGAAACTCGACCGAATGGGGGGCCCAATGGGGAGTCTTTTGGCACCGGGCGTCGTACGCCTTTGCCAGCACCGGGGTCCTGGCGTAGATCCCCGGTCCCCGCTTCCCCTCGAATCCGTCACGAATCAGGCCACGGTGACCATGTCCGACGCCCCCCCCGCGGCCGATCCGGCTCCCGGGACGACGCCCGAAGCTCCGACCGACAAGCCCACCGCTTCGACGCCCCCCGTCGCAGCTCAGGAGCCGTCGTACCTTTTCCTCACGCTGATTTCGCTGTTCGTCCTGGTGGCCGACCTCGGCTCCAAGTGGTGGGCGGTCAAAGCGCTCGAGAAGGACGGCTTCCGTCTGCCCGCCAAGGAGTTGATCAAGGGTCGACTCGCACTCGTGCTCGCCCGCAATCCGGGTGGCGCGTGGGGCATGTTCCACGATCAGCCGGAGAAGGTACGCAAACCGTTCTTCGTCGTGGTGTCGGTCATTGCGGTCATCGTCATCGTAGGCATGTACCGAAAGCTCGATCGCAAGCAGCTCGCCCTCAAGTGGGGTCTGCCGTTGGTGCTCGGCGGTGCGCTCGGCAACCTCGTCGACCGCGTCCGCTACGGGCAGGTCATCGACTTCATCGACGTGGTGTACTGGCACAACAAGGCCGGTCTCGAGCGCCACTGGCCGACGTTCAACGTGGCCGACATCGCCATCTGCATCGGCGTCGGCCTGATGGCGATCGACTTCCTCTTCCCGCACAAGCGCCCCGCGGTCCCGCGCAAGGTCACACCGGCGGAGCCTGCCAAGCCTTCGGCGTAGTGCTACCGTCCGCCGTCGCATGAAGCCGGAGCTCTTCAAGCAGTTCGGCATCGCGTTCCCGTCGTACTTCGTCCTGTTGCTGACGGGCTTCGTGTTCGCCGGCATCGCGGCCGCGGTCATCACGCGTCGCGAGGGGCTCGATCCCGACGTGATGATCGACCTGAACCTCGCGATGCTGCTCGGCGGCGTCGCGGGCGCGCGCATCCTCCACGTGCTCGCCGACGGGTACTTCTGGGACTACGTGCACCTCTGCACCGATCCGGGGATCGTCGACTGGAAGATCACGCAGGCGCAGTGCCTGTCGCCGACCGCCGGCTACGACGGCGTGTGGGACGCGGCCAAGGGCGTCTGTCACCCGAAGACGAGCGACTGCTTTGCCTGGGCACGCTTCTGGGCGGGCGGCCTCACGTATTACGGCGGCTTCCTCGGCGCGACGGCCGTCGCCATCCCGTTGCTCAAGCGCGACCACTTCCCCTTCTGGAAGGCAGCCGACTACGCGGGCATCGGCATCGCGCTAGGCCTCGCGTTCGGCCGCATGGGTTGCCTGCTCGCGGGCTGCTGCTTCGGCGCGCAGTGCGAGCTCCCCTGGGCGATGGCATTCCCCGCGGGCAGCCCGGCGAGCGAGGCGCAGCACGAGGCGCACCTCATCGTGAGCAAGTACCTCGTCTCGCTGCCGGTTCACCCGACGCAGGTCTACGAATCGGCCGCCTCGCTCGCGGTCAGCGCCTTCTGCTGGTTCTACGTGAACCCGCGCAAGCGCTACGACGGCGAGGTGTTCGTCTGGTTTCTCGGGCTCTACGCCAGTGCACGGTTCCTCCTCGAGATTCTCCGGCGCGACGCGCGTGGTTCGATGGCCGGGCTCTCCACCTCGCAGCTCATCGGCCTCGGCCTCGTCGCGGCGGCCTTCGCCATTCATCGCATCCGCAAGCCGAGCGGGGAGTTGCCCCCAGTAGTAGAATCCACGGAGGAGGCCGCATGACTCGGCGCTCGTTCGCTCCTTCGTTCGCTGTCCTCTCGCTCGTCACCTTCTCCGCGTGCAGCTTCTTGGCGTGCATCGAGGACAAGGCACGCGCACCAGCCGCCGAGGGCTGCAACACGCCCGGGTGCGCCAACCCCGGCGTCATCGGCGGCGGCGACAGCGGCACTCCCGACGTCGACCGCGGCGACGCCGTCGACTCCGACGCCGCCTCCGACGCGAGCGTCACGGCGACGGTCCTCGTTCGGCCGGTGTCGAAGTTCACCGCCGATTTCACGACCACCGCCGAGGCGAGCCGTACGGTCACGTTGAGCGCCCCGAAGACGGGCGGCGGCGTCACCGAGGCCTCGCCCGCGATCGACGGCACCTTCACGTTGATCGACGTCGCGGCCGCGGTCGGCGCACCGACCTGGCTGCAAGTCGTGTCGGGCACCGGCGTGACCAGGGCGGTCAAGGGCATCGATGGCGTGCCGCTCCCCAGCTCGGGGATCCTGCAAATCCCTCTCTTCGACGACTCACTCCCCCAGACCACCTGGCTCACCCTCGGCGTGAGCGCGCCGTACCCGACCACGGCGGCGACTGTCGTCGTGCACGTGTTCGACGCGGCCGGTGTCCGCAAGAGCGGCGTCACCGCATCGCCCTTCGGGGACGCCAAAGGTCCCTTCTACGACGACGGCTCCGACATCTCCGCCAGCGCGAAGGCCACGGGCGCGCGCGGCACGCTCGTGTACCTCGGCATCGGCGCCACCGGACTGTTCACCCTCACCACCGCCGCGGGCGGCAAGACCTACGCGAGCATCGCCATCCCGCTCGCCGCGGGCGCCGTCAGCCACCTCTCGCTCCAGCTCGAGTAGCCCGCGATCGTGGAGGCGACTGGTAGGGGGCGGCAGTGGATCTGGGCGCCGCTCGCGTGCTGGGTCGCCGCGTACCTTATGTGCGTGGCCGCGCCACTGAGGCCGCAGACCAGCGACTCGACGCCCGGGTTCCTCGGCGCGGTGACGCTTGCATGTCACGGAGATCAGAACCTCGCCCGCATTCCGTGGGTCGATGCCTCGGTGCGCACCAACCCCGTGCCGTATTGGGCGGTGATCACCCCCGATGGTCGCGCGCTGGTCTCGACGTTCGGCCCCGCCCCCGCCTGGCTCGGGCGCCCCATGCTGATTGGACTCCAGCCAGGCCAGATCGTCGAAGAGACGGCCATCCGCGGCCGAGTGCGACACATGTGCGCGCTCGCGATCGGGACCACGGCAGCCTTCGCGTGTCTCGCGGCGATGGCGTGGACTCCCTGGTGGACCGCGGTGATTGTCGCGTTGCTCGGTGCGTGCTCGTTCGCCGGTGCGCCGACGTTGGGCCAGGCACTGTGGCAGCAGACGGCAGCGCTGCCTTTGCTGATGGCCGGATGCGCGGCTGCGGCCTGGGCGGGGCGGAGTCGCCCCGCGGCCGTCTTGGCTCCTGCCGCGATCGTTTGCGCGGCTCTGGTGCGACCCGTCGACGCACCGCTCGGTCTCGCGATCGGGGTGACGTGGATGCTCGCCCTTCGTGAACGCAAGAAGGAGCAGGTCAGTCGCGAGATCGTGTGGTCTCTGGTCACCGTGTTGCTCGTCGCGCTCGTCGCCGTGCCGATCGTCCTGTGGAACCTCGAGAACCTCGGCACGCTCCTCCCAAGTGGTCAGTGGATCCGCAACCAGGCGCAGACCGAGCGCGTGTTCGACCTTTCCCCCGCGCACATCGCCGGAGCGCTCGCGGGACTGATGGTGAGCCCGGCCCGCGGTCTGCTGTGGTTCGCCCCCATCGCGGTCGTCGGCGTCGCGCTCGCGCTCGGGGGTCGCACGGGCGCGATGACCCGAATCACTGCACGGGTGCTCGCGATTGGAGTCCTCGCGCAAGTGTTGGTGACCGCAGCTTTCTTCCGCTGGTGGGGCGGCGTCTCGTTCGGCCCGCGTCTGCTCGCGGGCGCGACCTGGGTCGCATTGGTGCTCGCAGCCGCGCACGCGGCGGAGCTCGGTGTTCGCATGCGCGTGGCTTGGAGAGGGGCAGCTGCACTCACCGCCGTCATCGGGCTCCTCGGGACCCTCGGCTGGGACCCCGCGCAGTGGGAGTTCCCCGCGCAGCCCGACAGCCATCCCGAGCGCTTGTGGCAAGTGAAGGACACGCCTCTGCTCTGGTTGTTCACCCCGCCCCGTTGGCAGAACGCACGCCGGGTAGGCCCCGACAAGACCATCTTCTGCCCCCAGGGCGCGAGCGGACAGTACTCGTTGGGTCGCACTCGATCCGAGTAGGATGGTCGCTCGTCGGAGGCAGGGGGAATCGAGATGCTGCGTCGTCGTGACTTGCTCGGCCTCGGCGCGTGGTCCGCGGCCGCGGGACTGCTCCTTCGTGCACGCGCCGACGAAGACGGGCTGCTGCAAGCCGTCGCGACGCCGCAAGATCTCGAGACGCCTCTAGGCTTCTTCGATCGGCTGATCACACCGACCTCGGTCTTCTTCGTGCGCAGCCACTTCGGCCCGCCGTCGTTGGATCTCGGGCGTCGGCTGACCATCGACGGAATGGTCGGCAAGCCACTCGAGCTCGGGCTCGCCGACCTGGAGAAGCTCCCGCAGGTCACCCTCACCGCGGTGTTGCAGTGCGCAGGCAACGGCCGCGCTCTCCACGAGCCGCGGGTTCCCGGGGTGCAATGGCGGCACGGCGCGATGGGCCAGGCCACCTGGACCGGGGTGCGGCTGAAGGACCTCCTCGACAAGGTCGGTGTCGCGCCCGACGCACGGCACGTCCGCCTCGCGGGTGCAGACCGCGCACCCAAGCCGACGGTCCCGAAGTATCTCCGAAGCATCCCCCTCGCCCGAGCGCTCGATCCGACGACCCTCGTCGCACTACGCATGAACGGCGAGCCGCTCACCCTCGCCCACGGCGCCCCGTTTCGCCTCGTGGTGCCCGGCTGGGCCGGTGATCACTGGATCAAGTGGCTCACGCACCTGCGGCTGCAGAAGGACGAGGCCGAGGGGTTCTTCATGAACACGGCCTACAAGCTGCCGAAGACCCCGGTCGCGCCCGGTGCTGCGGTGCCCCCCGAGCAGATGCAGTCGCTGAGCACGATCCCCATCAAGTCGATCATCGCAAGGCCTGCGGATGGAGCATCGTCGAAGGCCGGGGCGCAGGAGATCGTCGGCGTGGCGTTCTCGGGCGAAGCCGCCATCGACAAGGTCGAAGTCCGGGTGAACGACGGTCCGTTCGTCGCCGCGAAGTTGGAGGGCCCCTCCGTGCCCTTCGCCTGGCGGGTCTTTCGACATCGTTTCGAGGCCAAGCCTGGCAAGCACACGGCCGTCGCGCGCGCGATCGACGTCAAGGGCGTGATGCAACCCGAGACCGCGGTGTGGAACCCGAGCGGCTACTTCTGGAACGCCTGGCACCGCGTCCAGTGGGAGGTCGTCGCGTGAGGAGCGCATGCTTGCTCCTGGTCGTCGCGATGACCGTCGCCTGTCGCAAGAGCGAGTCTCCGCCCGACGGCGCGGTACAGCCCGCGGCCTCGACGAGCGCCGTCGCGCCGCCGCTCGATCCGGCCCTGCTCGTGCGAGACAACTGCACGAGCTGCCACTCCGACGACCTGATCGCCCAACAGCGTCTCACCGCTGCCCAGTGGACCAAGGTCGTGACGAAGATGCACGGCTGGGGCTCGCCTCTGGCCGACCAACGAGAGCTCGACGCGGTCGCGGCCTGGCTCGCCGGCAAGTACGGGCCGACCGCCGGTCCCCACGCCATGCCGCTCGTCGGTGCCGCGGCGGTCGCAGCCGCGCTGTCGCCGCAACCCGACGGTCCCTTCTCATCGACCGATGTCGCCGGGGGCAAGACCCTCTTCGCCCAGCTCTGCACCGCGTGTCACGGCCCGGAAGCACAGGGCGACAAGCTCGGGGTCAACCTCGTCGATCGCCCGCTCTTGTTTCGTGCCGCGGACGTCGCGCGCACCGTACGCACGGGGCGCGGCAAGATGCCCCCGTTTCCGGCGCTCACCGACCCGCAGATCGGAGCCATCCTCTCGTATCTCCGCACGCTGAGGCCGGCCCTCTGACACCACCCTTTCGGCCCCGGCGAGGATCGGGCAACAAGGTTTCATGCTGGTGCTCGATGGCAAGGAAATCGCCGCCGCCGTCCGTCGAGAGGTCGCGGTCGAGGTCGAGAAGTTCAAGGCTCGTCACGGTCGCGCCCCCGCGCTGCACGTGATCCTCGCCGGTGAAGACCCGGCCTCCGCGGTCTACGTGCGCAACAAGGAGAAGGCCGCCAAAGAGGTCGGCATGGACGGCATGGTCCATCGCCTCCCGGCCACCGTCTCCGAGGCCGAGCTCGTCGCCCTCGTGAAGAAGCTCTGCGACGACCCTGCGGTCGACGGTCTGCTCGTGCAGCTCCCGCTGCCGAAAGGCATTCGCGAGCAGGTCGTGCTCGATCTCGTCGATCCGAAGAAGGACGTCGACGGCTTCCACCCGGTCAATGCGGGCTTGCTCGCATCCGGCCGACCGGGCCTCGTCCCGTGCACGCCGCTCGGCTGCATGCGCATGATCGACGAGGCAAGCAAGAAGCTCGGCTTCGACCTCGCCGGCTCTCGCGCCGTGGTCGTCGGTCGCAGCAACATCGTCGGCAAACCGGTCGCCCAGCTGCTGCTCGCGCGCCACGCCACCGTGACCATCGCGCACTCGCGGACCAAGGACCTCCCCGCAGTGTGCCGCGAGGCCGACGTGCTCGTCGTCGCGGTCGGCAAGGCCGAGATGCTCGACGACCGTCACGTCCGCGAGGGCGCCATCGTCATCGACGTCGGCATCAATCGCGTCGACGCTGGCGAGGGCAAGTCCAAGCTGGTGGGCGACGTGCACTACGCCAAGGCCTCGCAGAAGGCCGGCGCCATCACCCCGGTCCCGGGCGGCGTCGGTCCGATGACCATCGCCTACCTCCTGGAGAACACCGTGCGGGCCGCCGAGGCGCGGCTCGCGTGACCGCCCCCGAGGTGGACGCAGCATCGGCGCCGACCGTGGCGCTGCCCTCGCTCCGCCTCGGCCCGGGTGCGCTCATCGGCGATCGCTACGAGATTCTCTCCGCCCTCGGCGAGGGCGGCATGGGCGCGGTGTTCCGCGTGCTCGACCGCGAGCTGCGCGAGGAGATCGCGCTCAAGGTCCTGCGCGTCGAGATTGCGGACGCGCCCGGCATGCTCGACCGCTTTCGTCGCGAGGTGAAGCTCGCGCGGCGGGTCACCCACCCCAACGTCGCGCGCACGTTCGACCTCGGCACCTGGAACGGCGCGCGGTACCTCACGATGGAGCTGGTCGCCGGCGAATCGCTCTCCGTGCGCTTCCCCCGTGGGCACAAGGCGCCGCTCACCGAGGTGCTGCGCATCGCCGCCGAGGTCGCGCGCGGGCTCGCTGCGGCGCACGCGGTCGGGGTCGTCCACCGCGATCTCAAGCCCGACAACGTGTTGCTCGCCAACGAGCGCGTGGTGATCACCGACTTCGGCATTGCACGGCTCGCCGAGCGCGATCCGGCGGTGGCCGGTACCGTCGGGAGCATCGTCGGAACGCCCGCGTACATGGCGCCCGAGCAGCTCGAGGGCGCCGACATCGACGGTCGGGCCGACGTCTACGCGCTCGGATTGGTCATGTGGGAGCTGCTCTGCGGCGCCCCCGCCTTCGTGGGCGACACCCTGTATTCCCTCGCTGCAGCACGGCTCAAAGCCGGTCCCGCTCCGGATCCCCGCACCGTCGAAGCGAGCTTGCCGGCCAAGGTCGCCGAGCTGATCGTCGACCTGCTCGCGCGCGCTCCCGAGCATCGCCCCGATGCCCAGACCGTCGTCGAACGACTCGATGCGCTCCGCGGAGGCATCATCGCCCTGCCCGATCGCGCGCCGCGACTGCCGAGCGGCCTCGATCTCGCGCGCTCGGCCCTCGCTGCTCGAGAGCCCCGCACCATCGCGGTTCTCCCGCTGACGCCGGTCGACGAACCAAGCAAGGAGCTGACCGCGGAGCTCTCCGAAGCGTTGTCGGACGCCGTCGCCGGCATGCGCGGCATGCGCGTCCTTCCCGCCGCGAAGGTGCGCGCACAGCTCCAGACCGCCGAGGCCGATCCCGTCGCGCTCGGTCGCGCGCTCGGCGCAGGTCTCGTCGTCGAGGGCACCGCGCGAGTGTCCGGAGCCGAGGCGCGCGCCCGCGTGCGCCTCGTCGACGTCGAGCGGAGCTCCATCGCGTGGGCCACCCGCGTTGCCGGCAAGGTCGACGATCCGTTCGCGCTCGAGGACGAGTTCGTCAGCGGCGTGACCAGCGCGCTCCGTGCACGCGAGGGCGAGCACGCGGGGCACGGCGGGCCGCTCGATCCGGCAGTCCGCGCCATCTTCGACCGCGCAAGCAAGGCCTACGCGAACTTCAGCGTCAGCTTCGTGCGCGAGGCGATCGCGATCCTGGAAGAAGGGCTCGCGGCGCACCCCGACGAGCCCTGGCTCACGAGCCTCCTCGGGGCCGCGCTCGCACGTCAGTGGGTGCAGCTCGGAAGCAGCGATCGCGACATGATCGCCCGCGCCGAAGAGCTCTCGCTCCGCGCCCTCGCGATCGACGCATCGATCGCCGAGACGTTCCACACCATCGCCATGCTCCGGTTCGTCGCGGGTGACATGCGCGCTGCGGTGCGCGGGTTCCAGGAGACGCTCACGCGCGCGCCGCTGCACGCGTCGGCGCACCTGAACCTCGGTCGCGTCCTCTGCGAGACGGGCTTCGTCGAGCAGGGCCTGGAGCGTCTGGAGCTCGCGCGTCGCATCGATCCGCAGCTGCTCCTCACGTATTTCGAGCTCGCGCGCACGCGCGCGCTGATGGGCGATCGCCGCGCTGCCGACGTGGCGCTCGACGAGGCAGTCGCACGCGGCGGCGAGCTGGCCGCGGTGTTTCCACGACTGCGCCTGCTCACGTGGTGGCCCGACCCTGCGCTCGCACGCCGCGTCGCCACGACGCTCGAATCGAGCAAGACCGGGGCGATCTGGGAGCGCGCGCTGCCGATGGTGCAACACATGGCCGAAGGCGAGTTCTGGCCTTCCGCGATCGCGGTCTTCGACGATCTGGCCGAAGGAGCGCGAAGCGCGCCGCAGCACCGGGCGTTCATGCTCGCGCTCAAGGCCGAGTACCTCGGTGCGTTTTCCACGGATCCGCCGCAGGCGGGACGTGGGTATGTGCATTCGCTCCGCGAAGAGACGCTGCAAACCATCGAGCAGGCGGCGGCTTTGCCGTTCGTCGACGTGCTCTGGCTCGATCGCTGCCCTGCGCTCGCGAGCGTCCGCGACGACCCGCGCTTCGTCCGCGCGCGCGCCGTCGTCGCTGCACGCGCCGCCGCCGTCTGGTCGTGAGAGTCTGATCTATTCTCGAGTCCATGGACGCAATGCGCGCTCGGCTCCTCGCCGCGATGGGACTCGGTTCGCTCGTCGGCTGTCCGCAGGTGAAGCAGCCCACCTCGACGCCAGTGGCCACCGACGCCGCAGTTGCGTCCACCGCGCCGGCAGCGACGGTCGTCACTCCTGACGCGACGGCCGAGACGCCTGCCGTCGAGACGGTCGATGCGGCGCCCGCCACCGTCGACGCTCCCACGGTCGCGACGATCGACGCGGGCCCCAAGAAGAAGCCGCCGCCTGGTATCCAGCCGCTGCCCCCGTCGGCGTGGTACGTGAGCTACCCGCTCGCCAATCCACCCGCCAACTACTGCAAGAACGGCAGCGCGGTGTGCGTCCCACTCGAATGGGCGGTGAAGCAGAACGGCAAGCCAGGACAGGCGACGTGCCCGCCCGAGATCGTCGAGGCGTGTCGATGTCCCGCAGGCATGAGCTGCCATGACGATCCGCTCGAGCCCTCGGAGCGGCCCTGCCCCGACTCGTTTCACACCGTGATCACCCAGAAGCAACGCGCAGCCGGAAAGAAGGACGCCTGTTGTTATGCGCAACCCGTGATGTGCACGCCGCCGTGGGTCGGCCGGGCACTGCGCGACGACGACGACGCTGTCCTCCGTGCCTCGGCGCAGAGACGCGACGACTGGATCGAGGTCCGGCCCCCGGTCGACGACCTGCTCACCGAGCCGCAGCGGGCCGCTGTCGCTGCCCACTACGCCGAAGTCGCGGCCGGCGAGCACGCCTCCATCGCATCGTTCGCCCACGCCTCGCTGGAGCTGATGGCGCATGGCGCGCCCCCCGAGCTCCTCGCCGGGACGCACCAGGCCGCGCTCGACGAGATCGAGCACGCACGCCTCGCCTACTGCCTCGCCAGCGAATATGGGCTCGAGTCGATCGGTCCCGGTCCGCTCGTCTCGACGCGTCCGATCGCGCAGACCCTCAGCGAGCTCGCGCTCTCGACGTTACGCGACGCCTGCATCCCGGAGGCGATCGGTGCGGTGCTGGCGGCAGAGGTGGCGCGGGCGGCGACCGTCCCCGCCGTGTGTGGTGCGATGAAGCGCATCGCGGAGGACGAAGCGCGCCACGCGGAGCTCGCCTTCCGTACCCTGGCGTGGACGGTCCGCGCGGGCGGACCCGAGGTGGCGAAAGCGGTTCGAGTAGCGGTCGCCGAAGCCGAGGTTCCCGTTCCCGGGAGCGCGCCCGCATTGCCCTCGCACGGCCTGCTCGGTGCGCAGACCGAGCGGTTGCTGATCGCGCAGACCATGACCTCCGTGGTCCTGCCGTGCGTCGCGGCGCTCCTCGACTACTTGAAGATCTTGTCGAGCACCGCGTCGAGCGCGTCGAGCGACGCGTAGTGCACTGCGATCTCGCCCTTGCCGCCGTCGTCGCGAATCTCGCACCGCGTGCCGAGCGCGACGCTCAGCCTTCGCTCGAGATCACGAACCGAAGCGCTCTTCTGCCCCGGGGTGGTGGGCGAGCCGTCCGCGGTCTTGCCCTCTTTGGTCTTGCGCGCGAGTTGCTCGGTCTGGCGCACGCTCAGCCGACCGCGGACGACCTTGTCGGCGAGCTTCGCGAGATCGCCGTCGTCGGGGACTTGGAGGAGCGCGCGCGCATGCCCCTCGGTGAGCTCGCCCTTCATCACGCGCTCGCGCACCACCACCGGTAGGCGGAGCAGGCGGAGCGAGTTGGCGATCGTCGTGCGATCCTTGCCGATGCGCTCGGCGAGCTTCTCCTGCGTGTAGTTGTGCTCCTTGATCAGGCGAGAGAACGCCTCGGCGAGCTCGATCGGGTTGAGGTCCTCGCGCTGGACGTTCTCGATCATCGCGAGCTCGAACGCCGCCGCAGGCGAGACGTCCTTCACGACGACGAGCACGTCCTTGAGGCCCGCGCGTTGCGACGCGCGCCAGCGGCGCTCACCCGCGATGAGCTCGTAGCGATCCCCCATCGCCAGAGGGGCGCCGACGATCGGCGGCGTCTTCCGCACGACCAGCGGCTCGAGCAGCCCGACCTCGCGGATCGATTGGGCGAGCTCCTCGAGCGCCTTCTCGTCGAAGTGCTGCCGCGGCTGCCCCTTCATCGGCACGATGCGCTCGATCGGGCAGAGGAACACGCTCTTGTCGCCGAACCCCGCCGGCGCCTTCTCGGCCGACACAGGCAAGAGCGCGTCGAGCCCGCGGCCGAGCGCGCGGCGCGGCTCCGTCTTTTCGCTCACGATTCCTCCGCTGCGTCGTCCGTATCGGTGGGCTCGACCTCGCCACGCTGGTGGGCGAGGAACTCGCGTGCGAGCGCCAGGTACGCCTCGCACCCCTTGGCCCGCGCGTCGTAGAGCAGGACGGGCTTGCCGTGCGACGGCGCCTCGCTCAACCGCACGTTGCGCGGGATGACGTTCTTGTAGACGTGGAAGTGGCGCTTCACCTCGTCAGCGACCTGCTGCGCGAGGTTCGAGCGCGGGTCGAACATGGTGAGCACGAGCCCATCGAGCTCGAGCGACGGGTTCAGCCCGCGCTTGATGCGATCGATGGTGTCCATCAAGTAGGTGAGCCCCTCGAGCGCGTAGTACTCGCCCTGCAGGGGCACGAGCACGCGATTGGCTGCCACGAGCGCGTTCACCGTGAGGATGCCGAGCGACGGCGGACAGTCGACGAAGATGTGGTCGTAGACCACGCCCCGCGCGGCCGCCTCGCCGAGCACGCGCGCGAGGCGCTCGAAGCGATCCGGCGCGTCGACGAGCTCCACGTCGACCGCGACGAGATCGCGCGTGGCAGGGAGCACGTCGAGGTTCGGGACCGCGGTGTGCACCACCACGTCCTCGAGCGTCGCGGTTCCGATCAAGCACTCGTACACCGAGCGGTGCGCGGTGCGCGGCGCGACGCCGACGCCGCTCGACGCGTTGCCCTGCGGATCGAGATCGACGAGCAGCGTGCGCACCTCGGCGACGGCGATCGAGGCCGCGAGGTTCACCGCGGTCGTGGTCTTCCCCACCCCGCCCTTCTGGTTGACCACCGCGACGATCACCGACGCCGGGTATCCCGCGCAGGATCGTGACGCAATCACTCCGTGTCGGGCCGTTGCACACGCCACCAAGAAACCAGCAACAAACCGCGCGTTCGCACTTTCTTGGACCACGACGCGACTCTGTGAGAGGGTGTGCGCAGATGTAGGTGAACGTATGACGAACCAACAGCGCAGCCGATTCATCGATGTTCTGACCGCCGACGACACCTCGTCGGCCACCACCCGAGTGATGACGACGGCGTTCTGGTTCCCGCGCTCCGGCGCGGTCTCGTCCCCCTCGACGCAGGTCATCGACCTCGCGTCGCGACGCGCATCGCGAGCCTCCTGAATCGACGACGCCTCTCGTCGATTCGCCCCGTCCCGCCCCCTCTCCCCGTCCACCCCGTCCAACCAACTTGCCGAAGGTGAATGCGATGCGTCCCAACTTCTACCGCAGCTTCGAAGAGTTCGAGCGTGAGGAGCTCCGTCCCGGCAACCGGATCGGCTTCTCCCTCGACGATCTCATCGAAGAGACCGCCTTCGACGGCGAGCTCGAGTTCGACTCCGAAGAAGAAGAGTGAGACTCGCTCCGGCCTGAAATTCTCATAAGTACCTTATCTTAGTTTCTCTGCACGTCTCGTCCCGTCGCCCCGGTGGATCGCCTCCCACCGGGGCGATTTCTTTTTGTCCCGTGGGAGCGGGAGCTGGGGATTGATTGACACTCGCTTCGCTCGCGACCAAGGTTCCGCCCCCCTCGGGTCTCCCGGGGTGGCAAACCGAAAACAGTCGCGCACAGGTGCAAGTGGAAGCCATGGAAGTCCAGGTCCAGCAGCTCAGCCCCGTCCTCATGGAGTTCTCGGTCACCGTCGAGACCGATCGAGTCAAGAAGGAGATGGACCGGGCCTTCGGCGACCTGCAGAAGCGCGCGAAGGTCCAGGGCTTCCGTCCCGGCAAGGCCCCGCGTGACGTGCTCGCGCACCTCTATGGCGGCTCCGTCCTCAACGACGTCGCCAGCAAGCTCGTCGACGAGTCGCTCAACAAGGCGCTCGCCGAGAAGAACGTGCAGCCCCTCTCGCAGCCCAAGATCGAGGTCGAGTCGGCCGGCGCGAACGCGGAGCTCAAGTACAAGGCCCGCTTCGAGGTGAAGCCCGACATCGCGAACCTCAAGTGGGAGGGTCTCGACGCCGAGAAGCCGAAGCTCGTCGTGTCCGACGACGACCTCGCCAAGACCATCGAGGGTCTGCGCAAGGCGCACGCGTCGCTCGTCGCCGTGGAGCGCGAGGCCAAGGACGGCGACCTCGTCTCGATCGACTTCACCGCCTCGGTGGATGGAAAGCAGCTCGACTCCGGCAAGGGCGTCAGCGCCGAGCTCGGCGAGGGCAAGCTGGTCAAGGAGCTCGAGGACGCGATCCGCGGCGCCAAGGCCAGCCAGACCAAGGACGTCGACGTGGTGTTCCCCGATGGGCATCAGAACCCGTCGCTCCGCGGCAAGACCGCCAAGTTCAGCATCGAGCTCAAGGAAGTGAAGGAGCGCAAGCTCCCCGAGCTCGACGACGAGTTCGCCAAGGACGTGGGCGAGTACGAAAACCTCGCCGCGCTCAAGGACGACACCAAGAAGAAGCTCGAGAAGCAGCTCGCCGATCAGGCCGAGCAGACGCTGGTCACCAACCTCGTCGCCGCCCTCGTCAACGCGAACCCGGTGGAGGCGCCCCCCACGCTGGTGCAGCAGCAGATGCAGCTCACCCTCCAGGAGCTGCGCGCCCAGGCTCGCCGCTCGGGTCAGAACCTGCAGATGAGCAACGAGCTCGAGCGTCAGCTCCAGGTCGACAGCGAGGTCAAGGTCCGCGCCGGCCTGCTCATGGCGGAGATCGCCAAGCTGAACAACATCATGGTCGACGACTCGGACATCGAGAAGGGTCTCGGCGAGCTCGCCGAGGAGACCGGCAAGAACGTCGCCCGCCTCCGCGCCGAGTACCGCGACCCGCAGCGCCGCCAGATGCTGATCGGCATGATCCTCGAGGACAAGGTCCTCGACCTGCTCATCGGCAAGGCGAACGTGAAGGAAGTCGAGCCCAAGACCGAGGGCTGATCGAACGCGAACGCGAACGCGAACGCGAACGCGAACGCGAACGCGAACGCGAACGCGAACGCGAACGCGAACGCGAACGGAGGGTGCCGCGGGAGCTCGCGGCACTCTGCGTTTTGTCGCCTCGATGTCGAGCGACGCCGGGTGGAAGCGTGCGTGCGACGGCACCAGCATGACCGTCGATCGGTGGGGCGTGGTGCGTGCGGTCACCGAGTCGACGATTGCGTTCGGCGAGTGCGCGGGATGCGCAACCGTCCAGGTGAAGCTCGTCGACGCAGGCTTCGACCGATCCACTCACTGCGCCGGCGGCCCCTGAATACCCAGCTGGATGCCCTGGAGGAGACGGCTCTGGGGAAGAACCCACGGTGGCCCGGCCGTTGGGTGATCGAGCGCGACGTTGGCCGACGAGAACGGGTCGATCGCCCAGCGGCCCTCGCCGCCGGCAGGCGCCCGACTGTTCGCTGGCCCGCCGTAGTGCTTGCGGTGGTTCTCGAGCACGTACCGCACGACGTTCTGCACGGCGGTCCGTGAGCGCAGGATGCGCTCGTGGAACCGGTCCTGGTACAGGCGACCGCGACGGCCCATCACGGCGTTGAGGCGCTTGGCGATGCGGATGAGGAGCGCGCGCATGCCGTTGGTCATCGCACGGCGATTGTTCGCCTCGACCACCAGGTGCAGGTGGTTGCCCATCACCGAGAAGTGCACCACCCGAAAGTCGCCCCGAAGGTGCACCTTGCGGAGCGCACGGACGATCGGCTGGAAACACCGCTGGCTGCGCAGGTTCCACGCGCCTTTCCGCATACGAACGGTGACGTGGTGCGGGTGCCGGGGGTCGACGACGGGTCGACGCAGGTGCGGCAGCCCGGCGCCGATCTTCTTCGGCCGCCCGCGCCTCGGCTCCTGGTCCCTCCTGGGAACCAGCGATGCAACCGAAACCATCCACCATTTATGGCGCATGTTTTTCGAACCTGCAAGCCGCAGCCCGCAGGAACGTGTCAGGCGTTCGGACGGCGCGGGGTTCGCCCCGGCTCTCGCGCCTGGTTCCGCCCGCCTCGCGCTCGCCCCCCACCGGGCCGGGGCCGGCCGGGGCCAGGGCCGGGGCTGGGCCGGCCGGGGCCCGCCGCCCCACCGCGACCCGCGGACCGTGTACCCAGCGGCGTTCGCGTTCGCGTTCGCGTTCGCGTTCGCATTCGCGTTCGCGTGCGCGTTCGCGTGCCCCTCCCGCAGGTTCTCCACACCCGCCCGTTCGCGCGAGCGACCCGCCCGATCGGGCAGGCGCTTCTCACGAGCTAGGCGCGCGGCGAAACCCGGTCTAGGGAGACGTCATCCCTACGTGACCACCGGAGGATGCCCGTGAGCAGCAAGCGATTCATCACCCGCCGCGACGAAGCGATGAGCGTCCTCGAGCGCGAGAAGGACTTCATCCCCTATCCGACGATCATCGAGACCACGCACCGCGGCGAGCGTGCGATGGGCGTGTTCGATCGTCTGCTCAAGGATCGTATCGTCTTCCTCGGCACCGAGATCAACGACGACGTCGCCAACATCGTCATCGCGCAGCTCCTGTTCCTCGAGAGCGAGGACCCGGACAAGGAGATCCTCCTCTACGTGAACTCGCCCGGCGGCGTGGTCACGAGCGGCCTCGCGATCTTCGACACCATGCAGTACGTCCGCTGCTCCGTCTCGACCACGTGCCTCGGTCAGGCCGCGTCGATGGGTGCGGTCATCCTCGCTGCCGGTCAGAAGGGCCGTCGCTTCGGTCTGCCGAACGCGCGCATGCTCATCCACCAGCCGCTCGGTGGCGTGCGTGGTCAGGCGACCGACATCGAGATCCACGCCCGCGAGATCCTCGCGCTCAAGGAGCGCCTCACGGACATGCTCCAGCAGGCGACGGGTCAGGACCGCGCGAAGCTGAAGCAGGACATGGAGCGCGACTATTACATGAGCGCTCCCGCTGCGAAGGAGTACGGCCTCATCGACGAGGTCTTCACCCCCAAGAAGACGCTCGGCAAGGCCCCCGAAAAGCCCGCCGCCAAGTGAGGGCGGGCTTGCGCACCGGCGCGGCGCACCCCAGGTGACACGTGCCGGGCGGTGTTGCTCCCGGCTCGACCGTGGTGCGCCGAACCGTTCGCCGGGCTGCGGCATCTGCGTATCCGCCCCGGCGGACGCCCGGGATCGGATCCCGGGAACTTGAAGGCCCCCCCTGCCGGGGGTACCTTTTCGACCGAAAATCACTACCCACGTCCCGCCTCGGCGGATCCGTGGAATCGGAAAAGCAGCGCCGGGCATCGCTCGGTGTCCAGCGCGAGAGGGAACGTGGAACGACGGCGCGACGGAGATCACGGGAACGGCAATCTCAGCTGCTCTTTCTGCGGAAAGGGTCAGCGTGAGGTCAAAAAGCTCATTGCCGGCCCGGGCGTCTACATCTGTGACGAGTGCATCGGCCTCTGCAACGACATCATTGCGGAGGAGGTCGACAAGGACGAGCCGTTCGCGTCGTCGACGCCGGTGCCCAAGCCGAGCGAGATCAAGACGGTCCTCGACGACTACGTGATCGGCCAGGACCGCGCGAAGAAGATCCTCGCGGTCGCAGTGCACAATCACTACAAGCGCATCGAGAGCAAGGTCGCGCAAGACGATGTCGAGCTCTCCAAGAGCAACATCCTCCTGCTCGGGCCCACCGGCTCCGGCAAGACGCTCCTCGCACAGACCCTCGCGCGCATTCTCAACGTGCCGTTCGCCATCGCGGACGCGACCACGCTCACCGAGGCTGGGTACGTCGGCGAGGACGTGGAGAACATCATCGTCCAGCTGCTGCAGAACGCCGACCACGACGTCGAGCGGGCGCAGCGCGGCATCGTCTACATCGACGAGATCGACAAGATCAGTCGCAAGAGCGACAACCCCTCCATCACGCGCGACGTGAGCGGCGAGGGCGTGCAGCAGGCGCTCTTGAAGATCATCGAGGGCACGGTCGCCAACGTCCCGCCCAAGGGCGGACGCAAGCACCCGCAGCAGGAGTTCCTCCAGGTCGACACGACCAACATCCTGTTCATCTGCGGCGGCGCGTTCGTCGGCCTCGACCAGATCATCCAGCGCCGCATCGGCCAGCAGTCGCTCGGGTTCGGCGCCGACATCAAGTCGAAGGACGCCTACAAGCTCGGCGAGCTGCTCGTCCAGACGCAGCCCGAGGACCTGCTCAAGTTCGGCCTCATCCCCGAGTTCATCGGCCGCCTGCCGGTCATCGCCACGCTGCACGAGCTCGACGAGGACGCCCTCATCGACATCCTCACCAAGCCGAAGAACTCCCTGGTCCGCCAGTACCAGAAGCTCTTCGAGATGGACGGCGTGAAGCTCAAGTTCACCAAGGGTGCGCTCCAGGCCGTCGCGCGCGAGGCGCTCACGCGCAAGAGCGGCGCACGCGGCCTCCGCGCCATCCTCGAGAACTCGATGCTCGACATCATGTACGACGTCCCGTCGCGCACGGGGATCAAAGAGGTCGTCATCAACGAGGAGGTCATCCTCCGCGGCGAGCAGCCTCTCATCGTCTACGCCAAAGAGGCCTCCTCGGCCTAGAGCACCGAACGGTTTGAATCCGTCGCGAAACACGCGAGGTTGCGTGAGATTCGCGTCGCACGGACCGGAGGGCGACGTAGGCGTACTAGCAGTACGTCGAGGAGCCCGGAGGGAGTACGACGCGAAGATCGCGCAAGATCGCGGGTTGCAGCAGGATTCAAACCGTTCGGTGCTCTAGCGCGACGGACGACGCGACGGCCGAGACGGCCGCGACACACGGGCGGGCTGCAGCGAGACCGAGTGCATCTCGAACGGCGTGATGCGCGGCTGCACGTCACGCCGCAGCACATGGGCGATGACCAGCGTCAGCGCGCCGAGGAACGCGGCCCAGGCGCCGAGCAGCCACACCGTGATGATCTGCTCGACCCAAGGGGACATGACCAGCCCGAAGGCCGCGAGGATCGAGCCCACCGCGATCGCGCCGAAGAGCTTCGGCGTGGCGATGTGGCCCGGCACACGCAACGCAGTCGCGCCCTCGAGCACGCCCACGGTCGCGATCCACGACGCGATCAGCCACGCGACCGAGGCGAGCATCTGGAACGGCGCGACGAGCGCGACGATGCCGAAGCACATCCCGATGGTGCCCTCGATGGCGAGCGGCCACGGTCGATCGATGCTCGGGATGCCGGCCGTCGCGAGCAGCGCGAGCACCCCCTCGGCCACGGCGAACACGCCGAAGATCCGCGCCAGGGCGGCTGGCGGTGCGTTCGACCATGCGATCGCGAGCAGTGCGAACACCATTGCCAGCGCCCCGCGAAGGGCGAAGGCCCACCAGTTCCGTGACAGCGTCCCTTCCGCCCCTGGGTCCATGAGGGGACGATGTGCATCCGCGATGCCCGACGCGTGCTGACCACTTGCCCGGCGCGGGCGTTTGGGTTCCCGCGGACGAGCGACTATGGCGTGCCCGTGCGCTTCGATCGGGTCCCCTGCTGTTCGGCCGAAAAGAGCCGTTGCGGTACACGTTTCACCGAGCTCGTGGGCTGGGCGACGCGCATCACGGGCAAGGCCGTGCGTCTCGTGGAGCTCTCGGGCGACGACCAGGGCAGGGCGCCGTTCTTCGCCCAGCCGGTCGGGTTCGACGGGCGCGCGTTCTTCGTGGCGTTCGACCACGGCTGCGACACCGAGAAGCTCCTGCACGAGGTGTGTCACTGGCTGTGCGCGCCGAGGGCACGTCGAAACAAGCAGAACTACGGCCTCGGGCCCAAGGGTCGCGAGGTCGCGGACGTCGAGGGCGACAACGAAGAGGTCACGGTGATGCTGCTCGAGCGCAGGCTCGCGCCCCACTTCGGCCTGCCCCTCGAGAAGATCGCCGCCCCCGACTACAACGTCGCGCACCGACGCAACGTCGATTGGGACGCCTGCGAGGCCCGAGCAGAGGTGCTCTACGACGGCGTGCGGAGCGGCCTCCCCGCCTGATCCGCAGCAATCATTCCCCTGTGGCTGCGCCGGGCTGGCATAGTGTGCTGGCGACCGCGGCGGCATCCCGAAACGACACGCGAGACCATTCTGTGGAATCGTGAGCTCAGCCGGGAATCATTCGAGTCGTCCTGCTTGACGCAGGTGCATGCTCCTTCATTCTGTTGCTCCGAAAACCGGGGGGGCTCCGTCACGTGACGACGAAGTCCCATTCCTCCAAGGGGACGCTGCTCGATGTTCTTCAAGAACGATCCGAACTCTCAGGCCGATGGGAACGCCAAGAGCCGTCGCGTGCTGCCGCTGTTGCCGCTCCGCGACATCGTGATCTTCCCGCACATGGTCTCGCAGTTGTTCGTCGGCCGAGAGAAGTCGATCAACGCGCTCGACGAGGCGATGAACCGCGGCAAGGAGATCTTCCTCGTCGCGCAGAAGAACGCCAAGACCAACGACCCGGGTGAAGCCGACATCTACCAGTCGGGCACCATCGGCGCGGTGATGCAGCTGCTCCGCCTCCCCGACGGCACCGTGAAGGTGCTCGTCGAGGGCAAGCGTCGCGCGCGCATCAAGAAGTTCGTCGCCTCCGACGCGTGCTTCCTCTGCGAGGTCGAAGAGATCACCGAGGCGTGCGACGTGCGCACCGAGGTCGAGGCGCTGATGCGCCAGGTGCAGGCCACCTTCGAGACCTACGTGAAGTTGAACAAGAAGGTTCAACCCGAGATCCTGATGACGGTGCAGACCATCGACGATCCGGCGAAGCTCGCCGACACGATCGTCGCCAATCTGCCGACCATCAAGCTTCCCGATCGGCAAGGGCTGGTCGAGATGGAAGATCCCGCCAAGCGGCTCGAGCGCCTGCTCGAGCTGATGCAGGCGGAGATCGAGATCCTGCAGGTCGAGCGGAAGATCCGCAGCAGGGTCAAGAAGCAGATGGAGAAGTCGCAGAAGGAGTACTACCTCAACGAGCAGATGCAGGCGATCCAGAAGGAGCTCGGCGGCGAACGCGACGAGCTCCGGAACGAGATCGCGGAGATCGAAGAGAAGCTGAAGACCAAGACGCTCTCCAAGGAGGCGCAGGGTCGGGTGAAGAAGGAGCTGAAGAAGCTCAAGGCGATGCACCCGACGAGCGCCGAAGCGACGGTCGTTCGCAACTACATCGACTGGATCCTGTCGCTCCCGTGGGAAGACAAGAGCGAGGAGTCGTTCGACCTCGCCGCGTCGGAGGGCATCCTCGACGAGGATCACTACGGCCTCCGCCGCATCAAGGAGCGCATCCTCGAGCACCTCGCGGTGCAGGCGCTCACGCGTCGACTCAAGGGACCGATCCTCTGCTTCGTCGGGCCGCCCGGCGTCGGAAAGACCTCGCTGTGCCGTTCGATCGCGCGTGCGACGGGCCGCAAGTACGTCCGCATGTCGCTCGGCGGCGTGCGTGACGAGGCCGAGATCCGCGGCCACCGCCGCACGTACATCGGCGCGATGCCCGGCAAGATCATCCAGTCGCTGAAGAAGGTGGGCACCAACAACCCGCTCTTCCTCCTCGACGAGATCGACAAGATGTCGTCGGACTTCCGTGGTGACCCGGCGGCGGCGTTGCTCGAGGTGCTCGACCCCGAGCAGAACAACACCTTCAACGATCACTACCTCGACCTCGACTACGACCTCTCCGACGTGATGTTCATCACGACGGCGAACTCGCTCTCGGGCATCCCGGTCCCGCTGCAGGACCGCATGGAGATCATCCAGCTCTCCGGCTACACCGAGTTCGAGAAGCTCAACATCGCGGTGAAGTACCTCGTGCCCAAGCAGCTCCGTGAGTGCGGTCTCTCGCACGATCCGGAGAACCCGCCCCCGCACGGCAAGAAGGTCGACGTCGAGATCACCGAAGGCGCGATCCGCACGATCATCCACCACTACACCAAAGAGGCGGGCGTCCGTTCTCTCGAGCGCGAGCTCGCGAGCGTGTGCCGCAAGGTCGCCCGGCAGGTCCTCAAGGACACCTCGCCCGAGCAGAAGATCGCGGTCGACAGCAAGACCATCCCCAAGCTCCTCGGCATCCCGCGCTTCTCGATCGGGCACGTCGAGGAGAAGGACGAGGTCGGCCTCACCAACGGCCTGGCGGTCACCGCGTACGGCGGCGATCTGCTCGTCAGCGAGGTCACGGTCAGCCCGGGCAAGGGCAAGCTGATCATCACCGGCAAGCTCGGCGACGTCATGCAGGAGTCGGCGCAGGCGGCGATGAGCTACATCCGCTCGCGCGCCACGTCGCTCGGAATGGACCCGGAGTTCTATTCGAAGATCGACGTGCACATGCACTTCCCCGAGGGCGCCATCCCCAAGGATGGTCCGTCGGCGGGCATCACCATGGCGACCTCGCTGGCGAGCGCCCTGATGAAGGTGCCTGTGCGCCGCGACATCGCGATGACCGGCGAGATCACCCTCCGCGGGCGGGTGCTCCAGATCGGCGGCCTCAAGGAGAAGCTCCTCGCCGCCCACCGCGGCGGCATCAACACCGTCATCGTCCCCAAGGAGAACCGCAAGGATCTCCGCGAGGTCCCGCGCCGCGTGCTCAAGGCGATGCGCCTGGTCCTGGTCGAGCACATGGACCAGGTCCTGCGCGAGGCGCTCTGCCTCCCCGAGCCCGACCAGATGTTCGGGAACGTCCGCTCCTCGATGGAGTACCGGAACGGGGAGTTGGTGGAGATCGGTGCGACTGCCCCCTCCCTCGACGCAGATGGCAGTGTGACCGTCCAGCACTGACCTTTCGTCTGCCCCTTCAGAAGTGAGCGCGAGCGGCCGTCCTCCATGAAGGACATGGCAGCAACCGACGCTTCGACCCTCGTTGCCGTCGTCGACGGCGATCCACTCGCTCGACACCTCCTCCGCGGGTGGTTGGAAGAGCTCGGTCACCAGAGCATGGAGATCGCCTCGGCAGACGAGGCGCTCTCCCGCATCGGCGAGGACGTCGACGCGGTCTGCCTCGACCTCGGGCTGCGGGACGGCAGCGACGTCATGCGTCGGCTCCGGAGCCAGGGGCTCGATCCGACCTTTCTCGTGGTGACGAGCGAACGGACGATCGAGGAAGCCTTCGAGGCCATCCGAGATGGTGCCTACGACTTCCTCACGAAGCCGCTCGGCCGCGACCGGTTCTCGGTGGCGATCCGGCGCGCGGTCGAGCGTCGCCAGATGGCTCGCGCCCTCGAGCGTCTGCGGAACGACGAGGTCTTGCACGTCGAGACGCTCGAGCGTCGCGCCATCGCGCGCGCGCTGGAGAAGACCAACGGCAACGTCGAGCGTGCGGCGAAGCTGCTGGGCATGGGTCGAGCGACGCTCTATCGGCGGCTGGCCAGCGCCTCCAACGGCTCCAATCTCTCGAACGACGAGGGGTCGTGACCTGGAAAGTGAACCTCTGAAAACAAGGTGTTGACAGGATCGCCGTCAGTTCGTAAAACGCTCGCCCTGTTCGACGACGGTTTCGTCGCCGAGCGGGCGGGTAGCTCAGCGGTAGAGCGCTAGCCTTACACGCTGGTGGCCGCAGGTTCGAATCCTGTCCCGCCTACTCTTTCGAGTCGGCGAACATCCGAACCCAGCCCGAAGTAAGTCTGCGGCGGTAGTTAAGTTGGTTATAACGCCGGCCTGTCACGCCGGAGGCCGCGGGTTCAAGTCCCGTCCGCCGCGCAGCAAGAGAAGCCCGAGGTCCCCAAGACTTCGGGCTTCTCCCATTTCGGGGGTGCACCATGGCCGGCCACGACCGCATCGAAGCGCCGATGGCGGCGAGCCCTTCCGCACGGAGCTCCCACGCGGAGTTCGACCTCACGCCCCGCGAGAAGGTCTTCACCATCGTCGGGACGCTGCTCGGGCTGCTGCTGGCCGCGCTCGATCAGACCATCGTGGGGACCGCCGGCCCGGCGATGCAGCGCGATCTGCACATCTCGCCGGCGCTCTACCCGTGGATCACCACGGCGTACCTGGTTGCCTCGACGGTGATGGTGCCGATCTACGGCAAGCTGTCCGACCTCTTCGGCCGCAAGCCCATCCTCCTGCTCGGCATCGGGCTGTTCCTCCTCGGGTCGCTCGCGTGCGGCGTCTCGCAGACGACCGGCTTCCTCATCGCGTCGCGCGCGCTCCAGGGTGTCGGCTCGGCGGCGCTGTTCACCAGCGCGTTCGCCGTCATCGCCGACATCTTCGCGCCGGCCGAACGCGGCAAGTACCAGGGCATCTTCGGCTCGGCGTTCGCGCTCTCGAGCATCGTCGGACCGCTGCTCGGCGGGTTCCTCACCGACACGCTCTCGTGGCACTGGGTGTTCCTCGTCAACCTGCCGCTCGGGGCGATCGCCGTCGCGTTCATCGTGACCAAGATGCCGATGCTCCGGCGCGCACGGACCGAACGACCGACCATCGACTGGGCCGGCGCCTTCGCGTTACTCGTCGCGGTGGTCCCGTTCCTCGTGGCGCTCAGCCTCGGCCGCACCATCGGCGCCGATCCGAGCAAGCGCTGGATTCCGGGTTCTCTCTTCGGCCTCTCGCTCGTCGGGTTGATCTCGTTCATCGCCGTCGAGCGTCGCGTGAAGGAGCCGCTGTTGAACCTGAGGCTGTTTCAGAACCGCGTCTTCGCGGTCGGAAACCTCGCCACGTTCATCCTCGGTGCGAGCTTCCTCGGCGCGATCGTGTTCCTCCCCTTGTTCATGGTGAACGTCGTCGGGCTGTCGGCGACGAGCGCGGGGCTCACGCTCACGCCGCTCACGTTCGGCATCGTCGCCGGCAACATCGGCTCGGGGCAGATCGTCGCGCGGTTCGGTCGCTACAAGCCGATCATGCTCGTGGGCAACATGATCCTGATCGTGGGCTTCGCGATCCTCGCGTTCACCCTCACGCCGGAGTCGAGCCAGCGCGAGGTCACGCTGAAGATGATCCTGCTCGGCCTCGGTCTCGGGCCTTCGATCCCGTTGTTCACCCTCGCCATCCAGAACGCCGTCGAGCCGCAGGAGATCGGCGTGGCCACGGCGTCGGCCACCTTCTTCCGCCAGATCGGCTCGACCCTCGGCGTCACGGTCCTCGGCGCGGTGTTCGCGTTCACGCTGGTCTCGGGGATGGCCGCAGTGAAGCCCGGCCCCGAGCTCGCGGACATCGCGCCGCCGGTCGTCGTCGCCTCGACCGCGGGCGGCGAGGGTGCTTCGACGGTTCGCATGCAGGTCGACGTCGCGGGGTGGAAGGCTGCGGTCGAGAAGGCCCGGCCTCCCGAGGCGCGGGGGGCCGCCTTGGCGGCGGTCGACCGACTCGATCGCGACACCAAGCGCGCGTTCACCGAGGCCATCCGCGCCATCTATTCGTGGGGTTTCGGCATCGCCATTCTCGGGCTGCTCGCGACGCTGTTCATCCCCGAGCGCCCGCTCCGCAAAGCGGAGGCGCGGGTGTCGACGACCGAATAGACTCGTTCGCGCTCCGATGTCCGACGCGTACAAGACGGGCGCCCTGCTCCTCGCCTCCAACGTGTTCATGACCACCGCCTGGTACGGCCACCTGCGAATGAAGCAGCTGCCGCTGTGGCAGGTCATCGTCGGCAGCTGGATGATCGCGTTCTTCGAGTACTGCCTGATGGTGCCGGCGAACCGCATCGGCCATCGCACCCTCAGCGCCTACCAGCTGAAGATCATGCAGGAGGCGATCACGCTGGTCGTGTTCGTCGGCTTCGCCGTGCTCGTGCTGCGCGAGCCGGTGCAGACCAAGTACCTCATCAGCTTCGGCCTGATCTTCGCCGCAGTGGTGGTCGCCTTCCGCTGATACGTGCTACCCCAACGTGGTGCGCAGCTCCGTCCTCCTCGTCATCGCGCTCGTCGCCTGCGGCCCCCGCAAGGACGCCGTAGCCCCGAGCGACCCCGCCGTCGGCACCACGACCACCGAGACCAAGGTCGTCGAAGAGGGCGGCAAGAAGAAGACGATCACCATCACCAAGACCACGGTGCCGGCACCCACGCCGCCCGCCCGCCCCGCCGACGCGTGGCCGGGCGACCCGTTGGTGAGGCACAACGTCGACAAGATCAACGAATACCGCAAGAAGCACGGGCTCGATCCGCTGCTGTACGACGCGAAGATCAGCGTGTTCGCGCTCGAGGGCAGCAAGCAGCTCTCGGTCGACCACAAGCCGCACGCGCACTTCAACGCGAAGATCAAGACGGCCCTCGGCGATCCCGATGCGATGAAGGGCAAGAGCGGCTTCGGCTCGCGCGCGGCGGAGAACCAGGGCGACTGGGATGGCATCCCTGAGCTCGCTGCCGGCAAGGCCGAGAACGGCAAGCAGCAAATCGACGTGACGATGAAGCTCATGTACGACGAGGGCCCGGGCGGCGGGCACCACGACAACATGCTCAACCCCAAGCTCCACCGGGTGGGCGTCGGGTTGTTCTACGTCGGACCCAAGCTGTACCTGACCAACGACTTCTCGGACTAGAGCACCTATCCTCGCCGCGTGGACGACGTTCCGACGTGGATGCGCGCAAACGCTCGCGCGCTCTCGTTCGTGTGCATCGCCGTCGTCGTGGTCGCGGGCGCGCTCAACGTCCTCGACGTCTTCGACGACGACTCGCCGTGGATCCCGCTCGGCGCGCTCTACTTCTCGTCCGCCGCGCTCGGCATCGACGCGATGGTGCGCGGGGTGCGCAAACGCACCGGCGTCGGTCCGTCGATCGCGAACCTCGCCCCGGGAGGGTGGACCATCTTCGCGTCGATGTTCTGGATCGTCGCGGTGCCCGCGTATTTCTTCGGCGCACGTCGTCGTGTCGACGACGGCGCACCGCGCGACCCGATCACCTGGGGCTCGTGGGCGGCGGTCGTCGCCTTCGCGCTGCTCGGCATTTTGCTCGCGTGCGCCCCGCTGGTTCGCTGATCCAGCACAGATCACGCCCTGCTCGTGACGTGGCGCACGAGACGCGCTTTCCGATACGCTGCGCGAGTGACCGAGACCGATCCGCCGGTGAAGGGGGCCCAACCGGGCGACGACATCGAGAGCCTCGACGCCGAGGAGCTCGAGGAGGTCGCACAGACCGGCGCGCACAAGGCCGAGACAGGCGGATCGACGAGTAGCAACGCGTCCGCGAGCAGCAGCGGCTCTGCGCCAAACAGACCGCCGCCGCGCACGCGACCGCCGACTCCCCGTCCGGCGTCAGTCGTACCTCCGCCGCGACCCAAGCCCCCCGGCGCCCTCGAACGCACACCAACGCCGATGCCACGCGTGGCGCCTCGGCCCCCGAGGACCGACCCCAAGATCGAGACGAAGATCGAGGAACGGGTGCGGACCGTCGGCTTCGAGCTGACGCCAGCGCGCCCCGTCGAGATCCACCTGGCGCCGAGCGAGTCCATGACCGCAGCGGCCGAACGACCGCTCGCCACCCAACCCGGCACGTCGTCGATGCAGGCGCAGCGCGCTCACGCGATCGCGCAGGAGATCGCCGCACACATCGCCGCGTTGCGCGCGCGCGCGCGCACCAGCGACAAGCCGCGCATCGCGCGCCTGCTCGTCGAAGAGGGCCTCGCCCACGAGCGGGCCGACCAGATGCCCACGGCCCTCCGTTGCTTCGAGGAGGCGCTCGCGCTCGACGCGGGACAGCTCGCGGCCGCACATGGTGCCAGGCGCGTGGCGCGTGGCGCGACCCTCGACAAGCGTCTCTCGCTGCTCGACAAGCAAGCGGCGCTGACGACCAACGAGGGCGAGCGCGCCGACCTGCACGTCGAGCGGGCACGCCTGCTCGAGGCCGAGCGACGCGACGACACCACGGCGATCCTCGCAGCCTACCGAGCCGCGCTCACGCTCCGCCCCGCGCACTCCGAGGCGCTCAAGGGGCTCGAGGGCGCGCTGATGCGCGCACGGGCAAAGGTGCCCGCGGCCGCGGCGAACACCGATGCGACCAAGCGCCTCGACGACCAGCTCTCCGATCATTGCGCGCTCCTCGCCACGAGCTACGGGGGCGACGCCGACCTCGTCGCCTCGTGCTGGGCTTCGCGGGCGCGCTTGCTCGAGCAAAAGGGCGACGACGTCGCCGCCGAGGAGGCTTGGGCCGCGTCGATCGCAGCCAACGGCCGCGTCGGCCCGACGCGCGAGGCCTACAAGCGTCATCTCGTTCGGCGCAAAGCGTGGGCCCGCCTCCGCGACGTGCTCGCGGAGGAAGCAGGTCGTGAGCACGACCTCGCGCGCAGCGTGCGTCTGCTCCACGAGGCGGCGCGCCTCTCGATCGAACGCCTCGCCGACGCGGCGCAGGCCACGGTGTTGCTCGAGGCCGCCGCGGCGCGCGCGCCGACCGACCCGGCCGTCGATGCACGCGTGCTCGAGGAGCTGGTGCGTCTCCACGACGGGCGCGGCGACGTCCGCGCGTCGGCGCATGCGAGGAGCGCCCTCCTCGCCCACGACGAGGAGCCGAGCGTGCGCGCGCTCGAGTACCGGCGTCTCGCCGCCGATCTCGAGTCGGTCTCCGAGCTCGACGGCGCGAGCAGCGCCCTCGAGACCGCGAGGCTGATCGAGCCGAACCACGCGCAAACACGGGTTCTGCTCGACCGCGTGTACGCGGCGCGCGGGCGACACGAGGAGCGCGTGCGCCTGTGGCTCGACGAGGCGACCCGCTCGCGCGAGCGCGAACGACGCGCAGCCGCGTACGTGCGCGCGGCACATGTCGCCGAGGATGCCCTCGGTCGTCCGGACGAAGCGCTCGAGTACCTCCGCGCGGCGTGGGTGACCGACACCGGCAACATCGACGCGCTCGACGAGCTCACCCGCATGCTCCTGCCGCCCAACGAGATGCGGCACGGCGTGGGCGGCGGCGAGGGCCGCAGCGCGCGCGCGTTGATCGATCTCCTCGGTCAGGCCGCCGAGAGCACCAAGGAGCCCGCGCGCAAGATCGCCTTCCTCGAGAAGGTGGCCGCGCTGTGGGAGGACGCGCTCGGAAACCCCGCAGAGGCCGCGAAGGTCTACGAGAAGGTCCTCGCGCTCGAGCCGCGCCGACGTTTCGCCCTGCTCGCGCTGCAGCGCGCCCACGAGCGCAGCGGCAACTTCCGGGCGCTCGCCCTCGCCATCGAGACCGAGGCGGAGCAAGCGACCGATCCGGGCTTGACCGCCGCGCTGTTCTTGCGCGCGGCCGAGACCTGGCGCGCGCGTGCAGGAGACGCCGAGCGCGCGATCGCGCTCGTTCGCCGAGTCCTCGAGAAGAACCCCCGAGACGCGATCGCCATCCGCGCGTTGGTCGAGGCGCAAGACGCCGCGGGCCGCCCGGCCGAGGTCGCCAAGACACTCGAGGTGATGATCGCCAACGCGCGCGACGAAGACGCCGTGCCGGTGTGGCTCGAGCTCGGCGAGGTTCGCAAGCGGCGCCTCGGCGACATCGACGGAGCGATCGCCGCGTGGCGTGCCGCCCGCGCGCTCGACCCGAAGCACCCCATCGCCGCGCGCGAGCTCGCGCACGCGCTCCGTGGCCAGGGCAACTGGAAAGCCGTGGCGGACCTCGAGGAGAGCATCGCCAAGCACAGCGACGCCCCCGGCCCTTCGAGCCGCGCTTGGGTGCGCGCCGCCGAAGTCTGGGAGGGGCGCCTCGACGACGACGAGCGCGCTCAGGACGCGTACGCCAAGGCGCTCGCCGCACGCCCCGAGGACCTGTCCGCGTGGGACGGCCTCGCACGCCTCGCCGAGCGCCGGGGCGCTTTCGACGCGCTCGAGGCCGCCTACCGTCTCCGCATCCAACGCGAAGAGGCGGCGGGAGCTCCATGCCTTCAGCTCCGGATCTCGCTCGCCGAGCTCCTCGCACGACGCGGCGTCGATCCGAAGGCTGCTGCCGTGGCGCTCGAGCAGGTGCTGTTCGAGTCGCCGGGGCACATCGCGACCCTCCGCCTGCTCGAGGCGCTGCATCGACGCACGGGCAACGACGTCGGGCTCGCCAAGGTGCTCACCGCCATGGCCCAGACCGTGCGCGACTCACTCGCCAAGCGCGGCCTCCTCTGGGATCTGGTCCGCGTGCAGGAGCGCACTGACGAGGGCGTGTCCGCGTCGCCGCCGATCGCCACGTACCTGCTCGTCTACGAGCTCGATCAGAGCGACACCGCGGCACTGTCGGCCATCATCCGGCTCGCGATGGAGCGCCTCCGCGAAGGGCAGCAGAGCGCCGACGGCATGCCCAACGTGCGCGGGCTGCTCGCGTTCGCGCTGCGGCGGAAGCGCGCGTTGTCGACCGACGCGCCGAGCGGCGCGAGCCTCGCGTTGCGCCTCGCCGACTTGCTCGAGGACTCGCTCGACCGCAAGGAGCAAGGCGAGGCGCTCGCGCTCTACCGCGAGGTCCTAGCCCACGACGGCGAGAGCCCGACCGCGATCGCGGGGCTCGCCCGCGTCGCTGGACATCTCGGCGACTTGCCGGCGCTGTTCGCCGCCGAGGTCCGGGGCGGCGAGATCGCCCTCGACAAACAGCGGCGCGTGACCCACCTGCTGCGCGCTGCAGAGCTCGCCCAGCGCGTGCCGGCCCCCGAGGGCGGCGAGTCCGTGGCGCTCGAGCTCGCGACTCGGGCGCTCAACGAGGATCCCGACTCCGCCGACGCGGCGACCGCCGTCAGCGCGCTGCTCCTGGCACGCGGCGACGCTCGGCGGCTCGTCGATCTGCTGCAAGAGGCGGCGTCGACGGCCAAACGCGTCGACCGCATCGTCGCGCTCGCCCGCGAGGGCGCGCACCACGCCGCCGCGTCGCTCGAGAACCTCCCGGTCGCCATCGGTCTCCTCGAGCGCGGTCGCAAGGCCGATCCGCGCGACGCGACGTTGCTCCTCGAGCTCGGCGATCTCTACGTGCAGCAGCGCGCCTGGGCCGACGCCGCCCGCACCTACGAAGAGGGCGTCGGCATCGCCAAGGAGGACGCCATCCACGCGTTGCTCGTGCGCGGACACCGCGCGCTCGCGGCGCTGTACGAGGGGCCGCTCGAGAACCCGGCCCGCGCCCTCGCGGAGCTGAAGGTGGTCTGCAGCCTCGCCCCCGACGACGTCGACGCGCAGCGCCGGCTCGCAACCGCGTTGCATGCGCGAGGCGACGTCGACGGCGCCCTCGCCGCGCTCGAGACACTCGCCGCGTCGCCTTCGCTCCCGCGCGCCGAGCAGGTCGCGGTGCTCTCGCACATCGCAGAGCTGCGAACGAGCGGAAACGATCTCCGTGCGGCCGACCACGCGCTCCGTCGCGCCGTGCGCATCGAGCCCGACCCGACGGGATCGGCGTGGGCGCGGCTCGCGACGTTCCACCAGCGGCACGGCGGCGACGCGGCGTTCGCCCGCGCCCTCGGCGATCTCGTCGCAGAGTCGGGCGCCGATCCGCGCTGGCGCCTCGCGCTCGGCGAGCTCGAGGTCCACCGCATCGGCCAGCCCACCGAGGGGATCGCCCATCTGCGCGAGGCGGTGAAGGCCGCCGAAGGTGGGCGCGGCGAATGGATCCCGGCGCAACTCGCGTACAGCGAGGCACTGCTCGCGATCGGTGCCACCGAGGAGGCCTCGCGTGCGGTCCGCGAGCTCTTGATGCGCGAGCCGACCCACGCCGGTGCGCTCGACGCCGCGCATCGCGCGCTCGCAGCGCTCAAGCGCCGCGACGAGGTCCAGACCATCGACGAGCTCCGCGCGTACTTCGGTTACGAGGGCAGCGCCGCGACCTACCGCGCACGCCGCGTACCGGCGACGCCGCCGCGTCCGCAATCGCTCGACGACGTGACCATCCACGCGCACGTCATGCCGCCGTCGGTGCGCACGGTCGAATACGAGATCCTCGCCGTTCTCGCAGACCAGCTGTCGAAGGTCTACCTGCCCGACCTCGCCGGCGTCGGGGTCGGCTCGCGCGACAAGGTCGGCCCACGCAGCACCCACCCGTTCCGCGCGCTGGCCGACCGCGCCGCACAGGCGCTCGGCGTCGAGCAGTACGATCTCTACGTCCACGACGCTCCCGATCAGCGCATGTTGGTCGAGAACACCGAGCCCCCTGCCCTCGTCGTGCCACGGTCCCTCGAGACGCTCCCCGAGCTCGAGATCGCCTTCGCGCTCGGGCGCATGATGACCAAGATCGCCACCCGGATGTGGCTCGCCGACAAGCTCGGGGGCGACGACCTCGAAGACGTGATCTTCGCCGCGGTCGAGCCTCTCGGCGGTCCGTCGGCGCGCAAACGCCGGAGCGAGGTCGAGGAGCTGTCCAAGCGCGTGCAGAAGGCGCTCTCGCGCAAGGCGCGCCGCCAGCTCGAAGAGATCGCGTCGCGCCTCACCACCCTCGACGGAGCGCGGTTCGTTCGCGCGATCGACCAGGGCGCGATCCGCGCCGCCTACCTGCTCACCGGCGACGCGACCAGCGCCATCGATCACCTCCGCCGCTTCGACGAACGCGCGATGCACGATCTGTCGCCCGACAGCGTCATCGGCGCTCTTCTGCGGTTCATCCTCTCGCCCGATGCCGGGAGCTTCCGCCGACGGCTCGGCACCACCTGGAGCTGAGCATGTGCGAGCTGCTCGGGATGGAATGCAACGTCCCGACCGACATCGTGTTTTCCTTCACCGCCCTCTCGACGCGCGGCGGCAAGACGGGGCCGCACGCCGACGGCTTCGGGCTCGCGTTCTACGAGGGTCGCGCCGCGCGCGTGTTCCTCGATCCGAACGCCGCGGCGCACAGTCCGCTCGCGGCGTTCCTCCGCAGCCACTCGATCAAGACCGAGCTCGCCATCGCCCACATCCGCCGCAAGACCCGCGGGCACGTCACGCTCGCCAACACCCACCCTTTTCAGCGCGAGCTGTGGGGTCGCGCGTGGGTCTTCGCGCACAACGGCACGGTCCGCGGCATCAAGCGACGCAAGCTCGGACGATTCTCGCCCATCGGCGACACCGACAGCGAGCACGCGTTCTGCTTGTTGCTCGAGGAGCTCCGCGCGTCGTTCCGCGACTACCCGACCAAACGCTCGGAGCTCCGTGAGGCGATCGCCGGCATCGGGAGCAAGCTCTCGGCGCACGGCACGTTCAACTTCCTCCTCGGTGACGGGCGCGCTCTCTACGCGCGCTGCGACACCAAGCTCGCGTACATCGTTCGCAAGGCGCCCTTCGGCCGCGCCACGTTGAAGGACGAGGACGTCGCGGTCGACTTCGCGGAGGTGACCACACCCAAGGATCGCGTCGCGGTCGTGGCCACCACACCCCTGACCGTCGACGAGACCTGGACGCTCGGCCAGCCCGGCACCCTGTGGGTCTTCGAGGAGGGCCGCTGCGTGGCCACGCTCGGGTCGCCCGTACGCGGTGCACGCAAGACGCCCCACCCCTGACCTGATACAAGGCGCACATGGTCCTCGATCCTCGCCTGAAGAAGCTCGCCACCGGAGTCTCCGCCAAGGAGGCCGCCCGCGCGCACGCAAAGAGCCTGGTTCCGGGCGAGTCGCTGACCGACGTCGAGCAGCAGATGGCCGAGGAGTTCCGCGCCACCATCGAGGCGATGTTCTTGATGGCCGCGGTCGACGGCGAGATCTCAACCGAAGAGACCGATCAACTCGGGGCGAGCATCCAGGCCATCGTCGACATGCACGCGATCGACGGCCTGCAGCTCGACAAGACCCTCGAAGACCTCAACGCCAAGCTCGGTCGTGACGGCTGGCATGCGCGGCTCGAGTCGGTCGCCAAGCGCATCACCACCGAGGAGGGCAAGGCCTTCGCCTTCCGCCTCGCCGCCGGCGTCGCGTTCGTCGACGACCACGTCGCCCACGCCGAGGCCGCGGCCATCGACGCGCTCGCCGCCAAGCTCGGCATCCCCGACGACGAGTCGAACCAGATCCTCCGCGAAGTGCAGGAAGACCTGTTCGGCGGCTGAGTCATGTCGGCCCGAGCGCTCGCCACAGCCGGAGAAATTTCACCACGGAGGCACGGAGACTCGGAGGTCGAGATGATCTGCCGATGCAAACCGAAGCCCCACGTCTGCCGATCGCCTGCGTGAACCTCGACCAGGTCGCGGTCGACGAGAGTTTGCTCTCGGTCGGCGCGAAGCGAGCGGCAGCATTCGCTCGAACTCCGTGCCTCCGCGCCTCCTACGAAGACCGTGGTCCAAGTCCGCGAGATCGTTCGAGACTCGGGCCAAAGTCCCAGAGAAGAGACTCACAGGGAGACTCGGAGGCACGGAGCTGGGATTTGTGCTGCCGCGGGCTTCGCGCCGAACCAGCCTCTGCATCCGATGAACAAGGACAATCCACACTACGACCAGCTCT
>Ga0208492_1000118_pt1 | contig 82383 bp, 66 predicted proteins | sample Subbioar_CSW14AB_FD_184820 | JGI IMG/M metagenome (GOLD analysis project Ga0208492, IMG submission 184820) | Serpentinite rock and fluid subsurface biosphere microbial communities from McLaughlin Reserve, California, USA - CR12Mar_CSW14AB (SPAdes) | ecosystem: Environmental > Terrestrial > Deep...
GCTCGTGACGGGCCGAAGGGCGAGTGGCACCGCTGGGTCGCGCCGCTGTTCTTCGCCTCATCGGACGAAGAGGGCGGCTACTTCCACGCGCCCCTCCTGCTCACGTTCAGCCACCACAACAAGAAGAAGGCCTTCTCGCTGATCGGCGGCATCGGGTACTACGACCGCAACGAGCGCGACGTCGACTGGGGCATCGTGCCGTTCGTCTTCGGCGGCAACAACGGTGACAAGCTCACCAACTACCTCTTGATCCCGCCGCTCCTCACGTATCACCGCGAGGACCGTGACAACTCGAAGAACATGACCGTCGTCGGTCCCGTGCTCTACAAGAGCGCGCCCGGCCGCGTGGTCTTCGACATCTTGCCGATCTTCCTCTTCAACCGCGACGAGGACAGCAGCTCGACCACGCTGCTCCCGCTGTTCCATAGCTCGAGCAACAAGAAGGACGGGCGCTCCCTGCTCGTCACGCCCTTGTTCCTCACGTCACGCGACCTCACGGGCGGCCGCACGGTCGTGACCCCGCTCTACTCGCAGTACCGCGGCCGCACGACGCTCGACCTCGCGGGTCCGATCATCCCGCTGTTCGTGCACTACCAGGACCCGGACATCTACAAGGAGTCGTGGTTGTTCGGCCCGGTGTGGACCAGCAAGGACCCGACGGGTTGGTCGGTGCTCACGCCGCTGTTCGGCCACTGGCACGACTACGGCGTCAAGCGCACGACGTGGATCTTCCCGACCATCCAGCACACGACCGAGCAGAGCGGCTGGGCGTTCAACATCCACCCGATCATCTACACGGCCAAGGACACGACCAGCTCGCACACGGTGCTCGCGCCGGTGTTCTGGGACTTCGTCACGACGAAGAAGCGCTCCACGGTGGTGTTCCCCGTCTTCTGGCGCTTCGCCGACGAAGAGGGCACGACCCAGCTCGCGCTCAACACGCTCTACCTCGAGAAGCCCTCGTCCAAGGGTCCCAACTGGGACTTCTACTTCCTCCCGATCTTCCACGTCGGCGAGGAGCCGCAGGGCAACTCGTGGGACGTGCTCTTCGGCCTCGTCGGCTACAAGCGCCAGGGCAGCTACAAGCAGCTCAAGCTGTTCTGGGCGCCGATCGACCTGACCAAGCCCCCGGCGCCGCCTGCGGCCAAGCCTGCCGGTTGATACCGGTCCTCGTCGCAGACGACGCGGTCCTGACCGAGCGGCCTGATGGTGTGGTGTGCGATCTACTCGGCTCGCCGCCTGCCCCGATCGCTCTGGCGCTCTGCCTGTTGAACGAGGCGCTGGTCGACGGCATCGAGCTGCAACCTCCGCGTGCCGCGTGGGTGCTGCAGATTCGTCGATCGGAAGAGCCGGGTGAGATGCAGCTTCGGCGCGCGGACGGACGCCGAGTCGAGCTCGTCCTCGGTCGAATCGAACTCGAACGATGGATGTACTTCTTCTTGAAATACACGCGAGACGGCCTCGCCGAGGTCGACCATTTCGACGCCGATTTCGACGTGAGCGAGCTCACGGTGAAGGTCTCCTGCTCCCAAACGCCCGTCTCGGAAGCCGAAGCCCGAAGGCGGCTGGGACTCGCGCCACACAGCAAGCCCCCCCTTGCCGTGATCGCGAACACCAACGAAGACTGCATCTCCGCGAGATCACGCGATGGCGCCTCTGGCATGCATGCTGCTGTCGCGTCGGGCATGACGCAGACGAAGTGGTACGCTCCTCCCCTCGACATGTCCGAACCGCGCGGACCCTTTCGACCCGAGCACGTGAGCGACGGTGATCGCTACGAGATCTCGCACGGTCACCCCGTCCATGTGGCGCCAGCCGGCGGCAGGCACGGGAGGGAACACCTCGTTGGCGCGCTGTCGCTCGCGACCGATCCAGCCGTGCGTGAAGCGGGAATCGATGTGGGCTACGCGCTCGACGAGCACACGCTGCGCGCACCGGAAATCTCCGTGGGCAACGTGCCCGATGCCCCCGGCTGGGCCAGGGGCGCGCCACTCCTCGCCGTCGAGTACGCAGATCGCGGCACCGACGAGCAAGACCTGCAAGCGAAGATCAGCGAGCTTCTTCGAGCCGGCACGCGGCTCGTTTGGGTCGTGCGCCTGCTGGGCCCCCGACGCGTCGACGTCCACGCCAACGACGCCCCACCGCGCACGGTCCCGGGCGGCGACATGCTCGAGGCACCGGGAATCCTCTCACGCCCCGTCCCAGTCGACGCGCTGTTCGACCGCGATCGAGCCCGCGAGATCACCCTATCCAACCTCCTGGCCGAACAGGGCTTCGGCTCCCTCGAGGCCGCACGCGCGCAGGCACGCGCCGAGGGTCACCTGGCCGGCCTATGCGCCGCCGTCGAGACGTTGTGCAGAACACTCTCGATCGCCGTCGACCGCGCACAACTCGCCACGCTGGACGAGGCAGCCCTCTCAGCTCTCCTCGCGCATCTCGCCGAGCACCGCACCTGGCCTCGCTGATCGGGTGAGAGCTAGCCGACTTCGTCGCGCTTTCCTGCGCGCGCGAGGGTGCTCGCGTTCTCGGCGATGTTCTCGAGGAAGCTCTTGCGCCAGCGCTCGTCGCTGATCGTCTGGGCGCGCTCGTGCAGGCGCGATACGGCCTCGTCGAGCGCAGCTTCGGCCTCGGCGTGACGCTTGAGCGCGCGCAACGAGACCGCATGCACCAGGCGGATCAAGGATTCGCCCTCGCTGACGCCGCCGATCGAGAGGAGGATCTCCATCGCACGGGATGCGACCTCGTGCGCCTCGACGGCCTTCTTCTGGCGAAGCAACAGCGCACCGAGCGTGGCGAAAGCGTAGGCGCGGGCCTCGGGCGCTGAGCTCGCCGCGACGATCGCCGCGCGGGTCTCCTCCTCGGCGGCGGCGAACTCCTTCTGGAACGAGAGGATGCCTGCGAGGTAGATGCGACAGAACGCCTCGGCGCGGCGGTTGCCTCGCGCGACCAGCTCGTCGACCGCTTCGCGCGCCTTCTGGGCGGCAGCCTGCACGTCTCCGATGCGCGCGAGCACCACCGCGTGGTTCGCCTTCACGACCGACGCCATCTCGAGCTTCATGGCGAGCGCCGCCTGGAGCACCTCGACCAACACCACGTCCGCTTCGGCGTAGGCGCCGAGCTGGATGTATTGGTTGGCGAGGTTCTGCCGCTGCACGCACGCGCTGCGGGCGTCGCCGGACAACGCGAAGGCGTCGACGGCCTGCTCGAGGTGCTCGAGCGACGCGCCCGGATCGCCGTGGTGGGAGTTGAGCTCGGCCTGCACCACCGCGTTCCACGCGCGCACCAGCGGCTCGCGCGACAGGCGCGCCGCCTCGTCCGCGACGGCGGTGCGCACCGACTCGGAGCGCTCGGTCTGCCCCGTGCGCAGCAGCCAGGTGGCGATGCGAAACGCAGCGACCACGCGTGCCGCGGCAGCGTCATGGCCCTCGGGAGTCGCGCCGAGCACTGCGGCCGCGACCGAGCCGAGCCGATCACGCTCGCCGATCGATCCGCTCGCGACCGAGAGCTCCCCGGCGGCCTCGAACCACGAGCTCGAACCACGCGGGTGCAGCTCCATCGCCTCGAATGCGCAGCGCGCGGCGTCGTGATGCGCGCCCCGCCAGCGATGCGCGATGGCCTGCACGAGGCGCATCCTTCCGGTCATCCTCGGGAGCCCCGCGGCACGGCGGATCGCCCGCTCCGCGTCGGCGATCGCCTCGTCGAGGGCGTTGGTCTGCAGCGCGCGCTCGGCCGAGTCGGCGAGACCGTCGGTGGTGGCCCGCGAGCCGGACTCGATGGCGAGCTCGCTGACCAGACGATCGGCGGCGCGAATGTGCATCGTGGAGTCGAGATCGATGACCGAAATCGTCCGATTGCCGGGGCGCGGGATCTCGCTCGGTCGCTCCACGGCCGGGCGAGGCGACGGCGTGAGGCTCGAGAGCACGGCCTTGTGACGCGCACGGATCTCGTCGCCGGGCAGCGACGGGCACGCGAGCAGCGCCTGGAGGAAGTCGCGCATCGACGGCCAGCGCCTGTCGCGATCGCGATCGAGCGCGCGGGCGATGATCTCGGCGAAATCGGGGCTGACGTCGGGCACGAAGCCGTCGAGCCTCGGCGGATCGACGGAGAGCACGTTCGACACGACCTCCGGGTCGTCCTTGCCGTCGAACGGACGCTTCCACGCGATGACCTCGTAGAAGACGACGCCCATCGACCAGACGTCGGCGCGCGCGTCGAGCATGTCGCCGCGGACCTGCTCCGGCGAGGCATACTCGATGGTGCCGACGCCGCGCTCGTGACGCGCGACGCTCTTGGTGACGGTGCTCACCGCGCGCGCGACGCCGAAGTCGATGAGCTTCGGCACCACGGTGCCGAGGGCGTTCTTCGCGAGGAAGATATTCTCGGGCTTGAGGTCGCGGTGAACGATGCCGCGGTCGTGCACCGCGATCAGCGCGGCCATGATCGGCAGGAGCACGTTGACCGCCTGGCCGGGATCGAGCTGCTGGCGGTCGATCAAGGCGCGCAGGTCGTGCCCGCGGAGGAACTCCTGGACGATGAAGTACGAACCGTCGGTCGCGTCCTGACCGATGTCGAGGACGTCGACGATGTTCGGGTGCTCGAGCTGCGTGGCAGTGCGGGCTTGATCGAGGAACCGGGCGATGGAGTGCTCGTTCCCGCCGTGCCGCGGGTGGAGGAGCTTGATCGCCACGCGGCGGCCGGTCCAGGTGTTCTGCGCCTCGAACAGCGGGCCCTCGCCGCCTTCGCCACGCAACGACAAGAGCGCGTACTTGCCGCCGATGACCATACCGACGCGCCAGTGTTCGCGCATCTCTGCGGCCGACCCCGTCATTCGTCGGGCAGGATATCAGGACCCGGGTGCCCCGGGTTGGCTCGCGCCGAGGGACGTGTCCCGCTGCACTTTTGCGCCGAAACATGGCCGAGCTCGGCCTCTTCCATCGCGACGGCGGAGCTGAAGGCGCATCCAGAACATCCAGAACAACCATGAGCGCGACCAGCCTCCACGAGCGTCCCGACGATTTGAAGCCCCACACGGTGGACATGCACCGGGCCATCCGATCGCTCATGGAGGAGCTCGAAGCGATCGACTGGTACCGTCAGCGCGCCGACGCCTCCCCCGATGCGGGCCTCGAGAAGATCATGCTGCACAACGCGCGCGAGGAGATCGAGCACGCGTGCATGATCCTCGAGTGGATTCGCCGGTCGGACCCGGAGTTCGACCGGATGCTCCGTACGTACCTGTTCACGGAGGGGGAGATCACCGAAGTCGAAGAGCACACCAAGATGGAGTGATTCGTGCTCGAGCTCAGGCCGGGCGCGAGGAGCCCGCGGCGGGCATCGCCGTCCAGCCGAGGAGCATCAACGCGGTGGTTCCGCCGATGCCGATCCACCCGAGGGTGGTCCAACTCGCGAGCGATGCCACGAGGCTCGAGAGCACGCCGGCGACGAGGATCATGATCCAACAGCCGGGGAACGCGACCGATGCCGCGCTGTTGACGGCCTCGGCCGAGCCCCCGAGAACGACGGGAACGTCCGAGGACGGCGGCTCGCCCCGGTAGGCGTGGAGCACTGGGAGCATGACGTCGGCAAACACCGGCGTGCCGGGCTTCAGCTCGAAGGTGAAGCGCGGTCGCACGCTGCCGTCACGTGTGATCGCATCGATGGGCGCGCGCCGTGCCCCGTCGAGGTTCACGATGCGCAGCTTCGCCCCCTTGGGCACGGCCACCCGACCACGACTGCCCTCGAGCTCGAACCCCTCTGCGACGAGCTCGGGGGTGGCCGTGACCGACTCGAACGACGCCTCTTCCGACGCACCGAGAAGGACCCACTCGCCCTCACCCACGATCCGGAGCGCCTCGATCGCACGGCCAGGTGACGGAGAGGCGACGCGCGCGCTCTCGACGCGGTAGCCGATCACGCACCCCACCGCGAGGATCACCTCGATCGCGAGTTGGATCTTCGCCGATTCGTCCATGCCGACGCTCAGCGACGACGGCGACGCGTCAGCACCGTGAGCACGAGCGCGGCCAGCGCGACCGAGAAGGCGGCCTGGCCTCCGGAGCCGACGCGGCAACCGCAGCCTCCGGTGTCTCCGCTCTCGGCCGCGGGACCGGCGTCGGGGCCGCCGGTGGTCGCGTCGCCGCCGGCGTCCTCGTCGACCGGAGCGCCCGTGTCGCAGGTGAAGCAGAGGTCGCTGCCGCTCGGGTCGACGCACTTTCCCGCCTGGCAGACCAGCGGGGCCGAGCATTCGACGTTCAGACAATCCGCGTCGATGCAGACGCCGCCCTTGCAGGCCTTGCCGGTCTCGCACGGGGTGGTGAGGAGCTCGCAGGGATCGACGCAGCCCTTGACCGGGTCGCACACCTGCTTCGCGGGGCAGACGACACCTTCGCACGCGCCACGACAGACGGTGCCGTCGGAGGTCGCCTCGCAGTGTTTGTCGCTCGGGCAGCTGGCCTTGTCACAGCCGGCCGGGACGCACGTTCCCTTGGCCACGTCGCACGTCGGCGTGGCGCCCTTGCACGGGTAGCTCGTCGAGTCCATCGCCAGGCACTTGCAGTTGTCGACGCACGCACCGGAGAGGCACGTCTGACCGGCGGGGCACTTGATGAGCCCGCACGGGTCGATGCATTTGCCGCCCTGACAGCGCTGGAGGTACGGACACTTCACGCCCTCGCACAGGTCGGCGCACGTGCCCGCCTTGCAGACGAAACCGGCCGGGCAGGCGCCCGCATCTCCGCAGGGAGACGGCACGCAGAGCGCCGCGTCCGCACCACCCCCGGTCGGCTTCACGGTCTGACACGAGAAGCCGATGGGGCACTTGTACTCGCCCAACCCGCAGGGCGAGAGGCACTGGTGGATGTGGCAGGTGGTGCCGGTGGGGCAGCTGCTCGGCGCACAGGAGTACTGCGGTCCGTCGCAGTCCTGCGGCGCGCCGGGGTAGTACTTGGCGGCATTCGGATCGACGGCCGGATCGTCGTTGCAGTCGCACGGCGTCGGCTTCGGGTCGCACGCGCACGACGGGAACCCGTCGCCGTCCTTGTCGGGACAGATGGCGCTCTCGTCGTCGTTGAGGCCCGCGACCGCGTCGATCTCGTTCTCGGACGAGTGGAACTCGCAGTCGTCGACCGTGCTCGGATCGGTGAGGCTCCTGCCGTCGTAGCCCGCGATGGTCGCCACGTAGCGGAACGAGATGCCGCACGGGAGCGTGAACACCAGGGACATCGAATCGGCTTCGAGCACCGGCGCGTCACCCGCCTTGGGCAACGTGCACTTGGTCGGATCGCAGGTTTTCGGCGAGTCGCAACACGCCGGGTTGTCGATCCAACCGTGGGTGAAGATCTTGTAGAGCTTCGCGCGGTTCCACTTGTTCGGGTCCGCGCCGGTCTTCCCCGGGTCGTCGATGACCTCGCGGGAGAGCGGGTTGTTCGTCAGGTAGACGGTGTATTCGTTCGACTCGCAGGGCTGCGGACCGTGGTCGTTCTGCGCGAAGATCGCCACCTTGTTGGCGAGGCCGCCGAGATCGAACGTGAGCGCGTCCCACGGGTTGTAGAACGACTTGTCACCGTCGGCGACGCCCGGTTTCGTCAGGAGCGGCGTGCACGCCTCGAGCGTCGTCGGAGCGCCCGCGACACACGCGCCCTTCTGGCAGATCTCACCGGCGGCGCAGGTCTTGAGCGTGCCGTTGTCCAGCACGCATTCACGGTCGTAACAGCGTCCGCCGAAACAACCCTTGCTCAGATCGGTGCACCACTTCCGGCCGGCCGGGTTGTAGCGGGGCCCCTGCGACCAGTTCCAATCGAGCTTGTTCACCGCCGCCGACGTCTCGGCGAACGATCCCGTGCCGGTGCAGGTGTAACCGCCCGGCACGTTGCGAGCGGGCTTGGGGTCGAAACCGGGAGAGCAGGTGGTCCCCGGGTTCTCGCCGGGCCACATGTTGTACAGCTTGCCGAAGGTGGTGAGCTCGTCGGCGTAACGACCCTTGCCGTCGCGGAAGACCCCCTCGACGACGGTGCCGAGGGTGCGGATGGTCTTCATGCAGCGCGCGGCGCTGACGCCGGGGCTGGTGAGCGCCGCGGTGTAGGGATCGGCGCCGGTGAACGTGGTGTAGTCGCCGGCGCTGACGTCGCATTTGCCGGTGGCCGCGTCGGCGCGGGTGGCGAGGAGGGCGGTTCCCACGGCGAGGATCCCAGCGAGGCGACGCGCGATCATGCCGCCAGCCTGCAGGATTGCGAGGTCGATGTCGAGTTACACTACCGCTGTGAAACGCGCGTTCGTCCTGGCCACCCTCCTGGTCGCGTGCAAGTCGTCGGACGATGCGGCGCCGCCTGACGCCGACTCGGGGAGCGACTCGTCCGTGGAGTCCTGTTTCGAAGCGCCGACCGACGATGGTCGAACGACCGTCGCCGCGGCGCCCCCATACCGCCAGTACGTGAACCCGTTCGTCGGGACCGGAGGCATCGGCTTCGGCACCGGCAGCACCTTCCCCGGTCCACAGACTCCCTTCGGCATGGCGCGCCCTGGGCCCGACACCATGAGCACGGGCGGGGCTCCCACCTTCTCGCACTGCGTCGGCTACGCGTACGAGGACAACTACGTCTACGGGTTCAGTCAGACGCGCCTGCACGGGATCGGGATCGTCGAGGCCGGTGCCATCGCGCTGTTCCCCACGCGAGCGGGCATGACGACCGCGAAGACCACCGCCAAGGGCCGGCGCGTCACGTTCTCGCACAAGAACGAGCAGGCTTCGCCGGGGTACTACCGGGTGAGGCTCGATGACGAGACCGAGGTCGAGCTCACGGCCACCGATCGGGTCGCGTGGCACCGGTACTCGTTCGCTGCCGAGACGAACGCCACCATCATCCTCGACGTCGGGCACGCCCTGCCGGACGTGAAGATCGTCGACGGGAGCATCGACATCGACCCGGCGAAGAACGAGATGAGCGGGTTCGCTCACTACTCGGCGGGGTACTCCGGCCGGTTCGGCGGCGTACCGGTGTACTTCGTCGCGAGGTTCGACCACGCGTTCGAGAAGTCCGGCGTGTGGAAGGCAGGTGCGCTCACCGAGGGCGAGACCGGTCGCAAGGGCGGAGACGTCGGCGCGTGGATGGGATTCGACGCGACCAAGAGCAGCAAGGTCACCGTCGCGATCGGCCTCTCGTTCGTCAGCGTCGAGGGCGCGCGCAAGAACCTCGACGAAGAGGCCAAGACGCTGGACTTCGACGCCGCGCGCAAAGCGACCGAGGCCGCGTGGGAGGACGAGCTCTCACGCATGAAGCTCGAGGCGCGGAGCGCGCGCGATCTGAAGATCGCCTACAGCGCGCTCTATCACACGCTGCTGATGCCGACCCTGGCGACCGACGTCGACGGCAGGTATCGCGGGCTCGACAAGAACGAGCACACCGCAGAGGGATATCGCTACTACACGGACTTCAGCCTGTGGGACACGTATCGCACGCTGCACCCGTGGCTGTCGTTGGTGTATCCCGAGTACCAACGCGACTTCCTCCGCTCGATGACCGCCATGGCCAAGGAGAACGGCGCGCCGCCCAAGTGGCCGCTCGGCATCGGCGAGACGGGAGGCATGGTCGGCGATTCGGCCGCCGTGGTCTTCGGCGACTCGGTCGCCAAGGGTCTCCGCGACTTCGACATGAAGGGCGCCTACGAAGTCTTGAAGAAGGCCGCGCTCGGCCCGCTCCCGAAGGACGGCCGCGACGGCATCGCGCCCTACGTCGACAAGGGGTGGATCGCCATCGAGGACACGGGCGACTCCGGCTCCAAGACCCTCGAATACGCGTTCGACGATTACGCGCTCGCGCAGGTCGCCGATGCGCTCGGCGAGAAGGCGGACGCCGAGCTGTTCCGCAAGCGGTCGGGCAACTGGAAGAACCTATGGGACGGCGAGTTCCTCCTGGCACGCCACAAGGACGGAACCTTCCCGCGCGACGACGACAAGACCGCGTGGCAGGACTACTGGGCCGAGGGCACGACCTGGCACTACACCTGGTTCGTTCCCCAGGACATGCCCGGGCTCGCCGCGATGATGGGCGGCAAGGACAAGTTCCTCGGTCGCGTCGACGACTACTTCGCCATGTCGACGTGTCAGCCGAAGACGCGGTTGGCGCCCAAGCCGTACTACTGGCACTCGAACGAACCAGTGCTGTTCGTGCCCTGGGCCTACGCCGAGCTCGACGAGCCCGCACGTGGGGCGCGCTGGATTCGCTGGGCGCTCGCCAACGAATATGGCGACGGCCCCGATGGCGTGCCCGGCAACGACGACGGAGGCACCATGAGCGCCTGGTATCTGTTCTCGGCGCTCGGGGTGTTCCCGCGCGTCGGCTCGACCGATTACCTCGTGGGCACGCCGATCTTCCCCAAGAGCACCCTGAAGCTCTCGGGCGGCGAGCTCACGATCCTTGCCAAGGACACCAGCGCGATCAGCTACGTCCCGACCCAAGCGACGTGGAACGCCGCGAAGCTCGCCCGTCCACGCCTCGAGCACGCCGATCTGATCAAGGGCGGAACGCTCGAGATCGCGCTCGGCCCCGAGAAGTGATCGGCGCGCCGTCGCGAGCTCTTCTCGTTCCACCTCTGATCGTCCACACTGCGGTAGGCATGGCGGAGAAGGGCTTCCCGAAGACCACGGTCAAGAAGTCCCGCGTGCACGGCAAGGGCCTGTTCGCGGCGCAAGCGATCGCCCCAGGCACGCCGGTCATCGAGTACGGCGGCGAACGGATCACGCGCGCCGAGGCACGCCGTAGGTACCCCGAGCAGCTCGGTGTCGACCAACCGAACCACGTGCTCGCGATCGACGCCCGCACCGCCATCGACGGCGGCGTCGACGGCACCGACGCACGCTTCGCCAACCACTCGTGCGCACCGAACAGCGAGCTGCTCGTCTACAAGAAGCGAGTCTTCCTGGTCGCAGTGAAGCCGATCGCGAAGGGCGAGGAGATCACCTATGACTACGCGCTCGAGATCACCGGGAACCTCGATCCGATCAGCGCAATGATCGCCACGGCGTGCAGCTGCGGCGCCAAGGGGTGTCGCGGCACGATGTTGCGCGCTTGAGACGCCCACCTGGAGCCGACGGTTCACAGAGATCGAACAATTCACGAACGATCGTGCCTGGTCCGTGGTTTGCTGGAGCGCGCCGCCATGAACCTGCTTCGCTTCACCGCCGCCGCCTCGCTCCTCGTCACCCTCTCGGCCCTCGGCGCTGCTTGCTCCTCCAAGGGTGAAGCCAGCGCTGCCGACGGGTGCGCCGCGTACGCGTCGGCGTTCGTCTCGTACACCAAGCGGTGCTCGACCGGGTCCCAGAGCGGGTACACCGACGAGCGTTGGAGCGAGTACCAGTCGCGGTTCACGCTCGTGTGCGGCTCTGCGCTGTCGCTCCCGGGCACGGGCATCACCGGCGGCGTGCTCTCCGGGTGCGCGGAGGCGATGCGCGACATGCCCTGCGGCGCCAAGATGAGCGACATTCCGGCGTGCGACTTCCCGGCGGGCACGCTCGCCGATAACGCGCCTTGCTCCTCCAGCGATCAGTGCCAGAGCGAGAGCTGCGCGAAGACCGCGACGCCGACCGGCTCGTCATCGACTTGCGGCACCTGCTCCCCGCGGGCCGCGGTCGGCGCAGCCTGCGACTCGGCGACGACCCGCTGTGTCTCCAACGCCTATTGCGACGCCGCGACCAAGAAGTGCATTGCCGTCACCACCAGCGCCGTCGGAGGCCCGTGCGACTCGACGAAGGGTCAGACGTGCGATTCGAACGGCTACTGCGACTACACGACCAAGATCTGCAAGGCGCGGGCGAAGGCCGGTGAGACTTGTGGAGTCGTGCCCTGCCAGAGCGGTCTCTCGTGCGACCCCACCTCGAAGACCTGCGCCGCGCCCATCGTGGCCACCGAAGGTCAAGCCTGCGGCGGCACCACCAGAGCGACCTGCACCGGCGGTACGACCTGCGACGGCGCGACGCAGAAGTGCGTCAAGATCGTCTGGGCAAAGGCCGGCGCCGATTGCAGCGCGCCTTTCACCCGGTGCGAGCGCGGGAGCTGCGACTCGACCACCAAGAAGTGTCCCACGCTCATCCCCGACGGCGGCGTCTGCGTCGCGACGTCGACCAGCGCGATCTGCAACGAATTCGCCTCGTGCATCGACGGGAAGTGCATGTTGCCGGGCCAGGTGGTCTGCAAGTAACCCACGGCCATCCGGGGTACGCTCAGAGGCATGCGCCGAGCCGGGCTCGTCACGATCGTGTGGCTGGGGATCGTCTGGTCCCCAGCCGTGAACGCGGGCGTCGATGCGGCGACAGGTCCGTGCATCGTCCACGGAACCATCGTCGAGACGATCACCGTCTACGACAGCGCCCAGGGCGGGGAGGCCTCCGTCCTCCTCACGGGCACGCAACGCTGGCTCGAGCTCTCGAGCTTCGCGGCGAAGGCCACGCGCGTGCACCTCAAGAGCGGCACGACGAAGCCGTCGCTCCGCGTCGACGGCTTCGCCGATTGGAGCTCGGTGTCCATTGGCAGCCAGCACGACGTCGTGGTCGCGTCACCGCTGCTGTCGATCCGGGCGACCGTCCCGCTGCGGCTCGTGGAGTCGGGCGGGACGGTGACCGCGAGCCCGCGCAATCCGACGTTCCGTGACGTCTCCGCGACCGTGACCTGCAGCGATTTGCGAATCGCCAAGGCGAACGCCGCACCCCCGCCGCCTTCGGGGGGAAGCCCCCGCATCAGCGTCGGCAAATCGATCGCGCTCTTCGCCGAGCCCAAGGGCACACCCGCATTGACCCTCGAGCACGCGGGCGAGCCGTCGGCGGTGGGGTTCAGCGCCTACGAGTCGATCAACGGGTTCGTCCGGGTTCGGCTGGTCCGCGACGTGTTGCTCGACGGGTGGGTGCGGCAGAGCGACCTCGTCGCTCCCGGCCCTACCGGCCTCGGCACGGTCGGGACGTTCGGCATGGGCAGCGGCTGGGGAACCAGCGGCAGCTCGCAGTACGCGCAACGCGACACCGAGGTGCGCCTCGGCCCGACCCCGACGGCGACGCTCGCCGGCACCCTCGAGAAGGGCGCGCGGGTGGTGCGTTGGGGAGGCACCAAGAACAAGGCGCCGTGGATCGAGATCCGCATTTTCGACAGCGACGCCCGGGAACCCCCGGGAAAGGCGTTCTTCGTGCGTGAAGGAGACCTTGGTAGCAAGGCGCCGTGAGATACGCTGCCCCGCATGCGTCGGGCCCCGCTGCTCTTGCTCTCGCTGATCGTCTCTTGTGGTGACGCGGAGGAGTCGTCGCCTCCCGTCGCCGGACCGGCCCCCACGTTCGATCTCGGTGGGGGCGAGGCGAGCGTGCACGTGGAGCTGTCGCCGTTCCATCTGCAGGTGAAGAACGCGCGCAACGAGGTGGTGCTCGACTCGCTGAGCAGCGGCAAGGGCGCCTTCGGCCCGATCTCGGCGACACGACACGAGACCTCGTTCAAGACTTCGTTGGTCGAGGGATGGGACCACGTCGAGGGCACCGACGGACCGTGGATGCATGGACTGGCCTCTGGCTCCGCGGAGTGGACGTCGACCAGCGCGAAGATCGATCTCTATGACCCGAGCGATCGCAACACGGTGATCCACCTCGAGCTCGAGGTCCGCGGCCCCGAGGTGCGGATCGACACGTCGCTCGCGAGGAACCCGGGCGAACGCAATCAGATGGCGGCGTCGTTCGTCTTGCCGGCCGACGAGCACTTCTTCGGCCTCGGCGAGCGGTACGTGACGGTCGACCATCGAGGCCGCAAATACGAGTGTTGGACCGAAGAGGGCGGAATCTCCGTGGGCGAGAAAGCTCCTCCTGGTCCGACCAACCCGAGCCCCAACGGGCCGGGCATGACCCACCTCCCAGTGCCGTTCGTCATCTCGTCGAGGGGTTACGGCCTCTGGCTCGACACCACGTATCGCACCGGGTTCGACCTCGGCGCCGAGCGCGCGGACGCGACACGTGTGTACGCCGAAGAGCCCGCGCTGCACCTGCGCGTGCTGGTGCACGACGACCCGAAGGAGACGATTCGCCATTTCACGGCGCTCACCGGCCGCGCGCGGCTGCCGGCACCGTGGGTCTTCGGCGTGCGCCACCGCTACGACCACGGCGACATGGTCGAGGGAATCCCCGAGTACGAGGCGTTCCGCAAGAAGAAGATCCCGATGACGATGCTCGACGACACCACGCACTTCCTGCCGATCGCGAGTCAGGTGGGGCGCGAGGGCGAGCTCGCCAAATGGACCACGACCGTCCACGCGCTCGGGTACAAGGCCATCGGCTACTACAACGCCTATGTGTCGGATTCCGATCCGAAGTCCAAGGCGCTCGTCGAATATGGCAAGTCGCACGACCTGTTCGTGCGTCTCGAGCCCGAGCCGGGCGAGACGGTGGGCAAGCCGTTCCGTACGTTCATGATCTCGTCGGGTGGACAGCAGGTGTTCACCATCGACATGACCAAGCCCGAGGCGGTGCGCTGGTACGAGTCGCTGCTGCAGCAGGCGCTGAACCTCGGCTACGACGGCTGGATGCTCGATTTCGGGGAATACCTCCCGCAGAAAGCGCACCTCTACGACGGGCGCAGCGGGTGGGAGGCACACAACGCATTTCCCATCGATTACCAGCGCGCGACGGTCGAGTACCTCCGCCGCGTGCGCGGCGACGACTTCATGTTCTTCGCACGCGCGGGCTACACCGGCACGCAGGCCACCGCGCCGGTGGTGTGGTCGGGCGATCCGGCCGCCAGCTTCGACGACGCCAAGGGTCTGCCTGCGCAGGTGCGCGCCGGCGTGAACATCAGCATGTCGGGCATTCCGTTCTGGGGCAGCGACGTCGGTGGCTACGCGTGCAACGCCGATCCGCCGCCCGACAAGGACGTCTACCTGCGCTGGGTGGAGTTCGGGGCGCTCTCGCCGGACATGCACGACGAGAACGCGTGCGCACAGGCGCCCGAGGGTTCACCGAAGAAGTGGTGGATCTGGTCGGACGCCGAGACCACCGAGGTGTTCGCGCGGTATGCGCGTTTGCACACGCGCTTGTTCCCGTATCTGTATGCCGCGGCCAAAGAGGCCACCGAACGGGGCACGCCGATCATGCGTCACCCGTTCCTGGTGAACCCCGAGCTCGCCGAGACCCGCGCAGTCGATCTCGAGTACTGGTTCGGACCCTCGTTGTATGTCGCGCCGGTGGTCCGTCGCGCGCAGACCTCCCGCACCACCTGGCTCCCGCCGGGCAAGTGGTTCGATTGGTGGACGATGGAGCCGATCGCGGGCGGCGCGAAGGTGACGCGCTCGGCACCGCTCGACGTCTTGCCCTTGTTCCTCCGCTCCGGCGGCATCGTGGCGATGCTCGATCCCTCGATCGACACCCTCGCGCCCGAGACGAGCCCGGACGTGGTCGGCCTCGACGACGTGCGTGACATCCTCGACGTGCGCGCGGCGATCGATCCGGTCGCCCAACACGGTGACGCGGTGCTCGCCGACGGCACGACGCTGTTCGTCGCGCAGTTCGGCAGCGGAAAGCCGGTGTTGCCCGAGGGCTTCACCGAAGCCGCCACCGACGACGAGCTCGCGACGTGCGCGAGCTGCGGCAAGGTCGATCCGCTCCCGGGCGGTGCGTTCCGCCTGCGATTGACGGCGGCGCCTTCCGTCGATCTCACGCTCTCGGCCGGACCGATTCTGCTGCACGCCTGGCGCATGCCCCGGGCGACGCGCATCCGCTGGGACGTCGCCGTCGTTCCGGGCTGACAACCGACGAACGCTGAATCGTCGCGTCAGGCGAGCAGATTTCACCATGGAGTCGACCGAGCGCTCGGCCGCTCACCCCAAGGGCGTGAAAACGAGCGCGAGAATTCACAGGGAGGCACGGAGGCTCGGAGGTCGAGATTTGTCTGCCGATCCGTGCGCAATGCCTCTCCTCACTGTGTAGGCGCAGAGCTGGTCGTAGTGTGGATTGTCCTTGTTCATCGGATGCAGAGGCTGGTTCGGCGCGAAGCCCGCGGCAGCACGAATCCCAGCTCCGGGCCTCCGAGCCTCCCTGTGAGTCTCTTAGGCTGAAGGCTGTCGAGGGACGACGAAGCCACGAGCGGCAGACCAATCTCGTCTCGGCTCTCTCCGTGTCTCCGTGACTCCGTGGTGAGCTCTCGTTCTTCGAGCTTCTTCGCGATCTCACGACTGACGACTGACGACTGACGACTCAAACGAAACGGCCGCACCCCGAGAGGCGCGGCCGTCTTCACATCGAGCTCGAAGGAGAGTTACTTCAGCGCCTCGGCGCCGCCGATGATCTCCATGAGCTCCTTGGTGATCGCTGCCTGACGCGCTCGGTTGTAGACGAGCGTGAGGCTCCCGATCATTTCCTTCGCGTTGTTCGTCGCGGCGTCCATCGCCGTCATGCGCGCGCCGTGCTCGGACGCGACCGACTCGAGGAGGCCGCGGAACACGCCGATCTGGACGTAGAGCGGGAGGAGGCGATCGAGGAGCGCCGTGCGATCCGGCTCGTACATGAAGTCCTGCTCGGACCCGGCCTCGGCGCCACCCTCCGCTTCCACCGGCAGGATGTGGTCGATCTTGACCATCTGGGTCATCGCCGACTTGAACTCGTTGTACATGAAGTACACCGAGTCGAAGCGCGGTCCCGGCTCGACGGGGGCCACTTCGGCCGTCGGCTCTTTGTGCTCGCCGATCTGGTGGCGCTCACCGGTGTAGAGGTCGATGAGCTGCGCAGCGATCTGGTCGGCCGCGCCCAGATCGATCTTCTCGTTGGCGGCCGGGAGCTCCGCGAGGATCTCGGCGCCACGACGGCGGAAGTAATCGCGCGGGCGGCGACCGATGGTCACGAACGCGACGTGTTTGCCCTCGCCCTGGAGCTCCTTCCAACGACGCTCCGCCGCGCGGCAGATGTTCGCGTTGAAGCCGCCCGCGAGACCGCGGTCGCTGCCGACCACCACGAGCAGCACTTCGCGCTCGGGGCGACGGAACAACAACGGGTGATCGGCCTCCTCGGGACCGACGCGCAGCGCGACGTGGCTCAGCACCTCGGCGGTCTTCACCGCGAAGGGACGGAGCTCGGTGATCCGCTGCTGCGCACGACGGAGGCGCGCAGCAGAGATCATCTTCATCGCGCGCGTGATCTTCTGCGTCGATTTGACCGACGTGATGCGCTTGCGGATGGTTTTTAGCGAGGGCATTCGGGCTTCTGTCTAGAGTCTAGAGTCTAGAGTCTAGAGTCCGAGACTCATCGACTCTGATACGCGCGCTCTCGAGGCGCCGTCTGCGGCGCCGGCTCTAGACTCTAGACCCTAGACTCTAGACCCGGCGCGCAGCGCCGACGATCAGTGCTCTTCGGACGCCGCTTCCTTCTTGGCCGGCTTCTTCTCGTCCTTCTTGGCCGGCTTCTTCTCTTCCTTGCCCGGCTCGGCGACGAAGCCCTCGTTGAACGACGTGACGGCCTTCTTCAGAGCGGCGACGACGTCGTCCTCGAGCTTCTTCTTGGTGCGGAGGAGCTCGATCACGTTCGGGTGCTTCGCGTCGATGAAGGCGGAGAGCTCCGACTCCCACCGACCGAGCGACGCGACCGGGAACTGGTCGACGTAGCCGTTGGTCGCGGCCCAGATGGTGACGACCTGCTTCTCGACCGGCTGCGGAACGTACTGACCCTGCTTGAGGATCTCGACGAGGCGCTGGCCGCGCTCGAGCTGCTTGCGGGTCGCAGCGTCGAGGTCCGAGGCGAACTGCGCGAAGGCCGCCATCTCCCGGTACTGCGCGAGGTCGAGGCGGAGGGTACCGGCGATCTTCTTCATCGCGCCGATCTGCGCGTTGCCACCGACGCGGCTGACGCTGATACCGACGTTGATGGCGGGGCGAACGCCCGAGTAGAAGAGGTCGGTCTCGAGGAAGATCTGGCCGTCGGTGATCGAGATGACGTTGGTCGGGATGTACGCCGAGACGTCGCCCGCCTGGGTCTCGATGATCGGGAGCGCGGTGAGCGAGCCGCCCGACATCGGGTCCTTGACGATCTCGTGGTCGGGGAACTTCTTCAGCTCGGCCTCGGCGACGTGCTTGCCCTCGTCGCCCACGTGCATCTTGCCGTCGGCGCCCTTGTACTCGAGGTCGCCCTCGGGGATCTTGGTGCCCTTGGGGACGATGTAGCGACGCTCGCCCATCTTCGCAGCGCGCTCGAGGAGGCGGCTGTGGAGGTAGAAGACGTCGCCCGGATACGCCTCGCGGCCCGGCGGGCGGCGGAGGAGGAGCGACAGCTGGCGGTACGCCACTGCGTGCTTCGACAGGTCGTCGTAGATGCAGAGCGCCGCACGTCCGCTGTCGCGGAAGTACTCGCCCATGGTGACGGCAGTGTACGGGCAGAGGAACTGGAGGGGCGCCGACTCCGACGCGCCGGCGACGACGATCGTCGTGTACTCCATGGCGCCATACGACGTCAGCTTGTCGACGACGTTCGCGACGGTCGACAGCTTCTGGCCGATGGCGGAGTAGAAGCAGTGAACGCCCTGGCCCTTCTGGTTGATGATCGCGTCGATCGCGACGGCGGTCTTGCCCGTCTGGCGGTCGCCGATGATCAGCTCGCGCTGACCGCGGCCGATCGGGATCATCGCGTCGATCGCCTTGAGGCCCGTCTGGAGCGGCTCCTTGACCGGCTGGCGGATGATGATGCCCGGCGCCTTCACCTCGATGCGGCGGCGGTGCTTGGTGTCGATCGGGCCCTTGCCGTCGATCGGCTGGCCGAGCGTGTTGACCACGCGACCGACGAGCGCCTCGCCGACCGGCACGTCCGCGATGCGGCCGGTGCGCTTGACCGAGTCACCCTCTTTGATCGTCTCGGTGCCGCCGAAGACCGCGGCGCCGACGTTGTCCTCTTCGAGGTTGAGGACGATGCCGTAGAGGCCGCCCGGGAACTCGAGGAGCTCGCCGGCCATCGCGCCTTCGAGACCGTAGATGCGAGCGATACCGTCGCCGACGCTGAGGATCGTGCCGGTCTCGCTGACCTGCGCGGCCTTCTCGTAGTTGGCGATCTGCTTCTTGATGATCTGGCTGATTTCTTCGGCGCGGAGCTGCATCGGTTGACTCCCAGTCTTCAGTCTTCAGTCTTCAGTCTTCAGTCGGGGGTCGCAGGCATCGTCGTCTTGACTGACGACTGACGACTGACGACTGACGACTCACTGCGGCATCAAATCGGTTTTGAGCTCGTTCAGGCGGGCGCGAACCGACCCGTCGATGATCGTGTCGCCGACGCGCGTGACGACGCCGGCGATGAGCGTGGGGTCGACCGTGCGCTGCACGACGACCTTCTTCTGGAAGCGGGCTTCGAGCGCCTGCGTGAGGCGCTGGACGTACCCGTCGGTCAGCGGAGCGGCGCTCGAAACGTGCGCGCGGACGACACCGGCACGGCGGTCGGCCTCTTCGCGGAGCGCCCGAGCGATCGCGGGGAGCACGCGGAGGCGGCCGTTGTCGCAGAGGAGGTTCAGGGCGTTCTTCGACATCTGGTGCGCGCCGAGGCGCTGGGCGATGTCCATGAACACGGCCTTGCGGGCGGCGCCGGGAACCTGCGGGTTCTGGCGCACGTCGCGCAGCTCGGCGTTCTCTTCGACGAGCTCGGCCACGGCGGTGACGTCGCGAACGATCGCCTCGAGCGAGTTGGTCTCGATGCCGAGCTCGATCAGGGCGCGTGCGTAACGACGGGCGACGACGCTGCTCACGAGACACCTCCGGTGGACGCGGGCTTCGCCTTGCCGGACACCTCGTCGAGGTAGTCGGCAGCGAGCCGCTCGTGGTCGGCGGCGGACACCTTGCTCTTGAGCACGGCCTCGGCAGCGGCGATCGCGGCGTCGGCGGTGAAGGCGAGCATGTCGTTCCGGAGCTGCTTGAGCTCCTGGTCGAGGAGGAACTGCGCGTCCTTCTTCATGCGGTCGGCCTTCTCTTCGGCCTCCTTCACGATGCGCGCGCGGTCGGCCTCGCCGGCCTTGATGATGTCGGCCTTGATCTGCTGGAGCTCGTCTTCGAGCCTCTCCAGCTTCTCGTCGTATTCCTTGGCCTTTGCCTCGGCCTCGGCCTTGATCTTCGCCGACTCGAGGAGCTCCTTGGCGATCGTGTCGTGGCGCGCCTGGAGGCCGTCGGTGACGGGCTTCTTGCCGGCCTTGTAATAAATCGCGAAGAGGATCGCCGCGTTGATCAGGAGATAGGCGTACGGAGTGACCGGGACGACCGGGTTGCCGTGCGCGTCCTTGTCGCCGCGAGCGGCCTGCTCCTTCTCGGCCTGGAAACGGGGAATGTCGGCGAAGTTGAACGGAGCGGGGTGGTGCACAGCGTGCTCACCGCCCTCGGCGCCATGTCCGGCCGCTTCGTGACCGCCAGCAGGCTCGTGACCGGCCGGCGCGGCGGCGTGCGGAGCACCCGCGGGAGCCTGGGGTGCGTGCTGCCCCTCGGGCATCGGCTGGACGACCGTCGGGGCGGGCGCATGCTCCTGCGCCGCGGCGACCCCGGTCATGGTCAGTCCGGCGACCGCTCCGATCAGCACGAAGCGACCATGGCGCGAACGCAGCCAGCGGCGGACCTGGGCAATCATCTCGCGGGCGTTCACGGCTGCACCTCACGGCCAATGACGCGGCTGGCGATGTCGCGCGCGAGCTGCGTCGAAACGGCACCCAGCTCGCCCTTGAGCGACTCACGCTCCTTGGCGATGCGGGCGCGGCCCTCGTCCACCATCGTGTTGGTGTCGTCGCGCATCTTGGTGAGGATGGCCTGCTCCTTGCGGACGCCCTCCTGGCGGATGCGGTCGCGCTCCTCGCCGGCCTGGCGCTTCACCAGGAGGACTTCCTCCTCGTATTTCGCCATCTTCTCGTCGGCCTCGGCGTAGAGCTGCCGGGCGTCGTCCTTGGCCCCGCCAATCCGACGCTCGCGCTCCTCGAAGAGCTTGATCATCGGGTCGAACAGGATGGGCTTGAGGACGAGGAAGAGCAGGAAGAACAGAACGATCTGCCCGACGAAGGTGAGGTCGAGGTCGACCACCACGCCGCCGGAGGCGGACGCCGCGTCACGCAGGAAGAGGTCTGCGAGCGCGCCGGTCTGAACGGACGAAAGGACCATGATCGCCTGGTGGGGAAGCCCGCGGCCGGGCCCGGAACGGGGGGACGGAGGGCGGCGCGCGTCTATCAGGGGGGGCACCCGCTGTCCAGCCGCCCTTTTGAAACTCTGGGGTCTGCGGCAACTCGCCGCAGGCTGACGGAGGGTGGGAAGGTGGGTCGATTCGTACCCGGTGCGACCTCCTGTTCGTCGATCTCTTGCGGCGGAGTCACGCCGCGACCAAGATTTCGACCTACCCAAGTTCGATCCCTCCGAGTACGTCGGAAGGTGGGGAGCCGGAGCGAAGATGGCGGACATCGTGATGGAGGGGCGCGTCCTCGCGCAGAAGTACGAGCTGGTTCGCCTTCTCGGACAAGGCGGCATGGGCGCGGTGTACGAAGCGCGCAACCACCTCGGCAAGCGCTTCGCCGTGAAGCTCCTGCTCAAACCCGAGTTCGCACAGGACCCGGGCCTCACCGCGCGGTTCTTCCGCGAGGCCAAGGCTTCAGCTGCGATCGAGAGCGAGCACATCGTCGAGGTCTACGACACCGGCGTCGACCAGGAGACGAACTTCCCGTTCATCATCATGGAGCTGCTCAAGGGCGAAGACCTCGAGCACACCATCGCGCGCGTCGGTGCGCTGAACACCGTAGGGTGCGCGCGCGTCATCGCCCAGGCCGCCAGCGGCCTCGGCAAGGCGCACGAGGCGGGCATCGTCCACCGCGACATCAAGCCCGCGAACATCTTCATGACCTCGCGCGAGAGCGGCGACTCGGTCGTGAAGATCCTCGACTTCGGCATCGCCAAGCAGCAGATGGAGGCCCTCGCGTCGAACGAGGGCGCAGGCCTCACCAAGACCGGCTCGATGCTCGGCACGCCGCTCTACATGAGCCCCGAGCAGGCGCAGGGTCTCAAGACCATCGACGCGCGCACCGACATCTGGTCGCTCGGAATGTGCTTGTACGAGGCGCTGTCGGGGCGCACGCCGTGGGGCGACGTCGACACCCTCGGCGCGCTCATTCTCTCGATCTGCTCGCGCGACGTCGCGCCGATCCAAGAGATCGCGCCGTGGATCCAGCCCGAGCTCGCGCAGATCGTCCACTGGTGCCTCGCCCGCGACGTCAACCAGCGCTGCCCGAACGCCCGCGCGCTCGTCGATGCGCTGCGCACCTTCGCGGGTGGCTCGTTCACGATCACGCCCGAGGTCCTGCTCGGGGTCGAGGAGCATGCACGCGCGCAGATCGCGCCGCGCGCCGAGCTGCCGCAGGCCTCGCAGACCAACGTCGCCCTGACCTCGAGCTCCGCGGGGCAGCCTGCTTCGAGCGAGAAGCGGAAGTCGTCGTCGGCGCCGATGTTCGCCGCGTTGGGACTGGTCGCGATGATCGCGATCGGCGGCGGGGTGTTCGTCGCCACGCGCAACAAGGACGACGGCAAGGAGAAGGGCGGCGCCATCGCCGGGCAGCCGACCGAGACCGCCGCCAAGCCGACGGTCACCACGCCGCCTCCTCCCCCGCCGCCGGTGGTCGAAGAGAAGAAGACCGGTCACGTCACCGTGAAGGCGCCGAAGGGCGCGATCATCAAGCTCGGCAAGGACGAGGTGAAGCCCGACGCCAAGGGCCAGCTCGAGCTCACCGGCCTCGTCGGCACCAGCTGGATCGTCAGCATCTACGCCGCGAACAACGCGAAGGTCCCGCTGCTGGTGCAGAAGGTCTTCATGGACGACAGCGGGCCGATCCCCTCCGACATCGACGTCGACAAGGGGGAGCAGGTCGTCGCCAAGCCCGTGCCCAAACAGCCGGGCGCAGGTGGCGCTGCGACCGCGCCGACGGCAGCCGTCACCGCGCCTGCGGGCGGGGGCGCTACGGCGCCGGCGAAGCCGCCCGAGAAGAAGAAGCCGACGGTCGAAACGACCTTCGAGTGAAGAGCGTGCTGATCGTGCGCTCCTCTTGACCCGAGGGGCGCACCGGGCGAGCGTTCGCCACGACATGGCGCACGCGCACGACCCCAGTCACGACGAACACGCCCCGCTGCAGGAGGGAGACGATCTCCCCGCCCACGGAACGGTGCCGAGCGAGCCTCGCTCGCCTGTGTGGCTGCCGTTCCTCGGCGCTGCGCTCGCGGGTGTGGCGCTCGTTTGGTGGCTGTCGACGCCGAGCGACGCCGAAGAGGCTGCTGCTGCGGCGGCGTCCGCGTCTGCGTCGGCTTCCGCGGCTGCAGCGGCGCCCCCCGAGGGCGCGCCTCAGCCGGCCGAGGCGCCCAAGCCAGCGCCGCCCAAGCCAGCGCCGCCGCCTCCTCCGCCTGGCGGTGGAGGAGCGCACCTCCCGCAGGGCATCAAGGGCCTGGAGATCGCGCCCGGCGTCGACGTGAACCCGAAGTTCAAGAAGAAGTGAATCCACGGATCCGCCGAAGGCGGGACGTGGGCATGTGAAATCAGCGCGGCGGCTGCGGGCGCGTGCCCGGCGCCATTGCGGCGGTGCCGCGCTCGATCATCATCCGCAGCTCCTCGGGATCCTGCGACGCCCCGATGGCCTCTTCGAGCGAGACCAGCCGGCGGGCGAACAGGTTGAAGAGGCTCTGGTTGAACGTCATCATCCCGTACTTCTCCTGACCGACCTGCATCTGCGAGTAGATCTGGTGGATCTTGTCCTCGCGGATGAGGTTACGGATGGCGGCGTTCGGGACCATGATCTCCATCGCGAGCGCGCGGCCCGGCTGACCCATGCGCGCGAGCAGCGTCTGCGAGATGACGCCCTGGAGCGTGAACGAGAGCTGCGCGCGGATCTGCTGCTGCTGATTCGCGGGGAACACGTCGATGATGCGGTTGATCGTCTGCGCACAAGAGTTGGTGTGCAGCGTCGCGAACACGAGGTGACCCGTTTCGGCGATGGTCAACGCCGCCTCGATCGTCTCGAGGTCACGCATTTCGCCGACCAGCACGACGTCAGGGTCCTGCCGCAGGATGTACTTGAGCGCGACCTTGAACGAGGACGTGTCGGCGCCGACCTCGCGCTGGTTCACCAGGCACATCTTGTGGGGGTGGAGGAACTCGATCGGGTCCTCCACCGTCATGATGTGCAGGCGGTTCTCGCTGTTGATCTTGTCGACCATCGTCGCGAGCGTCGTCGACTTCCCGGAGCCGGTCGCGCCGGTGACGAGCACCAGGCCGCGGGGTTTGGCGCACAGCTCGGCGACGATCGGCGGAAGACCGAGGTCCTCGAACGACATGATCTTGAAGGGAATGGCGCGGAACGCGGCGGCGATGGCGCCGCGCTGCATGAAGACGTTGCAGCGGAAGCGCGAGAGGTTCTTCACGCCGAACGAGAGATCGAGCTCGTTGTTCTTCTCGAACGCGACCTTCTGCTCCTCGGTGAGGATCGAATAGATGAGCTGCTTGGTGTCGATCGGCGTCAGCGGCGGGAGCCGCAGGGGAACGATCTGACCATCGATGCGCAGGAGCGGCGCCGACCCGGTCGTGATGTGAAGGTCGCTGGACCCCTTGTCGATCATCGTCTTGAGCAGCTGGTGAAGGTTCACCGTCAAGCCGCTGCCGGTCCCTGCTGACATTCCGTCTTCCTCCGTCCTCGTTACGCGTTGCGAGCAGCGATCTTAGCCGCGGAACGCGTGACCTCGCCACATGCGTCCGTGTGCGCAAAACCGCTCGCGAAAGTGGTGTAGGATCCGAATCTTCCGGAGGTCCTCATGTCCAGGTCGCGTTCGCTCGTGGGGTGGGTCGCCGTGCTCTCGGGGGCGCTGTTCGTCGCGCCCGTGACGGGCTGTGACAAGAAGAAGGACGGCGAGAGCTCCGACAAATCGGAGAAGGCGACCAAGGACGACGACTCGTCCGACAAGAAGAAGAAGAAGTCCAAGGACGGCGACGAGAAGTACGCCACCGGCGAGCTCTTCAAGCACGTGCCGAAGGCGTGCAAGTACGTGCGCGTCTACGTCAACATCGGCTTGTTCTTGAAGAACGAGGCCGTCGAGAAGAGCGCCGAGTCCCTCGAGGAGAAGATCTCGACCTCGATGAAGAAGAAGGACGGCAAGGCCGTCGGCAAGGTGCTCAAGTCGCTCAAGAAGTCGGGCATCGATCCGGCGCGTGACGTCAAGGAGCTCGTCGTCTGCGGCAACGACGACAAGGACGACATGGTGTTCGCGCTCGGCGGCAACTTCGCCGGCAAGGACCCGATCGGCGCAATCGCCAAGGCGGCTGAGGATTCCGGCGAGAAAGACCTCGAGAAGAAGGAGTCCGACGGCGTCGAATACGTGAAGGACGGCAAGGCCTTCGTCGGCGCGGTCTCGCCCAACGTGCTCGTCGTGACCCGCTCGAAGGCCAGCTTCGCGGACCTCAAGGACACGTCCGGCAGCGCGACCGATTGGGACGTCGACAAGGGACGCATCGTCGCCTTCAAGGTGAACGACAAGAAGAAGGGGAAGTTCACCGGCACCATCAGCGAGAACGGCGAAGACCTCGATTTCAAGCTGATCGCCGACTTCGCCGGAGACCTCGGCGAGAAGATCGAGGACGATCCGGCGAAGTTCAAGAAGGGCTTCGACATGCAGAAGGAGACGCTCGAGAAGAAGCTCTCCAAGGGCCCGTTCAAGAAGATCGCCGACGACATCGGCTCGGCCAAGGTGAAGGTCGACGGCACCAAGGTGACCGTCACGTGCACCGTCCCGGCCAGCGATCTGGGCGACGCGTTGAAGAAGGTCGCCGACATGGACGAGGACCAGATCGACACCGCCGTCGACCTCTGATGAACCCGGCCCGCTCCCTGGTCTTCGCAGCTGCGCTCGCTGTTCCCGCGTGCCGCTCCGCGCCGAAGTCCGCCGTCGATTGGCAGCAAAAGGCGCCGTACCAGGCGGGCACGGCGCTCCGGCACGTCCCGCCGAGCTGCGCGGGCGGGCACCTCTACGTCGACCTGCCGGTCGCTCGGCGGAACGAGGCGCTGCGAACGGCGATCGAGATCGCGACCGATCGTTTCGTGGCGGGCGCGGCTCGCTCCGCCAACGACAAACGCTCCATCGGCGCGCTGAACGAGGCGCTGCACGAAGAGGGCGTCGATCTCGGCCGCGACATCAAGGAGCTCGCGGCGTGCTGGGCGGGTGGCGACGCGGGCGTGGTGTTCACCGTGGGCGGCGACTTCTCCGGCAAGGACGTCTTCGGGGCCGTGCAGAAGGCGTCCGCCAAGCTCGGCGACAAACAGCCCGAAGTGGAGGTCGCGCGCGGCGTTCCGTACGTGCGCCTCGGTGCGGTTCTCATCGCGCGCCCGGCGCCGAACGTTCTCGCGCTCGGCGAGGATCTCGCCGCGCTCACCGCGCTGGGCAAGCCGAACGACCGCGCGTCGGCGTGGGGCGTGACCGAGGGCCGCGCGGCCGTCGCGCGTCTCGGGAAGGCGGACGACGTGTGGGTCGCGCTCAGCGATCGCGGTGCGGAGCTCGAGATCCAACTGGTCACGCACACCAAGAAGACGGCCGCCGAGATGGAGGCGCGCCGTTCGGGGGTCGCCGACCGCCTCGGCGAGACCCCGCTGAAGATGCTCGTCCCCGCCGTGCGCGCGACCACGATTGCCGAAAGCGGCGGCACCGCAACCTTCACGCTCCGGCCAAGAACCAGCGACGCTGCGTGGGCGTTACGCGCCGCGGTCGACCTCGCGCCAGGCGAGCTCCGACGCATCGTCGGGTACGTCTTCGCCGCCGGTGAGCCCGGCGGCGCCGGCGAGAAGATCTAGCCCGGGTTGTTCTTCGTGATCAGCGCGTTGACCGCGTTGTCCACGCTCGCGCCGTCACCCTGGATGATCTTCACGATCTTCATGGTGCGCGGGTCGACGATCAGGTTGTACGGCAGGCCGATGGTGCCGCCCGTGCCCGGAAACATCTGGGTCTTCGGGTCCATCACGACGTCGTAGTTGCACTTGTAGTTGGAGATCCAGGTGTCGACGTTCGCCTTGGTGGCGGGACCGCGGGATGCGTTCTGGATGATGGCCGTGACGTAGCGCGCTCCGCGCTCCTTGAAGCTCGGGTAGAGTCCTGTGAGGCGAACTGCCTCACTCTTGCAGACGCTTCACCAGAGTGCCGCTGCGCCGAGTTTTATCGCGTGGATCCCGCGGCTGCCGTCGGGGTCGTAGTAGTCGAGGAGCGAGATCTTGGTCCACTCGCCGGTTCCGTCCCGGTAGCCGTCCCACGTGAGGTTGGGGAGGACGTTGCCGACGGCCTTGCCGTAGGGACCCGGCGGGTACTCGAGCGGGGGAGCGGTGTCCTCGGTCGCGCCGGTGTCCTCGCCCTCGACGGTGCCGGTGTCCTCGGTCGCGCCCGTCTCGTCACCCGCGGGGCCAACGCTGGGGTTGGTCGACGCGCTGCAACCGTAGCCACCGAGGCTCGCCGCAAGAATTCCGATCCCTACGTGACGGAAGCAACCCATCGATTCTCTCCTGGGAAAACAGAGCATACGCGATCGTGGCGACCGGGTCGGACCGTTCCGTTCGCAGCTCAATCTCACGCGACGCGCGCTCGCGTCGTCCGAGCCTGAGACTAGTCGGCCATCGTGACGCGGCCGACCTCCTCGGGCGTGGTGGTGCCGTTGAGCACCTTGAGGATGCCGGCCATGCGGAGGCTGATCATGCCGTTCTTGATGGCACCCGCCTTGAGCTCCGCCGACGACGAGCCCTGGAGCACGAGCTCCTTGAGGCTGTCGCTGAAGCGCATGACCTCGTAGAGCGCGACGCGGCCCTTGTAGCCGGTGCCGTTGCAGGTCTTGCAACCGGCGCCCTTGGCCGTCTTGCCGCGCGCCGCCTCGATCTGCGCGTCGGTCGCACCGAGGTCTTTGAGGATCTTGTGCTCGTACTCGTGCGGCTGCGTGCAGTCCTTGCAGACCTTGCGGGCGAGGCGCTGGGCGAGAACGAGGTTGACCGACGCCGTGATGAGGAACGGCTCGACGCCCATGTTGAGGAGGCGCGAGATCGTCGCCGGTGCATCGTTGGTGTGCAGCGTCGAGAGCACGAGGTGGCCCGTGAGCGCCGCCTTGACCGCGATTTCGCCGGTCTCGAAGTCGCGGATCTCGCCGACCATGATGATGTCCGGGTCCTGCCGGAGGAACGAACGGAGCGCGGCCGCGAAGTTGAGGCCGATCTCGTCGTGCATCTGGACCTGGTTGATGCCCATGAGGTTGAACTCGACCGGGTCCTCGGCGGTCGAGATGTTGTGCGCCGGCTTGTTCAGCTCGGAGAGCGCCGAGTACAGCGTGGTCGTCTTGCCCGAACCGGTCGGGCCGGTGACGAGCACCATGCCCCAGGGCTGGTTGATCGCCCACTGGAAGTCCTTCAGCGGCGCAGCATCGAAGCCGAGCTTCGTCATGTCGAGCTGGAGGTTCGACTTGTCCAAGAGACGCATGACGATCTTCTCGCCCCACAGCGTGGGGAGGACCGACACGCGGAAGTCCATCTCGCGACCGCCACCGAGCTTGAGCTTGATGCGTCCGTCCTGCGGGAGTCGGCGCTCGGAGATGTCGAGCGACGACATGATCTTCACGCGCGACGCGATGGCGTTCTTCAGCTTCAGCGGAGGCGACATCTCCTCCTGGAGCACGCCGTCGACGCGGTAGCGCACGCGGAACTTCTTTTCGTAGGGCTCGATGTGGATGTCGCTCGCGCCCTTCTTGATCGCGTTCAGAAGGATCATGTTCACGAGGCGCACGACCGGCGCGTCCTCGGACTCCTTCTGCAGGCTGTTGAGATCGACGTTCTCCTCGAGCTCCGAGACCTGGATCTCGTTCTCGTCGAAGCCCGCCATCACGTCGTCGTACGAAGGGCCCTGCGGCGTGTAATTGCGCTCGATCGCCTGGCCGATGGCGCCCTCGCCGGCGACGACCGGCTCGACGTTCAAGCCCGTGAGGAACTTGATGTCGTCGATCGCGTGCAGGTTGGTCGGGTCGGCCATCGCGACGACGATCTGCGTGCCGGCGCGCGAGAGCGGGATGATCTTGTGCTTCTCGCAGACCTCTTTGGGGATCAGCTTGATGACGTCGGGGTCGATCTCGAAGTCCTCGAGATTGACCGCCGGGACGCGGTACTGCTGCGAGAGGAACTGCGTGATCTCGGTCTCACTGGTGAAGCCGAGCTTCGCGAGGGCCGCACCGAGCGGAACACCGCTGCGCTTCTGCTCGTCCTGCGCCTGTCGCAGTTGCTGCAGCGAGATCAGATTTTCACGAACGAGAAGCTCTCCGAGTCGGCGGTGGCCAGTCGACATGGCCAGCGAGCATACCCTCATCGCGGAGGTGGGCGCGACCAGCACGAACCAACGAACCTGGACGGATCAGGGAACGGACTCTAGGGTGCGTGTCGCGTGTACCTCGCCCTCCGTCTCGCCCACCTGATGTCCGCCGCGGTCTGGTTCGCGGCCACCCTGACGACCGCGAGCGACGTCCGCCGGTCGCTCGACCAGGGAGGCACCGCGGCGCGGGGGATGCTCGATCGCGTCAAACGGACGCTCGCGCTCTCGTCCGGCGCCGGGACGCTCGCGTTGGCGACCGGCCTGGGGCTGATCTTCGTCCTCGGCGGGTTCAAGCACGTGCCCGTTCGTATCCATGCGGGATTCGGGCTTTCGCTGGTCGCGCTCGCCCTGGAGGCCAGCCTGCTCGGCTCGGCGTTCCGACGGGTCGCCGAGGGTGTCACGGAAGATAAACTGGATGACGCGCGGGCGGGGGCCAAGCAGATGGCGGCCTTCACCGGCGTACTGCACTTGCTCCGCACGGCCGTCTTCGTGGTGATGGTGCTGCGCTTCTGATCAGTCTCCAACGTCTGCGGCCTCAGGTGAAAGCCAAGGTCACGTTCGAACGTTGGTCTCAGGAACGCGGGGTCGCTCGTTCCGGGGGCGCAGGCTAGGCTCCCAAATTCGAGGAACTTTCCGGCCCTCCGTACGTCTAGAGACCCTGAGGAGACGAAATGAGTCGCGACGGCGAGACCCCGAAGGAGAGGGCGACGGTTCCCCCCGGCACCGTGCGGAGCGGGGCAGAGCCGGCTCCGGCTGCGGATCCCGAGCCGGCCTCCGTGCCGCCGAAGGTCTCAGGTCGCGGGAACGACGTGAGCCGGCTCCGTGGCCTCGCGGCGGTCGCCGAGATGCGCATGCGGTTCGGCCGCGCGCTTGGTGTCTTCACCACCACCTCTGCGGGCGCGCTGCTGTTCGCCGCGGTGGTGCTCGCGGCCGCGAAGACCACGCGCCTCGCCGATCCGACCGCGCGACGTCTGTTGATCCTCCTCGCGCTCACCCCGCTGGCTGCCGCGGCGATCGCGTGGATGCGCAAGCTCCCTCCGATGGCCGGCGCGATCGCGCTCGATCGCGAGGCGAAGCTGCACGACCGCATCGCGACGGCCCTCGCATTCTCGGGAAAGGGAGCGCAGAACGAGTTCGAGCGGGCCGCGATCGCCGACGGCGTCGCGCAGGCCGACAAGGCGAGCGCGTCGCGCGCGGTGCCCATCCCGTTCCCGCGCGATCTCGTGGCGGTCGCGGCGCTTTCGGGTGTGGTCGCGGTGGTCGGGATGCTCGAGGTGCGCACCCACGTCCCGCAAGCCCAGGCCCCGACCATCAACGCGCTCGAGATGGACCCGGACGATCTCGAAGCCCTCGCCGACTTCGCCAATCAGCTCAAGGACCAGGCGCACGCCGACGACGACATGAAGGCGGCGGTCCAGGAGTTCAACAAGCTCGTCGAGGACCTGAAGAACAAGCGCATCGACCGCAACGAGGCCTTCCGTCGGATGGCGGAGCTCGACACCAAGCTCCAGAAGTCCGGTGAGCTCGACAAGAAAGCGCTCGAAGAGGCGATGAAGAAGGTCGGCTCCGAGCTGAAGAAGAACGACCTCACGAAGGACGTCGGCCAGGCGCTCGAGAAGGGCGACAAGAAAGAGGCCGAGAAGAAGCTCAAGGAGCTCGCCGCCAAGCTCAAGGACAAGCAACTCAAGCTCTCCGACGACCAGAAGAAGGCCCTCGCCGAGGCGCTGAAGAAGGCCGCCAACCGCGACCGCGAGAAGGCGCTCGCCGAGATGAAGGCCAAGCGCGACAAGCTGTCCGCCGAGCTCGAGAAGATGCGCTCCGAGAAGGAGAAGAACGGCGGCAAAGAGACTCCCGAGATGGAGAAGGATCGCAAGTCGAAGGAGCGCGAGCTCGATCGACTCGATCGCGAAGAGAAGGAGCAGGCCTCCGCCGATCGTCAGCTCGAGAAGCTCGATCGCGATCTGGAGACCGCCGCCAACGACATCATGAAGGACCTCGGCCTCTCGGCTGCGGATCTCGATGCGGGCGCCGAGGACATCAACAAGATGGCCGAGGACGACCTCACCGCGGAAGAGAAGGAGGAGCTGCGTCAGCGCCTCAAGGAGCTGCACGACCTCCTGGTGCAGCAGGGCAAGCTCACGCCCGAGCAGCTCGCGAAGCTCAAGGAGTTCATGAAGAAGGCCAAGGGCGGAAAGAGCGCCAAGGCCGGCGGCAAGAAGAAGAAGCCCGGCAAGATGGGCAAGTTCAACCCCGACGGCGATCCGAGCGGCGGCGGCGACGACAAGGGCGACGACAAGGACGGCGACGACGGCGACGGCGATGGGGAGCCGAAGGACTGGACGTTGGGTCCCGATGGCAAGCCGATGCCGATGCCGGGTGCGGGCGGACAGCCGGGTGCGGGTGCGGGTCAGCCTGGCGGACAGCCCGGTGGAGACGGCAAACAGCCCGGCCCGGGCTGGGGCGTCGGCCACGATCCGAAGATGCTCGGCAAGAAGACGGCGAACAAGGTCGGCACGACGGACATCCAGGTCGCCGGTCAGGACTCCGGCAAGGGCCCCAAGCGCAGCGAGGTCATCCTCGGCGCTGCCGACAAGGGCTTCGTCGTGAAGGGCTACAAAAAGGTCTACGCCGAGTACAAGACGGTCGCCGAAGAAGCGCTCAAGCAGGACGAGATCCCTGCTGGCTATCGGTTCTACGTGCGGCGGTACTTCGATCTCATCCGCCCTCGCGACTGACGGCTCGCTTCGCTCGCAGGTCTAGAGTCTAGGGTCTAGAGTCTAGAGCCCGAGACGAGAGCCCGAGACGAGAACCGAGAAAGAACGGCTGGATGAGCACGAGCAAGCGCGCGAAGCTTCGCGCATTTTCTCGGCGCGCAGCGCGCGCACTCTAGACTCTAGACTCTAGACTCTGGACCCTTCGGAACCGCGACGTCGAAGACCACACGACAAGGCCACCAGGACGACATGACCGACCACACCGCCCCCGTCTCCGCCGCCCCGAGCAGCAGCGTCGTGCACAAAGCGGTCGACGCGTTCCGCGTGTCGATCGACAAGCTCCGCGGCGAGGTCGGCAAGGTCATCGTCGGCAACAAGGAGGTCGTCGACGGCGCGATCACCTGTCTCCTGGCGGGAGGTCATGCGTTGCTCGAGGGCGTGCCCGGTCTCGGCAAGACCATGTTCGTGCGCACGCTCGCGCGCACGCTGCACCTCGACTTCTCGCGCATCCAGTTCACGCCCGACCTCATGCCCGCCGACATCCTCGGCACCACGGTCATCGAGGAAGACGAAAACCACAACAAGGTGTTCTCGTTCCGCAAGGGTCCGCTCTTCGGCAACATCATCCTCGCCGACGAGGTGAACCGCGCGACGCCGAAGACCCAGTCGGCGCTGCTCCAAGCGATGCAGGAGCAGGTCGTCACGGTCGGCAACAAGAGCTACACGCTCGACCCGCCGTTCCTCGTCCTCGCGACGCAGAACCCGCTCGAGATGGAGGGCACCTATCCGCTGCCCGAGGCGCAGCTCGATCGGTTCCTCTTCAAGCTCAACGTGCCGTTCCCGGATCGCGCCGAGCTCCACGACATCCTCGAGCGGACCACCGGCTCCCAGGACATCGACGTGCAGCCGGTGCTCGACGGGCCGCGCATCCTCGAGATGATGCGGCTCGTGCGCGACGTCCCGGTCGCGCGTCACGTGCAGGACTACGCGATCCGCTTGCTCCGCGCGACGCACCCCGACACGCCCGACGCGCACCCGCTCACCAAGCGCTACGTCCGCTTCGGCGCCTCGCCCCGCGGTGCGCAGTCGGTGCTCCTCGCCGCCAAGATCCAGGCGCTCTTCGACGGTCGTTTCGCCGCGTCGATCGACGACTGCCGCAAGGTCGCGCTCCCGGCGCTCCGGCACCGCGTGCTCCTCAACTTCGAGGGCGAGGCCGAGGGCGTGAAGAGCGATCAGGTCATCGCGGGCATCATCGAGAGTCTGCCTGAGGCCAAAGCCTGATCAGACCTCGCGCACGACAGAAGAAACGAGACGAGAATTTTCACCACGGAGGCACGGAGATCAGGAGGAAGAGAATCTGATGTGCTGCCGCGCGCGTCCGGCCACGATCCTCTCTCTGTCTTCTCAGGACCCCCAATGAATCTTCTCTCTCTGACCTCCGTGTCTCCGTGCCTCCGTGGTGAACTTCTCTCGATCTCGGGCGTCGGCGCATAGATGGGCTTTCTCGACTTTCTCCGCTCCAAGGCACCCGCGTCGATGCGCGGTGGCCGCGGTGCGCGCGCGGTCGTCACCGACGAGGACCTGTTCGACGACGCGTTCCAGCGGAAGCTCGAATACCTCGCGATCGTCTCCCGACGCGTGTTCGCCGGCCGGATGCGCGCCGAGCGACGCACCAAGAAGACCGGCTCGGGCATCGAGTTCGCCGACCACCGCGACTACCACCCGGGTGACGACTTCCGTTACCTCGACTGGAACGTCTACCAGCGGTTCGGACGTCTGCTGCTCCGCCTCTTCGAGGAAGAGGAGGATCTCTCGATCTACCTCGTCGTCGATGCATCGCGGTCGATGGGCTTCGACATGAAGAACCACGAGTCGCAGGTCATGCGTGGGCCGAAGCTCGCGCAGGCCAAGCGACTCGCAGCGGCGCTCTGTTACATCGGCCTCTCCAACCTCGATCGGGTGAGCGTCGTGGCGCTGAGCAACCGCGTGCGCGACCGGATGCCGACCACCCGCGGCAAGCAGCGCATCCATCGCGTGTTCGAGTTCCTCCGCGGCGTCGACGCCGAGGGCGCCACCGGCCTCGAGGAGGGTCTCAAGCAGTTCGTCGCGCAGAACAAGCGTCGGGGCCTGGCGGTGTTGATCAGCGATCTGTACGACCCCAAGGGGTTCGAGCAGGCGATCAACGTGCTCCGCTACAACAAGTTCGAGCCGTTCGTGCTGCACGTGACCGATCCAGCCGACGCGCAGCCCGAGCTCAACGGCGACGTGCGCATCTACGACGTCGAGACGGGCGAGGAGCGCGAGGTCACGATCACGAAGGCCGTCCTCGAGAAGTACGAGAAGGCCTACGAGGAGTACCTCAAGGAGATCGAGGTCTTCTGCACCCTCAAGCAGGTGCCGTACTTCCGCGCGCCGGTCGACGAGGCGTTCGATGACCTGATTCTGCAGGTGTTCCGGCGCGGAGGGTTCCTGCGCTGATGCATCTCGTCGGCATCCCCCTCGCCCAACTGCTCCCGATCTTCGGCATCGCCGCCGCGGCGATCGTCGGGCTGTACATCCTCAAGCTCCGTCGCCGCCCGGTGGCGGTGCCGTTCGAGAGGCTGTGGGAGCGGGTCCTCAAGGACAAAGAGGCGACGAGTCTCTTCTCGCGCCTCAAGCGGCTGCTCTCGCTCCTTCTCCAGCTGCTCGTGCTCGCGGCGTTGGTCTTCGCCCTCGGCGATCCGCGCACCGCGGTCGAGGTCGTGAAGGGCCGCACGCTCGTCGTGCTCGTCGACACCTCCGCCTCGATGAAGGCCAAGGACGGCAGCGGCGGCAAGACGCGGCTCGACGACGCGCGCGAAGAGGTGAAGAAGCTCGTGAAGGGCCTCGGAGCGAGCGATCGGATGCTCGTCGCCTCGATGGACGCGGTGGTGACGCCGATGTCGCCGCTCACCTCCGAGACCGGCGCGCTCGACGACGCGGCCACCCGCCTCGAGGCGAGCGATTGCCGCGCCGACTTCGCCCGCGGTCTTCGGTACGCGCTCGACACGCTCCGCGGCACGCGCGAGCCCGAGGTCGTGGTGGTGAGCGACGGCGGCCTCGGCGAGCCCCGCGACGGGCTCGGCAGCGTGAAGCTCGGCGACGTGAAGCTCAGCTACGTGCCCGTCGGCAAGGGCAAGCGCAACCTCGCGATCACCCAGTTCGCCGTTCGCCGCTACCCGCTCGACAAGGCTCGCTACGAGGTGATGATCGAGGTGCAGAACCTCGGCGAGAAGGACGAGGACGTCGAGCTCTCGTTGTTCGGCGACGACGTGCTCGTCGATCTCACCAAGCTCCACCTCAAGCCCGGCGAGCGACTCCCGCGCTTCTATCCGGCGCTCGGTGGCGCGAGCCGCACGCTCGAAGCCCGCCTCGGGATCGCGCCGCCGCCGGGACCGAACGTCAAGGCCGAGACCGACGACCTGCCCGCCGACGATCGCGCGTACGCGGTGCTTCCGGAGCGTCGTCGTACCAAGGTGCTCACGGTCACGGCGGGCAACACCTACCTCGAGGCGGCGCTCCTCCTCGACGAGTACCTCGACGTCACCACCATCACGCCCGACAAGCTCGCCGCAACGCTCGGCGCGCAGAAGTTCGACGTGGCGGTCCTCGACGGCGTGGGCGCCGCGCTCAAGCCGGGGCTCCCCACGCTGTACCTCGACGCGCGCGACGGTGGACCGTTCAAGATCGACGCGAAGAAGCCGCTGCAAGAGCCGACGTTCGACACACTCGAGCGCAAACACCCCATCCTGCGATGGACCGCGCTCGAGAACGTCGGCATCGCCAACGGCACCAAGCTCGTCCCGGGCGAGGGCGACAAGGTCGTCGGCGCCTCCAACGAAGGCGCGCTGCTCATCGCCGGCTCGCGCCAGGGCACCAAGTTCGTCGCGCTCGGTTTCGACGTGCGGCAGAGTGACTTCCCGCTGCGAATCGCCTGGCCGGTGTTCCTCCTCAACACGATCAACTGGTTCGTCGAAGAGGACAGCGAGTACCTCTCGTCGTTCAAGACCGGCGACGTGTGGCACATCCCGGCGCCGCTCGGCGTGACCAACGAGGTCATGTTGGTCGACCCGGCCGGAAAGGAGCACCGCGTGCCGGTCCAGGACGGCCGCGCGGTCTTCTTCGGCACCAAGGCCGGGTTCCACCGATTGAAGAAGCCGCAGAAGCCCGGTGAGCCGTCGGGTGACGTGCTCTTTGCCGCAAACCTCGTCGATCCGCTCGAGAGCGCGATCGCCCCCAAGCCCGACTTGATGGTCGATGGCAAGAAGGGTGGAGAGGTCGCCGGGTTCAAGGTCGGCGTGCGCCGCGAGCTCTGGATCTACATCCTCCTCGCGGTCGCGGTGATCAGCGCGATCGAGTGGGCGACCTACCACCGGAGACTCACGGTATGAGCCCGCCCGTCTCGCAACGCGTCCGCGCGTCCGTTCCGTCGCGCCCCGCCGGACCGCCGCCCGACAAGAAGAAGCCCTGGATCGGGCGCCTCTTCTTTGCGCTCGCGGTGCTCGGCGTCGGCGCGCTCGCGGTGTCGCTGTTCGTGAAGTTCGGCGTGCGCGCCGGACCGACGCTCCAGTGGAAGCGCGGCGACGAGATCTACGAGCTGCTCAGCCCGAAGATGCTCGGGCTCATCCTGCTCGCGCCATACTTCCTCTACGTCACGGGCAAATCGCTCGCCGACCTGCCGTGGCCGCAGCGGGTGCTCTCGTGGGTGCTGCGCACCGCGTTCGTCGTGCTCCTGGCGATCGGCCTCGGTCGCGTCGCCAAGACCGCGTACTCGCACAAGGTCTGCACCGTGCACGTCGTCGACGTGAGCGAGAGCATCCCCGACGAGGCGCTCGCCGATGCGCAGGCCGCGATCGACAAAGCATGGAACGAGCGCGGCGAGGGCGAGGTGCGCGTCATCACTTTCGCCGTCAGGCCACGGGTGATCGGCTCGACCGATCCCGGCGACCCCAAGGCGCCTCCCCCCAAGATCGAGCGCCACGACGTCGGCGCCGAACGGATCCACGGCGCAGGCTCCAACGTCCAGGCAGCCCTGCAGCTCGCCTACGGCCTCTACCCGCAGGGGTTCCTCAAACGGGTGGTGCTCTACAGCGACGGAGTGCAGACCGCCGGCGACGCGCTCGCCGAAGCGGGTCGCGCCCAGGAGTTCGGGGTCAAGCTCTACACCGTCCCGTACAAGCGTCCCGTCCCCGCCGAGGTCGCGGTCCGCGAGCTGCGCGTCCCCTCGAAGATCAAGGTCGGCGAGGCCTTCGAGCTCCGCGCGATCCTCTTCTCGAACCGCCCGGCCAAGGTGCGCGCCCGCCTCTATCAGGGCGAGGCGCTCAACGGGCTCGACGGCATCCGCGACCTCGATCTCAAGCCGGGTGAGAACGACATCCCCTTCAAGAGCGTGGTCCGTGTGCCAGGCAGCGTGACCTACGCGCTCGACCTCGAGCCGATCGGGTTGATCACCGCCGCGAGCCCGGCCGGGTCGGCCGCGCCGCCTTCGTCCGCGTCTGCCGTCGCTTCGGTCGCGCCTCCGCCTCCGGGCAAGCCGACGCCGAAGCCCGGTCTCGATCGGTTCGTGGAGAACAACAAGTATGCGGTGACCGTCGCCGTTCCGGGCCGGCCGAGCGTGCTCTACGTCGAGGGCGATCAGGGGCACGGCAGCTACCTCACCAACGCGCTCGTCGCGCAGGAGTTCGAGGTCGATCTGCGCGGTCCCGACGGCCTCCCGTCCTCGCTCAAGGAGATCGAACGCTACGACTTCGTGATCCTCAGCGACGTATCGGCCGATCGGGTCAACTACTCGCAGCAGGACCTGCTCGAGTCGTACGTGAAGGATCTCGGCGGCGGCTTCCTCATGGCCGGCGGCCAGAACTCGTTCGGCCTCGGCGGCTGGCGGCACACCAAGGTGGAGAAGATCCTCCCGGTGCGCATGGACGCCGAGAAGAAGAAGGACCAGCCGTCGATCGCGCTCTGTCTGGTCATCGACCGCTCGGGCTCGATGAGCGGCCAGAAGATCGAGATGGCCAAGGAGGCCGCCAAGGCGACCGCCGAGGTCCTCTCGCCCGACGACTACATCGAGGTCATCGCGTTCGACAGCCAGCCGCAGCGGCTCGTGCGCATGCAGAGCGCGCGCAACCGCATGCGCATCCTCAGCGACATCTCGCGCCTGTCGCCCAACGGCGGCACCGACATCTTCCCGGCGCTGCAGATGGCCAACGAGGACCTCGCGCTCGTCGCCGCCAAGCGAAAGCACGTCATCCTCCTCTCCGACGGCGAGGCGCCCTCGAACGGCATCAAGGAGCTCGTGCAGGAGATGGTCAGCGAGGGCATGACGGCCTCCGCGGTGGCCCTCGGCGAGGACGCCGACAAGAACCTGATGAAGCTCGTCGCCGAGACGGGCGGCGGCCGCTTCTACTTCGTCAAAGACCCGAACGCGCTGCCGCGCATCTTCACCAAGGAGACCGAGCTCGTCTCCAAGTCGAGTGCGATCGACGAGTACTTCCAGCCGACGCTGGTCTCGATGGCCGACTTCATCCGCGGCCTCGACGTCGAGGGCTCGCCGTACCTGCACGGCTACGTCGCGACCCAGTTGAAGCCGCCGCCGGCGCAGTTGGTGCTCACGCCGGGCGAGCACGAAGAGCCGCTCCTGGCGCGCTGGCGCGTCGGGCTCGGGTGGACGCTCGCCTGGACGAGCGACGTGAAGAACCTCTGGGCCGCCGAGTGGCTCCGCTGGGCGCAGTACCCGCAGTTCTGGGGGCAGCTCGTTCGCGAGCACATGCGGCAGAAGAAGCGTCAGCAGCTCGACATGAAGGTCGATTTGATCGACGGGACGGTGAAGGCCTCGATCGACGCGATCGGCGGCGACGACCGCTTCCAGAACGGCTTCGAGGGCAAGGTCACGATCATCGGCCCGGCGCCCAAGACCGACAAAGTGGTCATCCCGCTGCAGCAGGTCGCACCCGGCCGCTACGAGGCCAAGCACGTGCTCGATCAGTTCGGGTCGTTCGTGCTCACCGGCGATCTCCAGTCGAACGGAGCCACGGTCGCCGAGTCGTTCGGGCACGTGAGCAACCCATACCCGCGCGAGTACGCCGCGTTCGAGCCCGACCTCTCGCTGATGTCACGCCTGGCCACCGCCACCGGCGGCGGCATGGACGCCCCGCTCGCAGCCATCGTCGACGCCCAGGGCGAGAAGATCAGCTACCACGAGGACCTCTGGCAGCGCTTCGTGAAGCTCGCGATCCTCGTGTTCGTGATCGACCTCGCGGTCCGCCGGATCCGGCTCTTCGATCGGAAATTCAAGGCCGCTGCGTAGCCGCGTCGTCAGTCGCCTGTCGTCAGTCGTCAGCCCGTGTCGACGGCGCGGACGGCACGTTACCCGCGTCTCAGCAGCCTTCTACCGCCGCGCGTAGCCGGGGCGCCCCGAGCGGCGCTCGACACGGCCCACGGGATGCATTGGCCGCCTCGCAGGAGGAAGTGAGCATGGCGGGGAAGACGGGACTGCTGGAGGGAACGTTCGCGCCGGCGCCAGCACGGGCCAGCGGCCCTCGGTGGTCGATGACTCGATCGCACGATCCGGCGAGCGGCACGTTGAAGGACGACTGCGACGACCTCGTGGCCAATACGATCGAGCGAGAAGAATCGCTCGAGGCTCTGCTCATACGCGAAGCGCCGCTGTCGCGCGACCTTGCGTTAGCGATTGCAGGAGAAGTCGCAGACGCGCTCCGCGTGCTCCACGAACGCGGCGCGTGCCATGGTCGACTCGATCCGACGCGCGTCTGGGTCGCGAGCAGCGGGCGGGGTGCCATTCTGGTGAAGCTCGCCGAGGTGGGTGTGCCCGCCGGGGACGAGAGCTGCGAAGAGCGCGGGACCTTGACTCGGTTCGATGCAGATGTGGGGTTCCGCGGTCCCGAGCTCGCCGCCGGCGAGGAGCCGACGTCGGAGTCCGACATCTGGGCGCTCGGCGCGATCATGAGTCGCTACGTCACCCACGTCACTCCGTTCGAGGCGCGCCGTTCCGCGATCGCTGTGGGCAGCGTGACGCCCCCGAAGTGCGACGACGACCTTGCCGCGGTAATCGCGCTCTGCCTTGCGCAGGAACCTTTCCTGAGGCCGACGGCGGCCGAAGTGCTCACCACGATCCGGGCGCTCCAGCTGCGGCGCCAACCGGCGGACGAGCCCAGTCCAGAGCGACGGCAGGAGATCCCGCTGCGGCGCAGACTCGCTGCAACCGGTACTGGTCGGGCAAACACCCCGTGATTTGGAGACCAAGGAGGGGCACATGTACCGTGCAGCCGATTCTCAGGACGCACTCAACAAGCGCATCTATCACGCTCCCGGCGTCGACACGCGCTACAAATCCTGGGAGCTGAACCGCTGCGAAGCGGTGACCTTGCTCAAACACCAGAGCGCATTCGCTGGGCGCGATGTCCTCGACCTGGGAGTCGGAACCGGACGCACGACGATCTACCTCGCTCCTCTGGCGCGAAGCTACCACGCCATCGACTACTCGCCGGTGATGGTCGCGCGCGCAAAGGCGAACTTGCCCGGGATCTCCGTGCGGCTCGGCGATCTCCGGGACCTGTCCGCTTTCGCCGACTCGAGCCTCGACATGGTCTTCGCGTCGAACAACGTCTACGACGCGGTCTCGCACGAGGATCGTGCGCGGGCATTCGCCGAAGCCCATCGCGTGTTGCGCGACGGGGGACATCTGCTGTTCTCCTCACACAATCGTTCGTACCGCGATGCCCTCAGCGGCCCGAAGCTCGAAACGTCCGCGAATCCCGTCCGGCAAGCCGTGCACCTCGTGCGGTGGATACGCAGCCTCGCCAACGCTCGAAGGATTCGGCACATGCACAGGGCCGAGGCAGACTATTCGCTGCTCAGCGACGAGGGTCACGCCTATTCCGCGCTGCATTACTACATCGACCACACTGTTCAGCGCAGGCGGCTGCGTGCCCTCGGCTTTCGGGTCGTCGAGGTTCTCGACACCCTCGGTCAGAGCCGAGCCGAGGCAGATCCGAGCATCGACAGTCCTTGGCTGATGTACGTCGCGAGGCGAGAGGCTTCATGATCCGAGGCGCAGGCCTCTCTCGCGGCGAGCGGTGGATGGTGTTCGAGCTCCGATCGGACAGCCGCAACTGTCTGGCGGCTGCGACGTCCGACCTTCATGACGGCAGCGCGCGCCCAGGCAAGGGTCAACGTCGACCTCGAGCTCCGTGCATATCGTCCGGAGGACCGAGCGAGGATCCTCGAGCTCCTCGCGAGTACGCGGCCCGCGGGTTATCTCTCCGAGAAGGCAGCGGTGTTCGACTGGCAGTTTCACGCAAACCCGGCCTCGGCTCGTTCTCCCTTCGTGATCGGCACGCTCGGCGACGAGATCGTCGCCGTGAACGGACTGATGCCGGTGAGCATCAGGTTCGGCGGCGAGATCACGTCGGCGTGCTGGAGCCTCGACACGTACGTGTCGGGCGACCATCGCGGTCGCGGCTTCGGCAAGGCGCTCGTTGCCAAGGTGTCGACGAGCGCGCCCGTGATGCTCGGCTTCGGCATCAGCGACATGAGCGATCCGATCTTCGAGAAGCAAGGCTGGGAGCTCGATCGCTCGATGGCGACGGTCTTCCATCACGCCAGCGAGAGCGGACTGAAAGGGCTCGCCAAGAACCTGCTCACCAGGAGCTCACGGCGCCTGCGCGCAGCGAAGCCCCTCCCGCTCATCGACGTCGCCGTCGAGCGAGAGGTGTCATCCGGAGAGCTCGATGCGTTGTGGGCCCGGGTAGCCGAGCAGTTCCCGAACGCGGTCGAGCGCACGGCCGCGTACCTGACCTGGCGCTACCGGGACGCGCCCGTGCTCCGCTATCGGTGGGTCGCGGCACGACGCGACGGTCGACTGTCCGCGGTTCTCGTCACACGGCACCATCCCGACGAGTCGGTCATCGTGGATTACCTCGGACCCGTCGACGACCTCGGGCTGCTCACCAGCATCGTCGATGTCGCCTGCTCCGATCTCGTCGCGGCTGGCACGCGGAGGGTGCGGTGCGAGACCAACCACCCCGTGATGCTCGAGGCGCTCGCGGACACCGGATTCGTCCGGCATCGTGACGCCGGTCGGTTCCGGGTGCGCTCCAACCTTCCGGCGAGCCCCGGGCAGCAGGCCGGTTGGTTCGTCATGACCGGCGACAGCGACAACGATCTGCTGGTGCTCTGATCGGAGCAGGCAGATGGCAGATGCTTGGGTCGAATGGCGACGCGACCGAGCCGAGCAGCGAGCTCACGGCCCGACCCTGAAGCATCGCTCCAGTCCGGTCACGCGCAACCGAGCCGAGGGTCGGGTCGATGGGGGAGTGCTAACCTCTCGGAGACCTCGATGGCCACGCCCACGAACCGCACCGTGACGCTCCGCCTCGCGTTCGACGAGCCTCCCGCGTCCTGGACGCTCTCGGACGAGACCATGCCGGAGTCGTACGACCACCTGCTGACCGCGGATCTGCTGTGGAACCTCTTGCGTGCCTGGGTCGCGCGCACCAGCCGCGACGCGCTCGTCGGTCGCAATCAGGCGGTGCGTTGGGACGAGCGCAACAGACAGGTCGGCGTCGACCCGGATGTGTTCGTCGTCGAGCCCCGTCCCCCCGAAGGCGACGCCCTGAAGTCCCTGCTCGCCTGGCGGCCGGGTCACCGCATGCCGCGCCTCGCGATCGAGGTCGTGAGCACCGAGAACCCCAACAAGGACTACTTGATCGCGCCCGAGAAGTACGCGTCGTGCGGCGTCGACGAGCTCTGGATCTTCGATCCCTTCCTGGCCGGCCCGGCAGGACGTGGGCCCGTTCGCTTCCAGCTGTGGAGGCGCACCGACGACGGCTTCGAGCGCGTGTACGCCGGCGAGGGCCCGACCTTCTCTCCGTATCTGTCAGCGTGGATCTTCGTCGTCGACGAAGGACAACGCCTGCGCATCGCGAACGACCGCGCGGGCACCGATTGGTGGACGACCTCTGAGGAGGCCGAGCGCGCCGCGAAGGAGGCCGCCCTCGCCCGAGTCGCGACCCTCGAACGAGCGCTCCGCGACAGGGACTGAACCAGCAACGCGTGGTTCTCAAACCTTGATCGCCGCCATCATCCGGGATGATCTCCGCGCGAGCCACCGGACCTCGTACTCGCAGAACTCCTCGCCGCGACGGGTGCAGCGGAGGTGCTCGACGCGGGGCATGGTCACGCCGGTGCCCTCGACGAGCGAGAGGAGCACGCCCTCCTGCATCACGCAGTTGAACGACTGGGTGCGCCGGATCACCACGTAGCCGTCGTTCGCCTCGAGGATGTCCCAACCGCGCCTCTTCGGGTCCTGAACGGTGGTCAGCACCGCGCGGGCGAGCGCCGCGAGCGCTTCGGCGGGCGTTGCTTCGGCGCCGATCTCCCCCTCGCGGCGCAATCGCTGGAACGCCCCACGTCCGATCGCAGAGCCTGCAGCGCGAACGCTGGCGACGCCGAGGTTCTGCTCGATCCAGGCGCACACGTCGTTGTAGACGGCCATCGGGACCAGGCGCTTGGGCTCGCCCGGATCGATCCCGCGCACCATCTCGAAAAGAGGCGCGCAGTGACGCTGCACGTCGCGAAATGGATCGACGACGGCGAACACGAAGCTCGCGTAGAGGGTGACCCCGTCGGTCGAGTCATCCATGTGCCCACCAAGCGTCGCCCCATGCAGTTCCGTCTGCAAGCCCAACACGCGCTTGGGCGAACCCTCTCCCCGTGATACCAAGATGGGTTACGGACGATGGGACTCGCCGAGGGAATTCGCTTCTTCGCCGCGACCGACGTGGGTCGGGTGCGCGATCACAACGAGGACAACTACCTCGTCGACAAGAAGCTCGCCCTCTTCGTGGTCGCCGACGGCATGGGCGGCCACGCCGCGGGCGAGGTCGCGTCGGCCCTCGCGGTGCGCACGGTCCACGAAGAGATCCGCAAGCAGCGACAGCTCATCGAGGACTTCGAGACCGGCGCCAGTGGCGCGAGCGCAGTCTCCGCGCGCGACGTCCTCAACCTCCTCGAGTTCGCCGTGCAACGCGCCTGCGCGCGGATCCACGAGGAGGCGGTGGCCGACAGCCACAAGCGCGGCATGGGCACCACGCTCTCGTCGATGTTGTTCGTCGGCAACAAAGGCTTCATCGCCCACGTCGGCGACTCACGCATCTATCTCGCCCGCGATGGGCGGGTGCAGCAGGTCACCGAGGACCATACGGTCTTCAACGAGCTGATCAAGCGAGGGAAGCTCTCGCGCGAGCAGATCGAGAAGGTCGCGCACAAGAACGCGATCACGCGCGCCGTGGGCGTCTACGAGCGCGTCGAGGTCGACACGCTGGCGCTCGAGGTGTTGCCCGGAGACGTGTTCCTCCTCTGCTCCGACGGCCTCCACGGCTACCTCGACGGCAACGACACGCTCGCCCGCATCCTCCGCGAGTACCCCGCCGAGCAGCAGGCCCAGGCGTTCATCGACCACGCCAACGACAGCGGCGGCAAAGACAACATCACGAACATCCTCGTGCGCGTCGAGGGCAACGAGGCCGACAAGGCCCGCGCCCGCCGCCTCTCGCAGAAGCGCGAGATCCTCGCGAAGATGCAGCTGTTCTCGCGCCTCACCGAGCGCGAGCTCCTCCGCGTGATGCAGGCGGCCGAGATCCGCGAGTACCGCGCCGGCGACATCATCATGCGCGAGGGCGACAAGGGCGACGAGCTCTTCATCGTCCTCACGGGAAAGGTCTCGGTCGTCCGCGGCGAGGCCACGCTCGCGCACCTCGGGCCCGGCGAGCACGTGGGCGAGATGGCCCTGGTCCGCGCGGTGCCTCGTTCGGCGAGCGTCATCGCCGAGGTCCCCGCCGAGCTCGTGGTGATCAAGCGCAGCGACTTCTTCGAGATCCTGCGCCGCGAGCACGAGCTCGCGATCAAGTTCCTCTGGCAGTTCCTGGGCGTGCTCGCCGACCGGCTCGACGCCACGTCTCGCGACCTCCGGACCGCGCGCGAAGAGGCGCACGTCGAGGACATCACCAGCGAGATCTTCCCCGAGGTCCCGGCCGACCCGGTGCCTCGAGCCTGATGCGTCGCCCCCTCGCAGCCCTGGTCCTCGTGACCCTCGGAACCGTCGCTGCGGTCGACGGGTGTAGACCGAAGGGCAATGGCAACGCTGCAGCCGACAGCGAGCCGTCGATCCACGCCGACTCCGACGCCCGTTCGACGCCGAGCGCCTCGGCGTCGGTCGTCGTGACCACGCCTGATGCCGCCTGCGCGGTGGCGTTTGCCCAATACCCCGCCGGCGGTGGGCCGAGCCCGGGGGACGATCTTTCGAAGATTGCTCCCCCCTTGAGGGTCCCCGAGGGTGCATCGCTCACCATCGCGGTGCGTGCGAGCGGTCATCAGGTCCACATCAAGGGCCCCGCCGCGGTGCGGCCGTGCACGCGCGAGGAGCGCGACGTGATCCTGGTGGCGAGCGGCGAGGTCTCCGTCGAATCGAGCACACCCGTGCGGCCCGGCTCCGAGCTGTTCCTCGCGACGCCGTCGTTCGTCGCGGTGGTGTCACGCGCGACGCTGAAGCTGCGCGCGAGCGCTGGCATGACGAGCTGGGACCTCGACGACGGCGACGTGGCGATCACCAACCTCGATCAACCCAAGAGCGTCACCGGCAAGGACAAAGGGAGCCTCAAGCGCTTCGAGGACGGCGGAATCCTCCTCACGCGGTGCGGCGTCCAGGCTTCGTCGGCCGCGTCCGCCGAACGGCTGCTCCTCGGGTTCACCCAGGGCGACGCGGCGGCGCCGCTGCCCTCCGCCTCCATCGGAATCCTCACGGCGCAGCAGATCAAACACGCGCGCGAGCGGATCCTGGACTGCTCCTTCGCCGAGGCCTACGCGCTCTCGTGCGATCTGTTGGCTGGCGAGAGCGACGCCGCAGTACCCGGCTGTGGGGCCGGCGGTTACACGCGGGTGCGCGAACACATTGCCAAGGCGGTTTCCGCGGGTCCCATCCCGTCAGGGAGCCCTCCACCCAAAGCTTCGGCGTCTGCCTCTTCTTCGGCTCCAATGCCGTCTGCGACGGCCCCCGGCAGCGCCGCACCTTGACGGGCGCGCAGGCTCGGAGCGCGGGCGGGAGCGGAAGACTCGTTGACAGCACCTTCCGCAGGTCGATAGCGTGCGGAGGTCCGGTCCCATGACCACGCGAAGGCTATCGTCGATGACGGGTCGCACTGCGGCTCTCCTAGCGCTGTTGGCGGGCGTTTCGCTGCACGCGCGAAGCGCGCGCGCAGATGAGCCCTTGAAGCCCACCGAGCCGACGCTGATGGCGGAGCCCGGCGAGGTCGTCGACGTCGTCGACGCCTTCGACACCGAGAAGGGCGATCCTTTCGATCTCAACCTCTCGCTCGGGTTCCACCAGACGTGGGAGCGCGGCAAGATCCGCCGCGAGGGCAACCTCGGCCCCGACGGCGATCCGGCGCTCAACGCCGGGTTCGTCACCAACGTCGAGAACATCGCGAGCTACAAGCACACGATCTCGACGCTCAACATGCGCGCCGACGTGGGTCTCTACAAGGACCTGGCGCTGTTCTTCCGGCTGCCCCTCATCCTCGCCGACGACCGCTCGCTCGACGACCTGGACGGCTCGAAGAGCGCGGTGAACGCCCCGTTCGGCGGCCGCGCCGCGGACCCGGCCACCGGGTCGCCGATGTTCAAGCTCCCCTTCCGGTCGCCCACGCGCAGCGGCATCGACTACATCGCCGCCGGCCTTCGCTGGAGCGTGTTCAACCACACGCGCGACAACACCAAACCCACGTGGACGTGGGAGGTCGAGGGTCGCTTCGGCGTCGGCGAGCCGCTGCACGCGTGCAACGCCAACCCCGAGACGGTCCCCGCCGCAGCCGGCGGAGACGGGTCGAAGAAGTACCCCGAGTGCCCGGGCCTCACGAGCGATCCGGACCAGCGGCCGATCAACAACGGCGGCGTCTGGTACCGCAACCCGACCCTCGAGGGGCGCAAGCCCGGCATCTCGCGCGGCACCAACGCCATCCGCGTCGGCACGCTGTTCAGCAACCGCTTCCGGTACGTGGAGCCCTACGGCGGCTTCTGGTTCCAGGCCGAGTGGCAGAAGTCGGGCACCGACATCGGCAACTACGGCGACATCGAGGGCATCATCACCAATCGGCCCCCGCTGCGCGGCGGACTGACGGGCGGTTTGATGGTGCACCCGTGGGAGAACCGCGAGCAATATCAGCGGTTCACCATCGATCTCCGCTTCAACGGAACGTACGTCTCGCAGGGCCGCGACTACACCCCGCTGTTCGATGCGCTCGGCTCCTCGAACGCGTCGTCGCTCGTCGCGCCGAACCCCTCCGAGTACCGCACGGGTCCGCCGGACGCTGCGGGCAACCCGACCAGCGTCGGCAATTACAACAAGCCTTTCGCGTTCACCGGCGTCACCGACGTCGAGGCGCACGGCATCTTCGGCGGCTCGATGGGCTTCATCGTCCAGGCCGCGCAGTACGTCCGTTTCAACCTCGGTGGCGGAGTCAGCTACGTGCAGTCGCACCTCGTGAGTGCGTCCGACGCGTGCAACCCCGACTTCACGCCGAGCGCCGGCGCCGCGGGTCGTTGTCGCAGCGGCGGCACCGGCAGCGTCACCGGCGCGCCGAACCCGAACCACCGTCCGGCGATCGACCTGCCCGGCCGCAGGTTCCGCGTCGCCGAAACCTTCATCTGGGACGCGTGGATCGCCGGCACTGTCATGTTCTGACGGCCGCTCTGGCCGTTCTGCCGCTCGTGTTCACGGGTGGCGCGCGCGCAGACGTGGCGACGACGAGCACGGCGACCAGCCCCGGACCGGAGATCGTCGCGCACGCGGTGATCGGTCCCGTCCTCACGACCGATGGCGCGGCCAGCAAGGGAGATCGCGAGATCCCCTTGCGCAAGGTCGGTTCCAGCGATCCCTTCGCGACTCGGGCGCGCGAGGTCGAGCTCGCATTGCGCGACGCTGCGCAGGATCTCGGGCTCGCCGTCGACTACGGCACCCCGCTCGCCGCCGATGGCGTGCGCGACGCGGATCTGATCAAGAGCGCGGCGCTCGGTCACTGGGTGATCTCGCCACGCATCGAGCAGGTCGGCGGTGATTCGTTCGTCCTCCGCATGGTCGCGGTGCCGCCGAAGTCGCCCACCATGTTGGTGCGCTCCGAGCGCACCGACGGCGCCCACCTCGCGACGCGCGCGGCAGTGATCCTCCGTGATTTCGTGCAGATGAAGGTCGGCACCGCACCGACCGTCGGGGCCCCCGAGGAGCCCGCGACCCCGCCGGACGACGAGGGACGACGCTCACGGGGCCGCCCCGTTCTCGCCGTCTCGTCGACGTTGTTCGGTCTGTACACTGCGTTCGCCATCCACGAGGTGTCCCGCCGCGACGATCCGCGACTTCTCTACCCGTTGCTCGCACTCGGCAGCGGCATCGGTCTCGGCGCGGCCCTGCTCGTCGCCGACGAATGGAACGTCACCCCGGGCGACGCGTGGACCATCGCCGCAGGGTCGTGGTGGGGCGTCGTGGCGGGCTCGGCCTGGGCGGCCGGACGAGACATCCAACCGCCGAGCGATCGCTACCTCTGGGGCCTCACGGGCGGCCTCGTGGGCACGACCGTGGCCGCGACCTGGACCGCGGTCCATCGCTTCGACGACGGCGGAGCCACGCTGGTGCACTCGGGCGCCGCGCTCGGGGCGTTCACCGGAGGGCTGACCGACCTGCTCATCCGCGGCACCCTCAAGGAGAGCCCGGCCTCGGGGGCGGGGCTCGGTGCAGGCGCGGGGTTCCTGGCGGGCGGCGTGCTCGCGATGTTCGTGCAGACGAGCGCACAGCGGGTCTTGCTGGTCGACCTCGGAGCAGGCCTCGGGGCCCTCGCCGGCGCCTCGGTGGCGAGCCCCCTCGTCTTCAAGAACGAGTCGGAGACCAAGACACGGCTGTTCCTCGCGAGCGTGCTCGGCGGCACCCTCCTCGGCGGATCGCTGGCCTGGTGGGCCACGCGCGACGCCCCGGCGAAGGCAACCCCGTCGAAGACGGCGACCGCCCGAACGATGCCCTTCATCGGACCCCTGGGCACGCCGGAGCTTCCGGGCTACGGGGCCGGCCTGGTCGGGGTCTTCTGAGGCCACGCGACCTGGGAACCGACCTCCGATGCGATCCTGGATCGGAATCGAGGTTGACAAGGGTGGGACCGCCCTCTAAGGTTCCGCCCCCCTCCCGTTTAGGAGCTTTTGTGCCATGTCTCAGCGTTCGTTCGTAGCTACCACCGCCTCGGCCCAGGCTGCGCGTTCCTGGTTCGTCGTCGACGCGGCGGGTAAGCCCCTTGGTCGGCTCGCGTCGGAGATCGCCACCGTTCTTCGCGGCAAGCACAAGCCGACCTACACGCCCCACATCGACACGGGCGACCACGTCGTGGTGGTGAACGCCGACAAGGTCAAGCTCACGGGCCAGAAGCTCGACAAGAAGTTCTTCTACAGCCACAGCGGCATCCCGGGCGGTTTCAAGGCCGTTCCGTACCGCGTGGTTCTCCAGCGCAAGCCGGAGCTGCCGATCGAGAAGGCCGTCAAGGGCATGCTGCCCCACAACGTCCTCGGTCGTCAGATGATCAAGAAGCTTCACGTCTACGCGACGCCGGATCACCCGCACGCCGCGCAGAAGCCGCAAGCGCTCAACATCGAGGTCTGAGGGTACGACGATGGCGACAGACAACCGCACCTACGCGACGGGCAAGCGCAAGACGGCGAGCGCGCGAGTTTGGATCAAGCCGGGCTCCGGCGTGATCACCGTGAACAAGCGCAAGTTCGAGGACTACTTCGTCCGCGAGACTTCGCAGATGATCGCCAAGCAGCCGCTCGAGCTGATCGAAGTCGTCGACCAGTTCGACGTCTTCGTCAACGTGCGCGGCGGCGGCACTGCCGCCCAGGCCGAAGCCGTTCGTCACGGCATCGCCCGCGCCCTCTGCGAGGCCGACGCCGAGCGTCGTCCGTCGCTCAAGCGGGCAGGCTACCTCACGCGTGACAGCCGCAAGGTCGAGCGCAAGAAGTACGGCCGTCCGGGCGCCCGCAAGCGCTTCCAGTACAGCAAGCGCTGATCGCGCTGCCGGCCGACTCTCGTTGGCCGGTATGGAAGAGAGGAGGTCCCCTCGTTGGGATCTCCTCTTTCGTTTTTGATTCCCGCTCGCTTCGCTCGCGGGGACAGTTGCCCTCACCCCAACCCCTCTCCCAGGAGGGAGAGGGGCGAGAACGCCTGGAATTCTCGAGCCCTCTCCCACCGGGAGAGGGTTGGGTGAGGGCACATTTCCGGGGCCGCCGAAGGCGGACCCGGGTCTACTTCACGTGGCGGCAGATGTCCGACGTCCGGCACGCGGCGACACGCCCGATCGTGTCGAACGGGTTGTTGCAGTCTTCCTTGCGTGCGTCGCTCAGGCACTCGTCGAGCTCCTTCGCGTCCACGCCCGCAGGGCAGTCTTCGGCGTTGATGCCGCTGGCGAAGTCCTTCTTCACCTGCGAGTTGCACGACGCGCGATCGGAGAACTTCTTGTCGGCGCCGACGTTCCCGCAGCGCATCTCGCGGTCGCAGCGAGCGTCGACGATCTTGTCGAGCGCCTGATCGATCGCGAGCGGACCGCCGCCGACGGCTTCTTCGGTCTTCGGCGTGAGCTCACGACTCTCAGGCGGAGGAGCCATCGACTCGTCCGTCCGGCTGCTCTTGCGCTCACAGCCCGCGACCGCGACCGCGCCGAGCACGAAGAGGAGAATGAGGGGGTGCTTCGTCATCATGTCGCAGGGTCGGTGCAAGCCCGGATCCGCGGGCCAGCACGACGCGACTGCAACGTCGAAGAACACGTGCGCGTGTCTGCTCGCGTCACGTGCGCTCTTCAGAACCACCCCCACGTGTACTCCGCCTTCAACATGGACGTGGCGTAGAACGGCGTCGGATTCTCGGGCTGCTGAGCGAAGTCGCCAGGCAGCGCATGGGCACGGAGCTCGAGCCCGAACGTGAAATCGCGCGAGTAGACCCAGTCCAGCCCGAGCAACAGCTGCGCGCCACCCTTCAGCTGCGTCTTGGGCAGACCACCGCCGGTGAGCTCGTAGAGGCCGGCGTAGAGCCCGGCGTAGGGAACGATCTGAATGATGTCGAGCGCGTACGTGACGCCAGCGGACTGAACGAAGACCAGGCTGCGTCCGCCCTTGTCGGCCACCTGGTTCGAGCTCACCGTCGCGTCGACGCCGAGCGTCCAGGCATCGGTGATCGACCAACCGCCGCGCACGCCTCCACCAAACCCGGCGAAAGAGCCCTCGCTGGCCATGCCGGCGAACCCGGCCTGGACACCCACGCGCTTCACGCCCTGCGCCGCGCGCGCAGGCGCAGCGAGGCCGGTGACCACGACTGAAGCGAGCACGGCGAGCGCGAGCTTGTTCATCACGCAGTCTCCTCGTTCACGTGGACGAAGCGAGTCCCTTGAGCTTGAGCACGAGCTGCCACGCATCGATGGGCGCGAGGCGATCGACGTCGACCTGCGCGAGCGTGGCGAGCACCGGATGCGGCCGGGCGGGCTCCGTCGGTTCCGGTGCGCCGCCGAACATGTCGAGCTGGACTTTGCCCTTCGCGTCGCGGCCCCGCATGCTCGAGGGCTTGCCGCTCGGGAGCAGAGCCCCCCGCTCGAGCGAAGCGAGGATGGCCTTGGCGCGCGCCAGCACCGGCTCGGGAACCCCCGCGAGCCGAGCGACCGCGATGCCGTACGAACGGGACGCGCCGCCCTTCACCAGCCGGTGGAGGAACACCACGTCGGCCCCGATCTCCTTGGCTGCGACGCTGTAGTTCGCGAGCCCTGTGCAGGTCGCCGAGAGCTCGCACAGCTCGTGGTAGTGCGTCGCAAAGAGGGTGCGCGCGCCGATCACGTCGTGGATGTGCTCGGCGACCGCCCACGCGATCGACAGACCGTCGTACGTCGACGTGCCGCGACCGATCTCGTCGAGCACGATCAGCGTGCGACGTGTGGCTCGACGGAGGATGTTCGCGGTCTCGCGCATCTCGACCATGAAGGTCGATGCGCCGCGGGCGAGACTGTCGCTCGCACCGACGCGGGTCATCACCCGATCGACGATGCCGATGCGCGCGGCACGCGCCGCGACGAACGAGCCGGCCTGCGCCATGATGCATGCGAGCGCAACCTGCCGCATCAGCGTGCTCTTCCCGGCCATGTTCGGCCCGGTGATCACGAGCACGCGTTCGCCCTCGGGCTCCGCCGAGACGACCACGTCGTTCGGGACGAATCGGCCTGCGCCGCCGGTCGGCGCGAGCCGCTCGACCACGGGATGGCGCGACTCCTCGAGAGCGAAGAGCAGCGAGTCGTCCATGACCGGGCGCACGTAGTCGTTCCGGTGCGCGACGTCGGCGAGCCCTGCGAGGACGTCCCAGCGCGCGAGGCGCGTGGCCACGTCCCGGAGCCGCTCGCCGTGCGTGGCGACCTGCGCGCGGAGCTGGTCGAAGAGCTCGAGCTCGCGCTCGCGATGACGATCCTCGGCGGACAGGAGCTTGTCCTGCAGAGCGTCGAGTTCGTCGGTCGAGTAGCGTTCGGCGTTGGCGACCGTTTGCTTGCGGCGCCACGAGGCCGGGACCTTCTCGACGTTGCCGCGCGAGACCTCGAGGTACCAGCCGAAGACCTTGTTGAACCGGAGCTTGACGTTCGGGATGCCGCTCTCCTCGCGGAGGCGGGTCTCGAGCTTGACGAGCACCGTGTCGCCCGAGCGACGAAGCTCCGACAGCTCGTCGAGCGTCGCGTCGAAGCCGTCGCGGAAGATGCCGCCGTCTCGCGCATTGGCGGGGGGTGAATCGACCAGGGTGCGCACGAGCAACGCGCCCAGATCCTCGAGCAAGTCGAGCGGGCGATCGAGCCCGAGGATCTCTCGCGCCGAGGGGTCCCGCGAGCTCGCGAGGATCTCGGCGATCCCGGGGAGCGCACCGATGCCTTCGCGGAGCGCGCCGAGATCGCGCGGCGAGGCCTGACCGAGCGCCGCGCGGGTGGCGAGCCGCTCGAGATCGCCGACCTCGCCGAGCTTCGCACGGAACGCTTCGCGGAGGGGGGCGTCGAGCAGGAACAGCTCGACGGCGTCGTGCCTTCGACGGATGGCCGAGACCTCGGCGAGCGGCGCGAGCAACCAGCGGCGCAGCAGGCGGGCCCCGGCCGGTGTGCGCGTCGAATCGAGCTGCCTCAACAGGGTCGTGCTGCCGTCGGCGTCGACGCCGCGCACGAGCTCGAGGTGGCTCGCGGTGGCCTCGTCGAGCTGCAGCGTGTCGATTGGATCGTACGCGACGAGGCGCGTGACCTGCACGCGCGCGCCCGGGGTCATGCTCTGCGCGTACGAGAGCGCGCGCGCCGTGGCGCGGCGGGCGATGGTCGACGCGTCGCGGGTTGCGTTCGCGGTCTCGGCCGGGCCGAGGTGATCGGCGAGAGTGCGCAGCACCTCGGTGTCCTCGAGGGGGGCGTGCTCGCGGCGGATCGCCGAGCGGGGAGACACAGCGGAGATCGCTTCGGCGAGGTCGTGCGCGCCCGGACCGAGCAGCACCTCGCGGGGATCGAGCCGCGCGATCTCGGCGAGCGCGCTGGTGGTGTCGGCGACCGAGCACGCGAGCAGCTCGCCGGTCGAGTGGTCGAGCGCGCACAAGCCGACGCCTGTGTCGGCCTCTTCGATGGACACGAGCCAGTGATTCTGCCGTGCGTCGAGCGAGTGCTCGTCGACGACGAGGCCCGGCGTGATCACCCGCACGACCTCGCGCGGAACGATTCCCTTGCACTTGGCCGGATCGGCCATCTGCTCGCAGATGGCGACCGACATCCCGTGGGCGAGCGCGCGCGCGACGTAGGTGTGCGAGTTGTGGTGCGGCGCTCCCGCCATCGGGATCTCGTCGGGCTCGCCCTTGTTGCGCGAGGTGAGCGTGAGCCCGAGCAGCCGCGACGCGCGCACCGCGTCGTCGAGGAACAACTCGTAGAAGTCCCCCATCCGGAAGAAGATCAACGCGTCGGGGTAGCGCTCCTTCGCTGCGAACCACTGCCGCATGAACGGCGTCTGGATCGCCTTGGACGCGGCGAGCTCCGGCTTGATGGTGAGCCCGGAGATCTTGGGGATCTCGAAGGTCTTCGGTCCCTTCACGTCGGACCCCCTCCCGGAGACGCTCAGTTCACGGCCTTCTGGAACGTGAAGGGTTCGTTGGCCGGGAAGAGGAACAGGCCTCGATCGATCGCGTCGACGACACCGATCATGTTCCACCCGAGGTGCTCGGTGCCGTCCCACCACGCGCTGACCGGTCGCATCGAAGCCGCGAGCGAGCCCGCTCCGATCGACAGCGGCTGCCAAGCGAATCGGCCGCCGAAGGTGAACACCATGTCCTGACGCGACGGCTGCGTGCCCTGACGGATGGCGAACTGCCAAGACTGGTTGATGAAGCGCAGGCAGCTGTCTTCGACGACGTTCGCTCTCAACGGATCGCCGCTGAAATCCTTCAGCGGAGGCGCCTCGGACGCACGCGAATCCATGATGCGCGGCTTGGTGGCGTCGAGAACGCAGGCTTTGTCGGTGCTCTTCGGGTCGGCCGCCGGATCGACGATCCAGCGGTGCGTGTACCCGGTGCCGGAACCGATGACGACCCAGGGCGAAGACCCCGCCGCGATGCCGTTGGCACGCACGGTGTAGCGCAGGAGGCCCGTGCCGAAGCACGTCTTGATGTCGGTGAGGTTCGGCGCACCGTCGACGAGCGTGTAATCCTCGGTCCCCCCGGCCACGCGCTTGAACTGCTTGTTCGCGAGCACGAGCTTGCCGTCGAAGGACTTCTCGACGATCAGGCTCCGCTCCTTGGCGAGGGGCTGCGCGTCGGCCGCACCGAACGTGGCGAGACACTTCGCCTGTTGGTCGCCCGTGCAGCTGCCCGCGATGGCGCAGACCGGGTCGGTGAGCTGCACGACGTCGTGCGTCTCGAGCGCACCGCGGGTCTCGATGCCGCGCCGGCAGAAGCCGATCGTCGCGTCGCTGAGGGTGAGCGAGCCCCCCTCTTGCTGGAGGTTGCCGAACGCGCCGCCGAAGCCCGGCAGCGGCCCCTCGTACACCGCCGACCAGGTCTCGGTCACGATCGAGTAGGGGTTGTCCGGCGCGGGCAGCACGACGGGCGGGCGGTCGGACCCGGTCGTCTCGACGAGCGCGGCGAAGTGCGGATACCTGCGCGAGTTCTCGTTCGCCGGGTCGTTCGACACGGCCGTGCCGAACCGCGAGAGCGTCGCCGCGCTGACGACCGGGCTCATCGTGTCGGTGTTGAACGGCCGGAGCGAACGGACGTGGTGCCGGAGGACCGGACGCGGGTAGTACTCGCCGGTGCGTCCGCCCTCGGCGAAGCCCTTGAAGGTCCCGTCCTCGGGGTGGTGGAGGATCGCGAGGTTGGCCTCCGAGGTGTCGTCCCTCGGACCGCGACAGAGCCCGTCGTAGTCGTCCATGTCGACGGCGACGACCGCGCCGTTCTCGAGGGCGACCCAGCCAAAGACGCCTCGCATGCGCGTGGTGCTGATGCCGGTTCGCCAGTACTCGCCGGCTGCGATCCGCGCCGCGCGCTGGTCTTCGGGAACCCCGGCGAGCTCGTCGCTGCTCGGGGCGTAGGGTCGGCAGCGCGCCGCTGGCACGAACGCGGCGTTGGTCGGCGGGTCGTACTGGACGAACGAGATCGAGCGGGCCGGGACCGTATTGATCGCGTTGACCGCGAAGGGGCCGAGCGGGAGACGGCGCGGGGGGAAGGTCGGCGCGTCGCACGCCATGGGCTGCACCAGCTCGGCGCCGGCGAGATCGAGGGTCTCTGCGGTGGTGGTGCCGGTGCGCACGTAGACGACGGGGAGATCGACGATCGCCATCGTGCCGTTGCCGGCCTCGGCGTTCACCAGATCGATCGCGTACAGGTAGCGGTGCGCACGGCAACGGCCCTTGAGCTGCGTGGCGACGATCGAGCTGTCGGCCGTGTGGTCGAGGCCATCCCCCAGCCAACCGCGAGCGACGCAGAGATCGATCGCCTTGAAGTTCGCCAGCGTGACCTCGTCGGGCATGACGGGGCTGACGGCGACGCGCGAGGTCGGCGAGCCGATCGAGATGCGAGCCTCCTCGACACCCGAGTTGTTCCGCACCGAGAAGACGTGCACGAAAGGCGCGCGATCGTCGGCGACGAACAGCTTACCGGCCGCGACCGCGGTGCCGGCGAGGTGCATGTCGACGGTGTCGGGCGCGGTCGTCTGGCCCTTGGGGATCCTCGGGGTCTCGCCGGCGCAGACGTCGTAGGAGGACCACCAGGTGACGGTGCTGCCTTGCTGTCCGCACGCGATGGGCTTCCACGGAAGCGGCGGCGCGGAGCCCGCGCTCAGCGGGATGAACCCGACGAACGCAGGAACGACGCTCGTGCCGATCGCGAACACGGCGATCTTCGCGCCGCCCTTGGCCTCGGGCAGCGTGACGTAGAGGCGTCGCGTGTCGCCTTCGCGGACGATCGCCATCGAACCGGGGATGCCGTCGTTGGTGCGATCGAAATCGATGTGCGGCCAGGGCGGCGGATCCATCGTCGCGGCGGTGGTGTCGATCGGACCGCGCAGCAGGCCGGCCGGGATGACGTCGATGCGCGGATCGCGGCCGCCTGCGACGAACACCACCGAGCCCATCGGATCGGCCGCCACGTCGACCGGGGCCGCGACGGTGGGGATGAACGAGTAGCCCGGAATGCGCGGGTCGACCTTGAGCAACGCCGCCGCATCGTTCGGTTTGGTTCCGAGGTCGACGACGGCGAGCTCGCCGCGCGAGGTCTGCGTGACCACGGCGTGCAGGCGGAACGCGCCGTTGCCCGCCGGGTTGCCGTCCGGAAGGAGCGCACACTTCTCGAGAGAGGCGCCCGCCCACGAGCCATCGGTCTTGCCCTCGAGGCAGATGTAGTCGACGTCGCGCGGGCGCTCCATCGACCGCAGCGGCACGACGACAGGCGTCTGCGAGCAGGCCGGGGCGAGCGCCGACAGGGCGAAGAGCGGAACGAGCAGGGCGAACGAACGGCCGCGCATGGTCACCTGGAAGGCCCGCTGGGCACGCCCACGGAGTAGATCACCCGCTGATAGTCGGGCTGCCCGGCCTCGGCCGGGTCGAGCTCGATGACCTGAACGGTCGAGTCGGTGAAGTTGGCCACCAGCCCGAGCTTGTTCACCGCATCGATGGTCATCGCGTACGGCCCGCGGTGGGTGCGAAGGACGTTGGAGATGCGGCGGGCGTCGGGATCGTAGATGACGATCGCACGCGCATCGAACGAGGCGACGAGGATCACCGTCTTGCCGTCGATGGTGGCGCGGGAGATGCGCGACGGACCGACGGGGAGCGCAACGTTCTCGTAGAAACTGAGGCGATGGGTGGCCGGGTCGATCTGACCGATGACCAGCGCCGCCGGGGTGCGGTTGGTGAGGAACACCCGCGTCGGCCGCGTCTCGCCCGGGTTGGGCGGATCGACGACGGCGCCGCGCGTGTCGTAACCCGAGGCCTGCGGGGGGATCGGCACCACGTCCGAGAGGACGAGCGCGCTGCGGCCCTTCTGCGGGTCGGGGAAGTACTGCACGACGAGCACGTTGCTCTGCGTGCGGTTGGTCACGAGGAAGCGCGGGTGGCCACCGACCTCGTCGAACGGGGTGATGGAGGTGCCGCCCGCGGCGAGACCACCGAGCACGTACGTGAGCTGCCCGGGGGGCGGCGAACCGTCGGCCGCGACATCGACGAACAGGCTCACGTTGCCGCTCGACTGATGAACGACCGCGGCGATGTCGGTCGGAGAGTCGGGGACCGCGATGCCGAACGGCTCGCCCTCCAGTGCCAGTTGGCGGAGGCTCTTTGCCGGATCGGTCCCGAGCCGCCAGCCACCCGCGCACGTGCCGCCGACCGTGTTCGGCTGGGCAACACCGGACCCACACTTCAGCGAGATCGAGTCGCCCGTCTCGTCGAAGTCGATGGCGGTGAGGCTGGCGTCGCCGCGGATGGGAAGAAGCAGACGTCCGGCGTTCGCGACAGGCGCGCCTTCCTTCTTGCGAACGACGGCGCGCAGGTCGGCCGTGAAGGCGCCGACGCGCACGGACGCGCGGACGAACGGAGCCTCTTCGGCGCCGAGGTGGCAGTTGTTCGCCGGGTCTTTGCGGCGCGCGTCGCGGCACTCGCGGGCCTTGGCCTTGATCATCGCGACATCGAACGCCTGGACCGTGCCGGCGTTGAACGCGAGGTCGAAGTTGCTGTTCGCGACGAAGGCCCACCGACCCGACGGGCTCAGCGCGATGCCGACGGGGTAGTAGAGGCCCTTGTCGTCGGGGTTGGCACCCGTGCCCGACGGATAGCAGCCGGCCACGGCGGCGAGACCGAGGCCGAGCGGGGCCAGCGTCCGACGCAGGCGAACAGTCAAACGATCAAGGAAGCGCATGGTCACGGGAACGCGCGGGTGCGCGGTCGTTTCAGTCGCGGCGTTTGCCGGCTTCGCCGATCCACTCGCTCACCACCTCGTGGCTCGAGCGATCGAAGTGGACCTTGTGGGCGGCGATCTCGCGGAGCGCGCTGACGGCCGACTTGTTCTTGCTCACGACGAGGGGGCTCGCGCCCTTCATGAGCTGGCGACAGCGCTGCGCGGCGAGGATCACCAGGGCGAAACGGTTGTCCTCGTGCTCGAGGCAGTCTTCCACGGTCACGCGCGCCATCGGTCGTAGCTCCTTCTGCCGGAATCACGCCACGGATCCGCCGAAGGCGGGACGTGGGTATGTGAATTTCGCGGAAAACCCCCGAGAGAGGGGGCGGGTCGGGCACCCTATCGCCCGTCCGGGCGCACGGCAAGGGATCGGGCTCCCACCTCTCCGAGCGGGAGCGTACCTTGGCAGGCATGCCCCTCACCTCCCGAGGCTCCCGCGATCTGGTTCGTTCCCTCCACGCCATCGAGCGAGACGGCGACGACGAGGACTCGTTGCTCGCGTTCCGCACCCTCCTCTTGTCCACGCTCGACGACGCCGGCTTCGACGTCTCCGACGCATCAGACGAGCCCGAACGCCGCTTCGACTTCGAGCGTCGCCAGGCCCTCGTCGTCCACGCGACCGACGACGACGCGCACGTCTATGCGATTCCGGTGGCCGAGATCAGCGACCAACTGTGGGACGCCGTCACCGAGGTCGACGGGCTCGACCTGCAGGACGCCGACGATCTCACCGACGTCCAGTGGGCCGCAGCCATGCGCACGCTCGCAGCGTTCGCCATCGGCGACGACCCCGAGTCGTTCCACGCGCTCAGGAGCGAAGAAGGTCGCGGCTTCTTCTCCGACGACTCCGAGGTCGAGCTGCCCACGCGCGACGAGATCCGCAGCCTCTGGGGAAGCTTGAGCAACTTCCGCATCGGCTCCCGCGACGAGGGCCTCGACGGCCTCGATCGCTGGTTCTCCGCGGGGATCGCCTTCCGCCGCACCGAGTGACTCGACGCCGCGCGCGTCTTGCGCAACAACGCGTGCGTCTGGAGGAGTGGCCGAGTGGTCGAAGGCAGCGGTTTTGAAAACCGCCGATGGGCAACCATCCAGGGGTTCGAATCCCTTCTCCTCCGCCTCGTACGGATCTGATCAGTCCGACGCGCGCGCCCACAACGGCCGGCCGACGCCGTAGGCGACCCTCAGCCGCTGCGCGGACCGCACGTGCACGCCGAGCAGCCGTGCGAGCGTTCGTGTGTCGTCGTTCGCGCGATCGAGCAGCGTCGACAGGCGCCACTCGGCCGCGGTGCGCACCGTGTCACCGACGGGCAGGTCGGCCGCCGCGAGGAGCACGCGGGCGAGCGCGCTCGATTCGGCGCTCGCCTTCTTCTTCGTCGCATTCTTCTTCGTCGCCTTCTTCGTCGCCGCCGCCTTCTTGGGCTTGGCTCGCTTCTTCGTCGCCATGGTGTCGATTGTCTCCAACACGCGCGTCCAGGACCACTGCTACTTCAACCATCTTCCCCAGCTTGTCGAAGAAACTTGCGGTGGATCTCCAAGGGAGACCAAGGGGGCGCCCGCCGGGCCGGTGGGGGGCTTGTCATCGGACGGCGTCTCTGGAAAGAGGACGGGAGTGGCAACGGCGCTGGAGAAGAAACTCGAGGAGCTGCTGAGCGAGTTCACCTCGCGCGTCGTCATGGCCATCCGAGAGGCCACCCTCGACGACCTTCGCGCGGGCACGCAGAGGGAGCCCGAGCCCCGGCCCGCCGAGCGCCCGATTTTGCGCCCGATTCCGGCGAAGAGCACGACCCGTCCCGCAGCGCCCGCTCGCCTGCCTTCTGCGCCCAAGAGGGCGAGCTCGCCCGAGCGCACTGCACGACAGTTGGAAGAGGCGCTCCTCCGAGAGCTCCGCTCGGGTGTGCTGCTCACCATGGACGAGGTCGTCTCGATGAGCGCCGGTCGCGACGCACCGAAGCTCCACACCCTCGTCGAGGATCTCGTCGCGCGCGGTCTGGTCGGCGTCCTCGGCGAGGGGCCGGAGCGTCTGGTCTTCGCGGCGAGGGGCGGTCGCCCGGCAGCACCGGCCCGCAGCCTTGCAGGCAGCGAGCCGACGACCCTGATTCCGGCCGAAGTTCAACCCGAGCCCGGGCCCGAGAGCCGACCGATCGACGAGGCACCGCCCGTATCGACCGAGACGGCACCGGGCAGCCACCCCTTCGTGGTCCGCCGGAAGAAAGCCGCCGAAGCAACCTGAAGAACTGCGGACCGGGGCACCGACAGCGACCTCAAGTCCTTCGGACTCACCGGCTCGCCGGACTGGTTTGGGGCTGTCGCCGCAGGACCATTCATTAGTCTCGGCGACACTGAAAAATACGCCGATTCACGACGCAGATCCTTCGTAGAAGGACTGCACTTCCTATTTCGAACTCCTCGCCAGCCCGGAGGGCTTCGTCTTGCAGTCGGTGCCCCGGACTTCAGTCCGGGGGAATTCTCCGACGGCTCTTGAGTGCGGCATCGCGCCCCGGGCGGTAGGCTCTGCGACCCATGTCGCGTGTTGTCTTCCTGCTTCCCATCCTGGTCGTTCTCGCGTGCAGCAAGGAGGAGCAGGAGCCGGGGGGCACCCCGGGCGACGACGCACTGGTCGCGCCGATCGACGGCTCGCCGATCGACGGTTCGAGCGAGACGACGCCCCCATCCGACACGAGCAGCGAGGATTCGTTCGTCCCCTCGGGCTGCATCGATGCGAGCGGCAGCGGCCCGACCCCGCTCGATTCGTTGAAGGACGGCGCCGACGTCGCGAAGGTCACCAAGACCGGCGGGGTCTGCGCGCGTACGTACGTACTGTCGAGCACCGCCAAGCTGCGAGATTCGATGCCGGGCAACCCGCGCACGATCAGCGAGCTCGCCGGCGCGGCGTTCGTGCGCACCAACAACGATCTGTTCGACGCGCTCTACGCCCTGGCGCTCGCCGAGGCGAAGGAGGACTCGGTCGAGTCCATCCACGACGGTGCGTTCAACGACGGTAAGTCCATCCCGTGCCCGACCGGCGGGTGCTTCGAGACGGGCCGACTGTGGACCTACGTCTGGACCCGCGACGTCTCGTACTCGGTCCATCTCGCGCTCGGCGCGCTCGACCCGACACGCGCGCGCAACTCGCTCGAGTTCAAGCTCTCGGAGCGTCGCACCGGCGGCGATCTCCAGATCGTGCAAGACACCGGCACCGGCGGCAGCTACCCGATCTCGACCGATCGGGTCGTGTGGGCGCTCGGTGCACGCGAGCTGCTCGGTGTTCTCTCCGGCACCGAACGCGTAGCGTTCCGCGACCGCGCGTACGACGCGGTGAAGAACACGATCGAGCACGATCGCAAGGTCGTGTTCGACGCTGCCGACGGCCTCTACCGCGGTGAGCAATCGTTCCTCGATTGGCGCGAGCAGACCTACCCCGCGTGGACGGCGAGCGACACCGTGCACATCGGCATGTCGAAGGCGCTCTCGACCAACCTCTTGCACCTCTCGGCGATCGATCTCGCCGCCGCGCTCGCGACCGAGAAGGGCGACTCCGCGGCCGCGGCGAAATACGCAGGCTGGCGCGACACGCTCCGCACGCAGATCGACGCGCGGTTCTGGCTCGAGAGCGAGAAGCAGCTCTCGACGTTCCTCACGACCACGCTCGATCCCGGGCCCGTGCGCCGGTTCGACGCGCTCGGCACCTCGCTCGCCGTGTTGCTCTCGGCCACCTCCGACACGCGGGCAGCGCAGGCGATCGCGAGCTACCCGCTCGTTCCCAAGGGCGTGCCGGTGATCTGGCCGCAGCAGAAGGACACGCCGATCTACCACAACCGGGCGATCTGGCCGTTCGTCACCGCGTACTTCACCAAGGCCGCCGCCAAGGTGAAGAACGACGCCGCGGTCGATCACTCGGTCGACTCGCTGATGCGCGGCGCGGCGCTGAACCTCTCCAACATGGAGAACCTCGAGATGGTCAGCGGGAGCCCGTGGGTCGACGACGGCGCGTCGTCGGGACCGGTGGTGAACTCGCACAGGCAGCTCTGGTCGGTCGCCGGCTACCTCTCGATGGTGCAAGACGTGGTCTTCGGCCGAAAGCCGACCGCCGACGGCAAGCTCGACATCCAGCCGGTCGTCACCCGGAAGATGCGGCGCACGCTCTTCGCCAACGCCGACTCGATCGCGCTCAACGATCTCTCGTGGCGCGGACACAGAGTGTCGATCGTCGTCAAGCTGCCGAAGGCCACCGACGGCGGCGGCATCTACGGGTACGGCGACATCAAGCTGAACGGCAAGGCGCACGCTTCGACCCTCGCCGACACCGAGCTCGCGGCGACCAACGTGGTCGAGGTGACGCTGGTCGACCCGACCGCGGCGACGGGAACCATCAAGCTGGTGACCGCGACGACCGACTACAAGAACCTCTTCGCGCCGAAGGCCCCGAACCTCACCGGCGTCGGCGCCGTGAGCGGCGGCCTCTCGGTCTCGTGGAACGCCAACGGCGAAACCGCCTCGGAGATCACCTTCGACGTCTACCGCGACGGGGTGCGGGTCGCGTCCGATCTCCCGGGCACCACGACCTCGTGGACCGACACCTCCACCGTGGCCAACACGAGCCACTGTTACGCCGTCGAGGCGACGTTCGCCGGGTCGAAGAACCACGGCCAACACTCGTCACCGTGGTGCTACTGGGGCCCGAGCTCCTCTCGCATCACGACGTTCGCGGCCACCGCGTTCACCGCGACGGCCGGCTCGCTGGTGACCAACTACGGCAAGACCTTCTACCAGGACTGGGGCGATCCCGGTCACGAGCTCACGGTGCCGAGCTTCGCACCCGCGACGACGGGCACGTACCTGATCCAAGCCGAAGCAGGCAACGGCGCTGGCCCGATCAGCACCGGCGTCACCTCTGGGGTCAAGCTCGTCGAGGTCTGGGACGGCACCACGCTGGTGGGCTCCGGTCGCTTGCTCATGCCGCAAGTCGGCTCCTGGTCCGTCTGGCGCGGCTCCTCGTTCGTCCCGGTGAAGCTCACCGCCGGAAAGACCTACCGCATCGTCGTCAAACACGACGCGACGAGCGTGAACATGTCGTTCTTCGAGCATTTCTCGAAGTACACCGGCGGCCTCGGCGGCTCGGCCGGCAGCTTCTCGCGCGTGAACATCGCGGAAATCAAACTGCTCGGGACCGGCCCCTGATCGCGAGCGCCGGCCACCCTGCTGCTCCCGCGCACAGGTCATCAGTCATCAGTCGTCAGTCGTCACCGAGACGAGAGAGTGAGAGAAGATTCACCACGGAGACACGGAGGCAAGGAGGTCGAGAAGGTCTGCCGATGAAGGCAGCGACGTCACGCCGCGGAGACTCGCATTTGCCGATTCGGACCGTGCGAGGAGTCTGAAGGCTCTCGGACGAAGCCACGAGCGGCAGACCCTAATCTCGTCTCGTCTCGTCTCGTCTCGTCTCGTCTCCGTGTCTCCGTGTCTCCGTGGTGAGCTCTCGTTCTTCGAGCTTCTTCGGAGCTTCTTCGCGGACTGACTGACGACTGACGACTCGCTCAGAGCGACAAGCCCGTCGCTGAGTCGAAGAAGAACAGCAGCGCCGCGACGAGGTGGCGGAGCGAGGGCGAGTATCCCTCGACCTTGCCCACCGATGCGTTCGAGGCGTTGCGGATCGTGCCGTTCGGCTCGATGCGACCGAGGGTCGAGTTCGAGGCGTTACGGATGGTCCCGTCGGACTCGACGCGGCCGATCGTGCTGTTCGATGCGTTGCGCACGGTGCCGTCGGACTCGACGTGGCCGATCGTGCTGTTTGATGCGTTGCGCACGGTGCCGCCGCTCTCGATGCGGCCGACGCTGGAGTTGCTGGCGTTGCGTACGGTGCCGTCGCTCTCGACCCGGCCGACACTCGCGTTGGACGCATTGCGGATGGTGACTGCCCCGAGCTCGATCGCGACCGCGCGTGAGGTGCGGAGCAGGACGAAGGAGGCGGCGAACATCAGGGCCGATCGACGCGAGGGCAGCATGCGTCGTCTCCTTGCGAACGGCGTTCCATGCCGAAATCCCAGGTCCGTCACGATCGGCAGCGCGACACAATGTCTCAAGCGCGCGCGCGGGCGTACTCGACGAGCGCGTTCTGGGCCTGAACCTCACCGTGGTGGAGCGCGACGCGCCTCACGTTCGGTAGATGCGAGAGCCACGCGAGGAGCTCGTCGCGATCGGCGTGCGCCGAGAGCCCGGCGAGCGTGCGAATGCGTGCGCGCACGCGGACGCGCTCGCCGCCGAGGAACACCTCGCCGTCTCGCGCCGCTGCCTCCTGGATGCGTCGGCCGGGCGTCCCTTCCGCCTGGTGGCCGACGAAGAGCACGGTGTTCTCGGGCTCCGGCAAGCCCTCGATGAGGTGGCGAATGATCCGCCCGCCGGTGCACATGCCCGAGCCGGCGATGACCACCATCGGGCCCGGCAGCTCGCGCACGCGCGCCGAGTCCTTGCCCCGATGCACGGCGAAGAGATCGTCGAAGTCGAGCGGATCGTCGCCGCGCGCGAGCTTGTCGAGCGACTCCTTGTCGTACAGGCGACGGAACCTCTTGTAGGTCTCGGTGACCGCGAGCCCCATGGGCGTGTCGACCGCCACGGGCACGTCGGGCAGACGCCCTGCCTCGACCAACGAGTCGAGGAACCAGAGCAGCACCTGCGTGCGTCCGATGGCGAACGCGGGCACGAACACCTTGCCCTTGGTCGCGATCGTCTCTTTGAGCACGGCCTCGAGATCGTGCGCGACATCGGCATGCGAGTGCGCGTGGCTGCGCGAGCCGTAGGTGGACTCCATCACCACCACGTCGATGGGTCGCCCACTCTCCCACGACACGTTCGGATCGCGGAGGATCGGGCTGTCGGGGCGACCGAGGTCACCCGAGAGAACGACGCGGCTCGCCTGGGACACGATCTCTGCACTGGCGGAGCCGAGGATGTGCCCTGCCTCACGGAACGCGAGCGACACACCGCGCGCGACTTCGACGGGCGCGTCGTACGGCGCCGCGCGCACGAGCTTGCGAAACCGCTGCAGCAACGCCTTCACGTCCCGCGGCGACGCGCCGGCCATCTCGAGCGAGTCCTCGAGCGACAGCGCGGTGATCTCGATGGTCGGCGCCGTGGCGTGGATCGGCCGGTCCCACCCGCGATCGAGCAGCGTCGGCAGGCTTCCCACGTGATCGAGGTGACCGTGCGTGAGCACGAGCGCATCGGCATCGATCGCCGCATCGGGGAACACCCAATCACGCGCGTCGCGGCCCTGGCAGACGCCGCAATCGACGAGCAAGCGGCTGCCGCCGGTGTCGACGCGCGTCATCGCGCCCGTCACGCAACGCACGGCGCCGAGCAGCCGCACCTCGCCGTCGGGGAGGGGATGGGTCTCGGTGGTGGCGATGAGCTCGGGCACGCGCATGACTGTACGCGACTGCACCTTTGCGTCGAGGATGGTCGGATGGAGAAGGTGAAAATCAGCTTCGGCGTGGCCATCCCCGTCGGCCATCAGGTGGAAATCCTCTGGCCCGAAATGGGTGGCGGGCCCCACGAGCCGGTGGTGAAGGATCTCGACACCGGCGTGGTCTACGCGCCCCTCTGGGCCTGCGACGGCGGCGAGCTCCAGCCACGTCGCGCGGTCCGCGCGATCCGCGGTCGAGTGCAAGCCTGCCTGGTCATCGCCCACCCCGATGCCGACTCGCGAGACACCATGACGTGGCTCACGATCGACGAAAACGCGCCCGCCTACCGTTGATCGAGTCCGCCAAGTGGTGGACGCTCTCTCCCAATGACCTGCGCCAGCGTCCGTGCCCTCCTCGTCCTGTCGCTCGTCGTGTCTGCAGTTCACTGCGGCGGCGGCGGCGGCGCGCCTCCGGCGGTCGAACCGAAGGCCGAGGAATCGAAGGAGAAGAAGCTCGATTGCGCGTTCGCGCACAACGTCGAGAACTGCTGGCGCACCGCGACCGCGAAGGTGGCCGCATGCCTCGGCGGGAAACCGAGCGCACCCGGCAAGCTCCAGAAGGACGACGCCACGATGTGCCTGCTCCCCGATCAGGTCGCGGTGAAGCTCGGCGCAGCATGCGATCCCGACGGCAAATGCGAGGTCCGCGACGTGTTCCTCGGCAAGGGCGACAAGAAGTGCGCGGAGATCCACGGCACCGTGGAGCGCCCGGCAAACGAAGAGGGTCGCGGCGCCGGCAGCCTCGAGATCACCTTCGCCGGCGGGAGCGTGAAGCTCGACTACGACGAGAAGACCAAGAAGGTCACCTGCCCCGACGGCACGGTCTACGCGGGCACGGGTGACTGGAAGAAGGAGCTCGCCGACTGCGCGGACGAGGCCGGCTACCAGGGCATTCCTGCCTGGTCGACCACGGTCACGCCTGGCAAGAAGGACGGAAAGAAGAAGATCCCCGGCAAGGTCGCCGTCGAGGTCGCGTCGATGGAGACCCTCTTCGAGTGCGAAAAGCAGTAGGTCAGACGACGCTGCGCGACGAGGCGGCCATGGTCGCCAGGCGTCGGTAGAGCGTCGCGCGGCCCATGCCGAGCATGCGCGCGGCCTTCTCGACGCTGCCTCGCGTCGCCGCGAGCGCCTTCTCGATGGCGCGTCGTTCGAGCTCGCGGAGCGGAACGACGTCCACCCCCTCGCTCGCTTGGAGCGCGCGGAGGCGCTTGGCCAGGACCTGTCGCTCGCGTGCACGGCGGAGCGCCGCTTCGCAGCACTCGCGCTCCATCGGCTCGCGCAGCACGTCGTAAGCGCCTGCGCGCAGCACGATGCCGATCTGCGAGACGTCGGTGACGATGACCAGCACCGGCGTGTCGAGACCACGCTGACGCAGGTCGGCGATGAACTTCGCGTAGTTCACGCGGGGATGCGCTTGTTCGACGACGAATGCGTCGAAGTCCTCGAGACGACCATCCGGCTCGTACTCGACGACCGAACATTGGCCATCGACCCACGCGCGAACACGTGCGCGGCGGGCGCTATCGGAGTCGATCCAGGCAACGCGGGTTGTGGTGAGCTCGTCCATGCGATTCGTCAGATCCCCTCAACGCAATCACACGGCCGGTGAGAGGGGATACTTGAGGCCTGACCCGGCATTTTTTTCCGGCTCGAATCGAGACGGGCCGATCCCGGCTTGTCAGCAGGGAAACGTCGTGTATGTATGCCGGTCCTTCGCCGAGACGCTTCTGGAGAGGTGACCGAGTGGCCGAAGGTACCCGCTTGCTAAGCGGGCGTTCCCTTACCGGAACCGCGGGTTCGAATCCCGCCCTCTCCGCCAAGCAGTCGATGCCGCGTTCCCTAGGGAGCGCGGCGTCATTTTGTGCGCGCGAGCTCGGTCGCCTCGGGCTGCCATGACGCGAGCCGCCGGTTCATGACGCGGACCGCCTCGGCGCTCTCGTCGATCAAGACGAAGCCGCGCCCGTGGCGAGCCGCCGCCTCGCCGGTCGTGCCGCTGCCGGCGAACGGATCGATCACCACGTCACCCACCTGGCTGTGCACCCGCACGATGCGATCGACGATCGCGATCGGCTTCTGGGTGGGATAACCCGTCTTTTCCCGACCGTTGGTCGGCACGATGGTCTGCCACCACACGTCGGTCGGCGTCTTGCCACGCGCGGCCTTCTCCGCGGTGACGAGCCCGGGCGCCATGTACGGGATGCGGTCCATCCCCTCGCGCTCGAACACGTACCTTCGTGGATCGCGCACGTACCAGAGGATGGTGTCGTGTTTCTGCGGCCACTTTTTGGTCGGACGGCCCCCGAAATCGTAGGCCCAGACGATCTCGTTGACGAAGTGATCGCGTCCGAGCAGGCGGTCGAGAGCGACCTTGACGTAGTGAACCTCGCGAACGTCGAGATGTACGAACAACGACCCATCCGGCGTGAGGCAGCGCAGGGTCGCCTCGATGCGCGGCATGAGGAAGCCGAGGTAGTCGTCGAATCGATCTTCGTACGTGCCGCTCTCGAGGTGCTCGACGGAGTACCGGCGATCGCGAAAGCCACCGCGCGCGCCGTCTTCGTCGCTCCGAACGCGGATGCGTCGGCGCGCCTGGACCTTGCCGGTGTTGAACGGTGGATCGAGGTAGGCGAGCCGGGCAAAGCCCTCGGGGAGGCTCGCGAGCACCGCGAGGTTGTCCCCGTGCACGATCCGCCGCGTGGTCACTTGCGCTGACGTATCACGACTCGAGGATCAGCGGCGGCGCGGGCGGGCGGGCGCCGGCCGTTCTGCCCGGTGGACGATCGCCTCGACGAACGCGTCGACCTCGCCGCGCTTCACGAAGGACACCGAGCCGGTGCCGCGCGGAACGGGGGCGGTGGTGAGCAAGGGACCGACCGCCTTCGCGTCTGCCGCGTTGCCACCGCAGGCGATGACCTCGATCGCCTTGGTATGCGGATCGGCGCGCACCGCGGTGATCAGCTTCTTGGGCTCGATCCCCGAGAGCTGGAGGTCGACGACGACCACCTCTGGTTGCAAGCGAGCGACCGCGAGCAGTGCGGCGTACGGATCGGCCTCGAACTCGACGCGGACGCGGTTGGTGAGCGCGCGTTTGACCGACCGCGACCAGGCCGAGTCCGACTCGATGAAGACGACCAGTGGCTTGCGGCGCGTGAGGCCGGTCGGAACGGCGCGGCCCTGCTGCTCGAGCAGCTTGGCGACCGAAGATGCCGCGATGCGCCGGTGACCGCCCACCGTCCGCGCTGCCAGGAGCTGGCCGCCGTCGACCCAGTTCTTGATCGTCACTTCGGTCACACCGAAGTACTCCGCCACGACACCAACGGTGAGGAACCGCTCGCCTGGCGAGAACTGTGGTGTTGCGACGACGCGAGCGGGAGCGCGGGGCGAGCTCACCAGACGAGAATGTGCCCTAATTGCACGCATCCACAAGGGGGATCTCACCGCTTGCGCAGCTTTTTCGGTTTTACGAAAACTGCATACTCCTAGGGAATCACCCTACTTCTCAATCCGCTCGGTCACCTCGGGGGCGACGCGGACCACAGTCACACGCTAGTCTCCCCTCTCCGGTTCCGGGTGGGGTCGAGCATGGCGAAAGTCCTCGTCGTAGACGATCAGAAGAACATGTGCCGCACGGTGGCGATGCTGCTGCGTGGCGCCGGCTACGAGGTCGAGGAAGCGACCGACGGGCCCACGGCGATCGATCTCGGCGGTAAGGGCGCCTACGACGTGGTCCTCACCGACCTCAAGCTTGGCGCGCACGACGGCATGGATGTGCTTCGGGCCATCAAAGAGTCGTCGCCGATGACCGAGGTCATTGTCATGACGGCGTTCGCCACGATCGAGAGCGCGGTCGAGGCCATGCGCATCGGGGCGTTCGACTACATCCAGAAGCCGTTCAGCGAGCAGGAGCTCCTGGTCAAAACGGCGAAGGCGGCCGAGAACCGCCGGATGAGCGGGACCATCTCGCTCATGGCCAGCGAGTTCCGCGATCGCTACAAGTTCGAGTCGATCATCGGCCGCTCGCAGGCCATCCGCGAGGTCCTCGGGCGCATCGTCAAGATCGCCCCGACCGACGCCACGGTGCTCATCACCGGCGAGAGCGGCACGGGCAAGGAGCTCGTCGCCAAGGCCATCCACGCGAACAGCAAGCGCGCCCAGCGCCCGTTCGTCCCGGTCAACTGCGCCGCGATCACCGAGACGCTCCTCGAGAGCGAGCTGTTCGGCCACGCGCGCGGCGCGTTCACCGGCGCCGTGGCGGCCCGCAAGGGCCTCTTCGAGGAGGCCGAGGGCGGCACCTTCTTCTTCGACGAGATCGCCGAGACCCCGATGTCGTTCCAGGCCAAGCTCCTGCGCGCCATCCAGGAGGGCGAGGTCCGACGCGTCGGCGAGAACAAGCCGATCAAGGTCGACGTGCGGATCATCGCCGCGACCAACCAGGACCTGCTGCAGATGATCGCCGAGAAGCGGTTCCGCCAGGACCTCTTCTACCGGCTGAACGTCGCGCGGTTCATGCTCCCGCCGCTGCGCGATCGGCGCGAGGACATCCCGATGCTCGCCGAGTTCTTCCTCGACAAGTTCCGGCGGAAGATGAGCGTGCGCGCGCGCTTCGGCGACGGCGTGGTCGACTCGCTGATGCAGCACGATTTCCCGGGCAACATCCGCGAGCTCGAGAACATGGTCGAACAGGCGGTGGCGCTGGCCGGGGACGGCGTCATCAACCGTGACGATCTGCCGATCCCCGTTTCGTCGCAGCGCCCGTCTGCGAGCCAGAGCGGGAAGTCCCTCGCGGACGTGGTCGACGTGGCCGAGCGTCAGGCCATCGAGACGGCCTTGCGCGATGCCGAGGGCTCGCGCGAGCGCGCCGCCGAGCTGCTCGGCATCTCGCCGACCACGCTGTGGCGGAAGATGACCCGCTTCAACATCACCTACTAGTCAGGCCGCGCAGCCGGGCCAGCCTTCGACGTCGAACAGCTGCTCGCCGCTCACGCCACTCGACCAACGCGCGCGAACGCGGACGCGGAATCGCCCCGCGCCGGAATCGAGGTCGAGCACGGTGACCTCGCCCGAGACGCCCTCTTCGTCGGCGAGCGCGCGCCCGCTCGCCGGATCGACGCGAACGGACCGGACCGTCGCGTACGGTTCGGTGCTCTGTTCTGCCTCCTGGTGCGAAAGAACCGGAACCCGCGCACCTGCACGCGCGTGGTGCAGCTCGATGACCACGGCCTGACCCGGGATGGCCTTCTTTCCGGCACGCGGGAGATCGCACGTCACCACGTTGGCAGCGGGATCGAGCCGCCAGGCTGCCATCGTCACCTCGCCGTCGCCCCAGTGGAGGACGTTCAAGTGATCGGGCGCGAAGCACACGGCGCCGCCGCAGACCTCGGGGCGCGGATCGTCGTCGAACTGCGGGATCTCTGCCGTGCATCCCACGAGGGCGGGCACGGCGAGCAAGGGGAGAAGGACTTTCGACATGCCCGCAGTGTGGGGCCGTGACGCGACGTGTCAACCGCCGAAATGGCCGAAATATCCGCGTAATCTTTGCGCCAGTGCGAAACCAATGACGCGGCGCGGGAGAGACACGCTTCAGATCAACAAGTCGATGCAAAGGTCGTCGGTCGAGGTGCGTTGCGCTGCGCTCGGAGCGATGGTGCCTGCCGCGGACCCACCATCTGCAGAGGCAGATGGGTAGCCGACGAAGGCGACCGTGAGCGGTCGCGGATCGGCGCCGTCGCCACAGAACGTCGCGCGCGCGCCGCGGAGCGTTCCCCCGAGCACGGTGCCGATCTCGATCGCCTCGACGGGCATCGCGCCGAGCCCGCGCACGCCCAGACGCGCGAGGATCGAGACCGTTGGCGTGGGCGCCTTCACCTCGTTCGTCGCGATCGCGCTGCGCACGCGAATCGCGAACGGAGCTGCATCGCGAGGGAGCCGGAGCACGTGCCCGGCCTGCGAGGGGGGGCCGAGCACCAGCGCCGCGCTCTTGGGGCGCACGAACACGTCGACGATCTCGAGCTTCGTCCCGCCGGTCTCCACCAGCTTGCCGTTGGCGTCGACCGCGTGCCGCGTCGCCTCGACCGCGAGCGGCCGCGACTGCGCGGTGAACGCGACGAACAGGGTCGGATCGCCGGCGCCGGTGACGGTGAGCGCGCCCTTGGGAAACACCAGGTCGTGTGTGATCGCCGCGCCGCCCGGCGACACGTCGACGCGAACCCGCGTCACTCGGACGCCGGTCTGCAGCGTCGTCGGCGGACCCGCGGCATCCGGTCCCGCCTTGGCGGGGGGCTTGGTCGGAGCCGCGAGAACGAGTCGGAGGAGTGCCGAAGACGCGACCAGACCGACGACCGGGACGAGGACGGAGAAGAGCCGTTTCACTTCGCTTCGTCGGTCTTTGCGGTGCGGAGCAGGCGCTCCGAGATGTGACCACCGAGCTCTTCCTTCACGAGCCGCTCGACGATGTCCTCGGTGGCGCTCCGCTCGGCGTCGTCGACGTACTTGAAGCGGATGCCCATGCCCGCCGGGTCCTCTTCCGTGGCGCGCGAAGGATCGGTGGTCCACACGACCTGACCGTTGAGGCGGAGCGGCTCGGGGAGCTTGGGGATGATCAACACGAACACGAACTCGGTGCCCGGCGGCAGCGGCTTCGCGGTGCGGATGAACGTGCCGCCCTTGGAGATGTTCTTGGTGTAGTCGGCGAAGAACGAGTTCAGCCGCCGATATTCGACGCGCAGCTCGATCGGCAAGCGGTCGACCCCGCGTCGGTCGGACGCGGGAACCTCTCCCGGCTCCTCCAGGTTGGGTGCATCGCCCGGCTGCCCCGGGCGTGTTCGATCGTCCTCGGGCATCGCGCGCAACACTACCTCGGCCGCGGTGAGTGAGCGAGTTCCGGACACGGCTGACGTTGCGCAGGGGCAGCCCGTACGGTTCCTTCTGCCGTCCGTTGGATCATCGGAGCCCGGTCGGATACGCTCGATGGACGCGGCACGCGCCGTCGGATCACGATGAGCAACGACAAGAAGCCGCTCGGTCGAATCGCTCTGCAAAAGCAGCAGAACCTCGAGGGCATGTCCATCGAGGCGCTACGCGCGTTGTCCGAGAAGTTCGGCGTACCCGGTCTCGACCTCACCCAAGTCGCCATCCCGCTGGAGCACCTCGCGCTGCTGCCGCGCGAGATCGCCTTGCGGCACGGCGTGCTGCCGGTGCTCGTGCAAGACGAGCGCATCTTCCTCGCGATGGCGAACCCGGACGACAAGCGCGTCATCGACGAGCTCGAGTTCGTCACGGGCAAGCGCGTCTTCCCCTACGTCGCCCCGGCCGCTGCGCTCACTCAGGTGATCGAGCGCTCCTACGAGCTCCGGCTCGAGGGCGATGCGTACTACCTCGGCCCGCAGGTACCCCGCGAGGTCTTGGTCAAGCTCGGGCTCGCACCGCCGGCGGCCGCTCCACCGGTGGCCGCCCCGCCCGAGCCGGCCGCGCCTGCTCGGCCTGCACCGCGTCCACCGCCCCCGCGCCGCGAAGAGCGGATTCCCTCGGTCATTCCTCCGAAGATGGAGCAGACCAAGGGCAGCGCCGCGACGAACGACCTGACCGAAGGTGACTTCGCGGGCGGAAGCGAGCTCTCCCGCGTGGCCGCGGTGCCCATCGCCACCACGCCGGGCGCGCTCGGCGGCGTCGGAGCAGCGTCCGGTCAGCCGCTGGTGCTCGTCGTCGACGACGAGGAGGACATCCGCAAGCTGCTCAAACGTGTGCTGCTCGATCGCAACTACCGCGTCATCGAGGCCGATCGCGGCACGACGGCGCTGCGGCTGGTCAAGGAGCACGTCCCCGATCTCATCGTGCTCGACGCGATGCTCCCCGAGCTGCACGGGTTCGAGATCTGCCGCCGGATCAAGGGTTCGCAGAAGTACGGCCAGATCCCGATCATCATGATCAGCGCGGTGTATCGCGGCTGGCGTTACGCCGAAGACCTCAAGCAGAACTACGGCGTCGACGCGTACATCGAGAAGCCGTTCCGCATCACCGAGGTGGTGCGCGCGATCGAGACGGCCATCGCCTCGAACAAGGGCGAAGGACAGAAGTCGAACCGCGAGGAGATCTCGGCCGAAGCCGACAAGTGTCTTCACGCTGGCATCGCCGCCTATCAGGCCGGCGACATCGACGGCGCGATCGAGCATCTCAAAAAGGGCTCGTCCATCGACCCGCTCGCGTATCGGGTCCACTACCACCTCGGGCTCGTCCATGGAAAGAAGGGCCAGCTCTTCGAGGCCATCCAAGCGCTCGAGACCGCCGTCGAGATCAACGGCAAACACTTCCCCGCGCTCAAGAACCTCGCGGTCTTGTACCAAAAGGGCGGATTCAAGCTCAAAGCTGTGGAGATGTGGGAGCGGGCACTCGCGCATGCTCCGGATGAGGCAACTCGTCAGGGCATCAAAGATCACTTGCTGACGCTGCTCTAAGACTCGACAGGAGCGGCAGTCCGTTCGAAACTCGGGGGTTCCCACCTCAAGGCAGGGCGCGCGTATCGATGAAGTTCCTCTGCGACCAGTGCAAGGCGAAGTACCAGATCGCCGACGAGAAGGTGCAGGGGAAGACCCTGCGCATGAAGTGCCGCAAATGCGGGCACGTCATCGAGATCCGCGCGACGGTCGAAGCGCAGAGCACGGGCGAGACCATGCAGGTCGCCTCGCTCAGCGACGACGCCGCGCAAGCCGCATTGGCCAAACCGAGCGTGCCCCCTGCGCCTCGCCCTGGCGCCGGCGCTGCGCCGCGACCGGCCGCGGGAGGTCTGCCGCGACCGACGACGGGCACCGGCGCGCCGCGTCCTGCGACGGCGGCCGCCCCGAAGCCTGCCGCCAAGCCCCAGCCGAAGGCGCCTTCGTCGTCGCTGGCGAGCGCATTCAACAAGCAGGTCGGCGACGCGAACGCACCGGTCACCCAGACGCCGACCGGCCCCGAGATTCCCGCCGAGGAGTGGTACGTCGCGATCGACGACGTCCCCGTCGGTCCGATTCGCCTCACGGAGCTCCGCGCGAAGTACGCACAGGGCGCGGTCACCGACGACTCCCTCGTGTGGCGTGAGGGGTACGAGGAGTGGCGTCCGCTGCGCACGCTCCACGAGCTCCATACCGTCGTCCGCGAAGAGGTCTCGGGCGCGCAGGTACCGCCGCGTGGATCGTCGCTGCTCCCGAACAGCGTCTCGTCTGCACGGCAGCAGCCGGCTCGTACGACGAGCTCGCCCTCGCCGCGTCCCGCGGGCGCGCAGGGTGCGAGCGCACGCGGCGGCGGCGGTGGGGGCGGCAACGTCATCCCGTTCGTGCAGACACGCGGCGGCGTCGCGGCGCGCAAGCTCGAAGACGAGCCCGAGGAAGAGGCGACCCAAATCGCTGCCTCGCCCTTCGTCCAACCGAAGCCTGCAGAGGCCGCGCCGATCTCCGGCTCGCTCGCCAAGAGCAAGGGCGATCCATTCGGTTTCGGCGCACTGCCCGAGACTCCCCCGCCCGCCACCGTGGCGGGACCGCCCGCGACGGCGGTCACCGCGGAGACCGCGCCGGCCACCCGCGCCAGGGGCATGTCGCAGGGCACCGTCGCGTTGATCGCGGCCGCGTGCATCCTGCTCGGCGTCGTCGTCGCGGTGTTCGCCGTCAAACCCAAGATCGTCGAGAAGGTCGTCGAGAAGCGCGTCGACGTCCCCGTGTCGGTCTACGTGCCGGTCGCGAGCGAGGCGACGGCGGCCCCGACCATCGCGGTGGTCTCTCCCACCGAGCCCACCGGAGCGGCACCCAAGGTTGCCGCCAAGGCCGCGGCAGCCTCTGCGGCTGCGCCCACCACCACCTCCACGACCAAGGGAAAGTTGGGAGGCCTCGACGGCCCCGAGGGTCCGACGGTCGGCGGGGGCGGGGGCGGGGGCGGCGCTTCGGGTCAGGCGCTCGAGGGCAAGGCCGTCGAGGGCGTGGTCGCGTCCAAGCGGGTCGGCGTCCGCAAGGTCTGCTTCGAGCCCTGGGCCGACAAGGGTGGCGCAAGCGTCAAGATCACCCTCAAGATCGGTCCGGACGGCAGAGTGCAGTCTTCGGACATCGCCGCGACCTCGGGCGAGCCGGCGATTGGCCAATGCGTCCAGCGACTTTCCAAGGGTTGGACGTTCCCAGCCAGCGAGTCCGGCGGTACGTTCAACATCCCGTTCCTCTTCGGTACCTGATGGCGTTCGCGCCGAGGTGAATGCCGGCGGGTCGACCGACGTCCCATTCCCGCGAGCCCGACTTGGGCTACCGATCACTGGCCGTGCTCCGCGACGTCGCGGACCGGATTTCCGGAGGTTCTGATGTCGCTCCGCACGTTCATCCGCCGCACGATTCTCGGTGCCGCCCTCGCGGGTGGAACGGTCATCGCCGCCTCCGCTGGCGCACAAATCCCAGGCGTTCCCGGCGTTCCGATCCCCGGCGCGACGCCGACCATCCCGGGCATCCCGCCGGGCATGCCGGGCGGACCCCCGACCTCGCCGATCCCCGGCCTCCCGCCGGGCGCGATCCCCACGGCGATTCCGACGACCCTCCCGGCGCCAGGCGGCACCCCGGCCATCCCGAACATCCCCGGTCTCCCGGGTCCGAAGCTGTTCTCGCCGACCGGCTTCCTCTTGATGCCGGTGATGAAGGACGAGGCGAAGAAGATCTACCAGAAGGAGATCGACTCGCTCTCTGCCGCGAACAAGACGGTGGTCGAGAAGATCCCGCTGCTCTTCGAGGACAACAAGGAAGAGGTCAACGCCTTCGCGGGCTGTGACGACACGGGCAAGACCTTCGTCGTCGTGACCGCGGCGATGTACCAGATGCTCGACCTGATGGCGCAGACGCGCGCGACCGACGAGATCTTCGGCACCGCGTACTACGACGAGTACATCAAGGAGCTCGCCAAGCAGCAGGAGGGCAAGGCCAAGATCCTTCCGCTGCCTCCGGGCATGCTCGACCCGACCAAGTCGCTCGATCAGCGAAAGCTCAAGCGACAGCGTCAGCTGTTCGACGAGGCGATCGCCTACGTGCTCGGTCACGAGCTCGCCCACCACTACAAGGGCCACCTCGGAAGCGTGTGCAGCGGCGGCGCGGGCGGCACCATCAAGCCCGGCGACATCATCCGCCTCGCGAAGAAGGTCGTTCCGGCGGTCAACCAGGCCAACGAGATCCAGTCCGACATCGAGGGCACCAACAACCTCCTCACCGCCGGCCAGAACGAGACCGAATACAAGTGGTCCGAGGCGGGCGCGCTGCTCGTCATCGACTTCTTCAAGAAGCTGCGCGATCTCGGCGGCCCCGGCGCGCCCCTCTTCACGTTCATGATGACGCACCCGGCACCCGAGGTGCGTGCGCCCATCGTGAAGAACACCGCGGACTGGTGGCGGCTCACGCACCCGGGCGCGGTGACCGGCAACGGCAACCCCACGAAGGCGCCGCTTCCGTCGGTGCCGGGCATGCCCACGGGGATTCCGGGTGTCCCGGGTGTCCCGGGCGTCCCGCCGGCCGCTCCCCCCAAGTGATCGAACGCGATCGATCGGAACGCGAAGGTCGGGCATGGGCTCGGCCTTCGCGTGTAAGCTCCGTCGTCGCGCATTCGTTTGGTGCGTAGAGGATCCTCCATGTCACTCTCCCCTCGCTTCTTCGCCCTCACGCTGTCCACACTCGGATTCGGCCTCGCATTCTCGTTCGGCTGCGAGCCGCGCAAGACCGCCAAGACGGGCGGCACCGCGGCAGCCACCACGACCGCGACGCCGCCGGCGACGACGGCAGTCGCGACGGCGACCACGACCGCGGCGCCGACCGCGACCACGGCCGCACCGACGGCCACGGCGACCGCGACCGCGCCGCCGACGGCGACCGCGCCGCCCGTCGCCGCGTGGCCGACCGCGATTCCCGGCTTCGATCCGGCATTGATCGCGAAGACCGCGCAGGACATGGGCATCCCCATCCCTGGCGGCGCCGTGCCTCCCGCCGCCGCCGGAGACCCGATCGACGCGGCCCTCAAGGCGAGCGCGGCGAAGAACGCGCCCGGCTACACGCCGATCGGCTCGGTCGGCAAAGCGACGCTCAAGGCCGGTGAGCACGCCGGGATGAACGTCAACGTCCAGCAGGGCAAGTGCTACGTGTTCATCGCCGTAGGCGGCCCCGGCGTCACTCAGATGACACTGTCGATGCTCTCGACGCCTCCCGCACCCTCGGTCGCGCTGGCGACCGATTCCGGAGCGAGTCCGGCTCTCGGAGCGCCGGGCAAGCAGCAGCTCTGCCCGCCGGTCAGCACCACCGTGCGCGCCGACGTCGTGATCACCGGAGGCGCCGGTCAGGTCGGCGTGCAGGCGCTGGTCAAGTAGGCGCTGCACGGAAATGCGTTACGCTCCCGCCTCGATGACCGAGGAGGCGAAGCGGGGTGGGCTGTCGCGGCTCGCCGATGTGATGGCCGTCGACGGTCGGTTCTCGGCCGACGTGGTGTCGCGACCTCACCAGCGACTGCTGATGGTGCGGCGAGGCGAGTACTTCCTGACGTTCGCCCCCGGCGATGTCTGGGACGACGAGCCCGCGCTGCTGAAGCCGACGCTCGAGAAGGTCGTCGAGGGCCAGGCGGCGATCGTCCTCCTCGGAAAGCCGCGCGACCTCGATCTCGCCTCGGTGCTCGCCAAGGGCGTCTTCAGCATCGCGCCGCCCGATGTCGACGCGGACGTCTTGTTCGTCACCGTGCACGGGGCGTTCGAGCACCTCGAGATCAAGGCCCGCGCGGAATCGCGCGGAAAATGGCTGCAGCGCTACCGATACGAGCTCGGTGAGCTGATCGAGATCGCGCGGTCCCTCACCACCGAGCGCGACCTCGACAAGCTGTTGCCGCTGGTGCTCGAGAAGGCGCGGTTCGTCACGGGTGCCGACGCGGGAAGCATCTATGTCGTCGAGGGCGACGACCCGGACATGACGCGCCGGATGCTGCGGTTCAAGACCTCGCAGAACGACTCGCTCGACTACCAATCGCGCGAGTTCACGCTGCCGATCTCCAACCGCTCGATCACCGGGTCGGTCGCACTGAGCAAACAGCTGCTCAACATTCCCGACGTCTACGAGCTGCCTCCGGGCACGCCGTTCGGGTTCGATCGTTCGTTCGATCAGCGCATGGGCTACCGGTCGAAGTCGATGCTCGTGGCGCCGATGGTCTCGGCCCAAGGCGAGATCATCGGCGTGCTGCAGCTGATCAACCGGAAGAAGGACCCGCGCCAGAAGCTCCGGTCCTCGCAAGACGTCGACGACCAGGTGCTCTCGTTCGACGACCGCTCCGAGGAGCTGCTCTCGTCGCTCGCCGCCCAAGCGGGCATCGCCCTCGAGAACGCCATCCTCTACGCCGAGATCAACCGCATCTTCGCCGGGTTCGTCACCGCCAGCGTCGAGGCGATCGAGCAGCGCGATCCGACCACGAGCGGCCATTCGCGCCGCGTCGCCACGCTCACCGTCGGTCTCGCCGATTTCGTCGATCGCGAGGTCACCGGCCCGTACGCCGACGTTCAGTTCTCGACCAACGACCTGCGAGAGATCGAGATCGCCTCGCTGTTGCACGATTTCGGCAAGATCGGCGTGCGCGAGGAGGTGCTGGTCAAGGCGAAGAAGCTCTTCGGCTGGCAGCTCGAGTCGATCCGCAAACGCCTCGACTTCGCGTCGAAAGCGCACGAGGCCGATGTACTCGCGCGTCGCTGCCGGCTGATGGAGCGCGGCTCGTCGCGCGCAGAGCTCGAGGCGCTCGATTTCGAGATCGAGACCCGCCGCCAGGAGCTCAACGCCGCGTGGAACGCCATCCTCGCCGCCAACGAGCCCACCGTGCTCAAGGCCGGTGAGTTCGTGGTGATCGAGGAGATCGCACGCCAGACCTACACCGACATGAACGGCGACGTGCACCCGCTGCTGACGCCGATGGAGATCAAGTCGCTGTCGATCACGCGCGGGTCGCTCACCACCTCCGAGATCGACGAGATCCGCTCGCACGTGGTGCACACCCGGAGCTTCCTCAGCCAGATCCCGTGGGGCCGGGCGTTCCGTCGGATCCCCGAGATCGCCGGCTGCCACCACGAGAAGCTCAACGGCTCGGGCTATCCGAATCGGCTCAAATCCGAGGAGATCCCCCTCCAGTCGAAGCTCATGTCGATCGCCGACATCTTCGACGCGCTGACGGCGAGCGACCGTCCGTACAAGCGCGCGGTGCCGGTGGACCGCGCCTGCGACATCCTCGGCTACGAGGTGAAGGACGGCGCGCTCGACGCTGAGCTCGTGCGACTGTTCGTCGACGCGCGGGTCTGGGAGCGACTCGCCGAGGCCGCCCCCGCGTCGCGCTTCCGCCTCGCCTGATCAGCTGCCGAGGATGCGAAAGGCTCCGAGCACCGCGGTGGCGGCGGTCTCGGTGCGGAGGACGATCGGACCGAGCGAGCGGGTGACGAAGCCGAGCGACTCGGCCCGTTGGACCTCGGCGTCGGCGAGCCCACCCTCGGGGCCGATGACGAACGCGACGCCCCGCGAAGGATCGAGGGAAGAGAGCTCCGGACCGAGCGGCACGGTGGCGCGCTCCCAGAGGACGAAGCCCTTCGCAGCGTGCACCCGAGCCAGCTCGAGGGCTTCGGCGAGCGGCATCGGCGGAGCGATCTCCGGCGCTCGGGCACGGCCACACTGACGAGCGGCCTCCGCCGCGATGGTCGAGAGTCTCTCGGCCTTGGCGGCGCTCTTGCCGGCGTCGGGGCGGGCAATCGAGCGCTCGCAGATCGCCGGGACGACGAGGGTCGCTCCCAGCTCGGTGGCATCGCGAACGATGTCGCCGAGCTTGTCCCCCTTGGGATAGCCCTGGACGAGGACCAACGGTCGGGCGGCGAGCTCGGCGCGGGGCGCAGCGATCGCGAGCTCCACGTCGTCTCCCTGCACGCGCGTGATGCGCGCGAAGGCGGCGACACCCGCGCGTGGATCGAAGACCTCGAGCTCCTCGCCGACGCGCATGCGGAGCACCCGCGCGACGTACCGCGCGGAATCGGGCGGCAGCGTACGCGTGCCCTCGAGCACGCCCGTGAGCGGGAGCCGGCGCATCTCAGTGCGCTCCTTTCGGGAGGGCCTCGTAGCGGCCATCGGTGAGCATCGGATCGGCCGCGACCGCGGCGAACCCCGGTCCACCGGCGGCGCTGCCGTCGCTCGCGGGATCGAACCCATCGGCCAGGAGGCGTCGGAGGTCGAAGCGCACGAACCGCCCAAGCAGATGCGGGTACTCGCTGACCCAGATGGTTCGCGCGGTGGCGTCCATCACCACGCCGTGGGTCGCGATGATCGCGTCGATCGCGCGTCGATCGCCGAGCGCGAGGGGCTTGCCGTCGGGGCCGTTGCGATCACGCAACGCGCCGACCATCGCGACCACGCCGGGCGGCTTGGGAAGGTCTTTGACGAGGACGTCTCCGCGCGCGCGACGCGCGAGGGTCGAGGTGTGCATGCGCACTTCGTGATCGCGGGGATCGTTGGCGAGCGGTCCCTCGAAGTGATTGGTGGTCGCGAGCGGCGTCGTCGACCAGCGAACGTGCGCGGGAAGTCCGGGTGCACGCTCGACCACCGCAGTCTTGCCGGTGGCGTCGGTGACGATGGTGATGTGCGAGACCATCACCGGGTGCGCGGAGAGGATCTTCACGGCTTGCTCGGTGTCATGGGCTTGCGAGAGCGCCTCGCGGAGCGAGAACACGACCGGGATTCCCTCGGGACGCGGCACGCCTGCCCGACCGCCGTGTACGACCAGCCCGACGCCCTCGCGGTTCATCCCGGAGACCACGCCCACGAACCCCGGCCAGCCGACGCTGGCGAACGGAATGCGGCCCGGCTCGCGCACCAGGAAGACGACCTTGTCCTTGTCGAACGGCTCACCCGCCTCGAAGTCGAACGCGCGCGCGAGGAACGCATGACCGCGGGTCGCAGCCTCCCAATCACCGGCGCGCTCGGCGAGCTCTTCGGGCGTGACGTGGGCAGCGACCTGGATCGCGTCGCGCGGAGTGGGCGGGACGGTGAAGGTCGTGCACCCGATGAGCGGGCTCTTCTCGAACGAGAGCGCGATGTCGTACACCGCGTAGAGGAAGACGAACCGGTGGTAGCTCGGGAGCACCGCGGTGAACGGATCGGGCTGGAATCCCTGCGCGATCCCAGCAACCTCGTCGCGATAGTGCGCGGGGATCTGCTGGTCGACCCTGCGGAACCGCCATCGGCCGAGATCCATGATCGCCTGCCGAGCCGGCGCGAACGGCACGCCCTTCTTGAACGCGTCGTAGAGCGCGCCCTCGTCGGCGATCATCGGCTCCC
>Ga0208492_1000119_pt1 | contig 82251 bp, 70 predicted proteins | sample Subbioar_CSW14AB_FD_184820 | JGI IMG/M metagenome (GOLD analysis project Ga0208492, IMG submission 184820) | Serpentinite rock and fluid subsurface biosphere microbial communities from McLaughlin Reserve, California, USA - CR12Mar_CSW14AB (SPAdes) | ecosystem: Environmental > Terrestrial > Deep...
TTCGCCTTGAACAAGAATTAGAAAGAGAGGTTACCAAAAGTATTGTCATTCTTTGTGGTGGTGATCCAAATACCTTTGAGCAGCTTTTTGGGGCTAATCCTCCTTAATCTTCCGAACACCTGTGGTCGCCTGACCAATAACAACATCACAAACTCCCCACTCTCCCACCATCCACCGGTAAATTAATACCATTGATATATCCTGCCGCAGGTGAACATAAAAATACAACAGCCGCTGCAAACTCTTCCGGCTCTCCCAATCTCCCTGCGGGAATCATGGCAATTGTTTTTTCTACGATCGCATCCACAGTGGTACTTGCATCGGATGCTTGTTTTCCAAATAAATAATCGAGTCGATCTGTTTTTGTATAACCGGGTAATACATTGTTGACGGTGATCCCGTATTGTCCGATCTCATTCGCCAATGTCTTGGCCCAATTCGCCACACCTGCTCGTACTGTATTGGAAATACCCAATCCATTGATGGGTTGTTTCACGGCAGTAGATAAAATATTGATGATGCGTCCAAATTTATTTGCTTTCATACCCGGCACCACCAATTGAGCCAATGTATGTGCTGTGAGTAAATGAGCTGTTACTCCTTTTTGCATGTCTTCCAAAGAAGTATTGAGCAATGGACCGGCAGCCGGACCACCGGTATTGTTCACCAGGATATCAATTCTTTTTCCTTTGGCAAGAAAATCGGTAATGAGCTGTTTGATATGCTCGGGATCTCCTGAATCTGCTACAAAATAACCGTGTTGTTGTCCGAGTGAAATATCCAGCGATTGTTTCACCGCTTTCAAATTCTCTTCATTGCGTGCCAGCAGCCATACATTGGCACCCAACATTGCCAGTTCATGTGCCACTGCAGCACCTAGTCCTTGTGAAGCACCGCATACCAGTGCTGTTTTATTGGTCAGATCTAAGTTCATCATCTCATTTTAAAGTGCACGATAATCTTCCCGAACGGGATAAAAAACATCCAATAATTTACAATCCGTGATCGCCAATCCGGAGTGACGAATATTGGATGGAATCACGATCACTTGTCCGGGTGTAAACCGAATCGGCTCACCATCCAATGTCAATTCAAACTCCCCTTCCAATACATGCGCCACTTGCTCATGTGGATGTGCATGTTCTTGCAAAGCAGCTCCTGCTTTTACATCCAGATAAGAGAAAGTCATATTTTCCGTATGAATGAACCGAGCGGAATAACCCGGCACAATTTCTTTAGGACTGATCGTTGCTAAATCAACTAACGGCATAATTCAATGTTATTTTCTGCAAATTACTCAATCCTTCCCTGTTTCTTTGCAGTATGAAAAGTTCGCTCACACTATTTCGAAAAGTTGGTATTGCGGAAGGTATTTCGCTATTGGTATTACTCCTGATTGCCATGCCCCTGAAATATTTCGCAGGAATACCTGAAGCGGTGAAATTTACCGGATGGGTTCATGGCTTATTGTTCATTGCTTATTGCTGGTTGGCATATGTAGTGAAGGAAGAGAAACAATGGCCTTTCCAAATGTTGATCTGGGCTTTTCTGGCTGCTTTTTTCCCATTCGGAACATTTTTGTTGGATAAAAAGATCAAATCCGGTCAATGGATTTGATCAACTGAATGACGGTTTCACCAACTGAGCATCCATCTTAACCTAATTTGGTTTATTTTCGTGGGGTCTATGAAAAAGATAGAATTGGAAATTGTGGCGCTTTCACACAGCATTACCCAAACGCATTCTTATGCGGTAGTATTAGGTGAAGCCAACGGAATGAGAAGACTCCCCATCGTGATCGGTGGTTTTGAGGCACAAGCCATTGCGGTAGCATTGGAAAATATGCAACCCAGCCGTCCACTCACCCATGATCTCATGAAAAATTTCATGAACGCATTCAATGTAGAATTACAGGAGATCATCATCAGCGATCTACAAGAAGGCATTTTCTATTCCAAGCTGGTGTGTTTCACAGAACATGATACCGTTGAAATAGATAGTAGAACCAGCGATGCATTGGCATTGGCTGTTCGTTTCGGATGTCCCATCTATACCTATGAACATATCCTTGAAAATGCTGGTATTCTCATGGAAGATGGTGGTACCGGTAAAAAACAAAAAGCTGAAGCCGTAGGTGTAGAAGAAAGTGGCAGCGGACGTGAAGACCTCAGCAATATGAGCCTAGAAGAATTGCAAACCCTACTCAATGATGTACTTGAACATGAAGATTATATCAGAGCGATTGCGATTAGGGATGAGATGAATAAGAGGAAGTAAGCTATGAGCTGCAAGCTTCTAGCTCCTAGCTACAGGCTGCAAGCTACAAGTAAGTTTAATAAAATACTGACTACTCACTATTCACTATTCACCATTGACAATTCACCATTCACACCTCCCCCATGATCCTTTTCCCTAACGCAAAAATCAATCTCGGTCTTCGGGTGGTGCATAAGCGGGAAGATGGGTATCATGATATTGAAACGGTATTCTATCCGATACATGGACTGAGAGATGCATTGGAGATTGTGCGTGGGACGACGGATACTCCTGTTGACTTCAATATAACAGGACTGCCTGTTCAGGGCGAGACTCATCAAAATCTTTGTGTAAAAGCTTATGCTTTACTGAAACAAGATTTCCCTGCTATTCCCTCCATTCAAATGCACCTACATAAAACCATTCCTATGGGCGCGGGATTGGGCGGCGGTAGTGCTGATGGTGCTTTTACACTACGATTACTGAATCAACAATTTCAATTGGGATTAACGCAAGAGCAATTGATTCAATATGCACTACAATTAGGTAGCGATTGTCCATTCTTTATTTTGAACCAACCCTGTTTTGCTACAGGTAGAGGTGAAATCATGAAGCCATTGTCATTAGATCTCAGTGCCTACCAGTTTGTATTGGTCAATCCCGGTATCCATGTTCCTACCGGTTGGGCTTTCGGACAATTACAACCAGCTATCCCTTCTATCAGTTGTGAACAGATCGTTACACAAGATCCTTCTACTTGGCGCGATCAATTGATCAATGATTTTGAGACATCCGTGATGGATGCTTATCCGAAAATTCGTGAGCTCAAAGATACCTTATACCAACATGGAGCAGTGTATGCATCCATGACAGGTACCGGCAGTACCGTGTATGGTATTTTCAAAAAAGAAACAAAAATTACCCTCTCCTTTCCGGAACACTACTTTGTGTATAGAGATTTAGCTGATTGAGGGGATGAGCTACGAGTGGCAAGCTGCAGGCTGCAGGCCGCAAGATTTTACCGTTAAGAGAAATATGGCAGTTTTAGTTGATGATTACATGTGTGATCAGTTACAACGAGGATGACAGCCTTTCAAAAAACTAACGTTTGTTTTGAATGATTTAGCATACAAATCACACATTATTGAACAATATTTAACCAATGTTGATATTTATTGAATAACTATTTTCTTTTCTACGCTTTTATTGATTAACTTACTGCTGATTGCCTGCCATTCTATTTCCTGAACTTTAATTCGGTTGCACATGCTTGTTTCTAACAACAGCACGGGTCTGTATGACCCCAGCTTCGAACATGATGCTTGTGGCATTGGATTCGTAGCCAACATCAAAGGCAGTAAATCCCATCAGCACATTGCAGATGCATTGACGGTATTGGAAAATATGGAACACCGCGGCGCTTGCGGTTGCGAAAGCAATACAGGTGATGGTGCGGGTATCATGATCCAGATTCCACACGAATTCTTTTTTGATGAATGCATTCGCCAAGGTGCACATCTTCCTGCTTATGGAAAATATGGCGTAGGATTTATCTTCTTTCCTAAAGAACTCAGATTACGCGAGGAGTGTCGCGACATCTTCAATCGCTCTGCAGAAAAACTCGGTCTCGATATTCTTTGCTATCGAAAAGTTCCTGTCAACACAACTGATATCGGTAAAACAGCATTATCCGTAGAACCTTTCATGGAACAAGTATTCATTGCTTGTCCGGATCATTTGACCAATCCGGATGACTTTGAACGAAAATTATTTGTACTGCGTAATTATGCAACGCATACGATCAACAACACCGTTAAGAAAGATGAGATTGGATTTTATCTGGCTTCTCTTTCTCATAAAACCATCGTGTACAAAGGTCAACTCACCAGCACGCAAGTACGTGGCTATTTTCCTGACCTGAATGATAAACGCGTTGTGTCTGCATTCGGACTCGTACACTCCCGTTTTGCAACCAATACATTTCCTTCTTGGAAACTCGCACAACCTTTCCGATACATTGCACACAATGGCGAAATCAATACACTACAAGGAAACCTGAACTGGTTAAGAACAAGTGAGAAAGGATTTACTTCTCCCTATTTCACGAGAGAAGAAATGGATATGCTCTTGCCAATTGTTACCAACGGACAATCAGATTCTGCTTGTTTAGATAACATGATCGAGTTACTCACCCTCACCGGCAGATCCTTACCACATGTGATGATGATGCTGATTCCGGAAGCATGGGATGGTAATGAACAGATGGACCCCATGAAGAAAGCTTTTTATGAATACCATGCTTGTATGATGGAACCTTGGGATGGACCCGCTTCCATTTCCTTTACAGATGGAAAGATCATCGGTGCTACATTGGATAGAAACGGATTACGTCCATCACGCTATTGTGTTACCACGGATGATCGAGTGATCATGGCTTCCGAGACAGGTACACTTCCCATCGATGCTTCACTGATCAAAGAAAAAGGAAGACTACAACCCGGGAAAATGTTTGTAGTAGATATGGAACAAGGTCGAATTATCAGTGATGAAGAATTGAAGCAACAGATCTGTTCTCAAAAACCTTACGGAGAGTGGTTGAACAAGTATAAGATCCGATTGGAGGAACTACCGGAACCCAGGGTAATGTTCACCCATTTAGAACATGATCAAGTATTCAAATATCAGAAAGCATTTGGTTATTCAACAGAAGACTTGGATACAATTATTGCTCCCATGGCACTGGATGGAAAAGAACCGATTGGTTCCATGGGAACCGATACACCATTGGCAGTATTAAGCGAGCAACCACAACACCTCAGCAGCTATTTCAAACAATTGTTTGCACAGGTAACCAATCCACCCATTGATCCCATTCGAGAAAGAATGGTAATGTCACTCGCCACATTTGCAGGAAGCAATGGTAATTTATTAGTTGAAGATCCATTGGCTTGTCATAGTGTAGCGCTCAAACATCCGGTCTTGAATAATTATGAGTTGGAAAAAATCAGAAGTATTGATACCGGCATCTTTCAGGCAAAAACATTACAAACTTATTTCCGTGCAGATGGTAAACCCGGTTCTTTGAAAGCGGGGCTCGACAGAATTTGCAGATACGCTGCAGACGCGGTTGAAGATGGATTTGAGGTATTGATTCTAACAGATAGAGCCATTGACTCTGATCATGCACAGATCCCATCTTTATTGGCAACCGCAGCAGTACATCATCATTTGATACGAAAAGGTTATCGCGGACAGGTGGGTATTATTGTAGAAGCAGGTGATGTTTGGGAAGTACATCATTTTGCTTGTTTGATTGCGTTTGGCGCTACAGCTATCAATCCCTATCTCGCATTATCTTCTATCAGAGATATGAAGTTGAGCCACAAATTACAAACGGACATAGATGCTGATCAGCTCAAGAAAAATTATATCAAAGCAGTAAATGAAGGTTTGCTGAAAGTGTTTTCTAAAATGGGTATTTCCACTTTGCAATCATACCAAGGTGCACAAATTTTTGAGATCATCGGTTTGAATAAAAAAGTGGTGGACACTTATTTCACCGGTGCCACTTCCAGAATTGAAGGTATGGGATTGGATGAGATCGCTAAAGAAACATTAGCGAAACATTTCTTTGCATTTGGTAAAAAAGAAATTCCGGTAGACCGATTACCGGTAGGTGGCATCTATCAATGGAAAAGAAAAGGCGAGTTTCATCTGTTCAACCCACAAACGATTCACTTATTACAACATGCTACGAAAAGCAATGATTACAATACTTTCAAAAAATACTCCAAACTCATCAATGATCAATCAGAGAAAGCATGCACATTACGCAGTTTATTTCAGTTCCGAAAAAATCGTCCATCCATATCCATCGATGAAGTAGAACCCGCTGAGAATATTTATAAAAGGTTTGCAACCGGTGCCATGTCGTTTGGCTCTATTTCTTGGGAAGCACATACTACACTGGCTATCGCCATGAATAGACTCGGTGGCAAAAGTAATACCGGTGAAGGTGGAGAAGATGAGATCAGGTATCAACCATTGCCCAATGGAGATTCGATGCGTTCATCCATCAAGCAAGTAGCTTCAGCAAGATTTGGTGTTACGAGTTTGTATTTAACAGAAGCGGATGAATTACAAATTAAAATGGCACAAGGAGCCAAGCCGGGTGAAGGCGGACAATTACCCGGCCATAAAGTAGACGACTGGATTGGCAAAACCAGACATGCTACACCCGGTGTTGGATTGATCTCTCCCCCACCACATCATGATATTTATTCGATTGAAGATCTGGCGCAATTGATTTTTGATTTGAAGAATGCCAACAGAAAAGCACGCATCAATGTGAAGCTGGTATCCAAAGCAGGCGTGGGAACCATTGCAGCAGGTGTAGCAAAAGCCAAAGCGGACGTGGTATTGATATCAGGTCATGACGGCGGAACAGGCGCTTCTCCCATCAGCTCTATCAAACATGCAGGTTTACCCTGGGAATTGGGATTGGCAGAAACACATCAGACCTTGGTGAAAAATAAATTGAGAAGTCGCATCGTAGTACAGGCTGATGGACAAATGAAAACGGGAAGAGATATTGCAATTGCCACTTTATTAGGCGCTGAAGAATGGGGTGTTGCTACTGCCGCACTCATTGTAGAAGGCTGTATCATGATGCGGAAATGTCATTTGAATACTTGTCCGGTAGGTGTTGCTACGCAAGATCCCGAATTAAGAAAACGATTCGCCGGAGACCCGGATCATGTTGTTCACTTTTTCAAGTTCATTACACAAGAACTGAGAGAGATCATGGCAGAATTAGGTTATAGAACGGTGAATGAAATGGTGGGACAAGTTGATACTCTGGAAATGCGAGAGGGTATCACGCATTGGAAATATGATCAATTGGATTTGTCCGCAGTGCTTTTCAAAGAACCCGAATCATTGTATACAGGATTGTATCAACAAGAAGAACAGGATCATGGATTGAGCAGTGTATTGGACTGGAAATTATTAGCGTTAGCAAAACCGGCTATTGATCAAAAAGAAAAAGTACGTGCCAGTATAGATATTAAAAATACAGATCGAACTGTGGGTACTATTCTTTCCAATGAGATCACAAAAAAATACGGAGCTGCAGGACTTCCGGATGATACGATTCATTTTAGTTTCCAAGGAACAGCCGGACAAAGTTTTGGCGCTTTCAATACCAAAGGCATTACTTTAGAATTGGAAGGAGATGCCAATGATTATTTCGGAAAAGGTTTGAGTGGTGCTACGCTGATTGTGTATCCGGCAAAAGCATCGGCCTTTGTTCCGGAAGAGAATATCATCATTGGTAATGTGGCGTTATATGGAGCTACATCCGGAAAAGCATTCATCAGAGGAAAAGCGGGTGAACGATTTGCCGTGCGAAATTCAGGAGCCGAAGTGGTGGTGGAAGGTGTTGGAGATCATGGTTGCGAATACATGACAGGTGGCAAAGCCATTATATTAGGCAGCACAGGAAGAAATTTTGCAGCAGGCATGAGCGGAGGTATTGCTTACATCTATGATGCGGAAGGTTCATTTGCTGAAAAATGCAATATGGAAATGGTAGCACTCGATCCTTTGGAAGCAGATGATAGTATTTATCTCAAAGAGATGATTACACAACACCACACTTATACCAACAGCACAGTTGCCAGATTTATTTTGGATGACTTCGATCATCAACTCAAAAACTTTGTGAAAGTATTTCCGGGAGATTATAAAAAAGCATTACAAAAGAAAGCAACCGTAACTCAAGGATATTAAACCATTCAAGCATTTTTATGGGAAAACCAACCGGCTTTATAGAATTCGACAGAATCCATCCATCCAAGCGATCGCCGCAAGAGAGAATTGGCGATTATAAAGAATTCGTGGAACGAATGACGGATGATCAATTGAATCAACAATCCGCTCGCTGCATGAACTGTGGCGTTCCCTTTTGTCATAGCGGTTGTCCATTAGGCAATATCATTCCTGAATTCAATGATGCCGTGTACAGACAAAACTGGCATGAAGCCTATGAACTTCTCAGTGCCACCAATAATTTTCCTGAATTCACCGGACGTATTTGTCCGGCTCCTTGTGAGAGTGCCTGTGTATTGGGCATCAACCAAAACCCCGTAGCAATTGAAGAAATAGAGAAACATATCATTGAAACCGCTTTTGAAAAAGGATTTGTACAACCCAGAAAGCCCAATCTAAGAACCGGAAAAAAAGTGGCCGTGGTAGGTTCGGGTCCGGCAGGTTTAGCCGCGGCTGCACAATTGAATTATGCCGGTCATCAGGTGACCGTATTTGAGAGAGATGCATATCCTGGTGGCCTACTGCGTTATGGCATTCCTGATTTTAAGTTAGAGAAATGGGTAGTGGAAAGAAGAGTTGCTTTATTAGTGGAAGAAGGGATTGTTTTCAAGTGTAATGCTCATGTGGGTGTGGATATTAGTATCAATGATCTGTTACGAGAATACCAGGCCATTGTTTTAGCAGGAGGATCAACCATTCCAAGAGATTTGAATATTCCCGGTCGGGAATTAAAAGGTGTGCATTTTGCGATGGATTTTTTGAAGCAGCAAAATCAACGTGTATCGGGTGAGGCGATCAAAACGGAGGATTTACTGGCAACAGACCGACATGTGGTGGTGATTGGCGGAGGAGATACGGGTAGTGACTGTGTAGGCACTTCCAACAGACAAGGTGCTTTATCGATAACTCAATTGGAATTGATGCCCAAGCCACCTGAAAAAAGAACGGCTGCTATGCCATGGCCTACTTATCCCATGGTATTAAAGACTACTTCTTCACATGAAGAGGGAGCGAATAGACAATGGGCAGTGGTGACAAAGGCATTCAAGGGCGATACAAATGGAAACCTTCAATCTATTGTAATAGCAGATCTACAGTGGAAAGCTTCTACCGATATTAAACCGGCAGGATTTGAAGAGATACCGGGTACGGAAAGAGAGATACCCTGTTCATTGGCATTATTGGCCATGGGATTTGTACACCCACAGCATCAAGGATTGATTGCGGAGTTAGGCGTAGAACTGGATGAAAGAGGGAATGTTAGGGCGAATGAAAAACACTATCAGACCAGCATTCCCAAAGTATTTGCTGCGGGCGATATGCGAAGAGGACAATCCTTAGTGGTATGGGCCATTAGTGAAGGAAGGGAATGTGCCAGACGGGTGGATCAGTATTTAATGGGGACATCGGTACTGGAATCTAAGGATCAAAGCTATTTAATTAATACATAATTATTTTATTAATATTTTATTCCAAAAACCTTTCAACGGCGTTTGAAAGGTTTTTTTATGTATAAAATGCACCTGTAACAGTATTTTGATGGTATTATTTCCAAAGTTAAAAACAAATATTAATTACTAAAATGTTAATATTTTATTTAAAATTTATTATTTAATTGAGTATTTTGTTATCAGATTATCAAATTACAATAATCGTAATGTTAAATTTAAAACCCTAGTATGAAAAAAATGACCATTCAGAAGATCGCTCCGTTTGCAGCATTAATAGCTGTAGCACTGGTAGCTTTGTTTATCCCCTCTTTACCGAATTATGCCGATGAGGCCGGAGCCTATAGCGCCGCCGATATTACTTGGATATTGGTTGCTACTGCACTGGTATTTTTAATGACACCCGGTCTGGCCTTCTTTTATGGTGGAATGGTACACCGCAAAAATGTAATCTCTACTATGATCAAAAGTGTGGTAGCGACAGGTGTTGTCAGCATTTTATGGGTTACGGTAGTATATAGCTTATGTTTTGGAGAATCGATCGGCGGCTTTATTGGCAATCCCTCTACACATTTATTCTTCAAAGGAATCAATTCCGGCGCACCCTGGAGTCTGGCGCCTAGCATTCCCATCACCTTATTTGCTTTATTTCAGTTGATGTTTGCCATCATCACGCCCGGTTTGGTGGTAGGCGCTGTTGCAGAACGTATAAAATTCACTTCTTATATCGTTTTCATCGCATTGTTCAGCTTATTGGTATATGCCCCCATTGCACATTGGACCTGGCATCCGGAAGGATTCTTGTTTAAAATGGGCGCACTGGATTTTGCTGGAGGAACAGTGGTACATATTTCAGCAGGTTGTGCAGCGTTGGCCGGCGCCATGGTACTGAAGCGCAGACAGGCCCACGTTGATCAAAAAGAAATTCCACCTGCAAACATTCCTTATGTATTGATTGGGACAGGATTACTTTGGTTTGGCTGGTTCGGTTTCAATGCCGGTTCGGCCTTGGGCGCCAATGCGCTGGCGGTTTCTGCATTTGCTACTACCAATACTGCTGCCGCTGCTGCTGGATTATCATGGATGTTCTTTGATGTATTAAGAGGTAAAAAACCTTCCGTACTCGGATTTTGTATCGGTGCTGTGGTTGGACTGGTAGCCATTACACCCGGTGCCGGATTTGTAGCTATCCCCCAATCTATTTTCATTGGTGTGCTTTCTGCCATCATTTCTAATATTGCCGTGTATTATAAATCCAAATCTAAACTGGATGATACTTTGGATGTATTCCCTTGTCATGGTATAGGTGGCATAGTAGGTATGCTACTCACCGGCATTTTTGCCACTAAAACTGTGAACAGTGCAGGAGCAGATGGTTTGTTTTATGGTAATGCTGCTTTCTTTTTCACACAAATAAAAGCACTGGGAATTGTGGTAGTGTACAGTTTTGTGATGTCTTTTGGCATCTTCAAATTCATCAATTTCATACTGCCCTTACGTGTTAGCTCTGAAGAAGAATTATTGGGATTGGATGCTACACAACACAATGAAAAATATGTGCAAGGCACTTTATTGGTAGAAGAAAATGGCTACTTGAAAGAAAGTATGCTCGCCGACTAATTCATGCATCATACTGCAAAAAATGCTGACCCATTGATTGCAGTATGTTCTCTCCATCGATTTGCTAAAGAAAATAAGGTACAGCCATATGATAAACCTCTGACCAGGTTTACCGACTGTACCTATTTGTTAATTATAAAACCAATGCAATGTTACGCAAAATTTTAACCCTTTCAACAGCAGTATGCGCCTGCCTTTCAGTAAACGCACAATCAGACTCTTCCAAAAAAGCAAGCACCGTTCTATCGGGTTCCATTGACGCCTACTACCGGTACAGCTTTTCTGATGCACCCACAAAAACCAATAACTTTACCAGCTTTACCAACTCTCAAAACTCTTTTGAGTTGGGCATGGCTTCCTTCAGGGTAGATCACTCTTTAGGAAAAGTATCTGCCGTTGCAGATATTGGTTTTGGCAGAAGAGCACAGGAATTTTCTTACAATGATGCCGGATCACTCGCCGCCATTAAACAAATGTACCTGAGCTATGCAGTCACCGATCACTTCAAATTAACCATGGGCAAATGGGCAACCCATATTGGGTATGAATTGGTGGATGCACCCGGCAACAGAAACTACAGCATGTCGTATGGCTTCTCCTATGGTCCATTCTTTCATACCGGCGTAAAAGCTGATATTTCTTTGGGCGGAAAAACTGCCATGATGATTGGAGTGGCCAATCCAACAGATCAATCTACCACTACTACATCTGCAAAATTTATTTTAGCACAGTTCAGTACCGCTTCTAAAGATGATAAGGTAAAAGGCTACTTGAATTTTCAGGGAGGAAATGGCATTACACAGTACAACATGGTGATCACAGGAGCCCTATCTGATCAATTGGGTATTGCTTATGATGGTAGTATGCAATGTCTCAAATCCGCCGGACAATCAGCCAATTGGAAAAGTCATGCCCTCTATTTTAATTATGACCCTGTTTCATCCTTAGGTTTTACACTACGGCAAGATTATTTCGATGATAGATCTGTTTCTCCAATTGGTATTGGTGGAAAAATTTATGCTACTACATTATCAGCCAATATCAAGAATCAAAATTTGACCATCATTCCTGAGTTCAGAATGGATAATTCAGCAAGTGATGTGTTTTTTAAAGGAGCTTCCAGTACAAAAACAAAAAGTACCATGGCATTCTTAATTGCAGCTGTCTATAAATTTTAGAAAACAACCTACATGCACAAAGAGGCTGTATCAAAAGTCTGATGCAGCCTCTTCTTATTCAACCCAATATCAGTTTCTATATTTTATTGTCTACATCCTCTCCTTCTTTTACTATAGACCATAGTCCATGGTCCATGGTCCATGGTCCATGGTCCATGGTCTATGGACTATTGACCATAAACTATAAGCTCCCCTCTTCATTTATCCCATTATTTGCTTAAGTTCGATAGATGAATCCGCTGATCAGACTGCTTCAGTTGTTATACTGCGTTTATGCTTTTATTCTTTTTGTCGTCATCATGTTGGGTGTTTTTCCATTCGTCATGCTAGCGCTTTTGTTTGGAAAACTTACCGGAGGTAATCTCATTTACAAACTGTGCATGATCTGGGCTAAAGTCTGGTATTTTTTGATTGGAGTTTCACATCAAGAAATTTATGAGTACCCGCATGATCCTACCAAACAATACATTTTTGTTGCCAACCATATCTCCTATATGGATATTCCGCCACTGGTTTTAATTGCACATCAACCCATCCGAATATTAGGCAAGTATGAAATGGTTAAAGTACCTGTATTTGGTTGGATCTATAGAGCTGCCGTGGTATTGGTTGATAGAAAAAATGCAGGGACCAGATCCAAGAGTGTACGTGCTTTGAAATCGGCATTGAGACATGGTATTTCCATCTTTATTTTTCCGGAAGGCACTTTCAATATGGGACCTAGCCCATTAAAAGATTTTTTTGATGGCGCATTTCGTATTGCCATTGAAACTGAAACGCCGATTAAACCGGTTTTACTGGTAGATACATTGGAGCGTTTACATTACAACAGTATTTTCTCATTGACTCCCGGTAAAAGCAGAGTGGTTTTTTTGAATGAAATTCCTGTGGAAGGTTTAACTATGCAAGACATCCCTTTGCTTAAAGAAAAAGTATATGATATCATGGATGCAGGTCTGCGCAGATATAGAGCATACCCAACAGCATAAGCCTTATTTTTGATCAAATTAGTAGTTGTGTACGCAGAGATCATCATACCACTTGCCTTACCGCTCAATTATACTTGGGCAATTCCGCCTGCTTTGCAGGATAAGGTACAACCGGGCATTCGGGTGGAAGTGATGTTGGGGAAGAGTAAAAAATATGCTGGCATTATCAAAAGACTTCACTATAACAAGCCGGAAGCTTTTGATCCGAGAGATATTATCAATATTCTGGATCATGAACCCATCATTTATCCGGAACAATTACGCTTCTGGGAGTGGATGGCGAACTATTATATGTGCAGTGAAGGTGAGATCATGCAAGCTGCCATTCCTACTAATCTCAAATTATCCAGTGAAAGTATCCTGGTTTGGAATGAAGAGCGCAGCATCGATTTCAGCGACTTATCTGACAGTGAATATATTGTTGCCGAAGCTTTAGAATTAAAAAAAGAGCTTCGCCTGAATGAAGTACAGGAATTATTGGATGTAGCAAACGTATATCCTGTTATCAAAAAACTGATCGATAAAGAAGTTTGTTATGTATGGGAAGAATTGAAAGAGAAATATAAAGAGAAGAAACAGACCTACATCTTTTTACACCCTACTTATAAAAATGAAGAAAACCTGGCAGCATTACTCAACGGCTGGACAAAAGCACCTAAGCAAATGGAATTGTTATTGGCTTTTCTGCATTTGCAAAGAACAGAGGGTGAAGTTTTGCAACAAGAGTTACTAAAAAAATCTACTGCTACTGCAGCTCAACTAAAGGGTTTGATTGATAAAGGTATTCTTCTTTCTGAAAAAAGAAGTAGTGACAGAATATCTTATGGCACTCCAGAAGTGAATATCCAGTTCACCCTCTCACCTGCTCAGGAAAAAGCGTTATCAGAAATTCATTCCCAGTTCGAAGAGAAATCTGTTTGTTTATTACATGGCGTTACCGCGAGTGGTAAAACACAGATTTACACAAAGCTTATCGAAGAAAAAATCAAAGAAGGCAAACAGGTTTTATATATGTTGCCGGAAATTGCTTTGACTGCGCAGATCATCAGAAGATTACAGGAATACTTTGGGGGATATATCGCTATTTATCATTCCAAATTCAATGCGAATGAACGGGTTGAAATCTGGAATAAAGTAAAAAATGGAGAGATCAAAATTGTGCTTGGCGCAAGATCTTCACTGTTCCTGCCGTTCAAAAATCTTTCCTTGATCATTGCAGATGAAGAGCATGATGGTTCCTATAAACAGCAAGACCCTGCACCTCGTTATCATGCGAGAGATGCTGCCATCTATTATGCCCATCTGTTTCAAGCCAAAGTTTTATTGGGGAGTGCTACACCTTCTGTAGAAAGTTATTTCAACTGTCTGCAAAACAAATACGGACTTGTACAATTGACAGAACGTTTTGGAGATGCACAATTACCAGATATCACATTGATCGATGTTAAAAAATTTCAGCAAAAAAAAGCTAAAGTTGCATTTACAGAGCCACTTTTGGAAGCTATTCGCCAATCGCTTGACCAACAAAAACAGGTCATTCTTTTTCAAAATCGTAGAGGATATGCTCCTTATCAGATTTGCAATACCTGTGGCTGGATTCCCCAGTGCAAGAACTGTGATGTAACACTCACCTATCATAAATTTCAGAATAAACTCACCTGCCATTACTGTGGAACCCATTATCTGGTCATACAAACCTGTGCGGCTTGTGGAAGTCATGACTTCACACAGAAAAATTTTGGTACAGAACAGATAGAAGAACTATTAAACGAGTTTTTCCCTGATGCCAGAATTGCTAGAATGGATTATGACAGTGTAAGAGGAAAACATGATCATGATGCACTGATCAAACTGTTTGAACAACAAAGACTGGATATATTAGTGGGTACACAAATGGTGGTGAAAGGTTTAGACTTTGACCATGTAAATCTTGTAGGTATTATTGATGCAGATGGGATATTGGGATTCACAGATTTCAGGGTCAATGAAAAAGCCTATCAGTTAATGGAACAAGTGAGTGGTAGAGCCGGCAGAAAAGATCAATTGGGTAAAGTATTGATACAGGTAAGCAATACGCGTCATCCTGTACTGGCATTCGTGCAACAACATCAGTATGAAGCTTTGTATCAGTATGAAATAGAGAATAGGAAACAATTCGGATATCCGCCCTTCAGCAGATTGATTCAACTTACATTCAAGCACAAAGAGAAACAGCTGGCAGAAGAAGCTGCACATATACTGATACAAGGAATGGCCGGCAGCTTTTTAAAGGAAATGAGCGGACCGGCTCAACCCGTAGTGGATAGAATTAGAAACCAATATCTTTGGGAAGTGTTGATTAAATTACCCAAAGATGTACAAAAGATCCAGCAGTGTAAGCGTGAGATCATGCAGCAGATCGTCATCATACAATCGAATAAAAGGTATAAAGCGGTAAGGGTCGTCTTGAATGTAGATCCATTATAGCTAGGAAAAGTAATGCTTATGTATCATGGAACATTGTTTACACCTGATCGATCACTCAAGGCTTTTAATAGTTTTGGGATAGATGTTCATGCTCGTTTATTCGCATCATTCAACAGCATGGAAGCGCTTTTAGAAATGCTGGAGCACTATAATGAACTTCCATACATGCCATTACTCATATTGGGCGGGGGAAGCAATATTCTATTTACCAGAGATGTGGATGGCTTGGTGCTGAAGAATGACCTCAAGGGATTTGAATTGATTGATGAGGATAAGGATTACTTCTACGTAAAAGCCATGGCCGGTGAAAACTGGCATCAGTTTGTGATGTATTGTATTGAAAAAGGGTATGCCGGTTTAGAGAACCTGAGTTTAATACCCGGCAGTGTGGGTGCTTCTCCTATGCAAAATATAGGGGCATATGGCGTTGAGATTAAGGATGTTTTTCACTCATTAGAAGCCTGGCATATCAATGAAAAGCATAAAGAGATCTTTTATCTCAAAGACTGTGAATTTGGTTATCGGGAAAGTGTATTCAAAGAGAAATATCGTAACCGATTTATCATTACCAGTGTTACCTATCGATTGAAAAAAGTACCTGAATTTCATACTTCATACGGAGCAATCAATCAAGAGCTGGAGAAAATGCAGATCAAAGAATTAAATATCAAAGCAGTTTCGGATGCCGTTATTCGTATCAGACAATCAAAATTGCCTGACCCGGATACATTAGGCAATGCCGGAAGTTTCTTTAAAAATCCTATCATATCCCTAAATAGATTTAAAACCTTGGAAGAAAAATTTCCACTGATAGTGGGTCATGCAGTGAGCGAACAGAAAGTAAAAATTGCTGCAGCCTGGTTAATAGAACAATGTGGTTGGAAAGGATTTCGAAAAGGAGATGTAGGATGTCATGAAAAACAACCTTTGGTATTGGTGAATTATGGTCATGCAACAGGCGCTGATGTTTTCAAACTATCCACAGATATCATGCAATCTGTTTTTGAAAAATTTGGCATTCACTTAGAGAGAGAAGTCAATATTGTTTAGTTCTTTAAGATTCACGCTCTTCATCATCACACTAAAGAAAAAGCTCCGAACATGTTCGGAGCTTTTTCTCTAGAAACATTTACTTGTTCCTTGCAACTTCATTCTTGTCACTTCTTAATAATATTTGAGCTTCATTTCAACTCTTCTGTTCAAAGTACGACCGGCAGCTGTTTTATTATCAGCAACAGGCTTAGATGAACCATATCCTTCTGAACTAAGTCTTGAAGCGTCAATGCCTTTACTAACAATGTAATCATAAACTGATTTAGCACGGTTCTGACTTAATGGAATATTCACTTTATCAGTTCCGGTATTATCTGTATGACCTTCGATGTCTAATTTTAAAGCAGCATCTTCTTTTAAAATAGCAACCACTTCATCCAAAGACTTGAATGATTTTGTCTGCAATTTTGCACTACCGGTAACAAAGAATACATTCTTTGCACTAGCTGTTACTTTCTTTACAACTTCTTCTTTAATGGCAGGACAACCATTGTTTTCTCTTACACCAGGTACAGTTGGGCATTTATCTTCTTCATCATTGATCCCATCTTTATCTGTATCCGGCACAGGACAACCTTGATAACGAGCAACACCGGCAACTGTTGGACACTTATCTTCTTCATCATTGATACCGTCCTTGTCTGTATCGGGTATTGGACAACCGTCATATTTAGCCAAACCTTTTACGGTAGGACATTTATCATTGTCGTCATTGATACCATCACCATCTGTATCGGGAACAGGACAACCATCGTATTTGGCAACACCGGCAACAGTAGGACATTTATCCTTACTATCGAGTATACCATCACCATCTGTGTCCTTCTCAACTACTGGTGGAGGTGGCGGAGGAGTTACTTTCACGGGCTCCTTTTTATCGGTCAATGGAGAAGTCAATCCGATTGAGTAAGCCAAATTATTAACTGCTAAATTGGAAATAGCTGATCTATGAACGAATTGTGTATGGAGAAAAGTCTCCTGACCCAAATTGAATTGCAATCCCATACCCGCAGGTGCATAGGCTGCAAAATAGGTACCGGTATACATAGAAGCACCCAGACCAAAACTTAAGTAAGGCACTACTGTATACTTATCTGTCAATAATTTGATGTTTGCAGCTGCGTCTATTTCAAGAAGAAACTTACTGTTGGTAGATTGTGCAACTCCTGCTCTACGGTAAAAAGGATATCTTACGAATGATCCGGAAAGGGTTGCTTGAAAATCAACGTACTCGGTCAATCCCTGGAAATATTGAATATTCAATCCCGGATCCATTCTGTTAAATGGAGTCCATTGTTTATTAGAAATAACAGATGACAATGAAGTTCTACTGATAGCATCAGAAGTGTACATGTCTTTCAAAACAAAACTAATCCCTAATGAGGGTCTTTTTTTATAGCTATTCGGAGCGGTCTGGGCGAACGCTGCGAATACCAAACAACTGGCTATCAGGGAAAAAAGAAGTTTCTTCATAACAGTTTTTTATTGATTGGCACAAAAATACATGGTGAAACTGATTTTCCGAAAATTAAGATAACTTTAAGTTATTCCGAACTTATTCCCACTCAATTCTTAGCTATAGGTACAATTGGCTGAACCGAAACTTTAACCAACCCTCTTTGAATGAAATCCAGTTGTTTTGCTGCATTGCGAGTCAAATCAATCACCCTCCCCTTCTTTTTCATACGAGGGTGCATCCGGTCTGTAATCAGCACTATTACGCTTTTGTTATTTCTTAAATTGGTAACCATAACAAGGGTGTTTAACTTAAAATGATTACTGGCTCCGGTCATACCGGCGTTTCTAAAAATGGTTCCTGTAGCCGTTTTTCTACCTTCAAATTTAGAACTGTAATAACTGGCTACCCCTTTGATCAGTTTACCTTGAGGCATTAAGGAATCTCCTAACAGGTCTTCTCCAATACCAACCCGAATCGAGTCTTTATAAAACACAAGACTATCACCCCCGGTTTTCAGAGATGGAATCGTGTCTTGAACAGGGATAGTGTCTGCATGAGACGCCCCAACAGAGGCCATTGGCTTTCCGGAGGGAATCAAAAAATACAAAGCACCAATAATGTATAGTAATAGTTTCATGATGTTAATTGCCGTACCATCTTCCACCTACACGAGTAATATTACTCATCCTTGCCCCCAAATACAAATGAGGATATGCACATACGGTCATGCCCATTAACCAAACACCATGCCAGAAATGAAAAAATGATTCAATTATTAATTCAAACAAAAAATTTCAAATAATTGATAGTCAATTATTTATTACACATTATAATCAAGAGATTAAAATTGACTGAATAAAAGTGCAGTTGACAAAAGCAGCGGTATATCATCACTCTCGATACTTATCCGTCTTTTCATTTGAAGTCATATCAGCTCCGGAACGAAGCTGCAACTGTACCTGTAATACCCACTCAGGGCATTTTTGGGTAAAAAGAAAGTTATTAATATTATTAATAAGCTCCGTAACTGATTTATAATCAGACTCGATTGAGGTAGAAAAAGGCCCTACTTCATAGGGCAGCCCTGAAGCCTTAATAATGGCAATCACGTCATCGATCCATTCATAAGGGTGCTTAGCTCCCGAAACGATCGGCACCAATTGCAAAGACGCACTAATGATATAGTTATGATTATCCATGAACCGGAATTATATCTACCACCGCATCCAAATTCAATACCCCATGAATATGTGGAAAAACCTCATTAATTGACCCAGCCAACTCAAAAATAACAGGTCTGTCCACTTTCTGGCGATCAATAATAAGCTTTACCAAGCCTGTCTGACCCTGATAATAACGCTCCAATACACCCGCTACCTGATCCTCAGTACTACAATGAATAAAGCCTTCTACAGCCAGACTGTCAGCTTCATAGAATCCAACCGACTTGGCTTTCTCCCATTTATCAGCCGTTGTAATATGATAAATAAATTCTGATTGAATATTCACAATTAATTGATATTTAATTATTTATAAAATTTTATTGATTTTTTGCTCTAGGAGCATGAGGTCTGCAAGTACTACCGCTGTCACAGCTTCCAACACCACCGGAACCCTGAGTGCGATACATAGATCATGTCTACCTTTTACCGAAAGCGTATCTAACTGTTCTGTTTCCCTATTCCAGGTAGTCTGCTCCTTGGGTGTTGAAGATGTAGGCTTAACCGCCACCCGAAAAACCAATTCATTTCCGTTGGTGATTCCCCCCACCACTCCACCTGCATGGTTTGAGTCGGTTTTACCGGTAGCATCCAGTATGGGGTCATTATGATCAGATCCAAACATTTTTGCCGCTGAAAATCCTGCCCCAAATTCTATTCCCTTTATCGCCGGAATAGAAAATACAGCGTGAGCCAGTACAGATTCCACTGAATCAAAAAAATGTTCTCCTAGCCCAACTGGCAATCCACTCACCCTACATTCCACAATGCCTCCAATACTATCTTTTTGGTCAATGGCCTTTTGTAACCCTTTTTCTATATCCGATTCTCCTCCTATTTCCAGAATATGGGCAACCGGTATGGCTGCTTGCAATAATTTTTTCGCGATCACACCTGCTGCCACCAATCCAACCGTTAAACGACCACTGAAATGTCCCCCACCTCTATAATCTTCATAACCGCCATACTTCACACCGGCTGTAAAATCTGCATGTCCAGGACGCGGAATCGCTTTTTGCTTCTCATAGTCACCACTACGGGTATTCTTATTGTCAAATAGAATAGTGATGGGCGCCCCGGTTGTTTTTCCATTGAAAACGCCTGTTTTGATCAAAGGGATATCATCCTCTTTTCGCGGTGTCGTTCCTTTTTGAGTGCCGCCTTTTCTTCTTTCCAGATCTTTTTCAAAATCGATTACGGCTATGGGTAATCCGGCCGGACAACCATCAATGATCACCCCAACACATTCGCCATGCGATTCTCCAATGATGTGGATTCTGAATATACGTCCGATCGAGTTCACAGTCTTTTGATTTATAATTTGACAATATCAGCACCTAATTGCTGGAGATGATCATAAAAATCCGGATAGGATTTATTAATAGCATCTGCATCTGTTATGATCACTTCTCCTTCTGCACACAAGCCAGCTACCGCACAAGCCATAGCAATACGATGATCATGATGTGAATGAACCTTTGCCATTTTGATCCCCGTTCCTCCTTTAATGACCATCAGATCATCTTGCAAGCCGATTTCAATCCCCAATTTACCAAACTCTTCCTGTAAGGTAATCCCTCTGTCACTTTCTTTATGAGAAAGTCTGCTTACACCTTCAATAACGGTAGTTCCTTCACAATAAGCTGCTAAAGCTACGAGCGGAGGAAACAGATCCGGACAATCCGTTGCGTTAAAATGAAATGCTTTTAAGGGTAAAGGTGAAATATCGATATAAGCATCGGTGATGGACATGCGACAACCGGTATCCATCAATGCTTGCAATATAGCTTTATCTGCCTGGGTTGAAAATACATCTAAACCCGTAACCCGAATAGGTCCGGCAATGGCACCAGCTACTAATAAAAAAGCTGCTCCGCTCCAATCACCTTCCACTTGATATTTGAGTAGCCCCTCTTTCGACGAAGTCGTTCCATGAAAATGGAAATATTCATGATTTTCATGTGTTACTTTCCACCCAAAATCAGCCATCACCGCTAATGTCAAATCGATATAGGGCTTACTCTTTAAATCTTTCACTTGAATGGTAATACCATCAGCACCCGCAGCTGCATAAGCCATGAGTAATCCAGTAAGGAACTGAGAACTCAATGATCCATCTACTTCAATATTCGCCGGACGTAAAGGTCCTTGTAACTGTAGCGGCACTTTACCCTCGTTTGACTTGATTTGAACTTGCAATGCAGGTAGTATCTCATCAAAAAAATACATCGGACGGTTGACCAAACTACCCGTTCCATGAATGGTGAGTGGTTTTTCACTTAGCGCTGCAATGGGTGTAAACATTCTGATACCCAAACCACTTTCGCCACAACTGATTTCAGCATCAATGGGTGATAGTCCATTTGAAGTAATATGCAAATCTCCTTCATCAGTATAACGAATTGTAGCCCCCAACTTTTGAATCACATCAATGGCTGCTAAATCATCATTACTTTTTCCGGGGTTGATAATCAAAGTCTCTCCCTTACGCAACAAAGCTGCTGCACAGGCTCTTTGCATACTACTCTTTCCAGCAGCTGCCCGAATAGTTCCCTGGATCGTGGATGGATTTATTTTTACCTGAGTAGACATACTATCATGCATCATCGCAGCATGCTGCGGTATGATTAAAACTGTTTGAAAATTTCTTTGAGTTGTATGATCAGTAAGGGTTGCACCACCGCTTTACCTGTTTTTTCAAGAAGGATATAATGAATACTTACATCATCCTTTTTTTTGTCTTTTTGCAACACCTTAAAAGCTTTTTTTGCATCAAAATCGACAAATGTGGGTAAGCCATAATTGGCTAACAAATTCACCACCGCGTCTGTATCCTTAAAGCCTTTCAATTGTTGAGAGATCATTGTTGCATAAGTCATTCCAATGCTGATGGCCTGACCGTGACTTAACTCATACATATTCTCGATAGCATGTCCGAGTGTATGTCCGAAATTCAATAATTTTCTTTCTCCTTGTTCTCGCTCATCAGACAATACCACTTTTGTTTTCAGCATGACATTTCGCTCTATCAATTTTTTCAATAATGATAGATCTTTTTTATAATCGCTTAATCGATACTGTTGCAACTCTTTGAACATGGCTGCATCTTTGACACAGGCATGTTTAATAATCTCTGCAAAACCATTCTGCCATTCAGCTACCGGAAGTGTTTTTAAAAAACTATAATCATACAAAAGGAAAGAAGGTTGACGAATCAATCCTACCATATTTTTATAAACGCCCACATCAATTCCATTTTTTCCTCCGATCGCAGCATCTACCATCGCCAATAAGCTGGTGGGTACATACCCTACATCAATGCCACGCATAAATATTCCGGCTACATACCCTGAAATATCTGTGATGACACCGCCTCCTACACCTACCAAGATTGTTTTACGATCTGCTCCCATCTCTATCAGTTGATCAATGATCATATCAACTGTTTGCTGCACTTTATATGCTTCTCCCGGCTTCAGAACGATGGTATTCCATCCTTTGAATTTCTTTAGATGTGCTGAGAAAACATGCTCATCCGTGATCAATACTACTTTTTCTTTATCCACCATTTTCTGCAAATGATCGAATGATGCATCAAAGTAATAGTGTACGGTCTTACCCGGAAATGGTACAGCTTTTTTCTTCATAACCACTATGCATTCATGATCTTGTTCTGATGATTGATACTTTCCATGTGTACCGCATCAAAATATTTGGTGATGAACTCGCGACTCAATCCCAATTGCTCTCCTTTTGCAAAAGCTCTATCGAGAATAGCATTCCAACGATTGGTTTGTAAGATCGTGATATTATTATCCTTTTTATATTGTCCGATTTTATCTGCCACTTTCATCCTTTGTCCAAGCAGTTGCAACAATTCATCATCCAGTTGATTGATCTGCTGACGCATTTTTTCCATGGCAGCATGCAATTCTTCAGAACTGATATCTTCCTTACGCCAGATGATAGAACTGATCATTTCACCCAGTCGCTCCGGAGTTACTTGTTGCTTCGCATCACTCCAAGCATTATCAGGATCGATATGACTTTCAATAATCAACCCATCAAAATCAAGATCGATTGCTTTTTGTGCCACATCCATGAGAATATCTCTTCGTCCACAGATATGTGAAGGATCATTGATCAACAGCATATCGGGATTACGTCTCTTCATTTCAATGGCGAGATGCCACATAGGTGCATTGCGATATTCTGTATTACCATACGAACTAAATCCGCGATGGATCAATCCAATGTTTTTGATACCGGCTTTTGCTACACGCTCTACCGCACCAATCCATAATTCCAGATCAGGATTGATGGGGTTTTTGATGAGCACCGGCACATCTACACCTTTCAATGCATCTGCTACTTCCTGAACACTAAAAGGGTTTACCGTCGTTCGCGCCCCGATCCATAGCACGTCTACATCAAAATGCAGTGCATCTTCCACCTGCTTACCCGTTGCTACTTCTACCGCAACCGGCAATCCGGATGCTTTACGTGCTTGTTGCAACCAAGGCAATCCCTTGGTACCAATGCCTTCAAAACTACCCGGACGAGTACGTGGTTTCCAAATACCTGCACGCAGAATATCTACTTTACCGGTTGCTGCCAGTCTGGTAGCCGTTTGAATAACCTGCTCTTCGGTCTCGGCACTGCACGGACCGGAAATGATCAGTGGGCGCTTCTGCAATAAAGCATCCACATTTGTCTTTTGTTCGATTGCTTGCTCCATATAATTTTTTGATCTATGATTTTTGATTTCTTGATTTTTGATTTATGAACAAATCATAAAATCAAAAATCAAGAAATCAAAGATTTACTCTTCTCCCTTCCTAGGTTTTCTTGCTCCTCCTGAATCTGCATCATTCATTCTGATTCTTCTTCCTTTGTAATTCTTTCCATCCAATGCACGGATCATTTGATTGGCTGCGCCTTTTTCAATTTCTACCCAGCTATTCATGTCTTTCATATCGATCTTACCCAACACATCCTTTTTCAAATCACTCATATCGAGAATGAACTGCAGGAAACTTGCTTTATAAAAACCATCTTTGGTACCAAGGTTTACAAACAAACGGCTATAACCTCCTCCGCGTTTATATTCTTTACGATTATCTCCTTTACCTGCATCTCTGCGTCTGCCTTGGTCTGGCGCATCATTGTATTCTCTTCTGTTTCTTTCACGGAAATTCAGGTCTTCTGCATTTTCATAATATTTCAGAAAACGATCAAACTCCATAGCTGCAACACGCTTCAATACATCTTCTTTGCTCACTTCTGCGAACTTTTCAGCCAACATTGGAACATAGGTTTCATAATCACCATGACTGATATCTGCCGATAACAATTTATCCATGAAATGGAAGAACTGTTTACGACATACATCTTTTCCGCTTGGGATATCCAGCTTATGGAATTTAGAATTATTGATTCTTTCGATCTGTTTCAATCGATACATTTCTTTGCTATGTACGATGGAAATACAAATACCAACATTACCTGCACGACCCGTTCTTCCGCTTCTATGTGTGTATACTTCCACATCATCGGGCAACTCATAATTGATAACGTGTGTGATACCTTGTACATCGATGCCTCTCGCCGCCACATCTGTAGCTATCAACAGTTGTAAACTCTTATCCCTGAACTGCCCCATTACTTTGTCTCTTTGTCCTTGGGTCAGATCACCATGTAAGGCATCAATATCATATCCTTCGCGTGTTAATCGCTCAGAGATTTCTTGTGCATCAATTTTAGTTCTGGTAAAAATGATGCCATAGATACCCGGATTGAAATCGATGATGCGTTTCAAGGTCTCATAGCGATGATGAGAACTGGTTACATAATATTGGTGATCGATGCTCTTATTGGCCGTGTTAACCTTTCCTACTGTTACTTCAGCAGGATCTTTCATGTAACGCTTACTCACTTTTCTGATCTCAGGTGGCATGGTTGCACTAAAAAGCCATGTACTTTCACGCTGAGGAGTATTTTTTAGGATGAATTCGATATCATCCTGAAAACCCATGTTCAGCATTTCATCTGCTTCATCTAATACTACATACTTGATCTCCTCCAAATTGATTGCCTTTCTTTCGATCAGATCAATCAATCTACCCGGTGTTGCTACTACAATCTGTGTTCCTCTTTTCAAATCGCGTATCTGTAATCCGATGGATGCGCCACCATAAACAGCTACTACTGAAACTCCAGTCATGTATTTCTTAAACAGTTCTAACTCTTTTACAATTTGTAAACAGAGTTCGCGGGTTGGACAAACAACCAGCGCCTGTGGGTGTTTTGCCTTTGCGTCAATTACGTGCAATAAGGGTAATCCAAATGCTGCCGTTTTACCTGTTCCTGTTTGAGCGAGCCCAATAAAATCTTTCGTACCACTCAGTAGTACGGGTATCGCTTGTTCTTGTATTGCGGTTGGGTTCACATACCCCAACTCATTCGTTGCCTGAATCAATCTTGCATCGATTCCCAACGCTTCAAATGTCGTCATGTATAAAAAATTTGTGCAAAGTTACCTAATATAGGGGGCTTTGCGGGTTTTATTTGGGTTGGTTGATGGTCCATAGTCCATAGTCCATAGTAAAAAACATCATTGTTCTTCCATGGACTATGGACCATGGACTATCGACCACTCCTTATCTCAAAATCCGCTTAATCCCATTCGCATTCTCAATCAACTCCTGTAAATAGTCATAATTCTCCTTTTCCAGACAGGCTTTGAATTTCCTGAGTTGGGCGATGTGTTCATTGAGTACATCTAGCACATTATCACGGTTTTGCATGAAAATGGGTACCCACATGGCAGGATTACTCTTTGCCAATCGTACGGTACTCTCAAAACCACCACTGGCCAGTTCAAAAATGGCATCTTCTTCTCTTTCCTTCTCCAATACAGTATTGGCCAGCGCAAATGAAGTGATATGTGAAATATGACTCACATATGCCACATGTACATCATGATCATCAGCTTTCATATACAGAATATGCATGCCCAATGTCTTATATAGCTCTTCCACTTTCTGCACTGCATCTTCGTCACTCTCTTCTTTAGAGCAGATCACTGTGGCTTTATTGGCAAATGCAGCCCTCACGGCAGCATCCGGTCCGCTGTATTCTGTTCCCCACATGGGGTGTGTGGCAACGAATCGACCTCGCTTTGGATGATGAGCCACTGATTCACAGATTATTTTTTTGGTGGAACCTACATCCATGACCACCTGATGGGTGATCTGATCTAATATCTGTGGCAACATATCTTCGGCAGCATTGATCGGCGTTGATAAGATGATCAGATCTGATTTTGCGATGGCAGTTGATAAATCTGTTATTTCATCCACCAGCTGCAACTCCAATGCACGTGCCGCATGGATCGGGTTATTGTCAACACCTATGACATGTGTGACCCATCCCTTCTCTCGCAATGTCAATGACAGTGACCCACCTATCAATCCGGTACCTATAATCGTTATTTTCATCTTATAATTGGGTTTGAATTCTGTGAATGGCTTCTTCAAATTTCTCTATGCTTCCGCAAAGGCTGACACGGATATATTTTTCTCCCGCTTCCCCAAAAATACCACCGGGCGTAATAAAGACATCAGCTCCGTATAATACTCGGTCACTCAATTCATAACCATCTTTCAACGAATCAGGAACCGCAGCCCATACAAACATCCCCACTTGGTCTTTTGAAAAACGACAGTTCAATTGTGTCAGCAACTCAAATACTTTTTCACGTCTGGCTGCATATATTGCATTGACCTCATCATACCAATCTTTTCCCAACTCCAATGCTTTTGCCGCCGCCAATTGAACAGGCAAGAACATGCCACTATCCATATTACTTTTGAAACGTAACACTTCATCAATTCTTTCTTTCGCAGCGCATAACATGCCTACTCTCCATCCAGCCATATTTGCACTTTTGCTGAGTGAGTTCAGTTCAAGCACCACTTCTTTTGCGCCAGGAACACTTAATAAACTGGATGGATGATCATTCAGAATAAAACTATAAGGGTTATCATGACAAATCAAGATGTTATGCTGTTTGGCAAATGCAATCAATGACGCATAAAAATCAGCAGCAGGTATTTGTCCGGTAGGCATATGCGGATAATTCACCCACATCAATTTTACTTTCGAAAGATCCCTTTGAGCAAGTGCCTCCAGATCAGGTTGCCATTGATGTGCTTCTGATAACTGGTAGGTAATAGGTGTACCCCCTGCCAGTTTCACTGCACTGCTGTATGTGGGATAACCCGGATCGGGTATCAAAGCTTCATCATCATTATCCAAATAGGTCATACAAATATGCATGATGCCTTCTTTGCTACCGATCAATGGCAATACCTCTGTATCCGGATTCAATTCTACGCCATACCATTTTTGATACCATTGACTGATGGCGTTGCGCAGTATGGGAGAACCTTTATAACTCTGGTACGCATGAACATGATCTTTTGCTGCAGTGTCTTGCAACACACGAATGACTTCTGGATGCGGCGGTAAATCCGGGCTGCCAATACCTAGGTTCAGGATATCTTTACCTTCTTTGTTCAGTGATTCAATTTCTCTCAACTTCTGAGAGAAATAATATTCACCAATCCCATCTAATCTACTAGCTGTTTTTATTTCCATCATTATCCTTTAATAAGTTTCCCTTTTGTATACACACCAAAAATTTTGACATTATTGGTTAAAGACTCAATAGACATGAGTACTTGATTGAATTGTTTTTGATGTTCAAATTCCATGTCTGCATAAAAACCATATTTAAAGTGACTACCTGGTATGGGCATACTTTGCAGTTTGCTGAGATTGATTCCACCTGCCGCAATTTTGGTGAGTACTTTGGACAATGCACCTTTATCATGACTGGTTTGGAAGTATACCGAAGCTTTATTGGCATGTGCATCTGCTTCAAAAGTGCCTGCTCTTTTCAATACCAGAAAACGGGTGATATTGTTCTTCATAGTATGGATATCAGGAGCAATAATTTCCAATTGAAACAACTCTGCTGCCAATTTGCTGGCAATAGCTGCTGTATGTTTACTTCTATGTTGGTGCAATAATTTTGCACTTAAAGCGGTATCTTCTGTTTCTACCAATTTCCATGGATATTGTTCCAGATAATCCAAACATTGAAGAATGGCCATCGGATGGCTATGCACTTCCTTGATATCTTCCAATCGAACACCCGGATTCACCAATAAATTTTGACTGATGGAGAGATAAATCTCTCCTACTACTTTGAGTTTACTTTTTTGTAAGAGATTATAGTTCGGAAGAATACTTCCTGCGATGGAATTTTCAATCGCCATTACAGCACCTGCTGATCGTTTCGCATCTCCTGCAATCTGTATCAGTTCACGAAAACTGGCACAGGGAATGACGGCAACAGTTTTACCGAAAAAAGAACGAGCGGCTACCTGATGGAAGCTGCCTTCATAGCCTTGTATGGCGATACCGTTATTTGTCTTTGCTGTTATGATTCCCTGTTTAGTCATTTTCGTTATTAGTCAAAAAAAATCCCGACCAATTGGCCGGGACTGTATGTTGATTGTTGTTGTTCGCTTAAGCTTTAACAAATACTACCCGGCTCCTTTGATTAAAGAAGTAATAAAAGAAAAAATAAAACCAGGTATTGTTTGTTGTTGTGTTCATTGAATCAAATATAGAACATGAAAACATATGAAACATCAATCCTGAAAAAAATATTTAGCTAACAAACCTTAGTTTCCCGATAAGTATTTTATCCTAGGATAAAATACTTATCGGGATGACGATCGTCGATAAAATGTAAAATCATTCTATTCGAGGTAATACCGCCTAAAAATTCGTTCTTCCCAATCTACAAAACGACCCGTCACTCTTCGTCACGTTCCGATCTCCGATCGGAACGTGACGAAGAAAAAAAGCCCCTCCGTGGAAACGGAGCGGCCTCTAACGATTGCTTGCCATATGAAAAACTCTTTCGAGAACCCTATCGGCCGGCAAGCGGGCGCTTCATGATCTTCATCACGGGTTCTGCGTTCAAATTAATGAGCAGCTGGAGCAGCAGCAGCAGAGCTGTCTGTAGTAGCAGCAGCGCTATCAGGAGTAGCTGTAGCAGTGCTATCAGTTGTTACAGGAGCAACAGCAGTTGAATCAGTTGCAGCTTCTTTGTTTTCAGCGTTACCGCAAGCAGCGAATACGCCCAGTGCCAGAACGAATAATAATTTTTTCATTGTGTGGTTTTTTTTGAGTGATTTTAAGGTTAATACCCGGTTATGATGAAAGGTAACCCGGGGTAACACGTTTTTTTCAAAAAAATATTTTAGGTTTATTTTGGGTTACTTTTACCCTCTACACCGTATTAAAAGAACAATAGTGAAAGCCGATACCAACGAGCAAGCATTACTGAAAGGACTGGCCAATAACGATTCCAAGGCAATTGAAACCATCTATAAAGATAATTTCAATACCATTCAGGCTTTCATATTGAACAACAATGGTTCTTATGACGACGCCAGGGATATTTTTCAGGAAGCTATGATTGCGCTGTATGAAAAAGCACAAAGCGAATCATTTGTCTTAACCTGTCAAATTAAAACCTATGTATATTCCATATGCAGGCGTTTATGGCTTAAACGATTACAACAACTGGGAAGATATTCGAATCAAGTGGATAGCCTGGAAGAGACTATCCCGGTGGAGGAAGATCTCGAAAACCATGAAAAGCGAAACGCCGCTTTCGCCATCATGGATAGGGCAATGAATAGTTTGGGTGAACCCTGTAAAAGTTTATTGGAAGGGTATTACCTGAAAAAAATGGGGATGCAGGAATTGGCACGCGAATTTGGTTATACCAATGCCGATAATGCCAAAAACCAGAAGTATAAATGTTTAATGCGCTTAAAGAAATTGTTCTTTACGCAATATAATATCGGAGAATAAGTACCATGGATGACATTTTATTATTAGAAGCCATCGAAAGATACCTCAGCGGCGACATGAGCGCTGGAGAGCGTACTTATTTTGAGACGCTTCGTAAAAATACCCCTGAAATAGACCAGATGGTGGTAGAACACAACATGTTCCTCCATCAAATGGATATGTATTCAGCCCATCGTAACCTGAAACATGGTTTACATGAAGCTCACCAGCACTTGCTGGATCGTGGAGACATCAATGAAGGTGGAGACATCAGTACACGCGGCAAAGTGATTCAACTTTGGAATAAATACAAACGTGTAACAGCCATCGCTGCCAGTGTTGGTGGTGTGATCGCGCTGTTCATTAGTGGATTGGTGATGTATTTTGCACCTTCTGTCAATGGTAATCAATTACAACAACTGAGCAATGATATTGCTGTCATCAAAAAGAATCAGCAAGTTCAAGGGAATTTGATCAATGAGGTAAAAAGTAAACTACCTGAGGGTGTTCGCTTTGTAAGTGGCGGCTCCGGATTTTTGATCGATCCTAAAGGATTCATTATTACCAATGCCCACGTTTTGAAAGGCTCTGGCGCCATTGTTGTGAATAATAAAGGAAAAGAATTCAATGCTGATATCGTCCATATCGATCAGGATAAAGACTTGGCTATATTAAAGGTTACAGACAAAGAATTTATTCCACGTAAGAGCCTTCCTTATGGTATCCGAAAATCTGCTTCTGATTTGGGAGAAGAAATTTATACCCTGGGATATCCCCGTAATGAAATCGTCTACGGAATGGGCTATCTAAGTGCCCGTAGCGGTTTTGATGGCGACTCTCTCTCCTATCAATTACAAATGAGTGCAAACCCGGGTAACTCCGGCGCACCGGTTCTCAATAAAAATGGAGAGATTATAGGCGTGCTGAGTACCAGACAATCTTCAGCGGAAGGGGTTGTATTTGCTGTAAAATCTAAAAATATTTTTGGTCTGGTTGATTCTTTCAGAAAATCAGATACTGCAGAAAAAATCAAGCTTCCTTCTAAATCCAGCATCAAAGGCACACAACGCAAACAGCAGATTGCTGAAGTAGAGGAATGTGTGTTTTACGTGAAGGCGTTTGCGAAGTAGTTGATGGCTGATGGCTGATGGCTGATGGCTGAATACAACAAAGCGGCGAACATTTTTATTGTGTTCGCCGCTTTATTTTTTACAATAATTTCAAATCATAAATCAGAGATCCGACATCAGAAATCCTACATCTGCCATCCACCATTATTTCCAAAGACTACTTGGATATTCTCCCGCAGCCACCAAGGCATTAATGCTAGCTTGTACCCCAGGAGCGTCTTCCTTATAAGTAACCCCAAACCATTGAGAAGAGGTTGGGATCACTTTTACTACTCCTTTACCGGATTGAACAAAATGTTTGGTTACCGTTGGGATATAAAATTCTGATTTCAATTCTTGTCCTTGCTTTTCCAAAAAATCATTGAATAGACTTTCTGCCAGACCAATAAATCCGGGTGCGAAACAGAGATAGTTCATACTAACCAGGCTATTCTCCGGCAATACTGTTAATTGATCATTTTCTTCGTATACAATATCCCCTTCAGGTCTTGCGAAAATCTTTGTACGTTCATTGATATCGGTTAAATTACCGGCTGCATCCACATCACAAACACCCCTACTCACGGTTCCATTGTCGCTTAAAGTATTGCGCAACTGATAACCAATGATGCAGTAAGTCTGTTCATTACATTGTGTCGTTAAAAAGGTATAGGCTTTTGCAAATGCATCTTTCCCATAAAAATCATCTGCATTGATCACTGCAAATGGTTCATTTACCTTTCCCTTACAACATAATACAGCATGCCCTGTACCCCATGGCTTGGTTCTATCGGCAGGAACCGCATATCCATTGGTAAAAGCTGATAAATGTTGGTATACATAATCAGTAGCGATTCTTCCTTTCAACTTGGGTTCGAATATGGCTTTGAACTGTTCTGCGAATTCTTCTCGGATTATAAAAACAACTTTTCCAAATCCTGCACGGATAGCGTCATAAATTGAATAATCCATGATAGTTTCGCCATCGGGACCAAAAGACTGGATCTGTTTCATACTTCCATATCGGCTGGCCATCCCTGCGGCTAAAATGACTAATGTAGGTTTCATAATATCCTTTTGAGAGCAACGAAACTAAAACTTTCAGCAGTACCAAAAGAACAGATGTTGATAAATATTCAAAATATTCATATTCAATCAGTCAAAACGCTTTCCAATCAAGATGTTCATACTGATATACTGAGATTGGATCTGATACATCCCGTGATCAGTGGTAACAAATGGTTTAAACTTAAATATTACCTCGATGAAGCTATAACAGCCAAAGCTTGCAAACTAGCAAGCTTTGGCGGCGCCTATTCTAACCATATCATTGCTTTGGCTTTGACCGGAAAAGAAGCCGGCATCCCTACGATCGGTTTTATTCGTGGAGATGCAGATACAGCGTTGTCTCCAACACTAAAAGAAGCCGTAAGCTATGGCATGGAACTGCAATTCATCAACAGGAGTGATTATCGAGATAAGCAACTAATACAGGATTCCTATCATCAGTCGGGATGGTATTGGATTCCTGAAGGTGGATATGGTTTATTAGGGGCAAAAGGTGCAGCCGATATTTTAAACATACATGATACTAGCAGCTATACCCATATCATTTGTGCGCTAGGTACAGGTACAATGATGGCCGGACTCAACATGAGCGCAGAACCCTCACAGGAAATCATAGGCATCAGTGTACTTAGAAATCATTTCAGCATCAAGGAGGAAATAGAACAGATCATTAGTCAAATGCCTGAAAAGAAATCAAATTTCCAATGCTTACATGGATATGATTGGGGTGGATATGCTAAACATTCAGCTGAACTTTTAAATTTTATGCAACAGTTCTGGTGGGCTGAAAAAATACCTACCGATTTTGTCTACACTGCTAAAATGATCTATGCAGTACATGATTTGATAGAAAAGGGATTTTTCACAACAGGCAGCCGATTACTACTGATCCATAGTGGTGGATTACAAGGTAACAGATCCCTTTCACCACAGATCCTTCCTTTTTAATCAATCCACTGCCTTTATATTTGCTATCATGAATGGAAAAAATTTGCTGATCCTTGTATGGATACTGATGACGAACCAAGCTTTATCACAGAGAGCATTACCCGGCTTTACAGTGAGAGAGATTGGCAAAGGAAAAGTAAGTATCAGTTGGATCAATCCATATCCATCCTGTAATCAATTGGCAGTACAACGCTCTACTGATGGGGTTAATTTTGGTACTATTTTTTCTACTCAATCACCTGAACTGCCCGCAAATGGATACATTGATCAAAAACTTCCATCGGCCCCACGTATTTATTACCGCATTTTTTATGTTTTGAAAGGGGGCAACTATTTTTTTACTGATATCAAATCACCCGGACAAGAATCCAACACTATTAGTACAGACATTCCCAGTGATAATGTCGATGCGCGCATTGACATATCTAAAACAGAGATTAAAAAAGATAGTCTCACCACTACTCCTACAGAAAAATACATTCAAATTTATAAAAGAGGACAACCTGCATTTCAATTATCAACCACTGCCTATCGAAACTTCCGTGACTCTTTGATTAAGTTCACGCAAGACTCCTTATCTGTACTCAAACCGGGTGAGATCAATTGGAATCCTTTTATTCCAAAACCGAAAGAGTATGTAAGCGTATTTGTAAAAGATACTTTATTGGTACAAATCGAACTGCCATTTTACAAGCGTTTCAAGGATTCTGTGACCAATACAACAAAAGATACGATTTATCAGATCACTACTTTCCGAGCTGAGCTGCATCGCTTTGTACCCAAACAAGTATGGAAACCTTCTAAATTTATTTATACTAAATCATCCGGCTACCTGAATATATCTGTGCCGGAAAAAGACTTTCAGCAATACAGAATTGTATTCTTTGATTTGGAAGGAAAAGAGTTGTTCAGGATCAATCAATTAAAAGAACATGAGTTGATCATGGATAAAGCCAATTTTAAAAGGAGTGGGTGGTACGATTTTGAACTTTATAAAAACAATGAACTGATTGAAAAAAATAAATTTTTTCTGCAGAAAGATTAATCCTCTATCAATACAATATCAAATACTTTTTCAAAGTTCTTTTTCACCAATATCTTCACTTCTTCAAAAGGTATAGTATATCCTAATTCCTTTTCTAATGAAGTTACTTGCTTACCTACAATTCCACAGGGCACAATATGATCAAAGTAGCGGAGGTCGGTATTTACATTGAATGCAAAACCATGCATGGTAATCCATCTACTGCATTTAATACCCATGGCACAGATCTTTCTTTCTTTTCCGGGAATATCCGGATCTAGCCAAACACCTGTTTCTCCCTTGCTCCTATCGCCTTGTAATCCATAATGTGCCAGTGTTAGGATCATCACTTCTTCCAGACTTCGTAAATACCATCCAAGATCGGTTTTAAATTGTTCCAGATCTAGGATCGGATATCCAACGATTTGTCCTGGGCCATGAAAAGTAATATCGCCTCCGCGATTAATATGAAAATAGTCAATGCCTCTCTCCTGCATTTCTTGTTCTGAAATCAAAATATGTTCAGTTTTTCCACTTTTACCAAGGGTGTATACCGGTGAGTGTTCCACTAATAAAAGATGGTGGGGTATTGTATTGTTGGTCAGGCGACCAACAATGGCGGTATCCGTTTTCTGGTTGTCCATGTTGGCGGACTGATCAACATGCCCCATCATTCTTGCAGCCGACTTCATATCCACCTTCTCTTTAAGCATGGCTTCCTGCTCATCCCAAACCGATTGATAAGACCTGAATCCCAAATCCCTGAATAGTACTGACTGCATCTTGCAAAATTAGTATGGAAAGCGGATATCCTTTCATTTTAAATGCGCTTGGATGGTTTCTGCTATTTTTGCAGGATGCAGGAAGATTTGGATCTCCAGCCTGAAGAAGGCACTGAGGAACTTTATGAACGAAAGACTTTTAAAGTAGACAAAGGTCAGGAACCTTTACGCATTGACAAATGGGTACAGGGACGTATTGAAGGTGCTACCCGTAACAAAGTTCAAAAAGGTATTGACGCCGGTTTTTTGACCGTTAATGGACAGGTTGTTAAAAGCAATTATAAGATCAAGCCGGGTGATGAGATTGTGTTGATGAGTCTCATCAATCCTGAACATACCGAACTGAAACCTGAAAATATTCCCTTGAATATCGTGTATGAGGATGATGCAGTGATGGTACTCAACAAACCGGCGAATATGGTGGTACATCCCGGCATCGGCAACTTTACAGGCACGATGTTGAATGGTGTTGCCTATCATTTCCTGCAACAAAATCCGAATCTAGACGAAGAATCATTGCCACGTTTTGGATTGGTACATCGAATTGATAAAAATACTACCGGATTGATTGTATTGGCAAAAACCGGTGATGCGGCCGCTCATTTAGCCAAACAATTTTTCAATCATACCGTGAATAGAAAATATGTGGCATTGGTATGGGGTGATGTACAAGAAGACAATGGAACAATTGAAGCGCATATTGCCCGTCATCGTCAGCATCGTAAAATGTTTGATGCCTATCCGGAAGGAGAAATCGGGAAACATGCTATCACACATTATAAAGTACTCGAGCGATTCAATTATGTGTCATTAGTAGAATGTGTTTTAGAAACCGGACGTACACATCAAATTCGTGTGCACATGAAGCATATTGGACATACACTCTTTAATGATTGGGAATATGGAGGCGATAAAATTTTAAAGGGCACCATCTACACCAAATACAAGCAATTTGTAGATAACTGTTTTGATATTTGTCCACGCTGTGCTTTACATGCGCAGACGCTTGGATTTATTCATCCCGTAACCAAACAACCCATGCATTTTGAAGCCCCACTACCGGATGATATGCAGAAAGTCATTGAAAAATGGAGGAATTATATTCAACATAGGAAAACGGAGGAATAAAGAATAAGAAACAAGAAATAGGAAACAGGGAATGAGCAAGTAAATGATTTTTGTTCCCTTTTACCAATCTCCGTGAAACTCTGCGACACTGTGGTTAAAAATGCCAATCAATAAACCACGTAGTTACACAGAGATTGTAATATGAAAAGCTCTTCTATTGTTGCTTGTTCCTATATATTTGTAATCTAAATCGATTTTTATGTCTATCGACATCCGTCATAACTGGACCAAAGAAGAAATTTACGATATCTACAACATGCCCTTGCTCGAACTGGTATTTCGAGCAGCGGAATTACATAGAAAGTATAATGATACTGCGGAAGTACAGGTATGTACCCTATTGAGTATTAAAACAGGGGGCTGTAGTGAAGACTGCGCTTATTGTCCACAAGCTGCCCGTTACAATACCGGTATTGATATTCAAGCCCTCATGAAAAAAGATGAGGTATTGGCATATGCCCAGAAAGCAAAAGAAGCAGGGTCTACTCGTTTTTGCATGGGTGCTGCTTGGCGTGAAGTGAGAGATAATCGTGATTTTGATCGTGTATTGGATATGGTGAAAGGTGTGAATGAAATGGGAATGGAAGTATGTTGTACACTGGGTATGCTAACGGAAGACCAGGCTCAAAAACTGGCAGATGCGGGATTGTATGCTTATAACCACAATTTAGATACGAGTAAAGAACATTATGGTGAAATCATCACTACGCGTACCTATGAAGACCGATTAGAAACTTTGGAAAACGTACGTAAAGCCGGTGTTACCGTTTGTTGTGGTGGTATCATAGGATTGGGTGAAACACATGAAGATCGAATAGGTATGTTGCATACATTGGCCACCATGCCTGAACATCCTGAAAGTGTACCTATCAATTCATTGGTAGCCATTCCGGGAACTCCTTTAGAGCATAATTCCAAAGTAGATGTATGGGATATGGTTCGCATGATTGCCACTGCGAGAATACTGATGCCTAAGACCATGGTACGTTTAAGTGCAGGCAGAACAGAGATGAGTGTTGCTGATCAAGCGCTGTGTTTTATGGCAGGTGCTAATTCCATTTTTGCCGGTGATAAATTATTGACCACTCCTAACCCATCGTTTGACGAAGACAATCAAATGTTCCAATTACTGGGTTTGAAACCGAGAAAAGCATTTAAAGAAGAGAGTAAGCAGTATTTGCATGAGATGATAGCATCGTAGAATATCAGTAGCGAAGCCTTTTATTGATTAAAGAATTTTGTAAACGCTGATTCGTAGTCTACAAAATCAACACGACGAAATCCTTTTTCCGGTGAATAGAAATAAAGTTGCCATGACTCTCCATTCTGTTCAAGGTTATACTTCATGACCTTACCTTCCGCATTTTTATAATGAAGCGAATTGACTCCTGAAAAAGTATACTTGACCACATTTTTATCGGAAAAGAATCCCGTCATTGCGTTTGCATAGAATACATAGTCACCCTGTACGATTTGGAAATTGGATTCTCCGAGTTTTTGTTGAAGACTATCTAATTGCAATTGAGTGGGCTGAATAATGATCGTAGAGTTGGTATAGATGACATCACCGGGATCTTCTTTAACTACTTGACTACTCACCACTACATGCTCCTGCTGATTGGCACAACCTATTAACAGAAAAGAAAACAATACCGTTATTTTCAATTTAGAAATAAAAGCTTTCATAAGTATTACAGTTTATAAATCACAGCCTGATATGGAGCGAGATGAATGGTTTCGTTTGTAATGACAGGATTTGTACTAAGATTGGACAAAAGTATTTGTGCTTTTTGCAAGCCGAATCCCGGATTGAGCAATTTTGTTTCTTTAGAAAAATTTAGCACGATCAGTAATTTTTCACCATCACTTTCTCTTGTGTATGCATATATATCAGGATTATTTTTATCCAACAAAGTATATTTTCCATACACCAATGAAGCGATATGATCTTTTCGCAATTGAACCAGTTTTTTAAAGTAGTTCAAGCAGCTGTTGGGGTCTTTTTCTTGTAGAGCAACATTAATATCGACATGATTTGCATTGACTTTAATCCATGGTGTTCCTGTTGTAAATCCTGCATTTTTACTGTTATCCCACTGAAAAGGGGTTCTTCCATTATCTCTGCTGGATGCTTGTATTTTTTTAAGATAAGCAGCCAGGTCACCCTTTGTCAATTGTAAACGTTTGTATTCATTCAGGGTTTGTACATCTCTGAATTCATGGATACTTGTAAATCCGGCATTGGTCATACCTAACTCATCACCATTGTAGATATACGGCGTACCTCGCATGGTCATGATAAACGTATTGAGCATAGACGTAGATGCAGAACGATATGCCGGATCATCATTCCCAAATCTGCTGACCATTCTGGCTTGATCATGATTGCCAAGAAAAATTGACAACCAGCCTTTTTCCGCAAAAGCACTATCCCATCTGGAGAATACTTCTTTAAAAACCAAAAGACTATACCCTTCCGGCTTGGCAATATCTACTCCTTCAAATGCATAAGCCATATGTAATTCCTTTCTATCTGCATCTACAAGCTGATGCGCATCCTCAAATGAGTTACCTGCACCTTCGGCAACACTGAGTACTTTATATTTACTAAATACTTTTTCATTCATCTCTTTCAGATAACCATGCAGGTTGCCTTGCATGGCGTAATACTTGGTAAAATTCTTCTCATAGCCTTCCGGAAAAGCGGGATAACTGGTATCCTTGGCTGCAAACTGAAAAGCATCCAATCTAAATCCATCAATTCCCTTTTCAGCCCAAAATTTCATGATGTCATATACTTCTTCACGCAGTTTTGGATTTTCCCAATTGAGGTCGGGTTGTTTACGAGAGAAATAGTGGAGATAATAAGCATTGGTAAGAGAATCATACATCCATGCATCATGATTCACATCAAATAAACTATAACGATATGGCGGCTTCCCTCTTTCGGCATTCCACCAGTGATAATAATTTCGATAAGGATTTTCTCGAGAAGTTCTACTTTGCTTAAACCATTCATGTTCATCACTGCTATGATTCACTACCAGATCCATGATCAACTTTATGTTACGATTGTGCAGCCCTTTTAATAATTGATCAAAATCATCCATGGTACCGAAATCTTTCATGATATTTTGATAGTCACTAACATCATAGCCATTATCGTCGTTTGGAGAACTATAAATCGGATTGAGCCATACAGCAGTGATTCCTAAGCCTTGCAGATAATCTAATCGAGAAATGATACCTTTTAAATCGCCAACTCCATCCCCATCACTATCTTGAAAACTACGGGGATACAATTGATAAATGATTTCTTCTTTCCACCATTGAGCCCCTTCACTATTTTCTGTTGTATCAGCAGTTTTGTCGGTTTTACATCCTACTACCATACTTACTATAAAAATTACATGAAAAATTGCAGATGCTAAAGTGCGCATAAGTCTAGATTAAATGATTTATTGTAAGTTACTTATTTCTTAGTTCAATACTTTATCTTGTTATCAGATGTTGAACCGGTTAAAAAAGACCATACCCCTGAGCCTATTTGACCAACTGGCTTTTCGTTGGCAACAAATCCAATATGGATATGCAAATTTTCAATACCAAAGAAAACATCCAAGAATAGCTTTCCCGGATGACTATACACTATATGAATCCTACCTTCTGGATTATCAAAAATTTATCGAAGACGGCAAGTTGACTACCCATGAAATATGGGAGTCTGTACAACAGTATTTACCCAAGTCACCTACGATACTTGATTGGGGATGCGGACCTTCCAGAATCACCAGACATCTGCAAAAATTCACTCCATCAGTCAATATTCATGCCTCTGATCCAAATATTGATACCATTGTATGGAATCAAAAGAACATACCGGGTATTCATTTCAAAGTTCAGGAGACATATCCTCCACTCCCATTTAAAGAAACTTATTTCGATCTGATCATTGGGTTTTCTGTACTTACGCATATCGCCAGTGATGATCAACAAAAATGGATGAATGAATTGAATCGAATTGCAAAACCCAATGGCATTATTTGGATCACCACGCATGGAAATCATTTCATCAAAAAGCTATCCAAACAACAGCAACAACAAATCCAATCAGAAGGAATATACAATACTCCTTTCTCTAAAAAAGGACACAGAATGATGTCTACCTATCACTTACCTGAAAAATTAAAGACGACATTAGCAGAAAAATTTGAGATACTTGAATACTGGGATGGGGAACTGCATCCAAAAAAAGCAGGCAAACAAGATTTATGGATATTGAGGAAAAAGAAAGTTTGATTTTTGATCTTTGATTTCTTGATTTGGAGTAAATATTAAATCAAGAAATCAAAGATCAAAAAAACAAACTTCAAAAATCAGACATTACTTCTTCTTCGCGAGCTTACGGAGTTCATCGAGTTTGGCGATATACAGGCTACGACCATGTGTACCCACAATAACTTCGCCGTCTCTTGGATGCACTACTACATCATGTACGGGAACACTGCTAGGCATACCTTTATTCCACAGCATAGAACTCTTTCCGCCATCAACACTTACATACAAACCTCCATCGGTTCCTACATAAATGATATTCCCATCTTCCGTATCTTCTTTCACCACATTTACAGGCTCTGCAGGTAAATCAGTCATGATTGGTCTCCATGTAGTACCATAATCATCACTCACATACACATAAGCTGTGAAGTGATCATTACGATATCCATTCAATGAAACATATACACGCGACTCACTAAATGCACTAGCGGTCACACGACTCACATACAAGCCTTTGGGTAATTTTTTATTGATCAGCGTCCAGGTATTGCCCCCATCTTTAGACACTTGAATATTACCATCATCAGACCCAACATAAATCAAACCAAAACGAAGAGGACTTTCAATCATCGTGGTTAAAGTACCAAATGGAACATCCCCTTGTTTAGGATTGGTGGTCAAATCAGCACTCATAGTCACTAAACTATCACCACGATTCATGCTGCGGTGAAACTTGTTACTACCATAATAGAATACATCCTGATTATGGCGACTGAGTAAGATAGGTGTCTGCCAATTGTAACGCAAAGCTGTTTCACCCAAGTCTCTTGCCGGACGAACACTTCTTCTTTCTCTTGTACCAATTGTTTGTCTGCTGTAAGCTCCAAATTGAGAACCGCTGTACACTGTTTTATTATCTCTCCAATCAACTTGCACCTGCATACCATCACCACCACCAATGGAAGTATAAGGATTATGACCACTATCATACCAGTCATAGTTTTCTCTGGTAATGCCGGCTCCAAACCAAGTGCCATTATCCTGCAAGCCACCGTATACGTTGTATGGATGAGCCATATCTACTGCAATATTGTAGAATTGTCCAACAGGAGGCGTATTGGCTTTGAACCAATGTTCTCCATTATCATACGTGATATTACAACCTCCATCATTACCATTGATGATATGACTATCGCGTTTAGGATTGATCCATACATAGTGGTGATCAGAGTGCACGTTTTCTTTTCCGATTTGCTTAAAAGTAGCACCGCCATCTGTGCTCATCAATAAACCAACACCGGTCAGAATGATTTTTTTATCATCCACCGGACTCACCCATACTTTACCAAAATAATATCCATAAGTGCTGTAGAGGTTTGGAATGGCATCTTTATGTGTCATTTTCCAGCTAGTACCGCCATCATCGCTACGGTATAATTGTGCACCATAGATAGGTGTTTCAAATAAAGCAGTATTGGCATCATATAAATAATCCCAAATGGCTGTTGGAGCAAGGGTGCCATTGTTCACTGCTTCTTTCAGAGATGCAGCAGTATATTTCTGCGGTATTCCATTTCTCGGTGAACGAATGAATGCATTCAGCTTGTTATCATTCAATGCGAGGAATTGATCTTTTGTGAGCTCTTTAAAATCGGCTAAAACATAACGACTGGTATCGCCTTGGTTTTGTCTGGCATTGGCTGGCTGACGGAAATTATTATCTACGACCGCAAAAATGGTAGATGGATTGGAAGGATATACCATCAATCCAATTCTTCCCACACCATCACCAAAAGGAAATCCGGAACCTTCTTTTGACATCAATTGCCAATTCTCACCACCATCTGTACTTTTGTAGATACCGCTGGTTTTACCCCCTTCTTCAAAATTGGAAGCCGAACGTGTACGATACCACATAGCTGCAAACAATTCATTCGGATTCTTTGGATTGATATCGATATCAACAGCACCTGTAGTATTGTCTACATACAAAGTCTGTTTCCAGTTTTTGCCACCATCGGTTGTTTTGTATACCCCTCTTTCTTTATTGGGAGAATACAAATGTCCAAGTACGGCCACCCATGCAGTATTCACATCAGTAGGATGCAATTTGATCTCTCCAATGTGGTGGCTTTCAGGAAGTCCGAGATACTCCCAAGACTTGCCATTGTTATTAGATTTATAGACACCAATTCCTGCATAACTCGAACGACTACTATTGACTTCACCGGTTCCTACCCAAAGGGTACGACTTTTCCAATCCATGGCTATATCACCAATGGTCATGATATCCTCGGTATCAAAAATGGAATTGAAACTGATCCCGTTATTAATTGTATGCCATAAACCTCCGGAAGCATACGCTACATAAAATTCAGTGGGGTCTTCCGGATTTACTTCCATATCTACCACCCTGCCACTCATGACACTGGGTCCGATATTGCGGAAACTCGTGTTGTTGATAAGCGACTGTTGTTGCATCAATTTTCTTTGCTGAACACCTTTCATGCGCTCATCAGCTGATGTAGGCTTAACCTGTGCCAATCCGATCAAAGACCATAACAGGAAGCAAGCAGTTGTTAATTTTCTCATACTAAAATAAATAGTTGGTAATTTGAGATGCTCAATTTAGTGAATATGCGTTTTCTGACCCTGCAATTATTCATTTTCTTTTCCTTGGCTTCTACGGCTCAGTGTGTCACTTTTAAGCTTACTTCTAAACGTGATACCATCAATTGCACAGACAAAAATGGACTAAAACAAGGGCGTTGGAAAGTAGAAATGCCTCCGTTAAGAGGTGAGAGAGGTTATGAAGAAGAAGGTGTCTTTATCAATGGAAAAAAAGAAGGTATCTGGCGAAAATTCAACCTCATGGGTGATCTTTTGGCCGTTGAAAATTACAAATGGGGACTGAAAGACGGGATGTGCCGATACTACACCATTGCAGGCCTGGAGCGGGAAGAAGGCTGGAGAGCCGTCAATCCGGCCAAACAATTTGATACCATCGAAGTACAAGATGTAATTGACCCGAATAAGAATGAAGTGGTGATCGTTAAAACAAGTGGTAACGCGCTTAAACATGGTCGCTGGCGTTTTTTTTATCCCATGACAGGTGAACTGATCAAAACAGAACATTGGTTTCTTGATCAGATCGTTGAACCCGGAAAAGAACCCGGGAATCCTGAAAAAGGGGGCAAAAAAGCGGATAGTACGTCGGTAAAGAAGGATACTTCGTCGGTAAAAACCAAGCCCAAAGAAGTGCTCGACTTCGAAAAAAAGAACTCGGGAAAGAAAAAAGTACAGGTAAGAGATGGCAGAACCGGCGGATAATGTTGTTTAGAATATTTCTGACATCTGAGGCAACCCCTACCATACAGATTGCGTATCCCAATCATTTATTGTAGTTTAACAGAAAGGCTAAAGTCTTTTACTGCCCATTTTGTCAACCCAGACTGCCTCCATAATAACCCTGATCAACGGTTGTTCTCAGAATGATCGTAACTCTCAACGTATGTTGTATGAGGGATTATTTGATTATGCCATGAAAATCGCTTTTCGCTATATCCATCAGCAGGAAGAGGCGAAAGAAATGGTACACGAATCATTTATCAAACTCTATAAAAATATTGATCGGTTTGATCTATTGCGTGATGGAGATACAGAAGCACTATTCAAAGGCTGGTTCAAACGCATCATTGTTAACACCTGTATTGATCAACTCAGAAAAGTGCAATTGAATATCATACACCCGGAAAATGACAGTGATTATGATCATATGGGTGATACACAGGAAACCGGGTTAGATAAAATGGCCTATCAGGAGATTATAGAAGCCATTAGACAATTGACCCCTGTTTATAGAACGGTTTTCAATCTTTTTGTTATTGAAGGTTTTAGTCATGATGAAATTGCGCAGACATTGGGGATCAGTATAGGTGCTTCCAAATCGAATTTGTCGAAAGCCAAGAGTAATCTGAGAAAAATTATTTCACAAAGAAACATACCTACCAATTATGTCTAACCCGGAAAACGATAGCAGACTTGAGCAGCTGAGCCGTGAGGCAGCAGATCGCTATACGGTGACGGCGTCTCCTTCCTGGGATCAAATGGAAAGAGAGCTTGATAAGATATTACCTACTGAGAAAAAGAAAAGAAGACCTTTCTTTTTCTGGTGGATCATGGCTGCGTTATTACTTGGTGGAAGTATCCTATGGTACACCCAAAACCGATTGGACGAAAAACAAATCAGCAATCATCTTTTAACAAAGCAAATTAAATCAGAGAAAATTTCTATTGAATCAACTCTTGCAAACAGTACCCTTAAAAAAGAAGAGATCATTTCTACTGATCCATCAAAAAATACGGTTAAAGTTTCAACGGATGCTATTGATCAAAGATCATTCTCTTCACCCAAGCAATTGAGATCTGAATCATTTAGTTCGGTATCGGTTCAACAAAAAACATCTAGAGAATCGGCATTGATAACAGAAGAGAAAAATGAAATCAAGCGATTTTCGAATCCATCAACTACTACTAAAGAAAATATTACCAAAGTAGAGAACACGTTACAAGAAAATGTCAATTTTATTCGTCCAACCATTGATACAGGCAGCAATTTAGCCAATACCAGTATCAATGAGATAAAGGATACTTCATCAATCATGGAAAACGCTTTACAAGAGCAGCCAATTGTAACCCATACAGATTTGTCAACATCCAAAACCCAAAAAGTAAAAAACGCTTTCAGTTTTGCCTTAGTAGTGGGTATGGATGCCACAACTGTCAAGTTTAGGTACGCTGACAAGGCAAGCGCATCCGGAGGAATCATGATCGGATATCATTTGAACAACAATTGGTCTATTCATACCGGTGGATTATACACACGAAAAAATTATAAAATGGCAGGTAGCGATTTCAAAGCTCCTGCCGGTAGTTGGGTAGCCAATTACAAACTGGAAACAGTAGATGGTTTTTGTACGATGTGGGAAATTCCTTTATTAGCTCGTTACACGTTTGATACCAAAACAAAAACTAGGGCATTTGTTAGCGGTGGACTTTCCTCCTACCTCATGACCCGTGAAAATTACAATTACTTCTATTACTACAATGGCTTACCGATAAGAAGAAATGCCAATTATCCGGGTGGAAAAACACATCCTTTCTCCATTCTTAAATTATCTGCGGGCTGGATTCGGGAGGTCAATAAAAGTGCTTCCCTAGTGGTTGAACCCTTTGCCAACCTACCATTGAGCGGTTTGGGATTTGGCAGTGCGAAACTGAGTAGTTTCGGAATTTATTTTTCTTACCAGTTCAGGCAACCAAACAAAAAGAAATGACGTACATAAGGTAAATCTAAAACTTCGATATGAACCAAATTCGTAAAAGCATAATCGGATTAATGATGATAGCCGGCACAGCCAGTATCATTGTAGCGTGTAGCAAGGGAGGAGATAGTCCATCTACAGGCAGTAATCCCCCACCTCCGGCAGGAAATAGCTGTGCCAGTAAAAATATCACGATTACACTGGCTTCTACCAATGCAGCAGGTTGTAATGGTGGTTCAGTAACCGTAACAGCTTCCGGAAGTACCGGATTCACTTATAATATTGATGGAGGCACTTTTCAGGCATCCAATGTATTCAATAATGTAACTGCCGGAGATCACACCATTATCGCAAAAGATAGTGAAGGTTGTACAAAATCAGGCGCAGTCACTGTTAATTCATCCCCTAGCGGTGTTTTATTTGCAGCAGTGAAAGCAGTCATCAATACCAACTGTGTGAGCTGTCATTCAGGTGCTTCTGCACAAGGAGGTATTTCATTGAGTACGGATTGTAACATTGTCAATGCGTCTGCACGTATCAAAGCAAGAGCAGTAGATGGCAACCCATCTTTCATGCCACAAGGCGGACAATTAAGTGCCACTGATAAAAAGAAAATTACTGATTGGATTACAGCAGGTGGTAAATTCACAGACTGATAATGGGCAAACTGTATAACATGCAGTAAGAAGCAACCTCAGGCAAGGAGGTTGCTTTCTTTTTATTTGAGCATTTTATCAAAATGTTTTCGGAAAAATAATAGTTGATAATCAATCGCCGTTCTCCAATATGCCCAATCATGAGCACCAGGTCTTTCAATATAATCATGTGGGATATTCAGCTTTAGCATTTTGTCATGTGCTGCCCTACTCATTCCAATGATTCTGTCTTGTATACCACAATCGATCAAAATCGATAAAGAATCTTTTGGATATTGCTCTATCACTTTCAACACACTCCAATCTTGCCAGTACTTTTTATTCACTGCAGTATCCCCCAATCTTTTCTCTACATCATAGCCATTGGTGATCACTGATACATGTAAAGCCCCACTCATACTGCCACAACCACTAAAACGATCAGCATGTCTAAATCCGATGAACATACCGCCATGTCCACCCATACTCAAGCCCGTAATCACCCTACCTTTTCTTTCATTGATCGTCTGATACATACTATCAATAAAATCAGGAACTTCCTTACTCACAAAAGTCTCATATCGATAGTTACTGTCGATCGGACTATCAAAATACCAGCTACCGGTAGCACCGTCCGGACAAACAATCATCATTTGATGTTGGTCTGCCAAGGTTTTGACTTGAGGAACCCTTGTAATCCAGTTTCTGTAATTACCGCCATGACCATGCAATAAATACACCACCGGATATTTTTTAGCGCCTTGCATTTCATATCCTTCAGGCTTGATCACCACAGTCTTGATATTTTTACGCATCGCCTGACTATAAATAGTAATCGTATCTACTGACGCAGCAAATACTTGCATCGATAACAGAAAACACATAAATGAAAGAAACTGTCGCATAGATGTTTATTTTACATAAAAAAGCCGTTTCTAACTCAACGCAAGAAACGGCTTTATAAAAAATTAGATCAGATTAGTTTTTCTTTTGTTGTGCATTCTGCATAGGATTCACTCCTTGTGATTGTCCACGAGCAGCAGCACGCAATTTGAACAACTGGAATTTAGTAGGTTCTGCAACCGCAGGCCATTTGTTGTTATTCTCATTGATATCAGCAGTCTCGCGCATCGGATCTTGCTTGATACTTACCGCTTTTTTCTTGGTCATGAACAAGCGGGTTACTTTATTCTCATTCTTTCTCCAAATTTGCGCAGAGAGACGTTCTGTTTCTTTGGTACCATCTTCAAAAGTAAACTCAACAATCAATGGCATTACCAATCCGCCTTTATTGCTGAAAGTGATTTCATACAAATGCATGTCTTTGTATTTTGCTTTTTCAGCATCAGTTAATACTTCAGGTGTTCCGAAAGAAGGTACAGGTACTCTTGTTACAGAATCGTAAGGCTCGAGTCCGCGAGCATATCTCCAATAAAAATCACGCAAAGAAGTATCTACATCTGTTTGGAATATAATGCTTTTATCTTCTCTGTTACGGATCTTAGAAATATCTTCAAAAGCATTTAATACAGGTTTATCGATAGGCATGGTACGTCCTTCTGTAGAAGCACGCTGTTGCGGTTGTGCATTTGGATCAAATACAGCATAACGAACGGTGTCAATAGCAATATCACAAGCGTCAATACTATAGAACCAACCTCTCCAGAACCAGTCCAGATCTACTGCGCTAGCATCTTCCATGGTACGGAAAAGATCAGCAGGTGTAGGATGTTTAAAAGCCCAGCGACGTGCATACTCACGGAATGCAAAATCAAACAGTTCTCTTCCCATAATGGTTTCACGAAGAATATTCAAACCTGTAGCAGGTTTTGAATATGCATTGGGACCAAACTGAATGATGTTTTCACTATTCGTCATGATGGGCTCTAACTGCTCTTTTGGAGATTTCATATAATCTACAATCGCCCAGGCCGGCCCACGACGTGAAGGATATTTGTTATCCCACAACTCTTCAGACAGGTATTGAACAAAAGTATTCAAGCCCTCATCCATCCATGACCACTGACGTTCGTCACTGTTTACGATCATCGGGAAGAAATTGTGTCCTACCTCATGAATAATCACACCCAACATTCCATATTTAGTTGCTTCGCTGTAAGTACCATCTGGATTGGTTCTTCCGTAGTTAAAACAGATCATTGGATATTCCATACCATTCGAGGCTTCAATACTTTGTGCAACAGGATATGGATAAGGAATCGAGAATTTAGAATAGCTCTTAATGGTATGCGCTACCGCCTTGGTAGAATATTTTCTGTACAAGCCATATGCTTCTTTACCGTATCCGCTCATACACATCACTTTCTTACCCTCAACATATGCAGGCATTGCATCCCATACATATTTACGACTGGAAGTCCATGCAAAGTCACGAACATTATCCGCTTTGTAAATCCAGGTTTTCTTTTGTGTACTCTTACCCTGCTCAGCTTTTTTAGCTTCTTCCAGGGTTACGATTTCAACGGGCTCTTTGGCAGATTGTGCCTGATTCCAGCGAGCCAATTGCGCAGGTGTTAACACCTGTGCATAGTTTTGACACTCTCCTGTACTCAATACAACATGATCAGCAGGAACAGTAATCTGTACGTTGTAATTACCAAAAGTCAAGGCAAATTCACCTCTACCGGTAAACTGATGGTTCTGCCATCCCTGAAAATCACTGTACACGCAAAGACGAGGAAACCACTGTGCCATGGTGAAAAGATGATTACCATCTACCAACTCATAGCCACCACGACCATTCTTTACCATACGATCTGAAATCTTATAACTCCAATCCAGATTGAACACAAATTTTTGTCCGGGTTTCAAAGGTGTTGGCAAATCAATACGCATCATAGTGCGATTGATGGTATACTTCAAATTTTTACCGGTAGCGTCCGTCAATTTACTGATGATATGTCCGTAGCCATTATCAGACTTTCGCTCTTGCATATTATCCAGTGAATTCACACTTACCTGACGGAGTGAGCTGGCATCCTCATACCCAGCATTGTTCACAGAGCTGTGCTCGTTTTCATCCAGCTGTAACCAGATATAGGTCAATATATCCGGAGAGTTGTTGTAGTAAGTAACCGTTTCACTTCCTTTGAGTTTGAGATTGGCTTCATCCAACTCAGCTTTGATATTGTAATCTGCACGCTGCTGCCAATATTTTGGTCCGGGCGCACCACTGGCAGTTCGGTACTCATTCGGAGTAGGAAGAATGGTACCCAACTGTTCAAATTTGTTTCCATGATTAGAAGTGGGGTTATTCATGATATTCTGCGCCTGAACAGAGCAGAACATACCAATAGCCACTACTAGTGAAGCAAGTTTTTTCATCGTTTCGTTTTTATTGTGGTATTCTTTCTAATGCCATGAGAAGTGCTACTGCAAATACTCCTCCTGTTATAAACAAAAGAAATTCTCTGCGATTCCACTTCAAAAGTTGGACGAATATAAATGAAATGAGCAAAATTGCCAGCACGATTATGATCTGTCCCGCCTCTAATCCCAAATTGAACGCCAATAATTGACCAATAATAGTTTCGTCCTTTCCCAACATGCTTTTTAGGTAGTTACTAAAGCCTAAACCATGGATCAATCCAAAAAAAAGAGCAAAGAAATAAATCAGTGGAAATTTACTTTTGAAAGTAAATTTGGTGACAAACAGATTGCTGATCGCCGTAATGACAATGGTCACGGGGATCAAAAATTCGATCCAGGCAACAGAATAATTCACCACATTGAATACGCTTAAAGCCAATGTGATGGAGTGCCCTATTGTAAAGGAGGTAATGAGGATCAATAGCTTTTTCCAATCAATAAACTGATACCGGATACAGAGTGCCATCACAAACAGAATATGATCGATGCCTTTCAGGTCGGCTATATGCTGGAATCCCGTTTCAAAATAGACAATAAATTGATCCATAGGTGAATTATAATTTTATTGTGACCTTTGTATCTACAAAAGCAAGATTTTGAGATGGTAAATATAATGATTCAGTGGATGTTGATCGGATTGCTCAATGTGGCACATCCTTTTTTTATGTCGGTTATTGACATCAACCATAACGCCAAAGAAGCAACATTGGAAATTAGTGTTAGGGTATTCAGTGATGACCTGGAAAAAACCTTACAACAATTCAGTAAACAGAAGATTGATATCGCAAATGCTGCGCAAAAAGAGTTGATCGAAAAACAATTGCAGGCTTATGTTTCACAGCGGCTCAAACTGAATGTGAATGGGAAACCCGTCAATTTTCGCATATTGGGATATGAACAGCAAATGGAAAGCACTTGGTGTTATTTTGAAATAGAAAATCAACCCTTGATCAATACCGTTGATGTTGATTGTAGCTTATTGTACGATTATGAATCGAACCAAGTGAATATTGTACATGTAAAAACAAAGGGAATACAGAAAACCTACAAATTGGATTATCCAAAAAGAGAAACCAGCTTCCGGTTTTAGGCTATGATTCAATCAAGCTGACCAAGATTTTATCGATGCGATGTTGGTCCATATCAATGATTTCAAAACGGAACATTTTCCATTCCATCGTATCTCCCGTAACCGGAATTTTTTCGAGTTCATGGATAATGAATCCTGCCAGTGTATCAAAATCACGATCTCCCTCCATCATCCATTCTGTTTTATCAAAATGGGTAAGAAAATCGTAGAAAGGGATCTGTGCATCTACCAGGAAACTGCCATCGGCTCTTTCCAAAATCTCATAGGCTTCATCTTCTTCCTGAGGAATGTCTCCTACAATGGCTTCTAAAATATCATTGAGGGTAATTAAACCCAGTACAGAACCATATTCATCCACAATAAAACAATGATGAATTTTGGTTTGCTTGAATTTTTCCAATACCTGATAAGCAGTATTGTTTTCCGGTACATACATCGCATCTTTCATCAAACTGCTGATGGTTGCATCAGTATGTGCTGCAAATAAATCTTTAAGAGAGACCACACCTTTGATATGGTCGATATCCTTCTCACAAACAGGATATACCGAATGCATATTTTCCATCACTTCTCCCCTCACGCTAGCAACAGTATCATCTACTTCCAACCAAACAATATCGCTTCTATGGGTCATGAGTGAAGTGATATTACGATCACTCAAATGAAATACACGTTCAATAATTTCCTGCTCTGCTTCTTCAATTGTTCCTTGTTCTGTTCCTTCACTGATAATCGCTTTGATCTCTTCCTCGGTCACCTGATTATCATTGGGCTTCATGTTCAGCAAACGAATAATGATATGTGATGACTTACTTAATAACCAGATAAATGGAAATGTGATCCAGGTTACAATACGCATTGGTCCTGCCACGGATTTAGCAATACCTTCCGGATTGCTGAGTCCAATTCTTTTAGGCACCAGTTCTCCCAATACCAATGAGAGGTAAGTAACAATGATTACAATGATGATGGTGGCTACAGTACTGGCATATTCCCCAAATGTGCCATACTGAGAGAGCCAATCTTTCAAAGGCTCTTTGAATGTATCTCCGGAGTAGATACCCGTTAATACCCCCACCAGTGTAATACCAATTTGTATGGTTGATAAGAAAGTATCTGGGTGATTGGCGAGGTCTAAAGCTCTTTTCGCATCTACATCACCTTTAGCAGCCTGTGCTTCCAACCTCGCTTTTCTGGCTGATACCAATGCAATTTCTGCCATGGAAAAAAATCCATTCAGAATGATTAAACCGAGTATAATAAAGATTTCCGTCATGTTATTGTTTCTTATTTTTTTGTCCATCCAGATCTACGAGGACATAAGAAACGGTTTCTTTTGATCTTGTTTTTGGATTCAAAAAGGGTAAGGTCAACATACTTACCCCGAAATATTCTCCCTCAAATATAGTACTCAGATTGGGAAAGCGTTGTTGTAGCGCCGGGACTGTTGATTTTCTGGTTAAAACCACTTCATTATCGACCAAAGAATCCAGCGCCGTTTTTCTTTGAAAAATATGTTTACCATAGAAGTGAAGAGCCCTACTTTCATCAATTTCATACAGGATCACTTTGTTTTTATCCAGTTGCGATTGATGAATAACGGATGCGGCAGTGTTCCCCATTTGATATTTCAATAACTGCGGATAAAAACCTGTCGCCAACAGAAAATTAACGCCTATGACCGTATAGAGCGCCAAAATAAAAAGAGGCTTGGGTTGTTTGCGGGTTTGAAATAGTAATCCAATAAAACCCAGACATCCAACAATTGCCAACAGTTTTAATACCATCGAAATTTCCGGGAAAGGCCAGAAAATCAAAACGATCACGGCAACCCATAAGAGTAAAAAAATAAACCCATGTACCCAATTGAATAGCTTTCCCCAAACCGGCCATTGCTGTTCAAAAAGCATACGATGCAGAAAACGTGCAGTGATAATAGCCGCCAGTGGCAACACCACAAAAATATAATGAGGTAATTGTGCTTGACTTCTTGCCAGAATACAATAGGTAATGATGAAGCCACCTGCTGTCATCCATTCTTCTTTACCGGATATTCGGAATCGTTTCATCCACAGCTCCCGAACGGCAAGGATCAACCCTCCAAAAAAGAAAAATATCCATGGAAGAAAACTCCATAACATGTTTTCAAGAAGAAACGTAAAATGATTCATTTCATTGAATACATTTTCACCGGTATATCTTCCAAAGCTTTGCGTCCAATAATAAAAACGAAGACCGGAATTCACAGGTTTTCCATGAAATATTTTACCCGGTTCCAGATCATACTGTTGGTACAATCCTATACTCATGGGTAATAACAAAACAGCTACTATCAATAGTCCGATGAGGTACTCCCATCTGAAGAACTGTTTCCACTCTCTTCTTAATACAAAATGAGGTACGAATGCAAAAATTGGAACCATGAGTGCGATAGGACCTTTGGTCATCATACCACCTGCTATTGCCACAAATGCCCAGATCAAATGTTTCCATCGGTTGTTTTCATACCAAGCTGCTAATTGCCACAAACTAAAAGTTACCCAACCCAATAACATGGTATCGCAGCGAACATCATGTACCATTAAAAAAACAGCTTGTGAGGAAGCCAATATTATTGCAGATAACTGAGCTATCATTTGGCTATAAAAAAGCAAGGCTAATCGGTAGGTAGCATAAATAGCCAATAACAACATCAATACAGAGGGAATACGATATGCCCAGTCATACACACCCAAGAAACGCATACTGAGTGAAGAGAGCCAGAAAAGCATAGGAGGTTTATCCAGATAATCATTCCCTAAATCGTACAACTTGAGATAGCTATTGTTCTCCAGCATTTCTCTACTCATCGATGCATATTGTGCAGCATCGATATCAATAACAGGAATACTCCACATAGCGAGTATGTATACCAGCAGACAGGCTAATAAAGTTCCTTTAAATAATCGGTCGCTCATTGTGAAAGAGATGTTTCATTTTGCGATAAAGTAATGGGCCCCATTTTACGATTGTAATAACCTGCTGTCAAAGCTCCAATACCTGAACCCAATAATGCTCCAAATAAAATATCGATGGGATAATGCACCCCAACATATACCTGACCATAACTGATAGTTGCAGCCCACACAAACAGACATTTTCCCCATTTTCCGAAAAGATGTCGGGTAGTTAGAAAAACAAACATGGCAAACCCAAAATGATTGGTGGCATGGGAGGATGTAAAACTAAATCCACCTGAGCAATGCTCCAGTAATAACCGCATTTTCCCAACTAAGAGTTCTTCATTGCATGGACGTATTCTAGCAAACCAATTCTTGATCAATGAACTGCTCGCCTGATCTGTGAGGGCGACGTTGATGATTGCAAATAAAATCCAAGACCCTGCTTTTTTACCAAAATTCACAATGGCCAATACAATCAGAAACAAATAAAAAGGTACCCATAATTCCGAATCACGCCATAACGGAAATATTTTATCGAGTAGTGGATGAGTAACTATCGTATTGATTTTCAAGAACAACCAGCTATCCCACTCCAATATTGTTTGAAGAAGGCGTTGAAAAAAAGACTGTAATAAAAAGTAGTCAGCCATGAGCGGATAAAGTTACAGTATGTGTCGTTAATAAACTTTTAACAAAATATCCATCTATAATAGTAGTACCCATTTCATAAATGATTAATTTAAAGTATGAAAAAGATACTGTTTCTACTACTCCTATTCTTTTCTTGTATGATATCTTTTGCTCAGCAAACTGAAAAAAAGACCATTCATGTAACCACCAATCCCCATTTGAAAAAATTTCTGAAGTTGAATGAAAAACAGAAGCATGGTATTTTATTAGAACCACTTACTGTAAAGGAATATCCTCAACAAATTACTTTATCAGATTCGTTAAAAAACAGGCTTTTAGGAAAACAACTTGTAAAAGGAGAATTGCATACCGGATTAACAAATACGATGCCTGTTTGGTCACCTGGCAGCGATTATGTTTTTAATATGCCCGGGACTTTCGCTTTTGATAAAAACCAAGTGCGTGTGCACATACCTCGATTTGTTACCGTAGTTAACCATAAAAAAGTGGAATCTCCTGAAAAAAACATCGTTCCTACCCAAGAATAATTAAGCATTAATATTTCTTAGCCAGAATAATCATTCTGGGAGATTTACGTACATCATATCTCCCCAATTGGTAATCGCCAAATACTTCCTGTACCTGCATGCCTTGGTAAGCCAGCATATCTGTGAAATCGCCCAATGAAAATTTTGCTACTCGTTCGGTATAAAGATGATGTGGTGTAGGATGTGTGGGATCCGTAATCTGAATTTGTTTAAAGAAATGATCTTCATCCTGCCATTTGCTGATATGAAATAGCACTTCTCCTGCCTGCGTGATGGTTGCTTTTTCTAATTGATCTTCTGCATAATGCACGTTCAGGTAATCAATGACAAAATAACCACCATGTTGCAAACTTTGCGCAACGGTTCGAATGGCGCTATCATGCTCACGGCGTGTTCTGAAATAACCAAAGCTGGTAAAAAAGTTAAATGCATAATCATAATAGTTCACCCAAAAAGGCAAACGCATATCGTGCTGATAAAAATGTAAATTTTCTGCTTCCTGCTCTTTGGCAGCAATGATAGAAGCGGCTGAAAGATCGATACCTGTTACATCAAAACCCATATCCGCCAATGCTTTGCTGTGCCGTCCCTTACCACAGGCAACATCCAGCATACGGGAGCCTGATTTGGGTTGCAGGTATTGAATCAGCGTAGCGATAAAATCCATCGCCTCACGATCGTCCCTGTGCTGATACAATAAATGATAATAATGAGAATTAAACCAATCCCTAAACCACGCTTTATCCGGCATAAAAACACATTGATAGCGCAAAATTACATGAAGCAGCGCTACAAAAATTGAATTATGTTTACAGCCGCAAAATATCAGGCAATATGGCACTCATCAAGAGCATTTCAGGTATCAGAGGAACAATTGGCGGCAAACCCGGCGATACATTAAGTCCACTAGATGTGGTTCGCTTTACCGCAGCTTACGGAACCTGGCTTTCCAAAAGAGCCGGCGACAACCAAAAAGTGGTCATTGGTCGCGATGGACGAATCAGCGGGGAGATGGTTCAACGTCTGGTGGTGAGTACTTTGAATGCACTTGGACTGGATGTGGTAGATCTTGGATTAAGCACGACGCCTACCGTGGAAATGGCTGTTGTTTTTGAAAAAGCAGCAGGTGGTATTATCCTCACTGCCAGTCATAACCCCAAAGAATGGAATGCCCTGAAATTGTTGAATGAGAAAGGAGAATTTATTAGTGGAGAAGATGGCGCAGCCTTGTTAGAGATAGCTGCCAAAGATGATTTTACGTTTGCATCAGTAGATAAACTCGGTGGATATACCGTTAATGAAACAGCACTTCAACAACATATTGATGCCGTATTGGCTTATCCTTTGGTGGATGTTGCAGCTATCAAGAAAGCAAAATTCAAAGTGGTATTGGACGCCATCAACAGCACCGGAGCCATTGCTGTGCCTGCCCTATTAAAAGCTTTAGGCGTTAAAGATATTACAGTATTGAATGGTGAAGTGAATGGAAAATTCGCTCACAATCCGGAACCTTTACCGGAGCATTTAAGAGAACTTTGTAACGAAGTCAACAAACAAAAAGCAGACATTGGTATCGCTGTGGATCCTGATGTAGATCGTTTGTGTTTTGTTTGTGAAGATGGTTCTTTGTTTGGCGAAGAATATACCCTTGTTGCTGTTGCGGATTATGTATTAAAAAACAGAAAAGGAAATACGGTCAGCAATATGTCTTCTACCCGTGCATTGAAAGATGTTACCATTAAACATGGTGGCACGTACACACCCAGTGCTGTTGGTGAAGTGAACGTGGTAAATAAAATGAAAGCCGTAAACGCTGTGATTGGTGGCGAAGGAAATGGTGGCATCATTGTTCCTGATCTCCATTATGGCAGAGATGCATTGATCGGTATCGCATTATTCTTATCGCACATGGCTTTGGAACAGAAATCAGCCAAGCAATTGAGAAACAGCTATCCTGATTATTTCATGAGCAAGAATAAAATTGAGCTCACTGCCGGATTCGATCTCAAGAAAATATTCGAACACATCAAAAAGAAATACAAACAACATCCCATCAATACCGAAGACGGCTTGAAAATAGAGTTCGAGAATGATTGGGTACACTTACGCACCAGCAATACAGAACCCATCATCCGTATTTATGCAGAAAGCAACTCCGAAACCATTGCTGCGAATATTGCCAATAAACTGATTAAGGATATTCAGGAAGTGATGTGATTTTTAGTTGACAGTTGATAGTTGACAGTTGATAGAAGGAAATGAGTGGGTATATATTTCAACTCTGTCAACTGTCAACTAACAACTGTCAACTCATCTTGACCATACTTCCCTACCTTTGCCCCATGGAAAGAATATATCTCGATAATGCAGCTACTACCGCATTAGACCCATTGGTATTAGAGGCTATGATGCCTTATTTGACCAGTCAGTTTGGCAATCCTTCTTCTATTTACAGTTATGGAAGAGAAAGTAGATTGGCCATTGAGAATGCGCGTAAAACCGTTGCGAAAATATTGAATGCACATCCTGCGGAAATCTTCTTTACCAGTGGTGGTACAGAGAGTAGCAATACGGCTATTACAGCAGCAGTTCGCGATTTGGGATGTAAACATATCATCTCTTCCGTGATCGAACACCATGCTACCACACATACTGTTGAATTTTTATACCATACCGGTGAAGCAGCATTGAGTTATGTAAAGTTGCTTCCTAATGGACATATCGATCTGGAAGACTTGGAACGTTTATTGGCAGAGAGTGAAGAGAAATGTTTGGTTACGTTGATGCATGCCAATAATGAAATAGGCAATATCATGGACATCCATGCAGTTGGTGAACTGTGCAAATTATACGGTGCTATTTTCCACAGTGATACCGTTCAAACAGTTGGACATTTTCCTTTTGATCTGCGTAATACCCCTGTGCATTTTATTACCGGTGCCAGTCATAAATTTCATGGTCCGAAAGGGGTTGGATTGCTGTATATCAATGAAAATGTAAAAATCAAGCCTTTTGTACATGGCGGTAGTCAAGAGAGAAATATGCGTGCGGGTACAGAAAATCTGTATGGTATTGTAGGTTTTGCCAAAGCATTGGAACTCGCAACGGCCAACTATGAACAAGATAGCACTTACATCAAAGGGCTGAAAATATACATGATGGAGCAGTTGAAGAAAAACATCAAAGGCGTTGCTTTTAATGGCGATACTTTGGGTCGCTCTTTATATACAGTGCTGAGTGCAAGTTTCCCTAAAACGGAAAAAAGTGAGATGATTCTATTTAACCTCGACATCAACAATATCTGCGCCAGTGGCGGTAGTGCCTGTACCAGTGGGGCTGATCAAGGTTCACATGTCATCAGGGCGATCAATAATAATCCGAATCAGGTAACTGTTCGATTCTCTTTCTCAAAGCACAATACCAAAGAAGAGATTGATCGTGTGGTAGAGCAACTCAAAGAAATGATTTAAGCGGAATTCACATAAACATGTGATGTGGATGAACGGTTACACACAGATGCAGCCATAGTTTAGTTTTGTCTGTCAAGGATTAAATAAAATCATTCATGAAAAGACTTCTACTCCTATTTGTACTTACTGCAAGCATTCATACGACTGTTACCGCTCAAAGAGACAATAGTGATTTACCGCTGCCTCCGGCCAAAAACATCTACGGAGAAATTGGTGGACCCGGTATTCTTTCTATCAACTATGACCAACGTTTCAAAGGCCAGAAAGGTTTAGGTTTTCGCGTAGGAGCCGGTGGAATTGGATTTTTAACTTCAGGAGTATTTGCAATCCCTGTTGGACTCAACTATTTATCGGGAAGCAATGGTCATTATTTTGAACTGGGAGCCGGAGCCAGTGCACTCACTGTTACCGATGGGGAAGATTTCTTCGAAAACAGTTCTTCCACCGTTTTTGGCTACTTCAATTTTGGATATCGTTATCAGCCAGAGAAAAATGGATTCACGGGCAGAGTATTTGTCTCTCCCCTCATCACAGGCGCAGGAGTCTTCCCTTTTTATGGAGGCATCTCTTTCGGATTCAAATTCTAATAAAAAGAGGCTGTACCAAAAATCTGATACAGCCCCTCTTTCTTGTACTATCTACCATGGACCATGGACTATTAGCTATGAGCCATCAGCTATAATCTTCCTCCTCATCCGCCACATCAAAATTCATCTCTCCAAGATTCATCATACTTCCAATCAAGTCTTTGAACTCTATCCTACCCTCAATCGTTTTCTTACTGATGAGTGAATAAGCAGCCAATCCATGCAACACAAATTCCATCAATAAGGCATTTTGATCCTTACTGGCTTGAGGAAAATACTTTTTTACAAAAGCGTACAACCCATCTACTTGATATAAAGCATTGATTCGGGCTTCATCTTTCATATCCATTAACAGATCCACATGGTTTCCACCATCAAACCAGCGGATAATGGAGGTATAAGGATTCTCCGGCTCTTTTTCTTCCACTGATTTTTTCCCAGCACTCCTTTTTTTCTTGATCTGATCCGGATTCGGGAAGTATTGTACAAACTGTGAACGGATGGCTTTGTCTACCAGATTCAACGCTACCTGATAAGGTCCCTCCTGCTCTCCTTCATACACCAGTTCTATCTTTCCCGTGATGGCCGGGATAATACCACTCAGGTCACTGATCCATATTTGGGTTTGTTTTTCTTGATGAATCAAAGCCCTTCTTTCTGCACTGCTCACCGCATTCTCAAAAGCTGCAATGGTTAAGCGGGCACTCACCCCACTTTTTTTATCTACATACTCATTGTTACGTGCTTCAAAAGCAACCTGCTCAATCAATCGTTTCACCAAATCACTTACTTCTACTTTTGAAGCCTGATCTGCAGGTATTCTCGCTTCCTGCTCGGTAATCGCCAGTGAATTTTCAATGGTTTTGGGATAATGGGTAAGTATCTGACTTTGTATACGGTCTTTCAAAGGTGTTACAATACTGCCTCTGTTGGTATAATCTTCCGGATTAGCGGTGAAGATGAATAAAATATCCAGCGGCATACGAAGTTTGAAACCTCTGATCTGAATATCGCCTTCTTGTAAGATATTAAACAGCGCTACCTGAATTCTTGCCTGTAGATCCGGTAATTCATTGATCACAAAAATTCCTCTGTTGCTTCTCGGAATGATTCCATAGTGAATCACTTTCTCATCGGCAAAACTCAATTTTAAATTTGCTGCTTTAATGGGATCAATATCACCGATCAAATCGGCCACACTCACATCAGGTGTGGCTAATTTTTCTCCATATCTTTCGCTTCGGTGCATCCATTGGATCGGGGTATTATCTCCATGTTCTGCAATCAGGTCTTTGGCAAATTTACTCATGGGTTGCAGCGGATCGTCATTTACTTCTGAGCCGGCAACAATGGGAATATATTCGTCCAGCAAATCCACCATTTGTCTGGCCATTCTTGTTTTTGCTTGTCCTCGCAATCCGAGAAAAAGCATATTGTGTCTGCTCAATATGGCCCGCTCAGTATCAGGAATCACGGTGTCCTCATACCCAATGATGCCTGCAAAAGGATTTTCCTTTTCTTGAATAGAGCGAATCAGATTTTCTCTGACCTCATCTTTTACGGAACGTGATTGATAACCACTTTTCTTTAATTCACCTAATGTGTTGATGTGCTGTATCTTCATTATGTCTTTTTCTTATTTGTGAAATGCTTTTTTGAAGTCAATAATTTTGAATCTTTTTTAAACAAAGAGAAAGAAGAAAAGAGATTGCGCAGAGTCGCTCATTAATAGACAGTTCTCCTTTTTCCACTTTCGAAATCTTTGAAGATAAATGCTCCCAATTTATCTAAGCTGGCAAAAAATGCTTTGCCATTGTTCATTTCGGTAAATTCTTGTACAAAGCTTTGCAGATAAGGATCCGAAGCAATCATAAAAGTGGTGATGGGTATCTTCAATTTTTTACATTGTGCTGCCAGATTGATACACCTGTTCACTACTTTTCTGTCTAACCCAAAACTGTTCTTGTAATATTTTCCCCCAATCTTCAAACAAGTGGGTTTACCATCTGTGATCATGAAAATTTGTTTGTTTGGATTTTTTCGTCTGCGTAAAAGATCCATTGCCAACTCCAATCCGGCAACCGTATTGGTATGATAGGGACCTACTTGCAAATAAGGCAGGTCTTTGATCTCAATACTCCATGCATCATTTCCAAACACTACAATATCCAATGTGTCTTTCGGGTATTTGGTCGTGATCAACTCACTCAATGCCATTGCCACTTTTTTTGCCGGCGTGATGCGATCTTCCCCATACAAAATCATGGAGTGAGAAATATCGATCATGAGCACGGTTGATGTCTGCGTTTTGAAATCGCTTTCTCTGATTTGAAGATCTTCTTCCTGCATCGAGAAACTCTCTACTCCTCTATTGATCTGTGCATTCCTTATACTCTCTGTAAAATCAATTTGCTCCAACATATCGCCAAACTGAAAAGGTCGGGTATCCGGATTGATCTCATCACCCTGTCCGGGTTTAAAAGTTTGATGATTGCCCTGTCTGCTTTTCTTCAATTTCCCAAAAATCTCTTCCAGACTTTTCTTCCGAATGGTTTGTTCTGATTTGGCGGTGATGGAGAAACTTCCACTGGCCGGGTCTTCAGATAAATAACCATTTTGCTTGAGGTCTTCAATAAAATCCCCCATTCCATAATCGTTATCGGTAAGCTTGTATTGTTTATCGAGTTCGTTGAGCCATTGTAAAGCTTCTGAAGCATCGCCATTGGTATAAGTGAGTAGTTGCATGAACAGATTCAACAACTGTTCAAACTTGGTTTGACCATTCTCATTCGGATCAAAATGTATAAATCGATGTCCTAGCATGTGTATGCAATTTAACAAGCAAACGAACAGGATGGTTTGCGATATACGTAAAAGAAATTGCTGGTCAGGCGATCAGCAAAGGCAGGAGTTTATAATATGGATAAAAGAAAGCCCCGATTGGCGATATAACCAATCGGGGCCTTATGATATCATTCCGGTAAGCGATTATTTTTGAGCAGCCGAATCAGCCGCCATCATTTTACCGGGTATTTGCAATTTTGGATTGTAAATCGTTTGCATTTGTGAGATCGCCTGCAAATAATTCTCAGACCCACGCTTCTCAGCTTCCATCAGTTCGGCTTTGCGGCCTGTTAATGAATTGTAGAACCTGATCTGTTGTTCCAAGTCTTTTTTCACCGAATTGGATACTTTGTTCGCTAAAGCCGTATCTCCTGCCAGATAACAAGCTTCTAAGAATAACAATGAATTCCGATTATGTGAGTTACCTCGACTCGCCATACCATAAGGCATGTTTTCATCCAGCATCATTTTATCGATCTGGTTCAATACTTTTTTAGCATCTTCCTTACGATTCTTACTCGCCAGATCCAATGCCAGATCTGCATAAGCCGTACGCAGCGTATTCAACTGGCGACGGTTCTCTTCATCGAAATATACACCCGGTACATTCGCACTACCAAACTTGAATTTGTTGGTTACTTTATCAAGCATGAAATCAGTATTCACACGATCATTCTCAACAGGAACCAGTCTGTATGTCAAACCATCTCTACGCAAGAACTGCTCAAAGCCCATATTTTCCAGTGATGGAGATGTGAAATAAATTGGACGCTGCCACTTATTCGCTGCAATGATGTTCAATACTGCCAGATCATTCTTCATCAAGGTATTTCTACCGATTTCAAAACGAAGCTCATTCACGATACTATCAGTAGCGTTAGCCGTTCCATTCTTAATAACACTCTCACGATCAACAGGAAGAGACACTTTTTTCACCGGATAACTATAGCTGTTCTCTGGATTATCTGCTCCTACATAGTTTTTCATAAGATCATACAGATCGTAATAACGATTCTCCGGAATATTCGGATCAGGTCTGTATTCAATATAATCACGCTTACCACCTTCAATTTGCTCAGCAGTCCAGATCACATCTATCGGAGCACTTTCATTCACTTTATAACGCAGTTGATTGATATACCAATCGATACCCAATAAACTATAGTTGATCACTCTTACATCTCGTCTAATACCTTCTACTTCCTGAGCATACCAAAGTGGGTAAGTATCGTTATCACCAAAAGTAAATAAGATGGCATTTGGCGCACAACTTTCTAGGTAATCACGAGCTATATCGGGCGCTACTGTTTTCTTGCTTCTGTCATGATCATCCCATTCTTGCTGAGCCATCAATACCGGAACTGCAAGTAAGCAAATAATTGTAGCCAGCATTGCACTCATACTCGCTTGCTTCACGGCTTTGTTCAACCAGTCACCTACTTTCAATACACCCAATCCAATCCATACCGCAAATGCATAGAAGCTACCTACGTAGGCATAATCACGCTCACGAGGCTGGTAACCGGGTTGATTGAGGTAGAGTACAATGGCGAAACCGGTGAAGAAGAACATAAGGAAGTTTACACCAAAATCATCCCCACGTTTCTTGTAGTGGTAGAACAATCCCAATAATCCCAAAATCAATGGCAGCGCAAAGAGTTTGTTATTGGCTTTGTTGTTCTTTAAAGAATCAGGCATCAGACTTTGATCTCCATAAATCACTTTATCTACCACCGGAATACCGGTGATCCAGTTACCATCACGTACATTGCCTGTAAAGAGACCTTGGTTATCGTTTTGCTTACCGGAGAAGTTCCACATGAAATAGCGGAAATACATCCAGTTAATTTGATAACCAAAGAAGAATTTAATATTATCAGCCTGATTGGGTTCGCGCTCCCAACTTCCATCATTCATTCTATTAATGCCTAAATAAAAAGCATAGTAGTCCTGATGGTTTTGATCATTATTGATATCCCATACACGAGGAAATACCATTTTATCTTCTGCCGCAAATACATATCTTCTGTCTTCGCCTAAACTGATGTATTGATCTCTTGCTTTTTGATAACGCGTACCCGTTGTCTTCAGATCAATCGGACGAGAAGTGAATTTTTGTCCATACAGCAATGGAAAATCGCCATACTGCTCACGACCCAGATACCCGACCAAGCTGATCGGATTATCTACATTGTACATATCTACCGATGGATTGGCATTACTGCGAATCATGGTAGTTACATAAGTACTGTATCCGATCAGCATGAAAGTGATACACCATAAACCCAAACGTAAATAAGCCCAGTTCTTACGAGCTGCATATTTTAAACCATACCAGATCAATCCGGAGAGTAACAAGAAGAAAAATGCGAAACCTGAGAAGAATGGCAATCCGAAACCGTTGACAAACCAACGGTCAAACGTACCGGCAAACTTTACAGTGTATTGAATGACTCCTACCTGTACTACCCCTGTGATTACACAGGCCAATACAAAGAAGATATAGATACCGCCATAAATGGCTTTTTTCTGTTTATTCAATCCTTCCACCAAAAACAGAAGACCGATGGCTGCTGCAGTACCAAGAATCATTAATCCGGCCAGTGTACTGTCCATCGAAGGATTTCTATCTGATACTTCTCCTTTCGCTGCAACCAGTGCACCAATAAAAGCCAGTACCCCACCAATCGCTACCAAGCGCAAAAACCATTTACGTAATAGGTCATATTTGAAATTATCGCGCTTACGGAAATAATACACCATTACGATGGCCGGAATGGTCAAAAGGTTCAATAAGTGAACGCCGATGGAGAGACCCATCATAAAGAAGATGAAGACGATCCAACGATCAGCTCCGGGTTCATCGGCATGGTTTTCCCATTTCAAAATGGCCCAGAAAACGATGGCCGTAAAGAAAGAAGACAATGCATATACTTCCCCTTCAACAGCGCTGTACCAGAAAGAATCACTGAAGGTATATGCCAAAGCCCCTACAACACCTGCGCCCATAATACTCCACAATTGTGCACCGCTAATGGTATCTGTGGTTTTAACACTCACGATTCTGCGGGCAAAATGGGTGATGGTCCAGAACAGGAATAAAATGGTAAATCCACTGGCTAGTGCACTCATGACATTCACTGCTTTTGCAGCGGCCATGGGATTATCGCCAAAAAGAATGATGAATATGCGACCCAATATCACAAACAGAGGTGCACCGGGTGGGTGCGGAATTTGCAGACGGAAACAACTGCTCACAAACTCGCCGCAATCCCAAAGACTGCCACCGGCTTCTGCGGTTAAAATATACACGGTACAGGCAATGAAACATACGACCCAACCGACCAGATTATTAATACGGGTAAACTGCATATTGGTTTTGGTTTTTAAAGACTGGCAAACATACCTTATTAATGCTAAAATTGAAAATGGGAGCCTGAGAATCAGTTTTTTTAAGAAAATGTTAGTAACCAAGTCTGTAAATAATCATTTTAAAGTGAATAATCAGTAACGTGTTGTACTATTTAAAATCACTCTAATTGTCAAAACTCTATATTACTCCTGGGCCGAATGGCCCCGTCCCTTTTCCTCCGCCTCAGGCGGACATTGGCCTCAGATCATCCGCCGCGGCGGATGATCTGTCTTCGCTGCGCTTGACACCGACCCCAATGAGGCCCGTCCACAGGGACTGATTAAAAATTATTTATTTTAACATCCTTATGTTTTGCAGTTTTTTTATGTCTCTTTATTTTCTGATTTAGAATTAAGTAGAATAAATACGAACATTTATCACTATTGTTTCAATTTACCGGCCTTTTAAAAAAAAGCAAACGGAGGGAAAGCCTTTAGTGACGATATTGAGAGGTTCAAATACCTAATCCGACTCTGATTATATAAATAGCACAACACGATAAACGGCAGATAGAATCCCATATTACAAGCAGCGAAAAAGCGAACATTTTTCTCTATAATTCATGACCCGACTATTATCATTTTGTTTGTTTTTTATCAGCAGTATGCCCCTTCAGGCACAAAAGAAAACAGCGTTCTCAATAGTGGGGTCGCTCCATCAAACCCAATATGATATTAGTAAGAGCCAAAATGCATTTGGACTGGGGATTGGGGCAAAATTCAGTTATAGACTTGCCCCGAAACTACTTTTGGATGCAGAAGTAAGTAAAGCCCTATTCGGAGGTACCAAAGAAATGGTTGTGATCAATGGGAAACCGCTTAATCCTAAATATGGAATTACACATAGGTATTTGGGATTGCAATATCCCATTATTTTCCCATTGAGTCTGGCATCGCATTGGGGACATTATTCATTGGATGGCGAGAGTCATCATGGGTTTAGACAGTCTGCCTTATTGGCTTTTTCTAAAAAGGAAAAAATACACCTGAGAATCAGTTTTGATCATGTTTTTCAGGACCATGAATTGATGGAAGGTGACTGGGGTTATTGGAGTTTCGGACTTGTAGTCAGGCTTTTCTGAGTGGGGCAAACGGGTTCTTTCAGGCTATGCAGAATCATCTTTCCTTCCTACCTTTGCGGCCCATGAGTCAGAAGCGTAGCGTTGCATTTCACACCTTAGGTTGTAAACTGAATTTTTCAGAAACTTCTACCCTTTCCCGTATGTTGGAACAGGAAGGTTTTGAGAAAAAAGAGTTTGATGATCTGGCAGACGTGTACGTGATCAATACCTGCTCTGTAACCGATAACGCGGATAAAGAATGTCGCCAATTGGTAAGACGCATACAGCGTCGCAATCCGGAAAGTTTTGTGGTGATTACCGGTTGTTATGCACAATTAAAACCCAAAGAAATTGCTGAGATACCGGGTGTAGACTTGGTATTGGGTGCTGCAGAGAAATTCAATATTGCTTCGCACATCAGTGAATTGGCCAAAGGTGACCCTACCCGTATCTGCAGCTGCGATATTGAAGAAGTCAGTGGATTCAACGCTTCTTTTTCTCAAAACGACCGAACACGTACTTTTTTGAAAGTGCAAGATGGCTGCGATTACAACTGTTCTTTTTGTACCATTCCCATGGCGAGAGGCAAGAGCAGAAGTGACAGCATTGAAAACGTGGTTAAGCAAGCGGAACTATTGGCAGGTAATGGCGTGAAAGAAATTGTATTAACCGGTGTGAACCTTGGCGACTTTGGTAAAGGTCCGGATGGTGGCAGACATGAAGAAGACTTTTATGCGCTGATACAAGATTTGGACAAAGTGCAAGGCATTGAACGCTATCGCATATCCTCTATTGAACCGAATTTACTGACCAATGATATCATCACTTTTGTAGCCAACAGTGATAAATTCATGCCCCATTTTCATATCCCTTTACAAAGCGGCAGTAATGAGATTCTAGGACTGATGCGCAGAAGATACAAACGCGAACTCTATGCTGAACGTGTGGCACTGATCAAAAAGCTGATGCCACATTGTGCCATTGGTGTAGATGTGATCGTTGGCTTCCCGGGTGAAACCGATGCCCATTTTCAGGAAACTTTTGATTTTCTACATGCATTGGATGTTTCCTATTTACACGTATTCACCTACTCAGAAAGAGACCATACCAAAGCATTGGAAATAAAACCCGTAATCCCCATTCCGGTAAGAAATGAACGTAACAAAACACTGCGTAATCTTTCTTACATGAAAATGCAATACTTCACAGAACAGCACCACGGACAAACCCGTAAGGTTTTATTTGAGGCTTTTGAAAAGAATGGGATGATGGAGGGGTATACTGATAACTATATTCGCATTTCAACGCCGTATAGAAAAGAATGGGCGAATCAAATAGTAGATTGGCGTGTTTAGTAGTAACTGATGGCCTCTTTGCTTTTTAAAAATTTGTGCTTATTCTACACTTATTGATGCCCTCCCCTTGGCATTGTAACATGGAGATTTGAAGAACTAAAAAGACAAAATGAGCATTGCTGTTTTTGCCTTAATTATTTCCTGTTTTCTGGTTAAGGTGTTGATTTTCAATGTAACGATTTTATTGTATATGTGTGGCGGCTTGCGTATATTTATGAGCTGTGTGTCACCTTATGACACTTCACGATTACTAATAACATCCTAAAAATTTGCACAGTAAAATGTTTGGGCTATTTAATAAAGACAAGTTTTCTTGCGTAGGTGTTAATCCAGACGCTGATTGGTCACACATGGACTCAATAATCACGCCAATGGAGCTTCATCAGTATCTCAAACCTAAAATTTATACAAAAGACGAAATCAAACAGATTCAAGAAAAGCTGAATGAAAAAGGTATTCCTTATAAAGATATTCTAAACGAATTTAATTGGGTTTCTGAAAAACAAGCCGCTACCTGCAAGACAAAAAGTTTCTCATTAATTCAACTAATTTCAGCGGTAAGAGAAGAATTTGAAACATCTAAACCGCATATTGAGATTTACCAAAAACATATTGCTCCCTCCATTATTAAGTCACTTTCCCTGAATTCATCCAATCTAAAATATGACATTGAAAATGTGGAAAGCGAATACTTAGATAGAGGCGTTATCGTACCACTTCATTTTGACAGGGTTCTCGTTCTTGACAGCAAAATTGAGGACGAAAAAACAGGTAAGGTTTTCAGAAATTTGGAAATAAAAGAAAAGTTAGAACCATTTAGCCTTGAACCTAACGCATATCAAAAAGTAGATATCATCATTGAAACAATTTTAGAAAAAATCGAAAGCGGTGAAACAAACATTGAAGATGATGAAAATGAATTGATGGGAATCCTTTCCGATAATGAAACATTAAAAGGAAGATATGCCGAACTAAATGGTTATTATCATTTAGGATTATCAAATTTTAAAATCGGCCTAACAGAAAAAGCAGAAAAATATTTTGACATACTGATTAATCTCCAATCAGACATTTCACCTTTGACAATTGCAAAAGCCTTTCTTCGTCCTATCGGAGAACTGTATGAGGAAAGAAATATTACGGCAAAGGCTTTGCTTTGGTATAAAAAAGCAATCGAGTATTTTCCAAACATTGGACTAAAGAAAAAAATCAAAGAATTAGAAACAAATCCATAATTCAAATAAAATCTTCAAACTTGAATATTAATTTAGAGAAGTTGGTCTTTCTTGAAATGACAAATAATCAAATGGCATTGTTGCCAAATAAAGACTACTATGAAACCTTCAAAGCTCTTTCAGAAAATGAGAAGAAATATTTTGGTTCTCTTTCGAGACAGATTCATAATATTTGGACACATATTAACACCCAATCAATCCCGAATGTATTTACAAAACAAGCTGACACAATTGTTGAGTACCATGAATGTGTTGAAAAAGTAGACCAGCTTATCCTTAAATGTCATTATGACTATGGCACAACTTTGAAAAGAACAATGAATGAAAAGCTCAAGGAAGCAATAATCAAATTTTTAGGCAGAGATTTTTACGACAACAATTTCGAATAAAAGGCACAGAATGGTTTTACAAAAACGACCAAGTGTGTAGAAAACTTCTAAAATGGCTCAACCAATACGCTACAGAAGCTTATTCTATTAGCTGACTGAATAATTGATAATTTTGAGAATAACAATCAAGGAATGAAACGGGAAATTATATCACAACTTCACAGCAGTTTTGAATTAGCAGTTAATGAAACTGATGGTGTTGAATATTGGTTTGCAAGAGATTTGCAGGAACTCTTAGGCTATTCAAAATGGGAGAATTTCATAAAGGTTATTGATAAAGCAAAAATAGCCAGCACCAACGCAAAGCAGGAAGTATCAGACCATTTTCTTGACGTCAGGAAAATGGTTGAATTAGGCTCTGGAGCTAAGAGAGAGATTGAGGACATCATGCTTACAAGGTATGCCTGTTATCTCATTGCTCAAAATGGCGACCCCCGTAAAGATGAGATTGCATTTGCAATGAGCTATTTCGCTGTTCAGACAAGAAAACAGGAACTACTTGAACAACGTCTTAAGGAATGGGAACGATTAGAAGCAAGAGAAAAGCTAACTATTTCAGAGAAAGAATTATCTGGACTTATTTTTCAAAAAGGAATTGACAATGTAGGTTTCGCCAGAATAAGAAGCAAGGGCGACCAAGCACTATTCGGCGGCAAGACAACATTAGACATGAAAGCGAGATTGGGCATTCCTGACAACAGACCACTTGCTGACTTCTTACCGACAATAACCATTAAGGCCAAAGACTTTGCTAACGAATTGACGAATGTAAATATTCGTAAGGCTGACTTAAAATCTGAATCTGCAATTACAAATGAACATGTCAAAAATAATCAGGACGTAAGAGGGCTGTTGCTGAAAAGCGGTATTAAGCCGGAAAATTTACCGGCAGAAGAAGACCTCAAAAAAATTGAAAGGAAAGTGAAATCGGAAGACAAGAAACTTCTGAAAGAAACAAAGAAGTTGAAAAAGAAATAAGCCAACGCATTTACAGGCACATTTGGAAGACAAAGAAGGGCGTGCCACTAACATTGAGAGTTAACTTTTGGAAAGTTCCGAAACACCTAGGGAGTCCTTTGGACTTTCCAAAAGTTTCGCATGGAGTTAATCATGCCATTTGTTTTTCCGACCAATAGGTTTGGTGTGTGCGTTCGCAGTCTTCTCAATAAAAAACAGTTTTGCAGAACGTTAAAAAAACTAGTCCCTTTGGAAAAGAATACAACAATGTTCGCTCAAGTACTTAGTAAACCCTCCAAAAGTTGTCGCACAATAACCAATGGCGACTCAAGCTCTTTCCGTATATAAGCAATAGTATCTTCAATACATCTATGTATTTTCTTTGAGTCTTGTTCCCCTTTGACAAGGTATAGACTATCGTTACCCTTTAATTGATGTACAGATACCCCTCCGTAGTGTAGAAGAGCTCTCGAAAGAGTAGTGGACGATAGTCAAATGAACATCGAATGAATAACGGACCTATAACGGACTTGTAACGCACTTATAACGGAGGAAAAGCGCAGCAGTACTGATACTTTAAATAAATTTAATATATTTTATTCAAACTGATATTATGGTCCATCAAAATAATCTTTTACAGTTCAGCGGAAGTGTTGGAGAAATGGTTCATTACGAACGCAATGGTCAATTTTTTACGTGTGAGAGTTCATCGAAATACACTTACCACTATCGTTTTATTGAATGATTATTTGAGTAGATTTACCACATGGGGAACATCAAACTTTTTGAAAATAAAAAGGTACGTTCCGAGTGGAATGACCAGGAACATCAATGGTATTTTTCTATCATTGATGTAATTGAGGTTTTGACAGAAAGTCCAAGACCTCGAAAATATTGGAACGCACTTAAAACCAAGATATTAGAAGAAGGTTATGAGGAGTTGTCCCAAAATCTGGGACAACTGAAAATGCGAGTTAACTTTTGGAAAGTTCCGAAACACCTAGGGAGTCCTTTGGACTTTCCAAAAGTTTCATATTCCTACTCACTACTCACTACTGACTATTCACTATAACGGAGATAAATATTCCGTCGGAAACTCCACCACCATCACCTGCCCCAAACTTTCGAGTTTCACATATACTTTTTTCTTCCCCCCTCTGATCACAGTTCCTTCATTCCCCATGAACACACCATGATTGACCATGATCTTCATTTCAGCTTGATAACCTTCTTCACTTAGAATAGCTAAACTGGCATCTTTTTCGGCGAGGTATCTTTTGATGGTCATCACTTCTTCATCTTTAATCACTGCTGGTTTGCCGAGATAATACACAAAGTTCAATACCCCATCTGTCATTAACACTTTGGTGCGTTCAGAGTCGTCAATATGCACAAATACGTAGGATTTAAACAGCGGATCTTCGATGATTTTTTTGCGGTCGCTCCACTGACGCTCTACTTTCTGCAAAGGACACCAACTCTCAATTCCTTTGCGAACCAATAAGCTGTCAATTTTTTTCTCCCATCTGGGCTTGGTGTATAAAGCGTACCATTTTTTCTCTGGTTCCATGTGCTCACTTAGGTCTTAAAAAGAAACAGGCATTACAACTGTAACGCCTGCAAACATAGTAAAAATCATGTCTATTTCACCGCAGCAGTGGCTTTTGTAAACTCTGATGAGAGTCCGGTCAGCACTTTCACGGTTTCACCAATATGCATATCTGTCTTTAAAGCCCTTAACCAAGCCTGATAACGCTCTCCTTTGTTTTTATCCGGATTATTGAAAAATTTATCCTGATCGCTCACAGCAGGTACTATATTCATTTCTTCTTTTAGTCTCAACAAAGTATTATTCTGTGAAACCGTTGAACGAATACGTTTTTGCAATGACTTGTATTGATCGATATTCAAACTTGCAGGTTCTTCGTTCAACTTAGAGAGCCAAATCAAATTATCTTTCAACAGATTGAGTGAAGAATTCTCTTTCACTCTTTCTTTTTCAGCTTGTATTACCTGATCATGTCCATAGTCTTTGTGCCAGGTTAGATAAGTGGCTTTCTCTATCTGATCCCAAGGCAATGCATGGGGCACATCTTTTTCACGAATCTTCAGGTACTCATAACTATCCGGCAATACAATATCCGGTTCAATACCCTTGAGTTGAGTAGATCCTCCATTGATACGGTAAAACATTTGGAAAGTGAGTTTTACCGCACCCATATCTGTTCTTCCGCTATTGAAATCTACAACCTTACCAAAAGGCACTGTTTTTTGTACTGTACCTTTTCCATAGGTAGAAGTGCTACCAATCACCACTCCTCTCCTATAATCCTGAATAGCACCGGCAAATATCTCACTTGCCGAAGCACTCAATTCATTCACCAATACTGCCATCGGACCATCATACAAGGTACCCGGACGCTGATCACCATATACATTCGCCTTACCATCTCTATCACGTACCTGAACCACAGGACCTTGGTTGATGAACAAACCCACCATTTGTATCACTTCATACAATGAACCACCGCCATTGTTACGCAGATCAATGACCAGTCCGGTGATATTTTCTTTTTTAAGCTTAATGATTTCTTTGGCTACATCATCAGAACAACGATTCCCATTTTCTCTTTCATAGTCTGCATAAAACTCAGGCAACCAGATATAACCAATCTTTTCTTTGCCTTCATTCACTACAGCACTTCTGGCAAATGTTTCATCCAAAACAATTTCATCTCTTTGTAAAATGATGGTCTTGATCAGTCCGTCTGATTTTTTTACGGTCAAACGAACTTCTGTTCCTTTGTTACCACGAATGAGTTTCACCACATCTTCCGTAGCATAGCCTGCCACATCAACGGGTTCTGCCGTTCCTTGTGCTACTTTCAGGATCACATCATTCACAGATAATTCTCCTGATTTAAATGCAGCACCACCCGGTTGTATGGAAGCAATTTTTACTCCATAATCATCTTCCGTTAATTGTGCGCCGATTCCATAAAAGCGTCCACTCATTTGCTCATCAAAAGATCTTTTTTCAACCGGAGCAAAATAATCGGTATGCGGGTCCATCAAACTAGTTACAGAATTGATATAGGTATTGAAACGCTGTTCTTCTTTGATCGTGTTTTTGATGCGATCAAATCTCTTGGTCATTGCCTTGAGTACTTTTTCACGTGCTTCTTTCTCCAACTCCTCATCGGTCTTTACTTCAAAATCTTTTTTGCCTTTGTTCTGTTCACGCTGTTCTTGTAACTCTACAAAACGTTCCAGTGTATAATACTTCAGCAATTTTCTCCAACGATCTTTTTGTTCAGCTTCATTGGCTGCATATCCGAGTTTGTCGGAATCCAGCATCGCTGTTTCATCCACTGAAAAATCAAAAGGCTTGGATAAAATTTCTTTGTATAAAACACCAACAGCATTCAAACGCTTTTCATAGATCAATCCGGCTTCGGGTGCAAATTTGATTTCTGCACCTTTGATCTCATCATCCAGCATCAACTCATGCTTTTTCAGCGCGTTGATGTCTGACTGCAGAAAAAATGATTTATCGCCATCCAGATCATCTAAATATTTCTGGAATAGTTTTTTGGAGAAATCGTTATTGATATTTTTTGGGCTGTAGTGCTGCGACTCTAATAAAGAGCCTACTGCAGACAATAATCTTTGTCTTTGCGAAATCACCACATCCGTATAACCTGAGGACGTATAACGGAATGCGAAAAAAAGCGCACCGAATAATACAACGGTGAGCAATACTAAACCTTTTCTACTCTTCATAAATTCCTTGAATTTTTGCATGATTCTATCCAAAAATAACTGAAAACATCACTTGTTCCGCTCTCTGTAGAACCAATTAACAAAGGTTTTGATGAACGGTTGGCTTAAAAAAAACAGCCTTGAATGATGTATAAAATGCTGTTTTACCCTATTTTTGCACTCCCATAAAACGGAGAGCGTAGCTCAGTTGGTTAGAGCGTCAGTTTGTGGCACTGAAGGCCGTGGGTTCGAGACCCATCGTTCTCCCTCGAAAACCTATATGCCTTAGGCGTATAGGTTTTTAAATTTCTATACATGAGTTATATCCTTTTTCTGATTCCGGTTATCTCTGCATTCATTGGTTGGTTCACCAACTGGATCGCCATTAAAATGCTGTTCCACCCCAAAGAGCCCAAGAAGATATTGGGGATTACCATACAGGGCATATTTCCGAAAAGACAGCAACAATTCGCTGAAAAACTGGGCAAACTGGTGAGCGAGGAGTTATTGTCTTTTGCTGATATCCAACAAAAACTGGTGCATCCCAATAACATACAGCAATTGATGCCGGTGGTAGAAGAGCATATTGATCAATTTTTGCGTAAGAAACTGGCAGAAGAAATGCCCGTTATCAGCATGTTTATCGGTGAAAACACGATTCAGCAGTTGAAAGGTATTTTCATGAAAGAATTGGAAAGCCTGTTCCCTGTGATCATGCAGCGCTATATGGGTCATTTACAACAGGAATTGGATCTGGAAAAAATTGTCACGCAAAAAGTAGCTTCATTCTCCAGTGATAAATTAGAAGATATCCTTCAGTCTATTTTATCCAAAGAATTCCGTTTTGTAGAGCTGATTGGTGGAGTTTTAGGTTTTATCATCGGTTTATTGCAGGTTTTATTGACGCTTTTGACATAGTCACCGAATAAAACTATGGTATCACCGAGAATACCCCTATTGCCGATACGCTGGCTTCAAACTTTACCCCTTTAAAATTGTCTTACTACCGTCTGTATAAACAAACAGAAGTTCCCGAATCATCGATGCAACTTTGCATCAGCATATTTCAATAGATCATCATGAACAAATTATTTACATTTTTCGCCTTCATCCTCTTGACTTTTTCCGCTGCTGCCCAGTTTCCGGGTGCCAGAATGGGTGGTGCCGGCGCGGCTCCAAATATGAATATGGGGCATTTTTATGGCAAAATCGTTGATAGTAAGACCAATAAAGGCATAGAAGGCGTAACTGTACAGATTACAGGTAATAGATTTGATACCGTAGCCAAGAAAATGGTGGAAGCGGTGCTGAATACCCAAATTACACGTGCTAATGGAGATTTCAGCTTTGAAAATCTTCCCATTTTTGGCAATTTCAAATTGAAATTCAGCGCTTTAGGATATACCAACCTTGTACAAACGGTTAGTTTTGGCATTAAAATGCCTGCTCGCGGTGAAAGTCCCAACTTCCAGCAAATGGCAGGTATGACTGATAAAGACCTGGGCAATATCAAAATGGAACAGGATGCGACTGATCTGGGTAATGTTACCGTAACTTCTTCTGCCAAGCCGCAATTTGAAATGGGGATCGATCGTAAGATCTTCAATGTAGATAAGAATCTGGTCAGTGCCGGACAAACCGCTACTGAAATCATGAAAAACATTCCTGCTTTGAATGTGGATGTAGACGGAAATGTTACCCTGCGTAATGCAGCACCTACTATTTTTATTGATGGTCGTCCAACTACGATTACACTGGATCAATTACCTGCCGATATTATTGACAAAGTGGAACTCATCACCAACCCTTCAGCAAAATTTGATGCTTCGGGTGGTAATGCGGGTATCTTGAATATTGTTTTAAAGAAAAACAAGAAAGTAGGTTACAATGGTGGTTTGAGATCGGGTGTTGATTCTCGTGGAAGAATTAATTTGGGTGGTGATATCAATATTCGTCAGAATAAGATCAATGCTTTTTTAAGTGGCTCATACAATCAGCGTAAATCGATCACCAATACCATGAATGACCGCGATAACCTTTTCTCTACACCTAGCAGCTTGTATATTGTAGGTAAAGGTGTGAGCACCGGTTTCTTTGGTTTCTTCAGAGGTGGACTTGATTTCCTGGTAGATAACAGAAATACAATTTCAATCGCTGCCAATTATAATAGAGGTCAGTTTGACAACTCTAATACACAAAGAGCAGATTCTACAGTGAGTGGTGTATACACTTCTTACAATGATATCCTGAACAACAGTCGTAGTAATTTTCAAAACTTTGGAACACAACTAAGTTACAAACACAACTTTGCACGCAGCGGTGAAAACATCTCAGCAGATGTCAATTTTAACTCAAGCAAGAACGATAATAATTCATTTGTAAATACCAGTACATTCAGAACTGATAACAGTATCAAGTTCCCTGCTTTGTTGCAGCAAACAATCGGCGATGGAACGAATAAGTTTTATACTTTCCAGACTGATTATGAAAACCCATTAACAGAAAGCACCAAATTGGAATTGGGTGGACGTGCTGCAATACGCGACTTCGGTAATACCAGTGACCAGTATAGATATGATTACAGTACCAACAAGTATACGCTGATTCCTGCTATCAGTAATCGATACAGATTCAACGATCAGGTATATGCAGCCTATGTATCTTACAGTTTCAAAGTGAAAAAATTCAGTTATCAATTAGGCTTACGTGCTGAGAGTTCAAGTTATACAGGTACACTTTTGAAAACAACAGGTGCTGATTCTGCACAGTTCAAAGTTGATTTCCCTTTGAGCTTATTCCCAAGTGCATTTATCACTTATAAAGTAAATGATAAACAAGATCTTCAATTGAACTATTCACGTCGTGTGAACAGACCTAATTTCTTCCAGTTGATGCCTTTCCCTGATTTTTCTGACCCTCAGAACATCAGCGTAGGTAATGCTGCTTTGAAACCCGAATTCACCAACTCATTTGAAGTATCATACAACAATGCTTACAAGCGTGGCGCAAATTTCTTGGTAACAGGTTTCTTCAAGTACAGTACCAACCTCATCACCAGATACTCTTATACCGGTAAAAATGAACTGAATCCTGCTGATACCAACTTGGTATTCTACAATTCATTCATCAATGCCGATAACAGCATCATTTATGGTTTGGAATTGAGTAACAAAATGCCTGTTACCAAGTGGTGGGATTTGACTTTAAGCGCCAACTTATTTAGCGCTAAAATCAATGCAACCATTCCCGGACAAAACATCAGCAATGATGCAAGAGTAAGCTGGTTTGCAAAAATGAACAGTGCATTCAAAGTATCCAAAGGATTATCGATCCAGTTCAGTGGCGATTACCAAGCTAAAACCGTATTACCTCCGGGAACCGGTGGTGGTGGTCGCGGCGGCGGTGGCGGCGGTGGTATGATGTGGGGTGGTGGTATGCAAGGTACTGCTCAAGGATTTAACCTCCCACGTTACGGCTTTGATTTGGCTATCCGTAAAGAGTGGACTTGGAAAAATGGACAAAGTGGTTCTCTTACTTTAAGCATGAATGATATTTTCCGTACACAATTATTTGAATCCTATAGTGAAAGTGATTTCTTCCAGCAGACCAGTCAGCGCAGAAGAGATCCGCAGGTTTTACGTCTGAACTTCAACTACCGTTTTGGTAAGTTTGATGCCGCTCTATTCAAACGCAAAAACACCAAAGCCGATCAAGGTGGTGGAATGGATATGATGCAACAGTAGGAAATAAAGAATAAAAAATAAGAAATGAGGAATAAGAAAGTAATTAAAATACATTTTCTCATTCCTCATTTCTTATTCCTCTGTTCCTCTGTTTCTTATTCTCTACCTATTCTTCCCTGTCAGCATCGGTACAAAAGAAAATTCTTCAAAAGCTTCTTCATGTAAAGAACCATCTTCTTGTTTAGTGAGTCGGAGCATGCGTTGGTTTTCTCCTTCATCCACCGGCAACACCATGATGCCTCCTACCTTCAACTGCTGTACTAATTTTGGTGGAATGAAGGGTGCTGCTGCAGTGATCAATATTTTATCATAAGGTTGAAATGCAGGTAAACCTTCGAATCCATCTCCAAAGAAAAACTTTAGATTGGGATACTTCATTTTAAAAACATAGGCACTGTGTTGATCGTATAATTTTTTTTGACGCTCGATCGTGTACACTTTGGCTCCCATTTCTGCCAGTACCGTAGACTGATACATACTTCCCGTTCCAATTTCTAGTACCTTCTCCAATTTTTTGACTTTTAGCAACTGTGTCTGATAAGCAACCGTGTAAGGTTGAGAAATGGTTTGTCCTTCTCCTATCGGGAATGCCCTGTCTTCATAAGCAATTTTATCAAAAGCAGAATCCAAAAAGAAATGACGTGGTATATTATTCATCGCCTCGAGTACCGCTTCATCGGTAATTCCTTTCTCTCGAAGTAATTGGATCAACTGACGCCTCAGTCCTTTATGCTGGTAAGTATCTTCAAATTTCGGTTTCATAAGCTTTACGAATATACTGTTTCCCTATGGGTGTCGGTATTGTTTTCTTCGACTGTGAAAAGAAAAATCGAAATGACAATTTTCCCACATATTCATGTGATACGAAAAACCTTTAAAAGATCAATAGAACCGCAAATACAAAGTTCTCTTTTGCAGCTACAAGCTATATGTAGAATTGCAAAAAAGTAATATGAAAAAGATTATAACATTTTTAAGTCTAGTAGTTTTCCTAATAGCTTGCGAAAAAGAAGCCAATAAGCCGGCGCCATATACGCCTCCGGCTCCGTCGTTTAAAGCTACCCTAGTAGGCAACCAAGCGTTCTTGCCCGATACAGTTATCGTTAGTTCAGAGCAATTGGTACAAGGTGGTCCTTATATGCTGAGAATATCTGCTGAAAAAAAGATTAATGCAGACAGCTCTATCATTGTATTTTTTATTATTGAAGATTTTACAAAAGATAATAACACAGAAAGTAAAACCATCAACCTTACCACTAATAGACCCGCCTACTTTATGGAGGTGAATGATAAGGTAAACTCAACACGCATAGTATATCATTTTTCTCAGAGCGGAACTTTAATATTGAATAAGATCGGCGCGGATTATATCAATGGAACTTTCCAATTCACCTATTTCACATTCGATAAATATGGCGCTAAGATCGGCGAGCATCCAATTCAAAATGGTGAATTCAAGAATTTAAGAATTAAGAGAAAATAAGTAGTTGTATGGGACGCAGATTTATTATGATTATTTATGATTAATCATAATACATCATAATAAATCTGCGTCCCATCACAACAAATAAAAAAAGAGGCTGTATCAAAAGTCTGATATAGCCTCTTTCTTTTACTATCTCCCATGGACCATGGACTATTGACTATAAGCCATAAATTGAATCCCGGCACTCTTCTCTTGACTCACTTCAATTTCATATCAGCAATGATCCGCTCAATCTTCTGTTGAAGTGAGGCATAGGTACTATCAAAATCTTCTTTACTTTTCAATACAGTGTTCACGCTAAAGTAAAATTTGATTTTAGGTTCCGTACCGGAAGGACGTGCTGATATTTTACTACCATCTTCTGTAATAAACTGGAGCACATTACTTTTAGGAAGATCAATCTTCCACTCTTCACCGGTAATCAGATTTTTACCTTTTTGAAGTTCATAATCCAATAAGGTAACCACTGGAGAGCCATCAATAGAAGAAGGAGGCTGATTCCGATAATTTTCCATCATGTCAGCAATTTCTTTTTGCCCATTCATTCCCTTCTTGGTGATACTGATCAGGTTTTCATAATAGAAGCCATACTGCATGTATAACTCTATCATCTTATCAAATAAAGTTCTGCCTTTTGCTTTTTCATAAGCTGCCATTTCACACATCAAAGCCACTGCACTCACGGCATCTTTATCTCTGATCTTATCTCCGATCATCAATCCAAAACTTTCCTCTCCCCCAATCACATAATTCTCTTTCCCTTCTTTTTCTTTGATCAGCTCCGCGATCCATTTGAAACCCGTCAGTACATTATAACAGGCTACCTGATTTTGTTTGGCTACTTCATTGATCATATTGGTAGTTACGATCGTGGAAATGACCATATCATTGGACTGGGCAATGCCTTTTGTTTTACGTGCTTCGATCATATAAGCAAATGCCAGCACAGCCGTTTGATTTCCATTCATCAACACCCACTCACCTTTGTGATTTTTCACACCAATACCCACCCTGTCTGCATCCGGATCGGTACCAAGTAAGATATCCGCATCCATTGCTTTTGCTTTTTGCAGACCAATACTCATGGTCTCGCTTTCTTCCGGATTCGGATAGACAACGGTTGGGAAATTACCATCGGGTACGGCTTGTTCTTCTACCACGGTAACATTGGTAAATCCAAACGCTTTTAATACATCAGGCACCAATGTAATGCCCGTTCCATGTATAGGCGTATACACAATCTTCAAATCGTGTTGCGCTGCGATTACATCCGGGTATACACTCAACCCTTTCACCATCTGCAGGTATGCCTGATCCATCTCCGCTCCCATGAGGGTGATATTGTTCGCGCCTCCTTCCCATAACACTTCATCCACACTCGTAATCGCTTCCACTTCTTTGATCACATTTTTATCATGTGGTGGTACCAATTGTCCGCCATCATTCCAATATGCTTTGTAACCATTGTATTCTTTAGGATTATGTGAGGCTGTACATACCACCCCTGCATGACAACCCAAATGTCTGATTGAGAAACTGAGTTCAGGAGTAGGTCTTAATGCTTCAAACAGAAATACCTTGATACCATTCGCAGCAAATACATTTGCAGTGGTTTCCGCGAAAAACCGACTGTTATTACGACTATCATGTCCGATAGAAACTTTGATCTCTTGATTGGAGTAGGTCTTTTTCAAATAATTGGCAAAGCCTTGTGTAGCCATCCCAATGGTATATTTATTAACGCGATTGGTACCTACACCCATGATACCTCTCAATCCACCGGTACCAAACTCCAGGTTACGATAAAATGCATCTGCCTGTTCATCCTCCGGCATTTTTCGAATGGCATCTTTTGTAATCTCATCATAGTTACCTGATAGCCATGTATTGAGTTTCTCTTGTATTCTAGCATCCATAAAAGCAGATTTTGAAATGATTGTTGAACAAGTTTATCAATATTTTCCCAATTTTCATGGGTAAATATCAGTCTTCATGATTAGGAAATATAAGCCCCTTCCACTTCCCCATCTTTCACTTCAACCTGAATATGATCTTGAAGCGTGGTGGAAACAGACAATCCTACATAATCCGGTTTAACGGGAAACATTTTATGCATGCGTTCAACCAGTACAAGGGTTTGAATGGTTTTGGGGTGAAAATTGAGCAAGGGTTTCAGCCCAAATAACAATGTTCTGCCACTATTGGTAACATCATCTGCAATCACCACATGTAATCCGGTGAAATCAATCACCTCACTAACAGTCACCTCTTTAGGAGACACTTTATCCAATGAGATGGATGCAGTTTGTATGTTGTTGGAAATGTATTTTTTCAAATGCTCGGCGATTTTATCTGCAATCACCATCCCACTATTGCGGATCCCTAAAATGATGACAGGCGCTTCATCCCCATTCAATTGTTCAGCCAGTTCCAATGCCATACGATGCAACTTTCGAGCTGCTGCGTCCTTGGTTAAGATATAATTGCGGTTACCCATATCTGCGATTTATGTTCAAATGTAGGAACATTAAAACCAATCAACAATCCCATTTCCAACCAATCAAAACTGCTATCTTAGCACCCTAAGACCAATCGTATG
>Ga0208492_1000120_pt1 | contig 82077 bp, 61 predicted proteins | sample Subbioar_CSW14AB_FD_184820 | JGI IMG/M metagenome (GOLD analysis project Ga0208492, IMG submission 184820) | Serpentinite rock and fluid subsurface biosphere microbial communities from McLaughlin Reserve, California, USA - CR12Mar_CSW14AB (SPAdes) | ecosystem: Environmental > Terrestrial > Deep...
GGGCCCCACGCTGTTTTTTGCGTGGCGGGGAGAGGAGGTGGGGGGGTGGGGTTGTGGGGGGGTGAGTTGTGTGCTGGCGGGATTTTGCTTGATCGGACATGCCGCTCCACTTAGTCTGGCGGGCTCACGAAGGAGTGCTAGGGGTGGTCAACCGCATCGTTCTGGCTGTTGTTGCGTTGCTGGCTGTCGCTGTGTCCGTGCAGGCGCAGGTGGCGCCGCCGTTGCCCGCGCCCTCCGTTACGCCTTTGCGCGTGGTGGGTGAGGAGGCGGATGGGCGGGCGGTGCTGGCGTTGGATGCGGGGGCGTATGAGGCGCTGCGGGGGGTGGACTGTGTGGAGATCGCGGGGTTCGCGCTGGGGGCGGGGAAGGTGGCGGACCTGTCGCTGGTGCGGTTTGACGTGTTCGCGGAGGACGCGCGGGTCGTGACCACGGGGGACGCGGGGGATGTGGAAGGGGCACGGCCGGATGTGCAGCTGTTCCGCGGGCGGGTGCTAGATGATGGAGCTTCGCACGTGTTCCTCGCGCTCTCGCCCCACGGGAGCAGCGGGCTGATCCGCGCGCACGGGACGACGTACGTGATCTCGAGCGGGCGGGGCGGGACGATGCCGACGGTGGTGTACGACCTTGCGAGTCCCGCGGGGCGCGGGATCAACCTGGTGATCCCGCCGTGCGCGGGCGCGGTGGTGCCGGAGGGGCAGATGGCCCGCGGGGCGCAGGGAGAGGTGGGGGTGGGGGGGGCGTACCAGGCCCGCGCGTACTCGTGCAGGCGCTACCGCATCGCGATCGACTGCGACCAGGAGTTCACGGCGGACCTCTTCGGCGGCAACTCCGCGTCGGCGCAGGCGTACGCGACGATGCTGCTCGCGGCCTCGTCGGAGGTGTACAGCCGCGACACGAACGTGACCTTTGAGCTGGCCTACCTGCGCACGTGGACGACGACCGACCCCTACACCGCCACCAACACCGGCGAGCAGCTGCCCCAGTTCCGGAGCTACTGGGCGGGGAACATGACGGCGGTGAACCGGTCGCTGGCGCACCTTTTCTCGGGGCGGAGCCTGGGCGGGGGCATCGCGTATTTGGAGGCCGCGTGCGGGGTGTGGGGGTACGGCGTGTCGGCGGAGCTGGAGGGCTTCTTCCCCTACCCGCTGCAGGACCGCAGCCCGCAGAACTGGGACATGCTGGTGGTGTCGCACGAGCTGGGGCACAACCTGGGCACGGGCCACACCCACGAGCTCTCGTCGTACAACCCGATCATCGACGGCTGCGGCAGCAACCCGCAGGACTGCTCGCAGTCGACGCTGGGCACGATCATGAGCTACTGCCACACGTGCCCGGGCGGGATGACCAATATCAACCTGACCTTCCCGCCGCGGGTCGCGGCCGCGATCCGAGGGTTCCTGGACGACGTCGTCAGCACCTGCGGCACGCTGGTGGGCACGACGATCACCCAGCACCCCGCCAGCATCGCGACCGCCGCGGGACAGAACGTGCAGATGTCCATCGTGACCGCCGGCCCACCGCCCCTGGCGTACCAGTGGAAGAAGGGGACCGTCAACGTCGAGAACGACGCCCGCATCAGCGGCGCGACGACGTCGAGCCTCTCGATCCAGGGTGTGCAGAGCGGCGACGCGGGGTCGTACACGTGCGTGATCGACACCACGTGCGGCGGGCAGGTGACCAGCAACGCCGCCTCGCTCACGCTCACGACGTGCCCGACGTTTACCACCCATCCCCAGAACCAGCGCGTGACGGTGGGGACGGATGTGGTTATTTCCGCGAGCGTCGCGGGCGCGACGCCCCGGACCTACCAGTGGCGCCGCAACGGCTTCCCGATCTCGGCCAGCGCGCGGATCACCGGCGTGACGACGACCGTGCTGCGGATCAACGACGCGGTGGAGAACGACACGGCCAACTACACGCTGGCGGTCAGCAACAGCTGCGGCAGCCGCGTGAGCAACCCCGCGGCCCTGACGGTGGGCCCCCCCTGCGGCACGGCGGACTTCAACGGTGACGGCGACTTCGGCACCGACCAGGACATCGAGGCGTTCTTCGCGTGCCTGGCGGGCACCTGCTGCGGCACCTGCGGCACGGCCGACTTCAACGGCGACAGCGACTTCGGGACCGACCAGGACATCGAGGCGTTCTTCCGCGTGCTGGCGGGGGGCCTTTGCTGAGGCGAGACGGGCTGAGGCGGGCCAGCCGGGGCGGTGGCGCAGGCCGCGGGTTCTCGGGCCCCGCTGCCCCGAGATTCCCCATTCCCATCGTGGGGTCCGTGCTGTATCCTTGGGCGGTCGTTCCGCAGGCTCGGATTCCCGAGCGACGGCCATCGACGCGGCCTTCCACAGGAGCCAGGGGTGACTCTCAATCTGTTATCCGTTGTGACGTGCCTTTCCATGGCCGCGGGTGTGCTGGCGCAGCAGGCCTCACCGCTGCGGCTGGTGGCGGAAGACCCGCGCGGCGTCGCGACGCTGGCGCTGGATGCCGAGGCCTACGCCCAGCTGAAGACGCTCCAGTCGGTGGAGATTGACGGCTTCGTCCTGGGCGCGGGGCAGCGGGCCGACGTGACGCTGATCCGGTTCGATGTGTTCCCGGCTGATGCGCAGGTCCGCAGCGTGGACGAGCTGGGAGAGCACGCGGCCGAGCGGCCCGATGTCCAGCTGTGGCGCGGGCATGTGCAGGGGGAGCCCAACTCGAACATCTTCCTCTCGCTCTCGCCCCACGGCAGCAGCGGGATGATTGAGAGCGGCGGCTCGCGGTACATCATCTCCAGCGGCGCGGGCGGCGAGCAGCCCACCGTCGTGTACGACCTCGCGAGCCCCGCGGGGCAGGGCGTCAACATCACGATGCCCGCGTGCGACGGCGCGGTACTCGCGCCCGGCGAAGCGGCCCCGCCCGCGGAGGGCGTCGGCAGCCCGTACGAGTCCCGCGCGTACACGTGCAAGCGCTACCGCGTCGCGATCGACTGCGACCAGGAGTTCACCTCCAGCCTCTTCAGCGGCAACGCGACCACCTCGCAGGCGTACGCGACGACGCTCCTCGCGGCGGTGTCCGAGATCTACCGGCGCGAGCTGAACGTCGAGCTGGAGCTCGCGTACCTGCGCACGTGGACCACGACCGACCCCTACACCTCGCCCAACAACAGCGAGCAGCTCCCCGAGTTCGCCGGCTACTGGGCGTTGAACATGGCGAGCGTCAACCGCTCGCTCGCGCACCTCTTCTCCGGCCGCGGGCTGGGCGGGGGCATCGCGTACCTGCGGCAGACGTGCGGCAGCAACGGCTACGGCGTGTCCGCGAACCTCAACGGCTTCTTCCCCTACCCCATCGTGAACAACAGCTGGCAGAACTGGGACCTGATGGTGGTGGCCCACGAGCTCGGCCACAACATGGGCACGGGGCACACGCACGATCCCAACTCGTACAACCCGCCCATCGACGGCTGCGGGAGCGGCGACTGCTCGCAGCGCCTCAGCGGCACGATCATGAGCTACTGCCACACCTGCTCGGGCGGGATGAGCAACATGAGCATGGTCTTTGGCCCCCGCGTCGTCACGGCCATGCGCAACTACCTGGATTCGCTCGGGGCCACCTGTGGCACCGTGTTCAACACCACGCTCATCAGCCAGCAGCCCACACAGAGCACCGTCAACGAGGGCCAGACGATCACGCTCACCGTGAACACCAGCGGCCCCGCCGCCACCGGCTACCAGTGGAAGAAGAGCAACACGCCGATTGAGAACGGCGGGCGCATCAGCGGCGCGACCACCAATACGCTGACGATCACGGGCGCCCTCCCCTCCGACGCGAGCACCTACAAGGTCACGATCGACACGCCCTGCGGGTTCATCACCAGTGTGCCCGCGGCCATCAGCGTGCTCGCCTGCCCGTTCTTCGATACCCAGCCCGAGGATGCGGAGGCCGCGGAGAGCGGCAGCGTCACGCTGTACGCCTCGGCGGGCGGCGCCTTCCCGCGCACGTACCAGTGGCGGCGCAACGGCGAGCCGGTCGCGAACGGCCCCCGCGTGCTGGGAGCCACGTCCAACACCCTCACGATCAACCCTGTGGAACCGGCCGACGCCGCGACCTACGACGTGGTGGTCTCCAACACCTGCGGCGAGCGCACCAGCGACCCCGCCGTGCTGACCGTGACGGGGGCGCCGCCCTGCGGCACCGCGGACTTCAACGGCGACGGCGATGTCGGGACCGACGCGGACATCGAGTCGTTCTTCGCGTGCCTGGCGGGCAACTGCTGCCCCGCCTGCTTCGCGGGCGGCAGCGACTTCAACGCCGACGGCGATGCCGGGACGGACGCCGACATCGAATCGTTCTTCCGGGTCCTGGGCGGGGGGGCCTGCTGAGCCCTCCGGTCGCTCCGAAAAGGGGTTCAGAGTCCGGGTTCGCCCTCCCTACTATTGGGTCGAATGCCCGACGAGAGCCCTAACAGAAACAATATCCGCAACTTCTCGATCATCGCCCACATCGACCACGGCAAGAGCACGCTGGCCGATCGGCTGTTGCAGGCGACTAACGCCGTGTCCGCGCGCGAGGCCAAGGAGCAGATCCTGGACTCGATGGACATCGAGCGCGAGCGCGGCATCACGATCAAGGCGTCGGCCGTGACGGTGGCCCACCACCACACCCCTGGCGAGAAGGCCGATGAGCTGGAGAGCGACGCCGAGGGCGCGAAGGGCGACAGCGCGGGCACGGGCGGCGCGGACGTGAAGACGCACGGCTCCGAGCTCTACATGCTCAACTTCATCGATACGCCCGGGCACGTGGACTTCAACTACGAAGTCTCGCGGGCCCTCAAGGCGTGCGAGGGCGCGATCCTGGTGGTGGACTCGACGCAGGGCGTGCAGGCGCAGACTCTGGTGAACGCCTACCTCGCGGTGAACGAGAACCTCGCGATCATCCCGGTCATCAACAAGATCGACCTGCCCTCGGCCCGCGTCGATGACGTCGCGATGGAGATCGAGCAGACCCTCGGCTTCCCCGCCGAGGACTGCATCCTCGTCTCCGCCAAGACGGGACGCGGCATCCCCGAGCTGCTGGCCGCGATCTGCGAGAAGTTCCCCCCGCCCCGCAAACCCGTTGTGCCCCAGCTCCGCGGGCTGATCTTCGACGCCATCTACGACGACTACCGCGGCGTGATCGTCTACGTGCGTGTCTTCGACGGCCACCTGAAGGTCGGCGACAAGATCCGCATGATGGGCATCGGCAAGGTGTTCCAGGTCTCCGACATCGGCAAGATGAACCCCAAGCCGGTGCGCGTGCCGTCCATCGGCCCCGGGGAGACGGGCTACGTGGTGGCCGCGATCCGCACGCTGAAGGATGTGCGGATCGGCGACACGGTGACGCTCGACATCGACCCCGCGACCGAGCCGCTGCCGGGCTTCCAGTTCCCGCGCCAGATGGTCTTCTGCGACTTCTACCCCGCCACCAGCGAGGACGGCGAAGGCAGCGACTTCGAGATGCTGCGCGACGCGGTCGAGAAGCTCTCGCTGAACGACTCGAGCTTCACGTTCCAGCCCGTGCATAGCGAGGCCCTGGGCTTCGGCTACCGCTGCGGCTTCCTGGGCCTGCTCCACATGGACATCATCCAGGAGCGGCTGGAGCGCGAGGGCAACGTCGAGATCGTGCAGACCGCGCCCACCGTGAGCTACCAGATCCTGGTCCGCGGCACGGGCACGATCACCGGCGGCAGCGGCCAGGCCCTCAAGGCCGTGGACCTCGCCGCGATGGGCATGTCCAACGCGACTGCCGGCAGCAGCTCCAACGCCGGCGGGCCGATTGCATCCGACGGCAAGGGCCCTGTTGCAACGACGATCATCACGCCCGAGATGCGTGAGAAGCACAAGATCCCCGAGGGCATGCAGCTCCTCGAGGTTAACAACCCCGCCGACCTGCCCGACATGGGCACGATCGAAGAGGTCCGCGAGCCCATCTGCCGCGTCGAGATCATGCTCCCCAAGGAGTACATCGGCGACATCATGAAGCTCTGCCTGGACCGCCGCGGCCTCTACAAGGCCCAGACCTTCGTGAGCAAGTCGCGCGAGATGGTCACCTTCGAGATCCCCCTCGCCGAGATCATCTACGACTTCTTCGACAAGATGAAGGGCCTCACCTCCGGCTACGGCACCATGGACTACGAGGTCATCGGCTACCGCGCCGACAACCTCGTCAAGCTCGACATCCTCATTAACGGCGACCCCGTCGAGGCCCTCGCCGTCATCGTCCACCGTGACCGCGCCGAGTACCGCGGCCGCGGCCTCGTTTCCCGCCTCCGCGAGCAGATCCCCCGCCACCAGTTCGAGATCCCCGTGCAGGCCGCCATCGGCGGCAAGATCATCGCCCGCGAGACCATCAAGGCGTTCCGCAAGAACGTGCTCGCCAAGTGCTACGGCGGCGACATCAGCCGCAAGCGCAAGCTGCTCGAGAAGCAGAAGAAGGGCAAGAAGCGGATGAAGAACGTGGGGTCGGTCACGATCCCGCAGGAAGCGTTCATGGCGGTGCTGGACCAGGGCGACTAAGCCTTACTCCCGTCCGCCGCGGGCCTGCTCGCCCATAATCCGGTTCGCCATCCGCCCCGCCAGGGTCATGAGCACCGCGGCGTCGGGTGGTGAGCAGTGCAGCTCCACCGTCGCCTTCCACAGCCGCAGCCACCCGGAGAAGTGCTCGCGTGACAGGCCCGGAAGCTCCAGGTGTGCCTCCAGCGGACGCCCGGCGTACCCCGGCTTGCGGAGCACCGCGCCCTCCCAGAACGCGCGGATGCGAGCCAAATGCTCGGGCCAGTCTGTCACCGCGGCGTTGAAGACCGGCCCGAGCAGCGGGTCGGCGCGGCAGCGGGCGTAGAAGTCATCCACGATGAGCGCAATCGTCTCCGCCGTCACGTCCCTCGTGCGGGACTCGCCGCTTGGCGTGGCCTCGGTCAGCGGCAATCGCACGGGTTTGGGCGTTGGGTCGTCATCGGGCATGCGCAAGCGTAGTGCCTACTCCGTCATCGCCAGCAGCGCGAACGTCGCCAGCCAGTGCTCGCCCATGTAGTCCCCGCTCACATGCGGGAGCGCGGCCTCCAGGTGCTGGGTGTACGCGGCCTCGCACACAGCCCGCCGCGGGTCACCCTCAGGCAGCGCCCGCCCGAGTGACCGGAAGCACCACGAGCGGCTCAGGTTCAGCCCGTCCAGGTGCGTGATCTGCCCGTCGGTGCGGTCGCTGACAAACGCTGGCTCGAACATCGCCGCGGGCTGCTTGTCGGCGAGCCGCGGCAGGAACTTCCCGAACCACGCGAGGAACTCGTCGGCGGGCAGCACCCGCCGCATCAGCTCTGCTTCCATCAGCCCCGGCGATAGGAAGTCGGTGCCGTCGGGCTCCCACCCGTGGTAGTTCTCGTCCGTGAGGTACCAGGCGCGGGCCTTGGATCCGATTAGTCTGGTGAGTTCGTCGTACGCGACGCCCTGCAAGGCCGCCGCTTGGATGTAGTCCCACGCGAGCGCCAACCCGAACGCCGCATTCTGGTGTACGCCCACGCGGATCGGGTACGTCGCCTTCGGCAGGTACTTGAGATATCTGTCCAAAAACGCATCAGTGAGAGGCTGAAGTACACTCCGCCAGCGGGCCGATGACTCGAGCAGTGAATTGGGCTGAGGTTGAGGGTCGCGAAGCTGGTGCTTCACTGTTTGAGATCGCTGCAGTAAGAGTACCTCCGCCGCCAGCTTCAAAAACCACCCCCACCCATACGTCCGCTCAAACGTCACCCGCAGCTTCTGCCCCAGGTACTCCGTCTCAACCTTCACGTGTTCCGCTGTGAAGCGCGCATCCAGGATCCTCACCACCTCATCCCGCTGCGCCAGCTTCGGGTACCGCAGCAGGGCCCGCACCAGCAGCCAGTGCCCGTGTACCGACGAGTGCCAATCGAAGCTCCCGTAGAAGATCGGGTGCAGCGCCTTCGGCCCCTTCACCTGCGACTCGTCGTTCATGACGTGGTCGAGCTTGTGGGGGTACTCCTTGTCGATGTGCCCCAGCACCAGGGCCACAAAGTGGTCGATCACATCGGCGGGGTCGCGGTGGGGCCGGTGGGGGGCAGGCATCAACCCATGATACCTCACCTCTTCACCTCCCCACCTCCCCACGCTCTACGATCCCCCCGTGCCCCCGCGTCCGATCGAACACCACCACGGCTCCGACACCACCACCCGCGGCCTCCGCGTGCAGGTCAAGCCGCAGTTCGTGCCTGACGAAGACCTCGACGCGAACGCGCCCCACCTGGGCACGGGCGAGCAGTGGAAGGGCCGCCGCTTCATTTTCGCCTACCACATCACCGTCACGAACCAGAGCGAGCGCACCGTGCAGCTGCTCCGCCGCCGCTGGCGCATCGTGGACGCCGATGGCGACGTCAACGTGGTCGAGGGCGACGGCGTCGTCGGCCGCCAGCCCACCCTCAAGCCCGGCCAGGCCTTCGAGTACGCCAGCTACTGCCCCCTCTCCACCCCCTGGGGCACGATGGAGGGCGCGTACATCTTCATCGAGCCCGGCACGCGCGAGGAGTTTGAGGTGGCGGTGGGGCGGTTCTATCTGGTGAGCGGCGGCACCGAGACGTAGGTCAACGGGGTCGTCGAGGTCGTCTACGGGTTTGTACACTGCCCCAGAAGACCTCGCCGACCTCGCCGACCTATTCCCATCTGCTTATGCCCGAGCGCCCCTTCATCCCGCCCCACGGCAACTACCGGGAACTGCTCTCCTACAAGAAGGCGGAGATCGTCTACGACATCACGTACCGCTTCTGCGAGCGCTTCCTCAAGCGGGGCGACCGCACCATCGACCAGATGGTCCAGGCCGCGCGCTCGGGAAAACAAAACATCGTTGAGGGCGTCGCCGCCTCCGGCACCTCCAAGGAAATGGAGATCAAGCTGCTCGGGGTGGCCCGCGCCAGCCTCGAAGAGCTCATCAACGACTACCTCGACTTCCTCCGCGTCCGCGACCTGCCCCTCTGGGACAAGGATTCCAAGCAGGCCGTGTACGTCCGCGGCCTCCGCAACGACACCTTCGAGACGTACCGCGAGTTCGTGCAGACGCGCGACGCGGCGATCGTCGCCAACATCGCGATCTGCCTGATCCACCAGGCCCGCTACCTGATCGACCACCAGATCGCCCGCCTCGAGCAGGACTTCGTGCAGCAGGGCGGCCTCCGCGAACGCATGACCCGCGCCCGCCTCAACCACCGCGACCAGCAGCGCGGCTGAGACCCGCGCGAGCCCTGCACCCCACACTCGGCGAACTGCCCCACACCCCCAGGACCGTGCCCGGGCGATTCCGGCATAGGCCCCGGCTCCCCGGCCATACGCCCTTCTTTCCCGTACACACGCCGCGTCCCGTTGGGCACGTGCCGCCCGCACCCGGCTGCCTGCCCCACCCCGCCCGGCCCTTGCCCATGGACTCCCGCCACCGGCCCTCAAGCCGCGGGCAGCGAGCGCCGATGCTTTGATCACCATGCGACTGATCCCCAAGTCCATCGACGGCCAGATCGAGTTCCTCGACACGCACCTGCCGCGGTGGGAGCAGGACCCTGCGGGCGTGGGGCTCAGCGTTCCCGAGGTCGAGCAGCTGCGCGCCATGCTCGATGAGGCGGTGGCGTCCAAGCGCGAGGCGGACGAGCTGCGCAACCTGGCCAAGGGGGCCACCATCATCCTGCGCGACCGCATGCGGCGGATGAACACCGGCCTCGCCGCCGCCGTCAAGACGATCCGGGCCGCCGCCGCGACCGACCCGAGTGTGTACTCGAACGCCGTGATCGCGCCACCCGCCTCCGGGTCCAAGGCTCCGCCGCCGGGGAAACCCACGCGCTTCACCGCCACGCTCGCGCAGGTCGGCTGGCTCACGCTCACGTGGGAGTGCAAGAACCCCGCGGGCACGCAGGGCACGATGTACGAGGTTTCGCGCCGGGTCGCGCTGGGCGAGTTCGAGCATCTGGGCGTTGTCGGTGTGAAGGAGTTCGTCGACACGACCCTCTCGCGCGAGGGCGCGGCCCGGGGCGTCGAGTACGAGGTCCGCGCCATCCGCTCCACGCGCGTGGGCCCCGCGGCCCGGTACGTCATCAGCTTTCACAGCGGCGCAGGCAGCACGATGTCTCAGGCGACCGCGGCGGCCTGAAGCGGCGCATCTGCGTTCTCCTTGCGCTCTGCCCACTCCAACGCCGCCTTCGCCAAGGGCCCGCACTGCTCCACGTAAAACTCGCTGAACGCATCGCCGCTCACGGTGGGCGTGGTGTTCACGTCCAGCAGCACCGCCCCGCCATCGCCGCCTTCCTCAGGGCGCGGCACAACGTAGTCGAGCTTGCCGTAATCAACCCCCAGCCGCGCACACCAGCCCCGCTCGCCCAGCGCCTCCGATGGCGGCTGCGTGAAGTGCCCCAGCTTCGCGTGCCGGTCCTTCACATACGCGTCCGCCGCCGTCAGCGTGCGCCCGGTGCCAACTCCACCCATCACGATCCACATCCGCATCGCGTAGTGCAGCGGCCCCGACCTTGGCGACAGCGCGGCAGCGGGGGTGGGGGTGGGGGAGTCCACCCGCACGCGCTCGGGGACAAATCGCTCTACCACCAGGTGCGGGTTGCTCCACACCCCCCGCGGCACATCCTTCGCGCTGTCATAGATCGGGTACCGCGTCAGCGTGCGCGCAAACCGGTAGCTCAAGGACTCCAGCCACGCCCCCCACGCCCGCCGCTCAAGCGACGGGTGGTTGCACACCCGCCGCCGCACCTTGTCCAGCAGCGTCGGTCCGGCGTCGTGGGGGCGCGCGTAGTGGTAGTCGGGGAGCCCGCCGCAGTTGCCGTTGCTCTTGACAATCACGGGTCCCCAGTACGACCCACTCTCAACCTCTGCCCGTGTCACCAGCAGCGACGACACGCGCCGCTTGCGGATGTCCCCCGCCCGGCGATTGAGCACCAGCGGGTGACGCTCGATCAGCCGCTGGTACGGAGCGGGCCGGACCGAGCAATCAACGTGAGGCACGAGCAGGTCCGCGTTGAGGAGCGTCCTTTCGTTCTCGCCGGCCACCCCGAACACGATGTCCACCCTGAGACCCATCCGCCGCCAGCACTCGGCGATCGGCCAGATGCGGTAGTGCATGCTCGCCGCGTCGGTCTGGCGGGCGTGGAAGAGGATGGCGATGGAAGTGGGCACGCGTGGTGCGCCTGCGGGGGCGTTGGGGCGCGTGGCTATGGGCGGACCAGCAGCGGCTTAGCCTCGTCGCGGATCAGCTTCTGCTGCTCGGCCCGTTTGCGGGTGATCAGCCCCCGGAAGTGCTGGGATGATTGCATGAAGGCGCGGCGCTGCGCCTCGTTCAGGTTGCCCTGGCGGAGACGCTGGTCGATGTTCCGCAGCTGTTGCTGGTAGTTGTCAATTTCCTGCTGAATGCGCAGAGCGTCGGGCGACTGAATGCGGCGCTGACCATTGACGGCGAAGTCCAGCAGCGGGATCTCATCCAGGGGGCGGAGTGCGCCCCCACCCACCAGCACGTCCGCCCCGTCGAGCACGGCCTCCTGCGGCGGGGCCTCGGCGTCCTGCCGCATGCGGCGGTTCACGGCCGCGTCCTCAAGGGTCTTGGCGAGCACCCACTGGGAGTGCGTGATGCCCGCCTCGATCGGCGCGGCCTGCGGCTGGCCCTGTTGCCCCTGCTGCGCAAGGCGGTCGCACCGGATCACCCACGCCTCGCGCAGGATCGAGTCGTTGAGGTTGTACGCGTTCTGGAGCTCGCGGAAGCTGCCGAGCCTGACCACACCCTGCTGCGGCTCGCCGCCGCGGGAGAAGATCACCTTCATCTCGTCGCCGGGGTCGTGCGAGACAATGACCGCGCGGGCGTCGTCCAGGCTCACGATCGGGATGCCGCCCATCTCCGCGATCACGTCGCCCACGCGAAGCACGCGGCGGGCGTCGAACTGGTCGATGACGAGCCCGAGCTCAACTCCTCCGGGCACGATCCGCGCAAACGACACGCCCATCGCCGCCCGCGGCGTTTCCCGGAACAGCGCGACCGCCACCTGGTTCATCCGCAGCAGCTGCTCGGGCGTGAGCGGGCGCGAGTGGTCCGCGATGCGGGCCTGGAGCTGGTCGAGGGAGAGCTTGGGATCTGTGCGGAGATCGACGGAGGCGCGATCGCGGACCTTGAGGTCGTCGGAGTCCAGCCGCTGGATGATGGGCTCGAGCCACAACGGGTCGTCGGCGATCGCCTTGGCGACGCCGTTCTTCAGTTCATCCTCGGTCGGGACCGCGGGAGCCTTCTGTGCCAGAGCCGTAGCGCTCATCAAGCAGAGCAGGCCGACGGCACAGGCAGTCTGGGAGATTCGCACAGGGCCCATCACCGGACACTTCTCCTTCACCCCTGCCGCCGCAGGCGCCGGAAAACCCGGTGCCACAGGAACAGCCTATTCGATGTTGGCTGCCTGCTCCTTAATCCTATCAATAGCCCCCTTAATCTCAACGGTCGATCTGGAGATCGCCGCGTCGGGGCTCTTGCTGGCGATGGTGTTGGCCTCCCGGAGCATTTCCTGAGCCAGGAAGTCCAAGGTCCGCCCGATGGGCTTGCCGTCCACGGCCGAGATCAGTTCGCCGAACTGGTCCAGGTGGGCGGAGAGCCGCTTGATCTCCTCGGCGATGTCCGTCCGCTCGGCGTACACCGCGATCTCCCGGATCAGGTCCGAGGTCTCGACCGTCGCGTCCGCCTCGTGGAACATCGTCTGGATACGGGACTTAAGGCGCGACTGGTAGTCGGCGATCACCCCGGGGGCCCGCTGGGCAACCAGCCCCAGCCGTTCGGCGATGTACGCCTGGTGGGACCGAAGATCGTCCACCAGGGACTTGCCCTCTCGCTGACGCATGGTCAGGAGGTTGGTCACGGCCTTGTCCAGCAGGGGCAGGAAGATCCGGCGTGCCCGGTCGAGACGGTCTTCTTCGTCCGCCGGCGGCTGGAGCACGCCGGGGAGATTCAGAAGTTGCCCGAGGTCCAGCTTCAACCCGCCCGCCTTGACCTGCGGGAGCTGCTCGAGCTGCTGGACATAACGGTCCAAAGCCTGGGTATTGATCGTGTAGGCGGCGGAGGCCGAGGCGTCCGTGCTGCGGGCGGTCAGGGTGACCGTGCCGCGGGAGATCTTCTCGCGCAGGCGCGATTCCATCTCGGCCTCAAGGCCCTGCAGGGCCTCGGCAAGGCGGATCGTGGCCTTGAAGTACTTGTTATTGAGGGCCCGCACTTCGACGAAGTAGTGAACCCCGTCGAGGGTGACCGAAGCGTCGCCGTAGCCCGTCATGCTCCTGACCACGAGTGAAGCTCCGGAAGGTGGGTTTACTGGCCGCCGCCGGGCGGGGTTGTGGGGGTCGTGGGGGAGGTGGGGGGTGTGGTCGGCGGGGTTGTTGCGGGTGCCGCGGGCTCGGTCGGAGCCGGGTTGGCGAGAGCCGGGGGCGTCACAGGCGCTGCCGGGGTGACGACTTCAGGCGCCGGAGTGGTCCCGGTGGGGGTCGTGGTCGGTGCGGCCGGGTTCGTCGGCGTGGTTGGAGCAGGGGTGATGGGAGCGGGAGTGGTGGGAGTTGCGGGTGTGGCGCCCGGGGCCGCGGCGGCGGCGGGCACCACGGCCTCAGGTGCGGTGGGGTTCGACGCGTAGTTCAGCACCACGGCGAACACCACGTAGAGCGCAAACACGATGATCGTGAAGAAGGTCAGCGCGTCACCGGTCTTGGTGCCGAACGCGGTCTGGCCCGAGCCCGAACCGCCGCCGCCGAAGGCGCTGGCGAGTCCGCCGCCCTGGGGCTTCTGGATCAGCACGGTCAGGACCATGAGGAGGCAGATCCCCAGGAACCCGAGGATCAGGAGGTTCGTCGCCCAGGGGGCAATTGCGAGCACCAACATTGAAACCCTTTCGCAGACTGACCTTGGGCCGAAACGGGCCGGGGGTCAAGGGGGAAAGTGTAGGGGCGCACCCGCGGGCAAGGCTGGGCGGCGGTTCCGCGGCCCGGCCTGACTCCACCACGCCCGAACGGGCGAATACAGACGTGGCGAATGGCGGGCCACCCTACACTCCCCCGTCCGATCTTTGAAAACTGGGGCCGAACTGGATTCGACCGAGCAGGGAAGGCACGTTGTGGCGCGTCGAGGAGCATGCCGGCCTCGTAAAAAGCATGCAACACATTAATTGCTGACCGCAATTACGCTCTCGCGGCCTAATACAGGCTGCACGTACGACGTCGGACGCCTGATACGGCGTCGTCCGTAGACATCGGGCTGGCTGGTGTTTGCCGCCTCAGGGGGCACCGGTGAGAAAACTCTTGGGGCTGCGCTCTCGCGGATACTGCTGGTGGCAGACGCGGGAGAAGAGGATAATGCACCAGACACACGCGTAGATGCAGCGCGCTGACTGCCTCGGGACGGGGGTTCGATTCCCCCCGGCTCCACTTAAACCGCCGAATTGCTCGGGAAACCGAGCTATTCGAGCTTGCGATTGTGGTTCTAAAGGGGTATACGTGTGACTAAAGGGGTGTTGTGCGCCCCGGCCACGGAGTACCTCATGGAATCAGCCCAAAACGTGTCCGATGATGGCCTTCCCGCTGCGCCCGTCGCGGCGGGGCTCGATACCCGCCGCCGCAAGGCCAAGGTGCGCCAGCACAAGCTGGGTCACTTCATCATCCGCAACAAGGGCAAGGACGTGTACCTGGGGCTGAACTTCAGCGAGGCCCAGCACCGAGCCATCCAGCTCTTCGGCCCCAACAAAGTCATCCTCCAGGCCCAAAGTCCGAAGGTGAACTCCGCGGGGAATCGCCGCTGGGTCAACCGATCGATGCAGGAGATTGAGCGAAACACCAAACCGGTGACCGTTCTGAAGGGCCGCACGTTCAACATGGCCGCGGGGCTGCTGCTGAACACGATGGGCGACGAGCAGGTCGAGGGCCGCAAGCACCTCCGCAAGACCCTGGGCGCCTTCCTGGCTGTGTACGGCGAGAAGAGCATCCACTCCTTCCGGCCCGAGGACCTCCTCAAGTTCCGGGCCGTGCTGACCAAGGGCTACAGCCCCAAGACCCAGAACCACCACGTGGCCTCGGTTCGGCGCCTCCTGACGTTCATCTACGAGCTGCAGTGGGTGGAGGTGCCGTTCCGGCTCGGGGCCCTGAAGGCCGCGAGGTTACCGCCTGCGCCCGACAAGGCGCTGCCAGTGGCGCAGATCCGGGAAATCCTCACCGCCGTGGGCGAGCGGGACCTCAACCTCGCCCGCTGGCTGCTCCTGCAGTTCTACACCGTGGGGCGGACCACCGAGATGCCCAAGCTCGTCGGACGCAAGGGCACGTTCGAGCCCAAGTACCCCTACGTGTTCCGCCTCACCAGAGGCAAGACGGACCTGCAGACCGGCGAGCCGACCAGGATCGTGCTGATACCGGAAGCGATGCGACTGCTGGAGGTTATTGAACCGGCGTACAGCACGGAGGACCGGTACCAAAAGGCCTGCCGCCGCCTACGTGGTGAGCTTCCCCCAGAGCTGCAAGACTGGTCCCCAGGACTGATGCGGCCCTCGGCTTCAACGTGCCTGTCGGAGTCGCCGCAGCAGTTCGACGAATCGCTGATCCGCGCCGCCGAGCACCATGCCCAGGAAAAGGTCATTCGTGTCTACCGGCCGCCACCGTTCGCGAAAGTCCGCGAGTGCATGGCGGCGCTGGCGGCGGCCGTTTCACTATCCACGGTGAATGTCTAGCGGCCCACAGACAAGCCGCGCCGCAGTCCTGTCGCTTAGCGCCGTCGACGCCGACGTACCGCCAAGCCTGCAACACTGAAGAGAGTGAGCGCTCCCGGACCCGGCACGACAACCGAGATGGTGTCTACATTGGCGACGAAGGTGCGAGGACCGCCATCCCCGACATTGAACAGGCCGACGGAGTCCAGGAGAAGCGGCTGAGATGCGTCGAGTTCCCGCGAGAGAGTGGCGAGCAGCGGCCCGGATGCGCTTGCGCCCTGGTGTACATTCACCGAGAACAGCCTGCCCGGGCCATCCACGACGGCATCCAGGAAGTACCACGAGCCAAATGAGAACGACACCGACGGTGGCTCGCCTCGCGGGTCGACCTCGGCACCAGAGCCATACCTTCCCGCGAGGCGAATGGTTTGGCCACCGCCGAGTTCGGTCCAGTTCCCCAGCCAGACGCAGATGTTGTTCTGGCTGTGGGAGTTCGCCGAGTTCATGAAACCGATCTGGGCTACGGCCCGGGTCGACTGGCCATCTCCGCTGAGGGGTTGTACCGCCGCAGAGAACCGCAGCGTGCTCGACCATGCGTCATACGCCTGGCCGAGAGGCGCATACCGCGAGTCCGTCTGGCCGTACCGGATGTAGCTCGCGGCAAGGTTCTGGGCACCGCTGTTCCATTGGAACCGGGCGGCGCCATCCCCTTGCACCCCGGTGAACCTGCCGACCCCTTCGTGAAAGGTCTCGGTCCAACTGACTTGGCCCTGCACACGGGGGCAGACCGCCGCGGCAGCAAGGACAAAGGCGGCACACAGGCGCCAGTGGCGAACGTACATCATGGCTCTCTCCTCCCTCGTTTCCGAAGGCCACCTCCGCCTGCTGCTAAACTAGCAGCACGGCCGCGTCAGTCTAGGTTGCTGCTCGAATGGCAGCAAGGCCGCAGCACAAGCCCGCGTACCGCCGACTGTGCGGCATGCTGCGCGCTATGCGTACAAAGGCAGGACTGACGCAGAGGGACCTCGCCCAGAGGCTGAAGATGCACAACACGATGGTGCACCGCTCAGAGATCGGCGATCGCCGGATCGACCCCGTGGAGTTCGCCGCCTGGTGCCGAGCGTGTGACGCTGACCCAGGCGACGCCATCCGGCAGCTCTGAGGATACAAGAACCGGATTCGGCCGAAGCAGCCCGGGACCGGAACTCAGGAGCCGGCATTCAGTTTTCTCACAAATCCGTGTGCAGGTTGGGGTGCTGCTGGATATACTTCTAATGCGAGGCAGTGGCGATCTCCCTCAGCTACCTAGCTGAACATTTTCGCCCGGAACCTCAGCACCATCTCAACGAGGCGCGAAACACGGCCGACTCAGGCCTTGCCATGTCGCGCTCACAGAAAGGAGCTGGGGATGACCTACCCCGCGGATATGTTCGCTGCGCAGTTTACGGTTCGGATTGCATTTGAGGCACCCGGCAGGCTGCCAGCCTTTTGCGACGCAATGGAGATGCGACGTCTCCTTGAAACTGCGATCGGTTCAATACTGAACACCAGCATGTCCGGCCGACTCCGGACCGATCCTTTGTCACCGGATGGTTCCGAATACACAGTGCGAGTGGGAGACCTTGAAGAGTACGACGATCTTGGTCGGAGAATCTTCACACCCGATCCTTCGCAAGCTGACCTCGATGTATTCCAGTGCGATGATGACGAGGATGATGAGTTGCTCCGCTGGGTAGCCCGTCCAAGCCACCAGTTGTTCGATAGCTGAAGAATCGGTCCACTTAGGGTTTTGGGGTGAGGTCCTCGAGAAACTCCGATCCCGGCCTCATCCCGTGACCAGAAGGCAGTCACGGGCCCGGGGTACACGCTACGTACAACAGGTGCCGTTCAGAGTTAAGGATCTCTTTGACGTCAGCATCGTCCGCAGCAGACTCGAGCCTCCGTCGAGTCGCTCGCCAAGAGCCTCGCTAAGGACGGCGTGCTCCAGCCCATCCGCGTCCGGCCGCACCCGGAGAAGGAGGGCTGGTTCGAGATCCGGGCCGGGGAGCGACGCTGGCGGGCCGCCAAGCTCGCCGGGTTCAAAGAACTCCCGGCGGTCGTCCGGTCGCGCGACGATGCGACGGCCCTGTCCGTCACCATCGCCGAGAACCTGCAGCGGCAGAACCTGCACCCGCTGAAGAAGGCCGCGACTGTCCAGCAGGCCTTCGACCGCGGCTACGACGTCAAGGCTGTGGCGGCGCGCCTCGAGTACGCGCCGAACGAGGTGTGCCTTGTCCGCGTGGACGGTGTGAGCCGATGACCCACGCCCTGGCCTTGTGGTCCGAGGTTCCCAATCACTGCGTGGGCAGCCGCGCGGAGATGGGCTCCGACAGATTGCGGATCATGGTCTGCAAGGCGGTCCGTCCCAAACCCAGGCGACCAGCGGCTGCCGACTTGTTTCCCGCGGTAGCCTCGAGCGCTCGGGCGATGTAGTGCAGTCGGACCTCGTCGAGTACGGATTCCAGGGCAAAGCCCGATGACAGTGGCCTGCCGAGGGGCTCCGCCGCGGGCTCCGGCGAGGTAGCAGCGATGGCCCTGGCAGCCGAGTCCTGCGAGATGGTGGGATTCGCCGGTTCCGCAAATATGGCCAGACGAGTGACAAGATACTCGAGCTCACGAACGTTTCCCGGCCAGTCGTGCTGGCGCAACACTCGCTCAACGCCGGGGCCGAATTGTCGTGGTGGGCGCCCCATCAAGCCAAGTTGTGCCGATGATTCGGAGTTGAATCGCTCAAGCGTGGCCTCTGCGAGCGGCATGACGTCATCGAGTCGATCCTTGAGGGGAGGGAGAAGGATCTCAACAAATCGAAGCCGGTCATAGAGATCCTGACGGAACGACCGCTCGCGGACCGCTCTTCGCAAGTCCTGATTGGTCGCGGCGATGATGCGGACATCGAGCGGGGACGATTCATCACCGCCGAGGGGGCGCACTCGCTTGGTCTGAAGGAATCGGAGGAGTTGAACCTGTGTCTCGGCTGGCGCATTCCCGATCTCGTCAAAGAAGATGGTCCCCCCATCGGCTTCAACCAGAATGCCATCGCGGTGTTCCTTCGCATCGGTGAAACTGCCGCGCCTCCATCCGGTGAGCGAGTGGCGTGCGGCTGCATCCTGCAATGAACCGCAATCGACGACCCGCCATCTGTCCCTCGGCCGACCACTCTCACGGTGGATGGCTTCTGCAAGAGTGGACTTCCCGGTGCCCGGAGGACCGAGAATCAACACCGGGTACTTGGTGAATCTGGATACCTCTTGCGCTTGCAGCTTGACCCGGCGGATCGCCTCCGATGAACCGATGAAGTCTCTAGCGAAATCCGGTCGGAGGTGGATGCCATCGCTCTCGAGTGCGTCGAAGATCCCCCCGGCGAGCCGGTCTTCAAGGAATCGAACCTGGAGTGCGCGGGGCACCGCTGCCTCGATGACCCCTCGCTCAGGAGAACTCTCGAAACAGCGAGCGCGTTGTCGTCCCAGGGAGAGGGCGAGCGTCCACCAGACGAAAGCCATCTTGGACGTGCCGCTGCTGGTATTGACGCACAACTGGCTGGGTCCCTGCGACAGGCGGTCAAACAAGCGAGCGGCCCTTGACCAGATCCAATCAAAGTCCATCACGGAGTTTTCTTCGCTCGACACGTCCTCGATCTCCAGACGGCAATCGGGACAGAGGGCAGCGAGGCTCTGTTGAAACCAGGCTGTCCACGCGGTCTTTGAGTGGATTGGCGTCTTGGCGCTGTCGGCCCAGAGAAGGCAGACACGGTTGGGCCGGACGTGGCTGGCGACGGCAAGGAGTGGTGACCGGGCCTTTCCCGACTGCGAAGCGAGTGAAGACTCGAAGTCGCTGACACCAACCCAGCTCAACAAGGTCCAGTCCGTCACCGGGCGGCCCTCCTTCTCGCACTGCCCAAATCTGTCATGCTCGGTTCTGAACACTTGGTGATCTAAAGCAATCATACCAGGTTTCAGCGCTCGGCCGGGCGTAGTCGCCAATCCCTTGCGCCAACGGCGCTTACGACATCAAGAGCCCTTGGCACGCTGATCGCTCTCCACAGTGCAACGAGCGTCGATGCACGACGAGCGCTTTCGGGAGACCCCCAATGGTGGCCGTCAACGTCAAGTCAGGATTACGGATGAGCCGCCATGCCGTGGTACGCTGTCAGCAGCGGTCCGTGAACACGGAGGGCATGGCTGCCCTTTTGGAGTTCGGGGAAACGTACCACGCCGGCGATGGAGCGAAGGCCTATTTCTTGGGGACCAAGGCCGTTTCGGGCGCGAAGGAGCGGTTCGGAATCGACCTCTCTCGCTGGAGGGATCTAGCCCTCATCGTTTCTGCGGATGGCTGCGTCGTGACGGTCCAACACGTGGATCGTCCCAAGAGAAGCTGGCGCGGACGCCGGTAGTGCTCAGCGCGTCATGGACGCCAAACAGGAGCTTGGCAATGACCCAGATGTCGGATTTCACCTTAGCCACCGCCCGTCCGCTCCCTGTGATCGTGCTGGCAGACGTAAGCGGGAGCATGTCGGAGCACGGAAAGATCGATTCGCTCAACCGGGCGATTACGGAGATGATCACGTCATTCGCCGCGGAGCGGGCCGAGCGTGCGGAGATTCAGGTCGCCGTGATTACGTTCGGAGCAGGAGGTGCCAGAATACATACCGAGCTTACCTCGGCCGGGAAGACCGTCTGGAATCCCATGCGCGCCGACGGGCCAACGCCGCTCGGAGATGCCGTCGAGGTCGCGACGCGGTTGGTCGAGGATCGGCAGCGCATCCCCGGGCGAGCGTACCGGCCCGCGCTCGTGCTGGTTTCGGACGGGCATCCGACCGATGCGAACGGCCGTGCATCCGACAACTGGAAGCTCCCGGTTCAACGGCTCCTCGAGTCCGAGCGGGGTGGCAGGGCTGATAGGTTCGCCCTAGCCATTGGCGATGACGCCGATGAAGCGATGCTGTCAGCGTTCTTGGCCGATCCGGCGAAGAGTGTGCTGAGGGCGAGCGAGGCCGGCCAAATCCAAGCCTTCTTTCGCTGGGTGACCATGAGTGTGACGGCGAGGTCCCGGAGCGCCACGCCGAATGCCTTGTTGCTACCGCCTCCACCGGATCTGGAGGCCGATGCGTTCTAGTCGACGACGGTGCGGTGGAGTCGGAACGTTGAGGATGATGGGCGCCACGGTTCCAGGTCCTCACCACCTGCAACAAGGACAGCCCAACCAAGACTGTTGGGGTGGGTATGGGATGCGCCGTGGGCATGTCCTGGTGGTGTGCGACGGAGTGGGGTCCTGCCCACGGTCCAGGCAAGGCTCACGGGCCGCTTGCAGGGCGGCCCGTGAGGTGATGAGGGACGCCAGCGACGAGGTCACCGCAGCTAGTTTCCGGGACCGCCTTGTGGAGCGCTGGCTGGAAATGGTGCGGCCCGGCATTCCTTCGGCGTGCGCGACTACGTGCTTGGTGGCTGCGCGATGGAGGTCGGGCCGGCTATTAGTTGGCGGCATCGGCGATGGACTCGCAGCGGTAGTTCGCGGGGGTCTTGAGGCCCGGGTAGAAATCGTGGACGGCGGGAGGGGCGAGTTCGGAGAGACGGCGGCGCTCTGCGGCCGCGGTGAGGAGCAGTGGTGGACAATGAGGGATTTCGACGATAGCCGCGGGCAGCACAGGGTTCTCTTGGCCACGGACGGCGTGGCGAACGATCTGGTGCTCGAGCGACTTCCATCTCTCGTGAACTGGCTGGTCGAGAGGCATGGGGCTGACGGCAGGCGCCGCTGGCGCTCGCGGATGCGGGGTATGCTCGGGCGGTGGCCGACGCCTGGAAGCTCGGACGACCGGACACTGGCCGTGATGTGGACTATGACGGAGGGGGCGCATGGCTGACCCAACGCATGTTGTGAGCACCACCGGTGTGAGGTACCGGCTCGGGCGCTGTCTCGGTGAAGGCGGACAGGGTCGCGTGTATGCGGTGGAGGGCGGCCGGTTCGTGGCCAAGGTTCTCTTGGCGGGCGTGCATGTCGAGCCTCGCCGTCTGGAGCGTCATATCCAGTTCCTGCGCACGCTCGATCTGGAAGGCATCCCGATCGCACAACCGGAGGCCGTACTCGCCGAGCCGCACACCGGGTACCTGATGCGGTTCCTCGATGGGATGGAACCGATGCAGGCGCTACTCAAGCCACCGGCGGCGTCGAAGTCCGTCCGGCAGTGGTACCTCGAGTCAGGTGGTTTGAGGCGTCGACTCAGAGTATGCGCTGAGGCCGCGCTGGCTGTCGCAATGCTGCACTCGAAGGGCCTGTGTTACGGGGATGTCTCGCCTTCCAACATCTTTGTCGCGGCGGCGGCTGACTCGGAAAGGGTCTGCCTCATCGATGCCGATAACCTGCGCTTCGAGTCGTCCAGGTTGCGTCAGCCTGTGTACACGCCGGGGTACGGCGCCCCCGAGGTCGTTGCCGGTGTGGCGCCCGTGTCCACGGTAAGCGACGCGCACGCGTTGGCCGTGACCGTCTTCTCGGTGCTCGCGTTGGCTCACCCACTGCTCGGAGACGCGGTCGAGCGCGGCGAGCCCGAGCTCGAAGAGCGGGCCTTGCTCGGTCAGCTACCCTGGATCGATCACTCCACCGACGATTCGAATAGGTCCTCGCTAGGAGTACCACGTGTCTTGGTGTGCTCCAGGGTTCTGCAGGATGTTGTTCGCCGCACCTTCGAGCAGGGATTGCAAGACCCGCTGCTCAGGCCTTCGGCGATGGAATGGGCCGAGGCACTTGCGGGGGCGGCGAGGAACTGCTTGTTGTGCGCGAACTGCCATCACGCGTTTCTGCGGTCCGCCGCGGCTTGCCCATGGTGCGAAAAAGCACGGCCCGCGTTCGTACGCGGCCAGATTCGCCTCTGGGATCCAGAGGGGGCGGAAGGTCGTGGGGGATTCGTACTTGGTCCGGACAAGAAGGATCTGGTTGTGGATACGTTCAGCGTGGCGGAGCGGGACCAGTTGACGGTCGATACCCGACTGGCCCTTGGCCTTCGGCCGACGGCCAAGCACCGAGAACTGCTACGCGTGGGGCTCGAATCGGGACGACTGACGCTGACGCGGCTCACGACGGACGTGGCCATGGAACTGCAAAGCCCGCCGTACAAGGAGACGATGCCCGCCGTACGGGCGCTTCAGCTGAAAGCAGGCGGCTGGTGCAAGACGTCGGTCCACTTCGGCGAGGTGGGTCGCCTGCACCGGGTGCTCGACCTCTGGTACGCAGAGGGGACGCAGCCATGAAACCATCCGATATGACCGCGGGGGCGCTGTGCCGGCTCGAGCTGCGGGCGGTGGGAACCGACGCCCTCGCGGATGTTCAGGTTGGTGAAGAGGTCGTTCTGTCGGTCGCGCACGGACTTGGCACGGTGCTGCGTAGCCGGGGACGAGCAACTGCTGTGCGGGGTGCCGACGCCCGCACGCAGCGACGTCTCGACGATGTGCTGCAGCGGGACCTGCCCCGGGTCACCTGGGTGCTGAAGACCGAGAGCGGGGGGGGCGAAATCCGGTCGGTCTTGATACAGAACCATGAGTTTCCGCTCGGACACAGTCTGCCGGAGGAGCTCACGCTGCAAATCGGCGATGATCTATTGGACGAGCTTGGCCGCCGGCGGGGCTTGAGGACTCTGGACCAGGTGGAGCGGTTCCTGGCGGATGAGTGCGTGCTGCACCCCGCCGATAGTCGGCCAGGGTCTCGTCTGGTGGTCTCGGCCGGGCGTTCGCGGGGAGAAAGCCTGAACCAAGCGTTCCGGGTCCACGGGCCTCGGTTCTGTATGGACGTGGAGCGTCGCACGGTGGCGGGCGGGCCGGTCGGCGCGAGCGCGCTCTTTGTGCGGCGGGTCGTCGCGGCGAGAGCGGGAGCCGATCGGGAACCTGCCGCGATGCAGTTGGTCGAGGTCCGCCTCGTGTTCAAGGACGCGTCCAAGGGCTCGGTCGCGTCGGAAGTACGCACAGAGCTCGAAGCGATCCTTCAGGCGTCCGGGAGCTACTTGGGACTTTGGGCCGAGTACAACGACCTTGAACGGAGGGTCATTGAATCAGAGGCGACAGAGTTCGGGTCGCTGGCGTACACCCGCTGGTCGGAGACCCGAACGGGTGTGCGGTTCGAGTGCGGGCACCTCGACGGGTCAGGACTCTCACGGCTCCGGGCCTGCCGCCAAGATCGCGTGGACCTGCAGGCGACCGAGGAACCATCGGATGCAGAAGATGGACCACCCCACGGCCGCGTGTTCGTGGGCGAACCGGTCGCGGTGGACGGTAACGTTGTCGTCGTTCGACCGCGCGAGAACGATGCGACCAGGCCCCCTCCCCGGGGCTTCTTGAGCGTGTGCGTGATCGGGGACCGCAAAAGGTTGCAGCGGCGGGAACGAGCCCGCGACCTCGTCGCGGCCGCCCGGTGCCCAGTCCCGTGGCTGGGTTTGCTGATTGAAGGAAAGCCGTTCCCGGTGACGCGCCGCAAGCGCAACGAGCCGCTTTCGGCCGCGGCGAGGAAGGCCTTCAGGGGGAATCCGACGCCGGCGCAGGAGATGGCGGTGGACGCGGCGCTGAACACGCCGGACATCGCGATCATCCAGGGTCCGCCGGGAACTGGCAAAACCCGGGTCATCGCAGCGCTCCAGGCCCGTCTGGCGGAGCTCGATGAAGGCGAACAGGGTCCCTTCGGACAAACCCTGCTCACCAGCTATCAGCATGATGCCGTTGACAACGCGGCGGCCGCGAGTGTTGCCTTCGGACTCCCGTCATTCCGCGTTGGCGGCAGGTCGGGGGTTGCGGGCGATAACGATTCGACGGATCTCTGGCGCCGTGACCTGGTGTCGAAGCTGAAGGGCAGTATTGCGCACCAAGGCTCTACGCCGGTGCACGTGGTTCGACGAGACCTGCGTCGAGTCATTCTCGCGCAGCAACAGGCGCCCAGCGAGGACGCCGCTGCATTGAGCCTTCTGGAGCAGGTGCAATCACAGGCCGGGCCCTACCTTGACGATGCGACCAGCGAGCATGTGTACCGGGTGCTGCGGGGTCTGAGGACCTCCGAAGCGGTGGCGGAGCTACCGCTCGATCGGCAGGTTGCTCTCCGGGCGGTTTCTGGACTTCCTACCACCGCGGAATCGGCCAGGGACGACGGGCCTCGGCGAACCCGGAGAGCGCTGCTCGCACTCGATCAGGTTGACCAGACACTCTTGCATGAGATTGAGCGTGGCGTGCTGGTATCCATGTCAGAGTGGGATGGCACCGGTGAGCCGCCCGGTCTCTCCGTGCTGGAAGATGTCCGCGCGTCTCTGCTCGATCGGCTGCGCCCTTCGCGAGTCCAGGACGATCGAGCGCGACGGAACGAACGCGTGGAAGAGGTGCTGCACCGGGTGTACGGCGTTGTCGACGAGCTTGCCCGCAACGTGGCGTTCGATGCGTCCGTCGCCGTGGAGGACCTCATCCAGGACCTCGAAGCCGACCCGCAGGCGGTGCGGGACGAGGTGGCGAGGTACGCCTCGACCTTGGCTGCCACTGTGCAGCACGCCGTAGGAACGGGCATGCAGACCGTGAAAGACTCGGTCTCGGAGCCGGGTTCGGAGGAGTGGCCCCGGTTCCGAAACGTGATCGTGGACGAAGCGGCCCGCTGTAATCCGCTGGACCTCATGATCCCGCTGTCCATCGCGGAACGCCGCATCGTCCTGGTCGGCGACCACCGACAGCTTCCCCACGTCCTCGAGCCGGCGATCGAGCGGGAGCTTTCGAAATCAACGTCCGATGCGACCTCGGACGCGCTCGGGCGCAGTCTCTTCGAGCGGCTGGTGAAGCACGTGCGGGCATTGGAGTTGCAGGACGGCATCAAGCGGTACGTCAGGTTGGACCGGCAATACCGGATGCCGCCGGTGCTTGGAGACTTTGTGAGCGGCGCGTTCTACGCGCCGCACGGGGAGCAGTTCGTATCGGGTCGGTCGGCTGAGGAGTTCGAGCATGGCCTGAGCGGGCCATTGGCCGGCAAGGTCGGGGCGTGGATCGACGTGCCCCGCGAACTGGGGGCGGAGGTTGGTGGCGAGAGCCGGAGCAAGAGCCGCCCCGCGGAGGCGCAGCGGATTGCATCGGAAGTCCATCGGCACGCGGAGGGCCGGCCCGACCTGAGCGTCGGCGTGATCACGTTCTACCGAGACCAAGTCGACGAGCTCAACGCGGCCCTCGGCACCTACGGGATTGTCGAAAGGGGTTCCCAGGGTCAATGGGAACCGACCGCGACCTGGAAGGTCACCACCGGGTCCGGCGAAAGCCGACCGAGGCTGCGCGTGGGAACCGTCGACGCGTTCCAGGGCATGGAGTTCGACCTCGTGTTCCTTTCCTTGGTCCGTTGCAACAGCTATCCCATAACAACCCCGCAAGCGCTGCGGCGGAAGTTCGGGTTCTTGCTGCTGGAGAACCGGGTATGTGTCGCTATGAGCCGTCAGCAGCGGCTGCTCGTCGTCGTGGGCGATAGCGAGATGGTTCGTGGCGAGGCACTGGCGCAGGAGGCGGGCGTGTCTGCGCTCCGGTCCTTCCTCGAGTTCTGCGGAGGGCCACATGGCGTCCGCATTTGACAAGGCCGCGAACGTCATCCACTTCGGGGACCCGCATTGGCCGGATGGACGCAAGCCGCAGTGGATCCTGTGGCCGGTGTGGGTACGACGCATGGCGGCGCCTTCTCGACCGGGAGAACGCATGGGCCCGTTTGAGCGGGCGGTACTCGGGTGTGCTCGCGCTCGCATCTCCGACGCCGAGCACATTGCCGGCCTCCTGCAGATCGACCCGAAACTGGTGACGATCATCCAGCAGTCGCTGGCTGATGGTGGCTATCTCGGCGAGTCCCGGTCGCTGACAGACGATGGGCTGTCCGCGCTAGAATCGGGCGAACTGGCGTCCCGGGACATCCGGGTGGCCCACGTCTTCCAGTGCGGGGTGAGCGGGCTTGTGCTGCCCCGCATTGCCGAAGAGCTCACTTTCGCGGAGTTTTCGCGCCGCGGTGACCGCTGGACGATCGAACGCGGGACGGCGGCCGAGCCGCGTCCGACCTCGTGTTTCGCGGTCTTGCCGAAGGATGCGGTCGAGCCTCCGATCCCCGACGCCAACGAGGTGCTTGCGGCCATCCGGAGGCACTTTGCAGAGCAGCGGGCGGTGCGGGGTGGGGAGGCGGCACGGCCACTTACGGAGGATGCGGATCGGCCCTCGCCGGTTGCAATGCAGCGGGTCGAGGTGATCGACAGCCGCGCTCGGCCGATGCTGCTCGCCACCATGGCGTACCGGGCGGGCCTGGATGTGGGGCATGCCGCGGACGACTACTGCATCGCCGATCCCTTCGGGGTCGGAGAAAGCACCCGCATCGCTGAGGCCATCGAACGGCTCAGACGCGGGGACCGGCAGTTCGATCAGCGATGGACCGAGCTGTTCGATAGTCCGCGGGCGAACGCGGGGCCCTCCGCCGGGATTGATCCTGCCGAGGTGTGGGCCATGGCCGAAACGGAGGTCTCGACAAAGCTGCCGGACGTGCCCAGCACGTGGGGTGGATTCAGACACCTGGTGACCATGGAAGAGTCCATGGTCTGGGCATCGCTCGCGGAGTCGAGCCCGCAACGGTCGGCCCGTCTCCGAAACTGCGCCCAATCGGCCCGCGCCGCTGTCGAGGCGTGCCTAGCCACGCTCAGGCAGCGGTTCCCGTGTAGCACGCTCCGCGGCCGGGTCCAACCGCGGGGGAGCGCGCCAATGGACGCGCAGATCCTCCGCGGCATGATGGTCCGGGCGTGCATAAGTTGCGGGCTCGGAGCCCAGTTGCCAAAGCGGTTCGACGCGGTCAAGCTGGGCGACGTGGTTGCCGTCCTGGTCTACGGCAACGCGTACAAACTGACGGCCACCATCGTGGTGCTCGCCATGGAGGCGGAACGACGTCCGGGGCACCCCTTGCACGGTGCGGCGGCGGAGCGTCCAGACTTGCTCGCTGACCTGGACCAGTTCTTAAGCATGGCCGGGGGTGCATCCCATGACGACCGGGGGTCAGGTCCGTCGGTGGAACAGGTGAAGGATGCAATGGGACTCGTGTATTGGCTCGTGACGTCGTTGCTGTTACAGCCGGCCGAGGCAGCCAGGAAGTAGGAACCGTTCTATGAGCAAGAAGAACAAGAACAGGCACAAGCCATGGGCGTCGGCCGGTGGTGTTCCGACTAGCCCGCATTCGTCGGGCGTGTCTCGGCCAATTCTCCCGAGCATGGTCGGCCCGACGAGTGGCTCCTCGTTGAGCACACCGACCGAGCCAGCGGCGAGCGTAAACAGCGCTGCGGCCGCTTTGGTCGAGGATGGCCTGTCTGAAGCACCCGTCGACGCTCTGGTGTTGGCCGCCAACGAGTTGGTCGAAGCGCACCCGCTCGACGCGAGGGGCGTGGGCAACGGGGCCGCGGTGGTCCCTGACAACCACCAGGCGTTCCCTGCGAACGGCGAGCGTGAGAGCGAGCCCGACGCCGGCACTGCAGCTCAAGAAGCGACAAGCAACACGCCCGCGGCGGGGGACCGGGATCAACTCATCGACGCTATCCGGGCAACCCGGCAGCTGCTCTTAGCCCTCCGCACCGCGGAGGCGGCTTGCAAGAAGGCGACGGCCAAGGCGGAACGGGCGCACGAGGATGCGGTCAACGCGAAGCGGGCATGCGACGAGCGGGAGAGCGCGCTGAAGCAAAGAGAAGAGGACCTTGCGGCGCGCTGCGCGGAGGTCGAGAGCCGTCATCTAGGGCTATTTGCGCTGGAGGCGTCGGCGCGTGAAGGGTTCCCCGACAAACTCCGCGAAGCCCGCGAGGTTCTGCGGCGGGAGTTCGCGGACAAGGCCACGGAACTGGAGGGTCGCGCTGCGGCGGTCGATGTTCAGGAGCAAAACCTCAGGAGGGATCGGCTCGAACTCCAGAAGGAGCAGGTGTCGGTCGCGTGGGCCCGCGCAGAACTAGAACTGCGGGTGGAACTGCAATCGGAGCGGGACCGGTTGGCCGAGGAGCAGGCCGCAAAGCGTGTCCAGTCACAGGTCGACGCGTTGCGGGCGCAGGTGGAACGAGCGGAAGGTCGGGCCAAGGAACTCGGACAGCAGGCGGAAGCGCGCAAGGCACGAGTGTCGGAGCTCGAATCCGTCCTGAACGCGGCAGGTGGACGGTCGATCGGCGATCTGGTGGCGGAACGGGACGCTCTCCGCAAGCGAGTCTCGGACTTGGGACTCGAGCTGATGAGGCGACCGGGCCAAGACACGGTTGAGCAGTACAAGGCGGCAGCGGCTCGGCTCGAACTGGTCGACGGCGAAAACCAGCAGCTCCGTGGCGAGCGGGCCGCCATCCGCGCCGAGTTGCAACAACTGCGCATAGCGGCCGATGCGGTCGGGAGCCAGGAAGACCAACGGAAGAGCCTGGAGGCGACGAACCGCCGGTACAAGGAAATGAACGCCACGTTGCGATCGGAGCTTGACGCACAGCTCACGCAGGTCGCCGGGCAGAACCCGTTCCGCGAGCTGGACCGCATGGACCGGGATGCGGCACTCCAGGCGGGGCCGAACGGCCTGACCAACCTGGTGGAACTGAAGCGGCTGGTCGGTGAGCTGAGGCACCGTATGGCCCTGCAGAACCCGGCGTTGTTCTATAGCGAACGGACCGTCCGCTGTTTCCTGGGGGGCCTGGCGATGAGCCGCCTGCAGTTGCTGCAGGGGATCAGTGGAACCGGCAAGACAAGCCTGCCGCGAGCCGTAGCCGACGCGCTCGGTGGCCGCGCGGACATCACCGCTGTGCAGGCCGGCTGGCGCGACCGCCAGGATCTGCTGGGCTACTACAACGAGTTTGACAAGAAGTACCACGAGACCGAGTTCATCAAGGCGCTGTACCGGGCGCAGTGCCCAGAGTGGAAAGACCGTGTCTGCATCGTCGTTCTGGACGAGATGAATCTGTCGTACGTGGAGCAGTTCGGCGCGGACCTCCTCTCGGAACTGGAGTGCCCACGAGGCGGAGGCGCCCGACTTCCCCTGCTTCACTTCAAGCATTCCCACGCGCCCACCCTCCTGGTGGATGGAATGGAGATTCGGCTTCCACCGAATGTGTGGTTCGTTGGGACGGCCAACCACGACGAGACGACCAAGGATTTCGCTGACAAGACATACGACCGGGCGCACGCCATGGAGCTGCCCCGCAACCCCGATCGATTCACCGCGACGCGAGAGTCTGTACCTCCGCCGGCGTCCTGTGCGTCCCTGCTGGCGCTCTTCGACAAGGCACGCAAGGAACAGAGGGTGGCGAGCGAACAGGCGAGAAAGTTCATCGGCTCCCTGGAGGGAGCGCTCAAAGAGAAGCTCGGGGTCGGCTGGGGCAACCGGCTCGAGCGGCAGATCGGCGACTTCGTGCCCGTGGTTGTCGCCGCCGGAGGCACGGTCGGGGAGGCGGTGGACCACCTGGTCTCGTCGAAACTGCTCAGGAAGCTGAAGAATCGCCACGACGTGCGGAGCAGCGCTCTGCAGGAGCTGCGGCGGACCCTGGAATCAAGCTGGAGGCAGCTGGATTCCGCGCAGCCGTTCCAGTGCCAGGAGTTGCTGGACGAGTTGTCTCGTTCGCGCTCGTTCGAGGATGGAGAGTGAGCTCGTGCGTGAAGGTCTAATCGATCTCATTCCTGGCCAAGCCGTCGAAGGCGGTGACGCGCCGATGGTTCCGGGCCGATGGGTGCTGCTGGGGCAGGCGGGCGCCGTAGCGTTCAACGGGTTCATGGCGGCCCATGGCGACCGGGTCGTACCCCGGAAGGACCGGTCGTGGAGCGTCACCGCGAACTCGTCGCTGGCCCTCGCGGGGTCGTTTGAACCAGGCTTGTCGCCGGCTGATGTCGACGTTGATGCGTTGCGGTCGATGAACGAGGTGTTCGAGTCACAGTTGGGAAAGCGGGCTACGTGGATGGAATGGTCGAGGTTGTCGCCGCTCGCTCCTCGCCTGAGCGATCACCTTCGACCCAAGCCCTTCGACGAGAGCATCGGGGAGCACCTGGAGTTCCTGGAAGCGGTCTGCGGCAATCCGAGGTCATACCTGCGGCTCGAAGAAGACATGGTGCCGACCGGGCGAGCGCGGAAGCTGGCGAGGAAGGCCATCACCCGGCTCGCGTCCCATCGAGAAGACTGGGAAAGGCCCACGGTCCTCGGGGTCAGGCCACGGCGGGTGTTGTGCGTGGTGCCGGATGCCGAGCTTGATCTCTACGAGAACCGGGTCGCCGTACAACTCGTGGGGCACCTCCGCGGGTATCTCCACGGGCGCCTCGACCAGCTCGCGCGTATCCAGCGCATGCTGACGCAGATCAGTGATCATGCCGCCGGTGCGGCACGGGGACACCACTGGCGCCGGGACAGGCTGTACACCCTCTGGTCAGAAGCCGTCACCGATGACGCCGCTGGTGAAGTCGCGCACCGGATGATGAAGAAGCTCGAATCGCTGCTGGTTCGCGTGCTCAAGCTGGTGGACTCGCCCTTGTACAAGGCTGTTCCGCGGGGCGCCGTGGTGTCCGGCCTGAGATACACGAACATCTTCGCCAATGACCCGGTGTACCGCATGGTGGCTCTCCTCTGGAAGAAGTGGCGCGAGGAGGGGCTGCGGCGGCCGGTCAGGGAGAGCGATGTCTATGAAGCCCACCAACAGGTCGCCAGCGCCATGTCCTGGTACGCGTGGCTGCTGGCGGTGCGTGCGGCCGACCAGCTGCACCTGAAGCCAGCGGCGGGGTCGATCGACACGGCGGTCGACGGTGAGGAGATCGTGCTGGAGGGGCCGGCAGGAGGGTGCTCCATGGTGCCGCCACGGGACGGCGCCGTTGTCATTCGGATTGGTCCCAAGCAACTTCGGGTCATCGGGCTCGCCGCCTCGCTGAGGGGAGAGGACCTGGTAAATGCGAGAGCCCGGTTGCGAGCGCTGGAAGAAGCCGCGGCGAAAACGAACAACGAGTCCGTGCTTGTACTTCATCTAACTCCTAATCGCTCAACTGATGCCCTCTCGGAATGGCGGGACGTAGCGGAAAGGCTTCAGAACGCCGGATCTTGGGAGCTCGCTGTCCAACGGGGTTCTCGATTGGCCCTGCTCCCAGTCTCCCCGTGGGACATCGGGAGCGTCGAGCGGGTCGCTCGGTTCTTGCGGTGGCACCTGCACGGACCATCGCTCCTTGCGTACCCGCCGCGGGCCCGGTGCGCGTTGTCGAGCTTAGCGTCGGGCGCGAGGTGGATGGTGCATGCTCCCGAAGGAGACTCCTGGTCCGTGGTGAGGCGACCCAGACCGAAGGAACCCTCGCTCGAAGCTCTCTTGAATGCTGCCGCGCATGACAATCAGGCAAAGGCTGCGGCAGTCGGCGGCAAGGCTGCAAAGCACGCGGAACGCGACGCGGAACGGCGCACTCAGCTTGCCCGCGAGGAGTTGGTGCGTGCCGTCGAACAACTGCGCATGCTGGAGGTCTGCCCGATTTGTTGGGACGAACACGGCGAGGTTGCTCCGCTGGACCCGCGCTCTCGGTCCTTCCGTGTAGCCTGTCCCAGTTGCACGTCGGTGTGGGGGGTCTATGCCTGCGGTTGCGGGCATTCATTCCCATTCATCGAGGCTCATTCATTCGAGAGCGTCTTGGAACAGGAAAGGTCCCGGGAGCCGGGCTGGGTTGACTCCGCATTGGGCGCTGACGTGCTGGCGATGCCCTGTGCTCGAGCTCAGGGCAAGCCGAGCTACCTATGTCCCGAATGCAAACGGTGTGCGTGCTGCCGAGAGTAGGTCTATGCCACTCTTCAGTAAATTGCTGTTATAGGACCCAGAAAGACGCTGACAGCGGTCGGGCCGCGTCAACGCGAGGTAGTGCAGGTCTGGACGCCGCTGGTTCGTGCGGGTTCAGGACGATCGAGGCGGATCCCAAGGCAGGCAGGGCTCCGCCAGGTCGAGTATCCTCAGCGCATTCGGGATGATGGCGAACTTAACGGAATCCAAACAATGGCCAGCCGGGCCCGCTGTGACCGCACATTCGTCGACCTGTTCGCTGGCTGCGGGGGGCTTTCATTGGGCCTGGTGCAGGGAGGGTGGAAGGGGTTGTTCGGGATCGAAAAAGACGGGATGGCGTTCCAGACCTTTGCACATAACTTTCTCGGGCAAAGCAAGCCGGTCCGGTTCGCTTGGCCAAGTTGGTTGGAACATCGTGCCTGGACGATTGACGAGTTGCTGGCAGCGCACTTATCGCACTTGAAGTCTCTCCGCGGCCAAGTTGACTTGGTCGCCGGCGGGCCGCCTTGCCAAGGCTTCTCGTTTGCCGGCCGCCGAGACAAGGGCGATCCTCGAAACCAACTGTTCACGAGATACATAGAAGTTGTTGACGCCCTCCGCCCGGCAGCGCTGGTGATGGAAAACGTGCCCGGGATGCGAGTCGCCCATGGCGCAAACGAGAGACGGGGCCTCATCCTCCCAGGTCCAAAGCCGAAGTCGTTTTACGATCGTGCGCTCACAGCACTTGCCGACGTGGGCTATGTGGCCACCGGAAGAATACTCGATGCTTCCAAGTTCGGGGTCCCGCAGCAGCGACCGCGGTTGATTATCTTGGGACTGTCCGTAGAGGTCGCTGGTCGACTCGCGGGGGGCATCGAGGCGATGTTCGACTTCGTGGAGGAGAGCCGCGTCGATCAACTGCGGTCCCTTCAGCTGACTGAGTCCGTGACAGCGAAACACGCAATTTCAGATCTCGAAACGACTGGTCAGCGACTACAAGACTGCGTCGATCCCGCTTCGCCCTCTGGTTTCAAGGAGCTCGCCTACGGAGCCCCGCGTACGACTTACCAATGTCTTATGAATGCCCGTTGCACGTCCACTATGGACAGCATGCGTTTGGCGAGACACTCGGCAGAGATCACAAAGCGCAACCGCGAGATCATCCGTTCATGTAGACAAGGCGTGCGGATGAGCGATCACGACCGGGATCGCTTCGGATTGCTCAAACACCGCATTTATCCGATGTCAGCGGCGAAGCCGGCACCGACGATCACTACGCTTCCCGACGACATACTTCACTATTCTGATCCGCGCATCCTGACGGTGCGCGAGTCGGCCCGGTTGCAATCTTTCCCGGATTGGTTCGCATTCTGCGGCAAGTACACGACCGGTGGTGATCGCCGCGCGCGCGAATGTCCGCGATACACGCAGGTGGGGAATGCTGTGCCGCCCTTGCTGGCTCGGGCGATCGGAACGGGCATCTCGGAAGCGCTTGATACCGCTAACTCAGGCAACCGCTCGGAATGCTCTGTTCGAAAGCAGCGCCATCAGGCGGCCCTCGCCCTGTAGGACAATCCCGGAAAGGCTGCCTGGATGGGTGCCCCACGTTCAACAAGTTCAGTACACTTTCCACTCGGGCTCCTTGAATGGGCGGGACACCGCTCTGGCGGCGTTCGCCGCATGTTTGATCAGGACAGCGGCCGACCGTCTGGTGCCGTGATTCGGACCAGCCTGCTTGAACGTCTGGATGAATGGGCTCGCGCGCTAGGGGCCGGGGAAGCGGCACCTCGCGTGATTCTTCTGGTTGGCGGCCCCGGGAATGGAAAAACAGAGGCCGTTGAAGCCACGATCCGAACCCTGGATGAGCGGCTACGCGGTGGGGGCAAGATTGTCGGAGCCTTCGCCCCGATGTTCTCGCCACGGGAAGGTGTTGGAGTTCCGCGGCTCGCTCGGGTGGAAGTGACTTCGCTCGTATTGAACAGCCCGGTGCGGAGCATCACCGTTGTTCAGGACGCTTCTGTTCCGGACCCGGCGCTGCCAGGGCTCACACCCGCGGCATTGTTGGTGCGGGACCTCTCGCAGAAACCTGACGCTGGTGGGATCTACTTGGCTTGTGTGAATCGCGGTGTGCTTGACGAGGCTCTTATTGCCACAATCGAAGGCAGAGATAGGAATGTTCAAGGCCTTATCTCCACGATTGTAGAAGCCGTCGGGCTTAGCCCGGAAGCTCCTCCGTGCTGGCCGCTGCCGACCCATGGCGACGTTGCGGTCTGGCCGATGGACGTCGAGTCACTCCTTGCAAACACGTCTTCGGGGGAGGATTCTCCATCGCATCAGTTGCTCGCGAGCGCCACCCGAGCGGAGTTCTGGGCGGCTGAGGGACAATGCCCAGCCGGTGATCATTGCCCCTTCTGTACGAGCCGGGCTCAGCTTGCGACAGATGCGCATAGGGATTCACTGCTTCGCATCCTTAGGTGGTACGAGCTCGCGACAGGCAAGCGATGGAGCTTTCGCGATCTGTTCTCACTCCTCTCGTACCTGCTTGCGGGCACTCCGGTCCACCACGGCGATGAAGTGGTATCACCGTGTGGGTGGGCAGCGAGGCTCCTCGAAATGAGAGCGAGACCCACCGCGAAGCCGGATTCGCTCCGCCTGCGTGCCCCGTTCTTGCTCGTTGCGGCACAGTATCAGCATGCTTTATTCGGACGCTGGCCCCGCCTGACGGGCCGAGGTCTACGGGCCGATCTAAAGGAGCTGAAGCTGGACCACCAGCCGGCGTTGCTGGGTCTCCACCACTTCTTGAGTGCCGGTCGTGGAATCGCCGTTCCCGCCACGCTTGCTCCGCAGCTTCAGGGCATGGCCGATGCACTGGATCCCGCACTGGCGAATCCGGACGATGATGTCGAGGTAAGCTCCAGGAGCGCGGTCAAACTCCGGGATATTGACGCTCGATTCAGCCAGTCGACCCGAGAAGGCTTGGGCTTCATCCGCAAGTACCGCTGCCTGAGCCCCCTTGAAACCGACCTCCTGCTGCAGCTGGCTGATGCGGACGACGCACTCGGCGAAGGGGAAGGGCGCCGGAGGCGGCCCGCGACGGCCGCTCGCGTGCAGATGCTGGTCCGGGAATTCGCGTGCCGGCTTGTCCGCCGGTCGCTGGGCACCCGGTCGGCAGTGGTACGTGACGCGGCCACACTGCATGCGTTCCAAGCTGTGATCGATGGCGACGAGCAGTTACTGCACGAGGCCGTGAAGCAGGTCGAAGCGCTCCTCAACGAGCGGGATCGCTTCGTGGTGTCCCTCAACACGACCTTCGGCGAGCCGCTCCCTCCCGAACGCGGGCGAGCCACCCTGACCACGGATCGCCAAAAGGTGCGGCCGAAAGAGGCGACTTCGAACGGTCGTCCCAAGTCTTCTCTGAGGTTCCTGTCGGTTGGCCAGGGTGGGTCGTCTCAATCGATCCCGCTGACGTACGAGCTTTTTCGCTCGGTACGGGAGTTGCGGTCTGGGATGATGCCCGCGTCGTTACCACGCCCGGTCGTTGCGCTGCTAGACACGACACGAGCCCGGCTGTCAGGGCGAATCGTGCGCGACGAAGGTCTTCTTGACGGCGCGGAGATCAGGATCGGGCTCCGCAACGAAGTCATCGTGCGCGAGTTGAAGAAGTTCGTCCTGCGGCAGGAGGTCGAGACATGAGCCTCGATCGTTTTCTCGAAGAGCCCTGGAAGACATCCCATTCGGCGTACGAAGATTCCCCCTTCAACATCCGTCCCGCGCCAGAGTTCGCCACGGCCGAGGTGGTGGTTGCGTCACTCTACCGCGGGCTGGGATTCGAAGGGTATTCGGAGACCCAGGTGCCGGCGGCGGGCCGAGATTTCGACAAGGCAGGCCAGGGCAAGGCGGCACAAAAAGTACCAGGCAAGGTGAGCGCCGACACCTGGAGGACAGTGCTCCACGGCGTGCTCGAGAGTCCCAAGCAGCCGAACCAGAGCTCGAAACGCTTCTTGCAACTAAGCCCCGTGGTCCCAGATGTGGCCTTGTATTCGGGGTCGGCCCGTCTGACGGGAAACTCTTGGAATCCAGGCGCGCTGATCCGTCGCATGATTGAGCTCGGTTCCGACTCGGTCCAGGATGCGGAGGCCCTGTGGGAACGTCTCTTCCAGGCCATGTCGGTTAGCGACAACGACGATATTTGGGCGCGGTGGCTGCAGGAGGAGTTCGAGAAGCGAAAGCGGTCTGGCCCTTCATGGAAGAAAGGTGAGAGTGACACACGAGATGGCTTACCACCTTCCGAAAAAGCGGAGCTGAGGTTTCCCGCGCGCCAGTTCGTGCGCGATGTTGGCGCCATCGTGGACGCGAAGCCAGCCATGACGCGCAGGCAATGGGTCAGCCTTCTTGAGGCCGTTCTCCGCCTTGGTGCCGTCACGCACGTGCTCTGGTTGTGCGACGTCAACGACCGAATCTGGCGAGAGATTCGACGCTTGCTCGAGGGAGGAGCCGTGGGCCACGCCAACGAAACACGCGATCGACTCGTCTCATCAACCCATCCCTTCCTCGCGTACGGCAACCCGGCCGTGCCCACCATTCGCGATTACGCGTCGCGTTACCTCGTTGCCCGGTTGGGAATCAACTTGTGCCTCTGGCAACTGGAAACCCTGGGCGTTCCTATCCGGTCCCTCTCGTCGTGCGCAGAGTTGCGAACACTGCTCCTTCGCATCGACGAGAGCCGGGCCAAGTTGGTCTCCGCCGACCTCTTTGGCCAGTTCTCCAGCGTGCAGGACGAGCAGGCAAGAACGGTCGCTTGTAAGAAGGGAATCGGGTCGAACCTGGTCGAGTTTGGCAGGCACGCACTGGGACAGCGACAGACAGCGAACGAGAGCCTCCGCGGATATGACCAGGGCTACATCCTCCGCAAGAAGGGAGAGCACGCCTCCGCCCCGTGGATCGTCTCGCTCGGTCCGGTCGCCGTGCTGGCGTTCGTTCACTGCTGTCTGAAGGAAACTGCTGGGCCGCGATCGGTTCAACGGCTCTGCCAACACCTCGGGTGGTATGGGCTGGAAGTCGACCGTGACGACATTGCGGACGGCGATCTCGGCAAGAAGCTGCGCATGCTGGGACTGGTTCTCGACAGTCCCGATGCAGAAAGCGGGATGCTGCTCGTGCCGCCGTTCCAGCCCGGAAGAAACGAGGGGAACCAATGAACAGGCTCGTTGCCGAGATCGTCAAGCGGGTGAAGGACGCGGTGAAAGCCACCGCGACAAACGTACCCGGCGGCTCGAGCGAGCTCAGGGCCGTGTTCCATGGGCCGCCGCTTCCTTACCTGCGACAGGTGTTCGACGCGCTGGTCGCTGACGGAGGGATCGAGGTGCCCGTTGGCTCAGGCAACAACGTGGTATTCCCGGTGGTGCTCCAAGTTGAAAGGATAGGGCCGGGCGAGCTCAACCCGAAGGTCGGCGCGAGTGGGGTGTGCGATGAAAGTCACTTGCTGGTGCTTCGGAATGCGCCGTCTTGCCCGAGGTTTGTCGCACTGGTACCGCCCGGTCGTCACCGCAACCTATCCGTCACTTCGGCAACGTACGAGTTTGGCGTAGCAGCGTTCAACAACTCCGGTACAGCAACCATTGACTCGTGGTGGAACGACGAGTTCGTGCAGGATCTGGTCGACGCCGCCCTTGCCCGGCACACGTGGCCAATCGACAGTCAGCGCGAGCAAGGTCGCCGACTGATCGAGCACGCGGTCAAGGCAGCGGACGTGGTGGACCGGTATGAAGCCACCCGGCCGAAGGCGTGGGACGTCCTATCCCGAGTATTCGCGATCTCGGACTCACGGTTCCCGTTCGGCACGCTGCTGAGCTTGGCTTGCGGGTACCCCCCAGTGTCCGATGGCTCCGTGAGGGCGGACGAGCAGATTGCCGTACTTGAGCAACTTGCGGATGCTCTCGTGGATGACGGCTTTCGCCCCGGAATCGAGCAACTAAAATTGGAGGCCGACCCGCCCGATGCGAACGCGCTTGACGAGTTCCTGGCGCACCTGACCCAGCGATGCGACGTTCCCACGGCCTTGGGGAGAGCGACACCAGCCTACTACGGCCCATTCCAGGGCCCGGTGGTCGCGGACCCTCCCCAATGGTGGGACCGACTGACGGTCGAACGGTGGACGGAACTATTGGAAGAGGAGCGCCAGCCAGAAGGGTCGCTCCAGATTGAATGCGCCAACTCTATCATTCCTGCGTGCAAGGGCATCAACGCGCTCGTCAAAGATTCCGTTGACCTGCGGGTTTCTTTGCCAGACGAGCATGGCGGACCGCTGGACGTGACGGTGACGCGAGATGTTGGTGGCGCGAAGAACCGGATGGAATGGACGTTGCGCGCACCCGTTGAAGAGTCTTTCGTGGATCCGGCTGTGCCGCTCCATCGGTCGCCGTCGCGGTACACCGCCGTGGCCGCGGGGCTTCGGAAGGCCAGCGTGAAGGTCGTCTCGCTGCAATCCTGGGAGCCGGGCGTTTTCGTATTCTGTCGAACGGCTTCCAAGATCACGGCACCCAAGAAGGCCAAATCGGCAAGGGAAAACGTTTCACTGGAGGCCACCCTGACCCTGTCGGGGCAGGGACGGCATTACATCGACTTGTACGCCCGGCCGGGTGTCACCGTGGCGGAAAAGGCCGTTGGCAAAGACGCGAGCGGGATGGCCGACGGCACGATGGAATCCGCGGTCACGCTTGTCGCAGAGAACACCTACGGATTTGAAGCGAACGCCACGGCTGAATGCCATTACGACGTGTTGGTTGATCGGGGCGATGGAGACATCGTCGTGTTGCGCCTGTACATGGCGAGCGACGAGACTTCCGCCGAGGGCTGCAAGACAGAGTTCGAGAGATTGATCCGGCTGAATCGCCAACAGGACCGTGGGCGGGCCACCACCGATGTCCAGATCGACCGCCAGGTGCGATGCGCGGACCTTGAAACCTGGATGCTTGATCGCGCCCGGATAGATCGCTCGTTCGCACCGGTGGTGCTGGCGCCCGACTACGCAAGTCGCTGGGGTCCCCCAGAGTGGAGCAGCGACCTCGACACGGTGTTGTCGCACGGGAAGTTCCTGCACGACCCGCGTCCGCGTGTCAGCGAGATGCTGGCCCCGGCGGACTTCGTGCTAGCGCGTTCCAAGCTCGCAGAGCGCATCCGGGGGAAAGACGACGGGGGTTTGGTTGAATCGGCAACCCTCGGCGTTTGGCTTGCCGGCGACCCAGCGTTCGCCGAGGAACTCGAGCAATACGTCAAGGCCTACGTGGCCTGGCTTGACGCGGACCCCGATACCGCGGCCTGGGCGGATGTCGTTCTCGTCACTGGCATGGAGCCGGATGGCAAGACTCTCGTCCAAGAACCCGACGCCGTCCTTCTTGCACCGTTGCATCCGTTACGGCTCGCTTGGCAGGCCTTAGCGCAGAAGGCGCTGTATCTCGCATACCAGCGGAATGCTCCGTGCCCCGCAGCGAGTATTCTGGACCCTGACGCGGTGCCGGACGCCCTCTCATTGCCCCTCCGCACCGCGACGGGCGCAGTGAAGCGGCAAGTGTTTTTTGCCGTGGAGTGCAGCTCCGACTACTGGGCGATTCTCTGGAATGCGGCGAGGCTCGATCGCCTGGCCACTCGCGCCGACCAGTCGCCGTTCGACCAAGAGTTCGGGATCAAGCTTGGCGGAGTGTCCAGTGGATTCAGCGTGTCGCAGGTGCAGCGCGCACTGGACGATGTGTCGTGCATGCTGGCTGCCAAGCCCGTGCTCAACGTGGTTGTGTCGAGTGCCGCGGGGCAGAACAACGCGTGCAACGAGGGGATTATCACGTGGTGCGCGCAGAAGTTCGCGATCACCGACGGGGAACACGTCTCCACGGGGCTCGGACCGCGATTAGTGCAAGTCTTCGATGACCGACGGGCGTCGGCTCGCCCCGAGGATTCCGCGATCTCTAACCTCGCGGAAGATACCGGGAACGCTGTGCGCTGGTTCGGGGCGTTGCCCGCGGGCACGAAGCCTGATCTAGGGATTATCGCGCAGCTGGAAACTTCGAACGCCGGCAGCGATCCGATTGAGGTGGGGTCTCCCGTCGGGATTGGCGCCCTGATCCGGCACCGTATCCGAAGGCAGCTCGCAGCGGGATCCGGAGCATTCCTGAGCGAATCGCGGATGGGCGTGGCACGACCGCCCACGGGCGACGGCCTTGCGGACAAGGTGATGGCGGGAATCGTGAAGCTGGAGAATCTCGGTGAGTCGCGCCATGGCTACACGTTCGCGCCGAGCGTGCACGCGATCGAGACGATGCTGCGGCAAAAGGCCGCCGACTTCGCGGCTGTCTCATCCTCCGCAGTCGATCCCGCGTGCTTTCTCGGGGACTGGCTCGAGAGCGCCTATCTCTGGGACTACGACCTTCCCTCGTACTCCCACCGGGCAGGTGACACCAATGGGTACTATCTCCTGTCGCGCGTGAAGGAGATTGATCGGGACACGCTCCGGACACTTCTTGGGCGCCTGCCCGGATGTGACGCGCTTCCAAACGAATCCGTTGACGAGCTGATTCTTGAAGTGGCGCGCCGGGGGATCCCGACGGTCCGCGGTCTGTCTGGCGGCGATACCGGTGCATCCGGCGACCTCGGGCTGTTTATCGCATCGAGGCTCCTCCAGGATGAGTTTCGCCGTTCCGGGTCGTGTCCCAGTCTCCTTCCCGTCATTGAGGAACACGCTAAACACCAGACCATCTGCATAGTCGTGCCAGTGGACCCGTTTCGGGGTTACCTAGAGGACCTGCAGCGGGCGGTGGGCAAGTCCCAGTCACTGAGGCCAGATCTGGTGGTCGCAGGGATTGTGGTGAGTGATTCTGTTGTGCGGTGCAAGCTGACCCCGGTCGAGGTGAAGTTCCGCAGTCGCGAGGTCATGGCTCCGTCCTCCTGCAAAGAGGCACTCCAGCAGGCAACGTCGCTGTCTGACTTGTTCAAGGCCCTCCGGGCGCGGGCCGAACAGCCGGACATGCTCCTGTGGAAGCTCGGGTTTCAACACCTCTTGGTATCTATGGTCAGCTTCGGATTTCGGGTCTACAGCCAGCAAGCTCGCGCCTCGCACCTCTCGCGGGAGTGGTCCGGCTTCCACCAACGCTTTGCCGAGGCCGTGCTTTCCGAAGAGGTCCGGCTGGACATCGACGACTCGGGCCGCCTGCTCGTAGTTGATGGCTCACCGACCAGCGCGCCGCGAGACATCGACGAAGACGGGTTCAAGGAAACGATTGTGCTGAGCGCCAACGATGCAGCGTGCGTGGTAAAGGGGGACTCCACCGAGCTCTACAGTTCTATCCGTGGCGCGGTTGGCCAATGGAGACTGGTACCAGATGTCCCCGCAGCAATCGAAGATGTCGGCACGGTAACTCGAGATGCGGATGTGGCTCCCATCAAGCCAGAACCCCAACCCGAGGAGACTCTGCCCATCGACGCGCCGCAGCCGGTGGACGCCCACGAGACCGCCTCGGCAGAGCGTGGCAACTCTGAAGCAGCAAACACCGATACCCTTCCGCCTCAACCTCAGGGGACACAGCCAGCATTGACTCCGACAAGGGGCGTAGAACTGCTGGTTGGCGACAGCATCGATGGCTTTCGGTCGGAGACGAAACGGCTCAACCTCAGCGATACCGATCTGAACCAGCTCAATATCGGCGTGGTGGGCGATCTGGGGACCGGCAAAACGCAGTTGTTGAAGTCACTCGTGTACCAGGTGACCGAGTCTGCGAGGTCGAATCAAGGCGTGCGGCCCCGTTTCTTGGTGTTCGACTACAAGAAGGACTACGGCTCGGACGATTTCGTGCGTGCGACCGGTGCCCGTGTCGTGAAGCCGCATCGCCTCCCCATCAACTTGTTCGACGTATCGGGTGCGGGGGACTCGCTGACACCGTGGTTGGACCGTTTCCGCTTCTTCGCGGATGTGTTGGACAAGATATTCAGCGGCATCGGGCCCGTCCAACGGAACCAGTTGAAGCAAGCGGTGCGCCAAGCGTACGAGGAGTGCGCAAGCGTCAACCGCCAACCCACCATCTACGACATTCACGCCAAGTATCGCGCGGCCTTGGGCAACAAGTCCGACTCGCCCCTGTCGATTATCGATGACCTCGTGGACATGGAACTGTTCTCGCCGGAGCCTACCGACGCCAAGACGACGGAACAGTTCCTCGACGGCGTCGTTGTAGTTGCCCTGAATGCCCTCGGCCAAGACGACAAGACCAAGAACATGCTGGTCGCGATCATGCTCAATATGTTTTACGAGCACATGCTGCGGATTCCCAAGCGACCGTACGTGGGAGACAAGCCGCAACTGCGGGTGATCGACTCCTTCCTGCTCGTTGACGAAGCCGACAACATCATGCGGTACGAGTTCGATGTACTCCGGAAGATTCTGCTGCAGGGACGGGAGTTCGGGGTGGGCGTGATTTTGGCGTCGCAGTACCTCCGACACTTCAAGGCCGGTGCAACCGACTACCGAGAACCGCTGCTGACCTGGTTCATCCACAAGGTGCCAAACGTGACGCCGCAGGAGCTGGGCGCTCTCGGGTTGCCCGCGGAATCCGTCGTGAACCTGGCTGAACGAGTCAAGTCCCTGAACAAGCATCACTGCCTGTACAAGACGCAGGCGGTAGCGGGCGAGGTTGTGCAGGGAGTTCCCTTTTACCAGTTGCTTGCTGCTCGGGCGAATGCCCCGCAGGCCTGAGACGTTCGGCGGGTACCTTGGCTCGACGCGACATGGCAGTTCGGCCCGTGCCCACGGCTGCGGAATGCAGGCGTGCGGCGAGAGCGCTTTTGCTGTGGTACTCGGCAAATGGCCGGCAGTTCCCCTGGCGCCGCAAAGGCGCAACGCTTTATCTGCACATTGTGAGCGAGGTGCTGCTGCAGCGGACTAGGGCCGACACGGTCGCGGCTTTCTTGCCTGTGTTCTTGGCCGAGTTTCCGTCCTGGCGACGGCTTGCCCGATCCTCGGAATCCCAACTCGGTCGAGCATTGCGGCCCGTGGGGCTCTGGCGTAGGCGAGCGCGGACACTCCGAGCTTTGGCCGTGGCCATAGAGGGGCTTCGCGGGCGTTGGCCGAACAATCGCAAGGCGCTAGAAGAGTTGCCGGGCGTGGGGCAGTACGTCGCGAGCGCGGTTCTCTTGTTTGCCTTTGATCAACCGGAGCCGCTACTGGATAGCGGGATGGCACGTGTTATCGAACGGGTGTTCGGACCGCGACAACTCGCTGACCTCCGCTACGATCCGTGGCTTCAGGCCACCAGCCGACGCCTTATAGAGAAGGCAACTCCAAGAGAACTAAACTGGGCACTGCTCGATCTGGCGGCTCTCGTGTGTACCCCAGCCGCACCTCGGTGCGAGAGGTGCCCGCTGGCGCGACAGTGCTTGTACGCGGCGACATACCGACCGGACGCCGCGATGGTATCCTCCGGGCGACGCACTATTTCGGTGCCCAAGAGCGGTCATAAACGCGGATCCGACTGAGGGTTATGCCGGAATATCGCTTTGCCGGGCAACAGAGAATCGTCCCTCGCCGCGCGATTCCCACGCGCGGGCTTCGTGCATCGCATCCTCCTCGTCCCGCCAGCCACGCTCCATCTTGTCATCGAGGTAGTAGACGGAGCCTTTGAGATCGACGATGACGTAGAGGTCGTCTGTTTCGGGGATAAAGAGTATGACGACCTTGGAAGCACGCCCTGCATCAAATGCTTCGTCGTCCTCGTATTCGGATATGGCGTCCCCCGAGAAGACCACCAGCGATCCGTCGTCTCGATGAACGGTGACGAGATATATGCCTCCGCCACTCTGCCACGACTCTCCGCCGACGATTGCTGCTAGCTGGTCTGCGGTGCGTTGGTCCATTGGTATCTCTCCGTTTGTCTGACGGCGGCCATCCTACACCGCGGCGCCGGAGACTGAGTCGATGACATTTTCGAGCTCGTCGGCGAGGCTCTTCCATCCGGCGCGGACAAACTCTAGGATCATGCGGAGGCGAGCCTTCTGCTCCTCGGCCACGAACCAGCTGTCGCTGACCCCGGCGACCCGCTCGCGGTATCCGCTGCCTCGGGCCCACTGGTCGGCGCATGCCTGCCAGAAGGCAGCATCGCCGCGGAGCGCCTCCTCGTAGAGCGTCTGCCCCGTCAGCTGCGTCCTACGCAGGAGCGCGTCGAGAGACTCGTTTGCCTTGGCGAGCAGTTCGGAGAGCACGCCGTGCGCGGGGGCCAGTTCTTCATCATTGAGGGCGTTACCGATGAGAACCGCAAGCTCGTCGACACGAGACTTGATGTGCTGGGCGGCGATGCGACGCGCCTCGAAGCCGAGTTGGTAGTAATAGTCGAGATTCTGCCACGAGCCGTGGCGGCGGACCGAGGCCCGCACGCTGCCCGGGTGGACCGTCTGAATGGCGGTGATGAGCGAGCGCTGCACAGCCCCGCTGGGCTCGCCGGCGTCGGCGTGGCTTCGGAGCCAGACCCGCACCCGCTGAAGCGCATCGTCGAGGACGGCCGCGGTTTCTTCCCGCTCACGGTTGGCGATAAGGACGTCGACCTGCGACTGCAGCTGCAGCAGCAGGTCGCGGCGCTCCTGACGCATGCGGCCGAGTCCTCCGACGAGCCCGTCGCGGACCGGCTCCAGCTCGTCGTACTTGGCGTTGAAGAACTCAACGCGGAACGCCGCCGAGGTGATGCGGCGCAGGGCCAAGTCCACCTGGTCGCGCTTGAAGTCATACCCCTCATCCTCCTCCTGGACGGGGCTGCCGGAATCGTCCTTCATGGCGCTGGCCTCGCCGGGCCGGGCCAGCACGAGGATGACCGAGGACTCCGCCACGTGGCTGGCGCCCGAGGAGATGGCCCGCTCGAGCAGCGTGCGCACCGACTCTTCCGGTGCGCTCAGGAACGGAGAGCACAGGACGGTCAGGGTGCGGGGGTTGTCGAAGTGCCGCTCCAGATCCTCGCGCTGCACGGTCTGGTCAATCCCCTTGGTGTCGATGATCTCAATCTGCAGGTCCGGGTGCGCGAAGACGGCGTCGGGGATGGAGACCTCGATCAGGTCGGGGATGGTGACCTCGGCGTTCTTCCCGTTGTTGATCCGGGCGAACTCGGTCTGCAGCCACTCCATAGGCTTCTGCTGCGCGCCTTCCGGGTACCACAGCATGCGCGTTTGGCGGCGCGGCAGGTCCATGCGGGTCAGGACCTCGACCGCGAGCTGCTGCACGTCGGGGTACGAGGCGACCAGCTCCTTGGCCGGGTCGGTGCGCAGGCGCTTCCCGCTATCGTCCTTGCGGCTGACCACGGTCAGCTTGGACATGAAGCGGATGACCCGCTCGGTCTCGCGCGGGACGCCGACGTTCGCGTCCGGCGAAGCCTGCGCCTGGTCGGACGCCGTCCGCACAAGGTACTCGCAGAAGTCCGTGACATCGGCGCGGATGGCCTCGTCGGGCCTGGGGGAGATGGTGAGCCCGAGCCGCGGACCGCGGCGGATCCGCACCTCGCAAACCGTCGTGCCCCCGCCCCCGACCTCGAGGGCCATCTGTTGGCTGAGCTGCTCGGGGCCGACCAGCCGGAGCCCGGCGAGCGTGCAGATCGCCGTGGACTTTCCCACACCGATGCTTCCCAAGAATGCGATGCTGTGCTGCGTTGAGGCAAGGTACTCCGCGTGCTGGCGAATACGGGCCTCGAACATGTCCAACTGCTTGGCGAACGCGCTCTTGAGGTCGGGCGTGCGTAGGGCGTCGATGCGCTGGAGTGTCTCCTCGGCTCGGCGAATCGCGGGGAGGTCGGGATGTTCAAAGTCCGGGCGCTCCAGGTGGCGCCACGGGGCAGCGAGATAACCCCCGTAGGCCGCGGCACGGTCGGTGCCCAGGACCCGAAGAAACTCCGCCATCTCCTCGGGCGTGAGGTCCACTTCGCCCGCCTCGACTCTGGAGACTCGCGCGGGGCTCACGGTCAGGCGCTGAGCGACATGGGCCTGAGTCACCCCGGCTTCTGAGCGAAGCTTGGTGAGGATCTGGCCGGTGGTCTTCGTCTGGGTGGCTTCTAGCACTTTCAGTCTCCTGGGCGGTTGAGACGATGATAGTCGAAAAAATGGCACGTCAACATGATTGAAATCAAAAATCGTCTCTACGCGGCTGATTGCGTTGAACGAATTACCGTACAAACTCCTGTCATGTGCAGATCGGTCGGCCTCGCTTGATCCTCAACGTGGGGACTCCCGGTGCCCGGAGGGGATACGGCATCCACCTCGACGGGGAGTGAGCTAACGCAGCAATGCGGTCAGCAGGTCCCCGTCCCAAGGTGCAGATGGTGCCGAGAGGTTCGCGGAGGAGGAACGCCAGCGGCTAGCGGAAGAGGCGAGGCAACGGGAAGAGATAGCGAGGGCGGCGGCCTGCTTGCTGGCCTGCGCCTCGTACTGCGTGCGGCCGCGTCTTAATCGGTGCAGCCATCGCGTCCGTCAACCCAAGGGAGTTTTGCACTTAGGGCAGGTGACGAGCGTACTGGGCATTGTCAACCCCTATCGCGCCATCGGTTGATGCGAACAGGAACGAAATGATCACGGAGTGTGCAGGGCCGACTGCCCCCCTACACGGACGCTCGAAGCCATTCCGGTCCAATGTGCTGATCAAATGCCTCGAACCCCTCCGGTGTGATTCGCCAGGTCCGCGGCGTCCACTGGAACAACAGTCCCCTTCCTTCAAGGAAGCCCACGGCCCTCAGCGCCGCCGGCAGCAAATCATCATCGGTGATGCCGCGGACGTAGGGCCTGAGGCGTGGAACCCAGTTCCGCAGCAGATTCGAGGTCCAGCTTCCCTTTCCCTGCACCACCGTGAGCGCGAGCACATAGTCGTGGAGCAGCGCTTCATCATGAGGTCGATCAATGTCCCACGGTCGGATTAGGCGTCCCTCGCGATAGAGCGGGGCGATGCGAGATCCGAGTACAGCCACATCACGGAATCTCAGGAGGGGCTGCACGGGGGCGTCCGGTTCGTTTTCCAGGATTGTGAAGCAGCTGAACTCGCGGACCCCGTCCTCCGTGCCGAGGTGCTTGTCCACCCAAGCGTTCGCGATCGTCGGTGGTGGCAGCGGGTCCTTCCTCCCGCCCAACTGCGGCGCGCGTGACGGGACCACCATCCCTGGCCGCGCCAGTTCGGTCGCATCCCATGACGGAAGCCCGAAGTCGATGCAGGGCGACTTCCGTTCAAGCTCCTGGCGGATGAGCCTCCAGATGGCGATGAGCTGGTGGAACCCGCCGCGGAGTTCGGGGCTCCCATCAACCCTGGGCCGGATTCGGCGAATCATGGCCGCGGCCTCGGTGAGGGAGGCGGCCGTCTTCTGTCCGATGAGCATCGCGATCCGTGCGATCTGCAGCTTGAGGTTGGGGTCTTCCGAGGCGGGCACAACAGGCACCACGGCGGGTGGTGGGGGAGAGATGGCGTTGTGGACGTACCCCGCCGCCGGATTGAACACGTCAGGGTCCGCGTCAAGATCCAGATCGTCGACCGGCGCTAAGAACGGGTCAGGCTTCTGAAAGATCAGCGTGGGATCCAGCGGAGGCGGCTTCGGCAGAGCCTTCAGCGTTGGTGGTGGTGATGGTGGTGCCTTCGGCTCGGTCTGCGCCTGCTCCGACCCCATCGTCGGTGGAGGGACTGGTGAGCCCTTGGACTTCTTCCGACGCTTCTTGGAGGGGAGCGGGACCTGCCGCGGCTTGAGCGTCTTGGTGGTCCCCGTGGCGATCTGGGCGGCGCGGAAGAACGCCCGCATCACAGCGAAGCGGTGGAACTCGTTGCTGGTACGGATCCGTACGCACCCAGGCCTCGCTGGCACCATCAGGTGGGCAAGATTCACCGCCGCATAGTCCTGGGCGGTCCCGGCGAGCGACATCGTGATAGAGGGCCTAGTCGCGCACAGCATGTCGATGCAGACGAAGTTGGCGGGAGCGGCGAAGGTGACTTGGCCCTTGCTTCCCGGCACCGGGAGGCGGCCGAAGTACTTCCACATCAACGTCGCCACCTCGCGGCAGACTCGGCGAGCCACCGGGTGGCCGACGGCGTACATCTCACAGGCAGCCAAGGCCTCACTCACGGTCATGTAGGACTCCTGGGGGTATGGGGCAGTCATCGCGCAACAGCGGAATCGCCGCGGCCACTGAGCTAGCCCACCACCACCAACCGAGTCAAGCTGCGGGCTGGCGCGTTTCCGCGCCACCCGCAAGATTTAGCTGATCAAGCCGCGCGCCGCTTGCGGCGGCAGCAGGATCCGTCGGGCCAGCGGTGACGGATGACCGTCAGTTGAAGTCGGTCGGACTGATGGGTCCGCTGGCTTCCTGCGTGTACGAGGGAACGAAGCGGACCCATCACCTGCAGCGCCTCCGCATCGCTCGCATCCGGTACACAAACCTCAACGGTCATCTCGCAGGTCTCGGGGTCGATGGTCATGCCGCAGATCAAGCTGCGAATGAGGGCCTTCAACTGGGGCGGAGACGCTTCCGTCAATAGTCCGGCCCGCTCCTTCATCAGGCCTATGAGTCGCTGGGTCAGTTCCTTCACCTGGTGCTCAGACAAAACCGGACTCTCGTCCATTGCCGCCAGCAACTCCTCGATCTTGGCCAGACGTGGTTCGAGTGGGCGCAGACCGACTCGGATATCCCCGGGCGTGAGCCCCGGGGTCAACATCAGCATGGCGACCCGTGCTTCCAGGTCCTCACGCTCGCGTACGAGGGCGTCCCGTCCTTCCCCCATGCGTCGCCTTTCCTCATCGCGCTGCCGTATTGCCGTCGCGACGATTTCCGGGAACTGTGGGTCGCCGAGAATCGCCTGAGCCATGAGTGACAGCGCGACCTCCTCGACCCCCTCCGCAGGAACGCGCTTTAGCCCACGGTCCTCTGGGCTGGTTGCTCGGGGCGATGGTCGGTAGTAGCGATATTCGCCATTGCGACCGCCATCGGTGCCTGTCATTGGTGAACCGCCGCGGGCACTGCGGAGCACCCCGGCGAGGATAAAGTCCGATTCCCTCGCCGCATCGCGACGGGGCGGCGCCGGTATGTAGCCATCTGTGCAGCGGGTGATGAGGTGCTCATGGTGAGCCACGGCTGCCTCCCGAACGTCGGCGGGCAGGAACGCTTTGAGGCGATCCTCGTCATAGCGCAGCCATTCGCCGGCGGGACGGATGATCGTCTGAGGCTCTCGCTTTCCCTTCGTCCTCTGTTCTGGACCAACGTGGATGACTGTGGGGGTGCCATCCTTGTTCGCGCGCGCGATCTTCGCGTTAGAGCGGCGCAGGGCGATGCAGATTCCCACGTAGGTCGGGTTTTTCAGGATGCTCTCCACGGCCGAAGGGCGCCAGGGATGCAGGTCCGGTGCGGGGCGCTCCAGCGACCGGAGCCGTTTGGCGATTGCGTGGCATCCAAGGTCTTCCTGCAGTCGCCATCGGTAAATGAGTCCAACAGTTTCGACTGCGAGCGGATCCCCGGGGACCAAGACCACCCGTTCGCATTTCTGCTTGCGATGATGGACCGGAGCGGCCTTGGCAGGGTTCCGACCGTATCGGTCGATAACGTCGTCGGTGTCGGGCTTCAGCTTGACCTGGGTCCCATCTGAGAGGTTCCGTATGCGATAAGCCGGGGTCCCGGCGGAGTCCAGCATCAACCGATCGACACCGAAGGGTGGACGCCCGCAGTGTGGCTTGCGGCGATCTGCGACCGCGGACGCCAGCCCGCGGGCGATGTTGAAGGCGCTTTTGTTGAATCGATTCTGCTCGGCCTCCAGCGTATTGAGCAGGGGCGCGAGCTGGGGGTCGATGTCGCCCTGCGTCACCAGCACGATGGTGATGCCGTACTGCGAAAGCTTGTACCGGATCGCTGCCGCATGATCGGCTCCGTACCGGGTGAGGCGCGACATGTCCTGCAGAGCGATCCTGTCGAAGTCATTCTGGGTCCGCTTCCGCTCGATGATGTCCTCGATGACTTGGTCGATGGAGTGGGGGTTGCTGGCGCTGACACCTTCCAGCCAGATCACGTCCACAAGCTCATCGTCCGTGAGCTTTGGGGCTGTCTGGATGACCCTCAGCTGATCGTCCGTAGATGACCCCGCCTGGGAATGCGTCGAGCAGCGAACAACCGCCAAATACCCCAACCGTTTCCGTTCCTTACTACCCATCTCTACTCCTCCATGCGATCCAGGTGTTTGCTGATCAGTTCAGCAACGAGGGCGCGGACCGCGGCCTGGTACTGACGGCGCTCCTCGGCCGTCTGTCGCCGTTGGGCGACAGTGATCCGCAAGACTGGCGCTTTCCTCCCCCGCCGCGGAGCCCCAACGAGGGGCGTGTCGACCGAGGGATTCGGCATCGGCTTGTGGTCACCCTTCCCTAGTTCCTGCTCCATTGCGGCCGCTCCTCCCCAAATCCGCAACTTCCCGTGAATCGGTCGCTCTGGGCTCGATTCCTGGGAGAAACGCCCCTTCGCGGCACGGTTTATGTTGCGCTTTGTGCGTAGCTCAATTGTCTGCATTCGGCTAGAATGTCAAGCTATGGGCGCCAGCTATCCGGAAGAATTTGGCAGTCGTGTGCGGGCACACCGGGAAGGCCAAGGGCTCTCCCAAGACGCCCTCGCGGCCGCGGCGGGCCTCCACCGCACCCACATCAGCTTGATTGAGCGTGGCCAAAGATCGGTCCGACTGGAAACCGTGGTGGCGCTCGCGACGGCCATGCGGATCCAGCCCGCGGACCTCATGCCGCCCATCGGCATTCAGCCGACCGACGCGGCGGGCGACTCGGCGAAAAAACCCAAGCGCAAGGTGATCCGCCCTAAAGGGGTATAGGGCAGGGCGGCCAAACTACCCTCTTAGAGAGGTCTAGCGAGTCTCGTGATTGTCCGAAGAGCTCGGAAAATACAGGCTCAATTCGAGATCGGGGTTCGAGCCGCGACCTCGCGGTTCGATTCCCCCCGGCTCCACTTTGAATCCAAGCCCCTGCGCGCGTTCCGCGCAGGGGCTTGTTCGTTTTTGAGGCCTTCGGACGAGGGCCTAGCGGTGGTGCCCGCGATGGCCGCCGTGCTGCCCACCGTGGCCGTGATGGCCGTGGTGGCGGTGGCCGCGGTGGTCCCAGCCGCCGCCGTGATGGCGGCCGCCGCCGTGGTCGTGGTGGTAGACGCAGCCGCCCAGGGCCAGGACGCCCATGGCAAGGGCTGCGAACGCGGCGAGGCTCCAACGGGTGCGAGATGTGGACACGGGTCGTTCCTTTCGAGGCCGGAGGCGGGCGCGGAGCCACAGCACGGCCGGGCGGCGACGCGCCGCTCGGGTGGGATGTTGGGGTCCGGCAGTCTCCGGTGGTGGGGGTTCCCGCATTTGGCGAGACCCGGTTTGTGTTCACTAAGTTCAACGCGGCAGGTGCCGGTTTGTTGCACGGATTTGCCGTTGCCAACTCGGCCCGGCCCTCACTCGTTCTGGGTGAGTTTCTCGGGCCAGACGGCCCCACAGGAACACTGGCGCTGTGTGTCGAGATCAGAACCGCAGGTCGGGCACACGCCGTTCTTGATGAGCAGTGTGGCGACGGTCTTGGCCGTGTACTGCGACTGCCCGCGGTAGGCTCGTCGGATCAGTCCGACGGCCATCGGCACTCCACCGAACGTACACACCAGGAGCACGGCGGTGTCGAGGCTCGTCGGATGCTTGGTCAAGGCCCGCCAGAGTGAATGGGCGAACGAAGCGGCGACCAGAGTAAAGAGCAACGAAAGAGCATGCGCGTGCGAGCGGGTCTCGCGCCGAACGTCGGTGAGGATCGCATCGGCCTGTTCGCGACCCCGTGAAGCAGTCACGCGCGCACGCAGACCACGCGGCTCAATGAGCGGAAGTGAACGCGAGTGGGCATCGATGATGGTGGCCGAACGGTTGAAGAATGACATCAGATGCTTGAGCGAGCCCGGTGTCGTGACCGGCGGGGTGTGAGCAGTTTGCACCCCGCCCACACGAGCCTGCTTCCACGCGGCCGCGCATTCGGGGCACTGGACACACTCGTCATCCGCTGCGTGCGCGCCCTCGAGCGAGTACCCGCAGGACGCGCATCGCCGATAAGCGAGCAGCGTCGCGGCGATCGTGGCGGAGTGGGCCCGCCGGTGACGGTGCATCATGATCCACACGAACGGCAGCGTTGACGCGCCGATCGCGAACTGAGGCACGAAGCGCGGGGCGGTCGGCCAGTAGTGTCCGATCGCCATCATCAATGCGATCGCGCCGGCGACGGGCAGCGCGAAGATCAGGTCCCGCGGCTTGAGCTTGAAGTTCCAGGCCGAGCGCCGCGTGGCCTCCTGGACGCGGAGCATCGGCTCTGCGAGCGCGGCCGCATCCGGGCCGTCGTTCGAGGCCCCCGCGACCCACTGAAACAGGGGCACCTGTGTACCACTGTCATCGTTGATGGTGAGCGGCTTGCGCATCTCGATCGTTCGTTCACTGCCCCGGCGTGTACCACAGCGGCGCCTTGGGCCCCAAGGGCAGCTCCAGCGCCACCCATCCCAGCAGGAACAGCGTCCACACGATGAAGAACACGACCGAGTACGGCAGCATCATCGCGATCAGGTTGCCGATGCCGGCATCCTTGCGGTACCGCTGCACGGCCGCGAGGATCACGATGATGTAGCTGTTGAGCGGTGTCACGATGTTCGTGACGGAGTCACCCACGCGGTACGCGGCCTGGGTGAGTTCGGGACTGATGCCGGCCATCATGAGCATGGGGACAAGGATGGCCGCGAGGGCGGTCCACTTCGCGCTCATGGATGACATCAGGATGTTGATCACCATCACCAGCATGACGACGGCGACGAGCAGGAGCGGCTTGGGTAGGTCGGCCGCGACGAGGGCCTTGCCTCCCGCGTTGGCGAGCATGGCGTCCAGGCGGGAGAAGCGGAAGCACTCGATGAACTGGGCCGCGAAGAAGGCCATCGCGATGATCGGTGCCATTGTGGCCATGGAGTGGACGAAGGCCTTGGTCACGTCGGTGGTCTTGCGGATCGATCCGGTCGCGATGCCGTACGCCAGGCCCGGGAGCAGAAATCCGATCAGGATGTATGGGACGATGGCCTGCGACCACCGCGGCTGCGCGGCCGCGGTTGGTGGGGTTGCCGGCGGGTCTACGGGGATGGGGCCAAAGGTGGGCGCCGGGGCCGGCATGTTGCCGCTCAAGGGGGCGCCGGGGATCGCGATGCTCGCCGTGATAATCACCGCGGCCACCGCGATCGCACCGAGCGCCCAGCGCAGGCCCTTGCGTTCCAGATCGCTCAGGGACTGGCTTTCGGCGGCGCTGACATCGAACCCGCCGAGCTTGACTAGGCGCGGCTCGACAATCTTCGCGGTGACGAACCAGCCCATCAGGGTGACGAGGAACGTGGACCCAGCGAGGAAGTACCAGTTGCACGTCGGAAGAACGGTGTAGTTGGCATCCAGCACCCGTGCGCCGCGCTCGGTCAGGGGGGCCACGAGCGCATCAGTTGAGGCGATCAGGAGGTTGGCGGAGAACCCGCCGGCGACGCCCGCGAACGCCGCCGCGATCCCCGCCAGCGGGGGGCGGCCGAGCGCCAGGTACAACGCCGCGGCCAGTGGTGGCAGGATGATGTACCCCGCGTCGCTGGCGGTGTTGGACATGACCCCCAGGAAGACGATCATCGGAGTGAGCGCTTTACCGGGCACGATGGCCGCGAAGTAGCGCATCGCGGCCCCGAACAGGCCGACCTTTTCCGCGAGGCCGATGCCGAACATCGAGACGAGCACAACGCCCAGCGGGGCGAAGTTGATGAAGTTGCGGACCATGTTGGCGACGAGCCAGTAGATGCCGTCGGAGGTGATCAGGTTGCGGGGACCGATGGGCGTGCCATTGGGCACGAGCTCGAGGACGGGTTTTCCGGAGGGGTCCAGCGTTGGCGTGGCAACGCCGTCGATCACGGTGATCGCGGCCTGCGGCTTCACCGGCTGCACCGACCAGTCCATCGATGCGCCGACCGCTGAGAGCACCATGATCAGCAGCGTCGCGCCAAGGAACAGGAAGATCGGGTCGGGCAGTTTGTTCCCGAGCCATTCAATGGTGGTCAGTGCGCGATCGAGCAGCTTTGGCTTTGCTGGGGCTTCTGGCATGCGGGCCAGAATAACCAGACGCGGGGCTCGCCGCCCGTCACGGGCTTGCGATTAATGGCCGGTGCTGGGGCCGGGCCTCGGGCTCGTCCGCCGTACGACGACCACCGTCGCACCCGTTGCGATGGGGGCGACCAGGCACAGGATCAGCAGCTTCCAGAACGCGTGATCGATGACGTCCTTGGTGCCTTCCTGCACCTTCTCGACTCCCACCTGCACGGTCTGCACCTGCTTCTCCAACTGCGGTGAGGTCATCAGGTTTTCAAGGCGGATCGTGAGCGATGCGAGCTGGTCCAGGGTGGCGCCGGTCTTGTCCACCGCGACCGCATAGTCCTTCAGAACATCGCGGTCCGGCTTGTCGATGCCCAGCGGGGACGCGTTCGTCGGGATCGGGTTTACGGTCGTCGAGAAGGCCCGAGCATCCTGGAGGATCGACTGAACAGCGTCGGTCAAACCCTTGGCCGAGTCGATCGTCTCCTTCGCTGCCTCGACGGTGGTGCGGAACTCCTTGGCGGTGGTCTGAAGGCCGCCCTGCTGTGCATCCAGGTCGCGGATCAGGGCCTGCCGCTGCTCGGTCAGCCCTTCAAAAATGTGGTCGATGGTCGCCTGCCGCTCCGCCCTGATCTGGTCGAAGGCCTGCCTCAGGGTTTCCTCCCGCTCCTTCTCCAGGTTGGTTGGCAGCGCGGCTGCCTCAAGCGCGAGGCTCTCCGTGGCCTTCGAAATCCGCTCGAACGAGTCCAGCGTGTCCTTCACGTCCGGCGTTCGCGTCAGGCTGTTGAGCAGGCTCTCGGACTGCAGCTTGATGAGGCTGGGCGAGCGGCTCGCGTAGAAGAACATGCGCTCGGCGAGCATGCGGGACTTCTCAACTTCGCGCGCCGCGGGGTCCAGGCCCGCGAGCGGGTCGATCCCCAGCAGCGACAGCACGCTGGTGCCACTGCCCGAGCCTGTCATGGCGTTGAGGCGGTCTCTGGCGAAGTCTTCGAGGCGAACGGACGCGACCCATCGCGCATCGGGGTTCTTCTCACGCCACGCCTGGATCAACTCGCGGAGCTCCTGCTGCTGGATGGGGGTGTACACCCGCTCTGCGATGCGCCACGCCCGCTCCTCATGACCCCGCATCGCCGCGACCAGCTTCGCCTGCCCCTCGGGGCCGAAGGTCTTCGCGTTCTGCGGGCCCTCCATGACCATGCGTTGCAGCGTGACGGCGGTAATCAGGTCCGCGACGCCGACGTACGGGTTGGGGCTCGCCGCGATGTTCATGAGCGAGGACATGATCGCGATGCGGGCCTCCACCGAGGATCGGCGGGCGCGGGCAACATCCTCTGCGGTCGGCTTCCACTCGCCGTTGCCCTGCGACGCAGTGGTGACGCCCTCCACCGCCTGACTGTACTGCTGGGACATCGTTCCTTGGAACGTGTCGACGAACGCCATCAGCTCGGACTGCACTTCGGCCGGCGAGACCTTGCCCGGACCCATGCGGAACTCACGGTCGCCGCTGCGTCCGCTCAGGCCCAGCGCGCCGCATCCCGCTCCGCCGATCAAGGGCAGGCCCACCAGCGCAAGCAGCCACAGCTTCCGAGCATGAGGAGACATCAGTGGTAACTCCGGGGTTTGTTCATTCCGCCAGCCCGCGTTGGCCCGCCTCTTGATACGCGGCCACCATCCTGCCGTTCACCCAACGCGGCCCTATCCGAGCACGAGAACAGTATGACCCCACCGGGTGAGTGCCGCGTGTGTGACGCAGAACGAGGGCGATCAGATGATCGGCCGAACCCGCAACTCATCCCCGGAGCCGATGCCGGTCACCTTGATCCGCGAACCCGCCTGGCAGAACGCGATCTCGCTGATCGCGTCGTACCGCTTGCCGTTGATGTCGATGACCCCCATTGGCCGCAGGTCCACGACCACGGTTCCCTGAGCCCCAATGATCGCCTCGCGCTGGCGTCGAGCCTCTTCCGCGGCGATCCGCTGCTGTTCCTGTACCTCGTCGGACGGGCCCCCGATGATGCGCCTGCCCATCGGCGTGCTGGGCCAGATTTTCATGGCGAACCCGACCGACATCGGGCCGAGGATCGCAACGACCAGCGCGCCCAAAGCTCCCCAGGTGGCGCTCACCCGGAACATGCACACCACGCCCGCGATGGCGCACCCGGCCGCGAGCAGCCCGAGGATACCCCCGGTGGGCAGGAACAACTCGGCGAAGATGAGCAGCAGCCCGCCCGCGATCAGCACGACACCCCAGACCAGCAGCGATTCCATCAGGCCTCCGTGCCCCGAGACTCGGGTCCAGCTGTAGGTGGTTTAGAAGACGAAGCGGGTCCCGGCGGCGCCGCTTCGATCCCGATCCGCATCCCGGTCACGCTCGTCACGCGGATGGGCATCCCGGCATCCAGGAAGCCCAAGTCCGCGACTGCATCCAGCACGCGATCCTTGACCTGCACGCGCCCGGCCGGGCGCATCGGCGTGAGCGTGATGCCGCCGTCACCCGGGCGCACGTCCACGCCGAGGTCGGGGTCCATGGCCGCGATCATGCTGTCGGCGTCTTCGTCGGGCGGCGTGCTCTTGAGCACGAGCTTCCCGAGCACCGGGAGCGAGCCGAAGTGCTTCGCGATGCCCCAGATGGCCGCTCCAGCGGTGAAGAGGGCGAGGACCACCGTGGTGAGACCCTTGAGCATGTCGCTCTTGCCCTGGGGCGTATCAGGGAAGACGTTGCCCCCGGGAACGAACGTCGAGATCAGCCCGCCGAAGAGCAGGACGAACCCGAAGATGCCCGTGATCGTGAACCCGGGGATGACGAACGCTTCGATCGCCAGCAGGATGAGCCCCGCGAAGATCGCCACGATCTCCCACCACGCGGCCATCCCGAGGATAAACGGTGGCGCGATCAGGGCCATCAACGCCATCAGCGCCACGATGCCCGGCAGGACAACCCCGGGATGGCTCATCTCGATGAATAGCGCCACCAGGAAGATGACAATCAGGATCCCCTTGACCCACGGGCTCACGAGGAACGCGTAGGCGTTCTCCGACCATGAGATGTCGTAGCGGACCAGGTTCTCGGCGCCCATGAACTTCTTGAGGTCGTCGTCCGAGCGGATCGGGATGATCTCCTCGCGGCCATTCACCACCTTCACCGGGTTGGCCGCCAGATTGAAGAACAGCAGGTCGTCGGGGTTGAAGATCGCCGCGACGGTGCCGTCGGTCACGCGTCCCAAGTTTTCCCACTTGCCTGCATCAGCAGACGAGAGCACGGGTCGGTAGGGCGAAAGGCCCTGCGACTGAGACTTGGACTCGGCCGCCAGCGCGAGCTGCTTGGACCCCTCCGGCACGCCGGGGGCCGAAGTCGTGGCGGACTTGATGCCGCTGCGCGATGCCGCCTGCCCCGCGCCCCCCGCGAGACGCGCCGGGCCGGCGGGTGCCTGCCCCGGGAAGAGCATCGCGAACTCCGCCTTGTCGATCGCCATCTCCTGCTGCGTCTCTTTGTTCCGAACCCACCAGAGCTCGACGTCGTTGGCGACAATCGCCTGGAGCAGGTACTCATCGCGGATGTACCCGCCGAAGGTGCGGTTGTACCGGCGCGAGGAATCGATGATCGAAGCCACCAGCGGCGGAAGCAGCTTGCGGTACGCCTCGTCGGAGATCGGGACGGTGGTTCCCTTCACCGGGTCGATCTGGATCGCCATCGCGTCCCCGATCACCCCGGGGTCGTTCGTGATCATCTCGCGGCAGGCGAGCGAGATCAGGGCCCCGCCCGAGATCGCTCGCGTGTTCACCCACGCCACCGTGTTCTGGATGGGCGACGCCTTGATGGCCTCGCAAATCTGGAGAACTGCGCTCACCTCGCCGCCGTTGGTGTGGATGTCGAAGATGATGGCGTCGGCACCGGCGTCCGCCGCCTGCTGGATCCGCCGCTTGACGCTCACGGCCATGACTTGACGGGGGTCGATGTCGCCGTGGATTTTGATGATCGCGACGTTCCGCGCCTGCCGCCCCGCGGAGACCATGGGGATGGGCGAGGCGGCGGGGGCCTCAACGGGCTGGGTCTGTGGAGCGGCAAACGCTACCGGCAGCAACGCCGCCAACAGCGCCACCACGCCCGCCAGCGTTCGGAGAAAGGACCTCGGCGATCGGGGCGAACTCAGCACGGCCTGGAAACCCGGGTGGCTTTGCACACCAGAGTATATTGGACAAACCGGGCCTTGGATTCATAGCCGGGGGCTGAATCGGGGTTTAGGCGTGCCGCCCAGGGGACTGGAAGACGCTCCGGGCCGGCTCGTCGCGGTCCTGGACGTCCCAAAAACGAAACCGCTCGCCGGAAGCGAGCGAGTTGAGTGGATTCATTCCGCGGCTCAGGCCGTGGCCTTCCACCGCTGCTCCTTGGCCAGTTCCTCCGCCAAGGCGTGCCCCAGCTTCTCGTACTGCTCGAGGCTGTTGTACAGGTGAGAGGAGATGCGGACCACCCGCCGGTTGTCGTTGAGCCGCCAGATGGGGGCGACGATCCGGTGGTTGTCGTACAGCTCGTCCTGGAGGGCGTCGTCGTAGACGGTGGGGCGGGTCAGCAGTTCCGGCGCGGGCTCGGGGATCAGCAGCGTTGCCATGCTCCCGATCATGCTCTCAGGCGCGGGGGGCGTCATGTTCAGGATGTCGCAAATGACCTTGCGACCCGCCATCACCAGCTCGTGGTTGTGCCGAAGGACCGCCGGCCAGCCGCCGGGAAGCATGCCTCCCACGGCCCCGATCGAGTGGGGAATCGTCAGGTTGCAGGAGTAGTCGTCGGTCCCCTGGTAGTCAAAGTCCCGCAGGAACAGGGCCCGCTCCGGCCGCACCTTGTTCGCACGGCTCGACAGGCACACCGGCCGAAACGCCGCCTGCTTGTCCGACCGAACGTACACAAACCCAGTCCCCTTGGGCCCGCAGAGCCACTTGTGCCCGCTGCCGACGAAGTACGTGGGCTTGAGGGCCGCGATGTCCACCGGAATTTGGCCCGGGGAGTGCGCCCCGTCTACCACGATGTCGATCCCGCGGGCGTTGAACTCCTTGACGATCTGGGCCACCGGGAACACCAGGGACGACCCGCTGGTGATGTGACTGATGAACGCCAGCCGCGTCCGGTTGGTCACGCAGGACATGAACGCCTCGACCACCTGCTCGGGGCTGGCGATCGGGAAGGGAATCTCGGCCTTTACGACCTTCGCACCCGACTTCGCGCACACCCGCTCGAGCTCGTTGGTGAGCGAGGAGTACTCGTGGTCCGTAATCAGCACCTCGTCGCCCGCCTTGAAGGGCGTCGCGTACAGGATGTGGCACAGGGCGTAGGTCGCGTTCGCGCACGGGGCCAGGTCCGCCGCGCGGCAGTTCAGGAACGCCCCCATCCTGGTCCGCATGTCGTCCAGCAGACCCTCAAGGTCGCTCTTATAGAACCGCACCGGGTCCCGCTCGACCCGCTCCCGCAGCGAAGCCTGGGCTTTCAGCGCCGCCTTGGGCACCGCCCCGTAGCTGCCGTGGTTCAGGAACGTCAGCGTCGGGTCGATCGGCCAATGGTCCTTCGCCAGCCCGGCCTGAAAGGGAATGGGGTCCATGGAAGCCTCCTGCCGGAGGTTGGGAGCAACGACGGCGGTCTTCGTGGTCGGCATGGTGTCGGCGTTCGCAGCAGTGGGGGAGTGGTCGAGAACAGCGGTGGACATCGGCAACACCTATCGGCACGCGGGCCGCCTTGAGCGCAGTTTGAAACCCCCCGCCATGATGTGAGTACACACCAACCGGGACCTCACCCGAGCCTACCGGTTCGACCACGCCCGTCGGCCTAGCCGACAGCCTGTCCGCACCCTCCCGTTCCGGATGAGAGAACCAAGCTCTCATCGCGATCATCTGCCGAACGACAGGCAACCCCGCCCACCCGGTCTACGCTCCCCCTCATGGCCGCGAACCCGGACAGAGTCCCGACCCCGAACTGGATGACCCCCGTGGCGGGCGTGGCACGCCTGGGCCACTCCATCCTCCACTCGGTGGTCGCCTTTGGTCAGTTCGCCCGGTTCATGCTCCACACCTTCCGCGGCATCGGCTCCTTCCGCACCTGGGGCCGGCGCGACCGCCTTTGGCACCAGCTCTACTTCGTCGGTACGACCTCGATCCCCGTCCTCGCGATCACCGGTGGGTTCATCGGAATGATCCTGGCCTTCGAGGGGTACCGCCAGTTCCAGGCCATCGGCCAGGAAGCCCGCCTGGGCGGCGTCATCAACCTCTCCGTCGTCAAACAGATCGGCCCCGTCCTCGCCGCCGTCATGCTCGCGGGCCGCGTGGGCTGCTCGCTCACCGCCGAGCTGGGCACCATGAAGGTCACCGAGCAGCTCGACGCCATGCGTGCGATGGGCAGCGACCCGATCAAGGTGCTGGTGGTCCCGCGCTTCGTTGCGTGCGTCGTCATGATCCCGCCCCTCACCGTGGTCAGCAACCTCTGCGGCGTGCTGGGCGGGTGGGTCGTTACGACCAAGTTCTACACCACCGACTCCAACCTTTACTGGAGCTACAGCGAGAACTTTGTCGACACCTTCGACATCTTCAACGGCCTGATCAAGGCCGTGTTCTTCGGTGCAGGGATTGGCCTCATCAGCTGCTACAAGGGTTTTTCCTGCCGCCCCGGGGCCGAGGGTGTGGGCGCCGCAACGACCGAGTCCTTCGTCACCAGCTTCCTCACCATCATTCTGATGTCTCTGGTCCTGGCCAAGGTTCTCAACGACGTCGACTTCCTCATCCGCGGCGGCGTCGACTCCATCTTCCGGTGAAGCCGGGACTGAGCCGCTCTGGGCGACGTCTCGGATTGGAACCCTGAGGCCGTTCCGCCGCCTAGCTCTTCGACACCGTCAGCTTCGCCACCTTCGGAGCCTGCTGGTGCGTCTTCTTGGCCCGGTGCAGCGACCAGTCCGTGACGCTCAGGTCCGGAGAGTCTGCCCCGTCGTGGACCCGCAGCACGTCGTAGTAGTTATCCCGCTGCGCCGGCAGGAACCCCGCGTCGCGGATGAGCCGGCACAGCAGCGCCTCGTCCAGGCAGTACGTCGTGCCTGCCGACGACACCACGTTCTCCTCCATCATCACGCTGCCCATGTCGTTGGCGCCGTACGCGAGCGCTACCTGCCCCACGTGCGGCCCCATCGTGACCCAGCTCGCGCCGATGGAGTAGATGTTGTCCAGGAACAGCCGCGACAGCGCTTGCGTCCGCAGGTAATCGCTCGCCCCCGACATCCGCACCCGCTTGCCGTACAGGTGAGCCGTGGGGTACTTCGCGCGGTCAATCGCGTCGTAATCGAACTCATCCGCCGACCGCTGCCCCTTCGGGAACTCACCCGCGAGAGCCCCGCCCCGCGCGATCGCGTCCCCCGGGAACTCCCGCTCCAGCTCCGCCGCGTCCCGCCCCCAATCCGGCACCCGCCCCAACGGCGTGTTTTCGCGCTGAAATGGCCAAGAGATAAAGGCCGTGTAGTGCCCCATCCCGCCGAACTTCGTCTCTCCGTCTCTCCGTCCCTTCGTCTCTCCGCCTTCCCGCAACGCCCGATCCTGCCACTCCCGCACCCGCAGCATGTGATCCACCCGGTCCGCGTGCCCCTCGATGTGCCCAAACATCATCGTCGCGCTCGTGAACATCCCCAGCGTGTGCGCCACGTACATCGTCGTTAGCCAGCTCTCCGCGTCGCACTTGCCCAGCCCGATCTTCCGCCGCACCGCCGGCGCAAAGACCTCGCCCCCGCCCCCCGGCAGCGAGTCCAGCCCCGCCTCGCGCAACCGCACCATCACCCACCGCACCTTCTCTTCGAAGGTCGCCCCCGGCGGGTTGAAGAAGTGCACGAACTCCACAAACTCCGGCGGGCTGAACGCGTGGACGTGGACTTGCGAGAACTGCTCCTTGATCGTCCGCAGCAGCGTGAGGTACCAGTCCAGCGGCAGGTCCGGGTTCATCCCGCCCTGCATCAGGATCTGCGTGCCACCGATCGCGACGAGCTCGCCGATCTTCTCCAGGATCTTGCCGTGCTCCAGCGTGTACGCGTCGGTGTCGTCGCCATCGCGCCGAAAGGCGCAGAACGTACACTTGGCCGTACACACGTTGGTGTAGTTGATGTTCCGGTCGATCACATACGTCCGGATGCCATCCCCATGCACCCGGCGAGCCCGTGCATCGGCGTACCGCCCCAGCCCGGGCAACGGCATCCCCCGGAACAGCTCCAACGCTTGCCCCGGCGACAGCCGCGCCTCCCCCCGCACCACGGCCGCGAGCAGCCCCTCATCAAGGCCTGACAGGTGGTCGAGCTGGGCTGGGGGCGTGTAGGGCAAGGGTCCTCCGCGAAGTTTCAAGGATTATTGAAACTATAGCGGGGTTCCACGGGCGCGACGCGCGGCCGTAAGAGGGTGGCGCGAGCGCGATTCCCCAGCCTTGGGTATAACCCTGCATGCGATCATCTGCAACCCTGGCCCTCGTTGTCTCCATCCTCGGCGCCGTGTCCTGTGAAAAGAAGCAGGTCGCGGCGGTGCCGCCCGCGACCCAGAACTCCGGAACTGCAAATGCTGCGACCGTCTATGTCGCTGTTGGCGAGAAACTGGAGAAGCCATTCGTCGATCGAATCAAGGAGCTCGATCCGTCGACGGTCAACGAGGAAGTGATCCGCGAGCTCGACACCCACGCCAGTGAAGTCGCCAGCCTTCTAGCCGCATCGCGCATTGACAGCTGCGACTTCGGCCTGCCCGTTGAGACGATGGATACCTTGCGTCCCCACCTCGCCAAGTGCCGTGAGTCGATTCGCCTGCTCCGCGCTGACGGTGTTCGGTGCATTGCTCAAGGGGACGGTGGAGGGGCGGCCCAACGAGCCGCGGCTATCGCCCGGATGAGCCTCCATCTCTACAAGCAGTCCGAATGCTGCATCGATCTCCTCGTCGCCTCGGCCGCTTCGCAAACCGCCAGCAACTTGATCGAGAAGTTTGGGTCCGTGCAGCTCCCGGCCGCGGAAAAGCAGGACTTGTTGGCCGCACTGGATGCGCTGGACTTTTCGAAGGCACATGAGCCTGTGGTCAACGACATTCGCCTGACCGCGAAGTTCGTCCGTACCGGCGACGGCCCAGCCGATTACCTTGCCACGCTCGAGGCGGCCACCGCTCAGCAGCGAGCCGAAGCCGCGAGTGCGCTCGAGGCTCTCGCCAACGACCTTCCGTCCCTGTGGGACATGGACCACCCGGAGTTTCGCATCACAGAGCGCTTCGACAAGCTCCCCCCGCTCGCGCAGAGACTCATGCCAGCGATCAGCAGAGTTCGGATCGGCGTTCGAGACAACGCACGACTTGTTGAGGTCGCGAAGAAGCGACTGAACTGACGGGGCATCAGCCGAAGACCGCCCATAATCCGCCCATGCCCCTCCGCCTTTTCGTCGCCGCTTATCCACCCGCCGACATCGCGGCCGGGCTGCTCGCCAGCACCACCGCCCTGAACATCCCCAACGCAAAGCTCGTCTCTCCCGAGCAGCTCCACCTCACCCTCCACTTCATCGGCGACACTGATGCCCGCCAGCTCCCCGACGTGCACGAGTCCATCGCCCGCTCCGTCTCCGGCCTCACCCCCGCGTGCCTCCGCATCACGCACCTCGAAACGATGCCGCCGCGCCGCCCCCACCTCATCGCGGCCATCCTCTCCCCGCACGCCACCCTCTCCGAACTTCACCGCCGCCTTGCTCACCGCCTTGCCCGCAACCTGAACGAGAAGGGCCGCCCCTACCTCCCCCACATGACCACCGCGCGATTCCGCAACGAGCAGCAACCCGAGATCACCCACCCGCTCGAGCCCGCCCCGGAGTTCGACCTCACCGAAGTCTTACTGATGCGCAGCGTCCTCCACTCCAGCGGCGCCGAGCACCGCATCGAGGCTCGTTTCCCATTGGCTTGAAAGCCCCTCCCTGAGGGAGGGGTTGGAGTGGGTTACGAGAGACACACCCAATCAGCGACCAAGCGAAAGCACGAACATCGCAGATATCAAGAGTTCACAGCCGCTCTTCCGCGGGTTCCACTACTTCCGCAACCGCCGCGTTCTCCTCATTCCTTGACAACCGACGTCGCCAGCGCCGGCAACCGCACCTGCTCCCCTCCATCCATCCGCAGCACGATGCAGTTCGCCGGATCGATTGCCTCGACGACCCCGCAGTATTCCTGCGCCCCACTCACGAAACGCCCCCGCCGCCCGATCAGCAGTTCGCGCTCGCGCCATAGCTCGGCGAGTTCCCCCTCACTCACCCGCAGCGCCCGGTCCAGCTCCACCATCAGCCGTTCCGCAACCTGCGCCCGCCCCCACGTAGACCTCATCTCCGCCAGCGATGTCACCCGTGCACCGAGCTCCGCATCCCAGTCCTCACGCGTTTGCAACGTGTTGATGCCAATCCCAATCAGCGAAAGACCCTCACCCTGCTCAATCAGCACGCCCGCGACCTTCCGCGCTGGCCCGCCGCGCTCGCCCCGTTCACACACGTCGTTGGGCCACTTGATCCCCACCCGCCTCAACGCGTCCGCGCCGAGCGCCGCCTCCACCGTCTTGCACGCGGCCACCCCCGCCGCCAGACTCAGCCGCTCGACCCCTAAGTCCCTCGAATCGAGCACGAACGTCATCGCCACACCCTTGTGGCTCGTGTCCGCCCACTTCCGCCCCAGCCGCCCTCGCCCCTCCGTCTGCCGCCCCGCGATCACCACGATCCCCGGCCGCCCACCGCCGAACCGCCGCGCGAAGTCCTGCGTGCTCGCCGTCTCGCGCACCACCGCCACGCGAGAAAACCACGCCACACCTTCGCACGTGATCGCGTCCTCCAGCCGGTCGGCAAGCCCAATCAGGTCATCATCCACGCGCCCACCCCACCCCACACCCTCACCTCGTCACCTTCCCACCTCTTCACCTCTTCATCCCCACCCTCACCCGATATCCAGCCCCACATCCAACCCCACCGCCCCGTGCGTCAACGCACCCACGGCAATCCGCTCCACGCCCGTCGCCGCGATCTCGCGGATCGTCGCCAGTGTCACGCCCCCGCTCGACTCCAGCTGCAGCCACGGCGTCATCCTGTCCCGCACCGCCACCGCCTCCCGCAACTTCTCCGGCCCCATGTTGTCCAGCAGCACGATGTCCACCACGCCCCGAGGCAACGTCAGGAGGGCCCGCAGCTGCTCCAGCGTGTCCACCTCCACCTCGATGAACGCCGGCGGATAGTGCCCCCCGCCCCGCGCCAGCTCCCGCGCCTTCTCCACCGCCCGCTGCACGACGCCCGGAAGCTCCGTCGCCGAAGCGCTCACCCCCGCGATGTGATTGTCCTTGATCAGCACCGCGTCATACAGCCCCATCCGGTGGCAGTAGCCTCCGCCACAGCGCACCGCGTACTTCTCCAGCACGCGCAGCCCCGGCGTCGTCTTCCGCGTGTCGTACAGCTTCGCACGCACGCCCTCACCCATCGCCTCGCGATACTTGGCCGTCTGCGTCGCCACCCCGCACAGCCGCGACAGTAGGTTCAGCAGCGTCCGCTCGAGCTCGAGCACCTCGTCCAGCGGCCCGCTCACCACCCCGAGCACCGCGCCCTCCTCCACCCGCTGCCCATCCACGGCCGCGGGCTCGAACGTACACCCCGGCGCGAACACATCCAGCAGGTCCGCCATCGCCGCAAGCCCCGCCACCACGCCGCCGACGCGCATCTCCAGCCGCGCCCGCGTCACCCGCGCCGGGTCGACGCACGCCGCCGTCGTGATGTCCCCGCCCCAACTCTGCCCCTGGCTGAGCCGCGCCCGCCCATGCCAGGGCGATTCCTCGCTCCCCAGGTCCTCATCCCGCGCGATCTCCAGCAACCGCCGCACCAGCCCCGTCTTCACCAGCGCCGCGTACAGCTCCGGCAGCCCCAGCGTGTTCAGGTCCACCCCCGGCGCCGCCGGCGCCACAGGCTGCCCATCAGGAGAGTGGTGGGGGGTGACGAGCTTGGTGGGGTCCATGGCGAAGGGTAACGGGGAACGGGGACGGGGACGGTGAAAGCCAGAAGCCTCGAACCATCGCGAGCCGCTTCTCCCGTTCCCCGTTCCCCGTCACCGTCCCCTTTCCTGGCCCCTAAACTCCCCCTCATCCCAAGGACCACCTCCCCATGACCACCTCCTCACAGCTCCTCGCCGGCAAGCACGGCCTCATCGTCGGCATCGCCAACGACCGCTCCTACGCCTGGCACATCGCAAAGTCCCTCCTCAGCCACGGCGCCACCTGCGCCTTCACCCACCTCCCCGGCGACCGCAACGAGGCCCGCACTAAGCGCGGCCTCGCCGAACTCAACCAGCAGAACGCGTGGCTCCGCCCCCTGGACGCCGGCAATGACGAGCAGCTCGACAAGGTCTTCACCGACTACGCCAGCAGCTTCGAGCGCCTCGACTTTGTCATCCATTCCATCGCCTTCGCCGACCGCGACCTCCTCCAGGTCGGCAAGTTCGTTACCACGCCCCGCGCCGCCTACCTCTCCGCGATCGACATCTCCGCCTACACCTTGCTCGCGATGGCCCAGCGCGCCAAACCCCTCATGGCCAAAGAGAAGCAGGGCGGCAAGGGCGGCGCCATCCTGGGCATGAGCTACTACGGCGCCGAGAAGGTCGTCCCCGGCTACAACGTCATGGGCGTCGCCAAGGCCGCGCTCGAGTGTACCGGCCGCTACCTCGCCAGCGAGCTCGGGGCCGACGGCATCCGCGTCAACCTCATTTCCGGCGGCTATCTCCGCACCCTCGCGTCATCAGCAGTGGGGGGGACCGACACGATGCCCGAGCTCGTCGCCCAGAAGGCCCCCCTCCGCCGCAACGTCGAAGGCCAGGACGTCGGCGACACCGCCGTGTGGCTGTGCTCCGACCTGAGCAAGGGCGTGACCGGCGAGACCATCTACGTCGACTGCGGCATCAACATCATCGGCGGGTAACTGGGTGGAGCAGGACCTCCGGGACTGCTTGCGGGCGCGCTTCGCGGCCGCGTGCCTTCGAGCTTGTCCCTAGATCGCCCACCCATGGCCCCCTTCGACCGCATCATCCCCGCACGCCGCACCCCGCGCAACTACCTCCTGCTCATCCTCGCCGTCACGCTGGTAACCCTCGCCTACTTCCTCTTCCCTCAGGTCCGATCAGTCTTCACGGCCGCCGCTTCCGCTGGGAAGTCCGCCCGCTCCATCCTGCATTGGATCCTCTTGGGCGTGGCCGCCCTCATGTTCCTCCTCTTCGCGGTCGTAAAGCTCGTCTCGATGGTTCTCCTCGCCCGTCTCCATCGTGAAAAGCTCCGCCGCGGCCTCAGCGGCTCGACACTCGAAGTCCCAACCGACGCGCCGCCGTCCCGACGAAGCCGAGACGGAGCCAGCTTGGGCGAAGTCTCGGATCGGTGAACCTCTCGGGCCTCAACCGCACGCTCCCGATAACTCTCCTCCAGCCTGCGCCGTTACCGAACACGCCCGTAATCGCTTCACCTCTAAACGAGGAGGGTTCTCGCAAGAATCCCTGTCCTTTCTTCTGCGCCCCACATCGCCAGTTCTCGGCCCCTGCATTAGCCCTCCCCTATCGCAGGGGCGCACCGCTTGCGCAGCCCCCGATGGCACAGCCCGGCATTTCCACGGCAATGCCCCACCAGCCGTCTAAAACGCTTCTCACACGCGGCCACTCATCGTGCCCAACTTGTCCACTTTGCTGGTTACCACCCCCGTTCACAGTAAACTTACGGGAGAATCAAGCCTCCACACTTTGTCGCGCCACACCACCACCCGAGCCAATACCTCATGAGCTCTCCCGCTCACCTCATCGGTCTCCTCTCGGCGCTCGGCGTCGCCTCGCTCACTGCGCCCGTCCTGGCCCAGTGGACCGTCACCGATCTCCACCCTTCCGCGACCACCTCAATCTCCCGCGCCTGGGCCACCACCAGCGCCCGGCAGGGCGGCTCCGCGACCGTTGGCGGCCAGGACCACGCGAGCCTCTGGACAAACACCTCCGCCTCCTGGATCGACCTCCATCCCGTCACCGGCGGCAGCTCCTTCATTTACGCCCTTGACGGCCAGCAGCAGGCCGGTGTCGTCGCGCTCCCGTCGTCCACCGCCGCGCTGTGGAGCGGCACTGCCGCGTCCTATGTCAGCCTTCACCCCGTGACCGCCCTCTACTCCGTCGCAGCCGCCGCGCGCAACGGCAAGCAGGCCGGCTACGCCCGCATCGGCGCCAACTATCACGCCAGTCTCTGGACCGGCACCGCGGCGTCCTGGGTTGATCTCCACCCTGCAACGGCCACCGCCTCCTTCGCGCTCGCCATCGACGGCGAGCAGCAGGCCGGCTCCGCCATCATCGCTAACCGCGACCACGCCAGCCTCTGGACCGGCACCGCCGCGTCATGGGTTGACCTCCACCCCGTCGCCGCCGTCGCTTCTCGCGTCAGCGGCATGCATTCCGGTCGCCAGGCCGGCGCCGTCTTCTTCAACTCCATTGAGTTCCCGCAGTTCCCGGTCATCGCCCACGCCAGCCTCTGGGACGACACCGCCGCATCGTGGACCGACCTGCACCCCGCCGGCGCGGTGTCGTCGGAGATCCTCGCGATCGAGGGCGACTATCAGGTTGGATTCGTCATCCCAGAGCCCTCGCCCAACGTGCAACCCGCCCGCGCCAGTCTCTGGATGAACACGGCCGCGACCTGGGAAGACCTCTCCATTGCAATCCCCGGCACGCCCGGTCAGTGGGGCCAGAGCTACGCCACTAGCCTCTGGACCGACGCCACCACGCTCTACATCGCCGGCTACGCCGAGAACCTCACCACCGGCAACACCCACGCCCTCCTCTGGTCGCGCCCCCTGCCGCCCCGCTGCGGCACCTCAGACTTCAACGGCGACGAAGACTTCGGTACCGAGCAGGACATCGAAGCCTTCTTCCGATGCCTCACCGGCACCTGCTGCCCCACCTGTTGGCAGGGCGGCAGCGACTTCAACGGCGACGGCGACTTCGGCACCGAGCAAGACATCGAGGCCTTCTTCCGCGTCCTGACCGGCGGGAACTGCTGACCGCTCGGATACCAGCCGCAAACGCTGACGGGCTTTCGCTTTCTGCAAACCGCCAACTCACCGGGCCGATACAGCGGTCATGCTGAACGCCCGAGCGACGAGTCTGCGTTGCGCGCCCGCTGCATTCCTTGCTCCACTCATGCTCATGTGCGTCGGCGTTCACGCTCGGTCTCTTGTTTCCATCGGCACCGTCCCTGGTGGTACCCACTCCGCGGCCTACGGCGTCAGCGCCGACGGCCAGGTCGTCGCCGTCAGCGCCACTACAAGCTTGGGCCAGAGGAACGCGTACCGCTGGACTCGCGAGGAGGGGTTCGAACAGATCACCCCCGACGGCCACGACCGCTACCCGAGGGCCATCAGCGCCGACGGTTCGTGCCTCGTCGGCAGCGAACCGGCTCCGTACCCCATGTTCGGCTTTGTCTTCGACACCGAGCACGGTTACTCCTCGCTTGACGACGGCCCGGACCTGCTCACCATGCCGCGGGCTGTGAGCGCCAATGGGGACATCGTCGTCGGTCAGGCCGTCTTTCCATCAGACTGGCCCAACCGCGACGGCTCCGCCTTCCGTTGGCAGAGGGAGACCGCGACCTTCGACGACCTGGGGCGCCTCGCCGGGCACGTTGTATCGCACGCCACCGGCATCAGCGCTGACGGCGGCGTTATCTGCGGCGCATCCCTCCCGGAGCGGAGCACCGATATGTACATGCGCGCCGTCTACTGGACTCCAGAGCGGGGAATCCAGGAGCTCGGAACTTTCCCTGACCACCACACCTCGTCGGCCCTCGCCGTCAGCCCCGATGGCTCGACGATCCTCGGCCTCATCGTCAGCAGTGAAAACCCCGACGCCTGGCTCTGGCAGCCCGTCCGCTGGCGACTCAGCAACGGGTCCTCTGTGTTTGAACCCATGACTCGCCCTCCAAACACCCGCATGGCCGCGGGCTACGCGACGAGCACAGACGGTTCCATTACGGTTGGCGTCGCCGGCTACTACCAGGACGGCGACCTGACCGCCGTACTCCGGGCCGCCCTCTGGACCCCGCACATCGGCGTCGTCGACCTCAACGAGTATCTGCCCACCATCGGAATCGATACCACCGGCTGGACCCTCGACTACGCCACCGGCGTCAGCGCCGATGGCCGGACCATTGTGGGCTCGGGCGTGTTCAACGGTGCCCCGCGCGGCTTCGTCCTCACCCTCCCCCCACCCTGCGGCACCGCCGACTTCAACAACGACGCCGACCACGGCACCGATGCCGACATCGAATCCTTCTTCGCGTGCCTCTCCGGCAACTGCTGCCCCCGCTGCCCCGAGGCCGGCGCAGACTTCAACGCCGACGGCGACCCCGGCAGCGACGCGGACATCGAAGCTTTCTTCCGCGTCCTCGCGGGCGGCACCTGCTGAGCAGCCACTCCAACGAGCCCGACGCGCCAGCCAGCGTCCAGGACGCTCCAGGCAACCGAGAACTCCGGGCGTCTCCCCTCACCGCTCGATGAACCACCCTCAAGCGCGTGCACATAAAACTCGCCCACCCTCCCCAAGCGGAAGATCCGAAATCCGACATCCGAAGTTTCTTCCTCCCACTCCCATCACTCCCAGGAGTCCCACCCCACCCCTCCCTTCCCAACATTCCTGCCGCGCCCCCACCCAGGACCGATACGCCCTGCATGCGCTCCACCGCCGCCTTCCTCCTTGCCGCCGCCCCCGTGTGTTCATGCCTGCCAACCGCCCGCGCCCAACTCGTCTCCGTCGGCGTCCCCCCCGGGGCCGCCTACTCCGTCGCAACGGGCGTCAGCGCTGACGGCCGCGCCGTGGCCGCCTACGCCTGGGGCACCGCAAGCCCTCACGCCCGTCGCGCCTACCGCTGGACCCCCGGCCAAGGCCTCGAACCCGTCTCTCCCGAAGGTCTAGACCGGTCCGCCCTTGCCATCAGCGCCGACGGCACGACCATCGTCGGCGCCCAGTCGTCACACGAAACCGGCTCGTTCGGAGCCTTCATCTCCCACATCGACCACGGCTTTCAGCAGATCGGCGAGCCCTTCTCCTACTGGGCGGGCGCCAACGCCGTCACCGCAGACGGAACGACCGTTGTCGGCTCTGCCCGGTTCAGCGACCCCTCGCCCTCCGTTATCCACGCCATGCGCTGGCATCGCCAATCGGGCCTCCTCGAGGACCTCGGCGCCCCCCCCGGTGACGTCTGGTCAGCCGCCTCCAGTATCAGCGCCGACGGCTCGGTCATCTGCGGCAACTCCGGCCCGCGCACAGACTTCAACATCCCACAGCGCGCCGTGCGTTGGATATCCGACGCTATCGAAGCGCTCCCCGTCCCACTCGGCCACGAGGTGTCCGCCGCAGTCGGAGTCAGCGCGGACGGCTCAACCATCGTGGGCTGGAGCTTCGCGTACGTGCCCGGCTGGCGCGAATACCCGCTCCGCTGGCGTGCAGGCGTCCTCCAAATCCTCGTCTCGCCCCCGGGATTCACCGGCGGTGCCGCCCTCCTCGCCACGAACCATGATGGGTCCGTCAGCGTCGGCGCTCTCACTGATCGCGACCCCATCTCTGGCCAAAGCACCAACAGAGCCGCAGTCTGGTCGCCCTACTTCGGCCCGGCGGACCTGAACCACTACCTGCCCGCGATGGGCATCGACACCACCGGCTGGAGTCTCGAAGTCGCCTTGGACATCAGCGCCGATGGGCGCACCGTCGTCGGAATGGGCACCCAAGACGGAGCCCTGCGTGGCTTCGTCCTCACCCTCCCGCCACCCTGCGGCACCGCTGACTTCAACAACGACGCCGACCACGGCACCGATGCCGACATCGAATCCTTCTTTGCGTGCCTCTCCGGCAACTGCTGCCCCCGCTGCCCCGAGGCCGGCGCAGACTTCAACGCCGACGGCGACCCCGGCACAGATCAGGACATCGAGGCCTTCTTCCGAGTCCTCGCCGGGGGCACCTGCTGACCATCCGCTGGGTCCGGCGACTCGCATCTCATGTCCTCGCAGGTAGTTACGTCTGCGCTGAGGAAACTCCTCTCAAACTCTGGCCCTCACGCCTCTAACTTGATGTGTGCGTCCGCGCGACCGCCACCCAGACCCGCCGACCAAAAGGAGAGTTCCCTCATGTCGATCCACCGCACCAGAACCCTCGCGGCCCTCACCGCCGCTGCCCTTTCGTTCGCTTCCGCCAACGCCGTGAACGTGTACGTGTTCTCCAGCACGAACGCGAGCATTGACGCCGCGGTCATCTCCACCCTGACATCCCGCGGCCACACCGCCGTGCTTGGCGTGCCCTACACGGCCTTCAACGGCACCATCCCGCTCGCAGGCTTCGACACCGTTTACATGCAGGGCAATGCCAACTGGACCCACGGCGCCATGTCAGTGGCCGGCCAGCAGCAACTGGTGGATTGGGTTAACGACGGCGGTCGCCTGGTCACCAGCGAGTGGATCACGTACTACTCATTCCCCTTCTCCAACTTCGGTGTTGTCGGCGAGATCCTGCCCGTCGAGCCCTCGGGCACCTTTGCCGGCTGGCCTTCTGCTGTCTTCTCCCTCGCCTTCCCAAACAACGCCTCTATCACGGCCGGCCTCCCCACGACCTTCACCGTCCCCCTCGATAGCTTCTCGGGGACCGAGACCGCCACCGTCCCGAAGCAGGGTGTCGTCTCCTACTACAACACCTCCAACTTCCCGCTGAACACCGCCCTCGCGGGCTGGCGCCGCGGCTTCGGCCACGTCTACTCCTTCACGTCCACCTGCGGAATCAACCAGCTCGCCGACCCCAACTTCGGACGCCTCTTTTCCAACGTCATGTCTGCAACCTCGCCCCCCTGCGAAGGTTCCGACTTCAACGGCGACGGCGATTACGGCACCGACACCGACATCGAGGCCTTCTTCGCGTGCCTCGCAGGCTCGTGCTGCCCCACCTGCCCTCCCAACGGCTCGGACTTCAACGGCGACGGCGACTTCGGCACCGACGCCGATATCGAGAGCTTCTTCCGCGTCCTTTCCGGCGGCGGCTGCTGAACCTGAGGACATCACGTCACTCGCAAAAACGCCCGGTCAACGGGCGTTTTTCTTTGTGCCCGAAAAAAAAACTTTCGCCACCCGTCGCGTTTCCGCGCCGTTTCCCGGCGACGAGCCGCCCCGTCTACGCCGGATCATCGCGCGTCGCAACGTTCACTGAAACCGCACGTATATGGTTTCGGAAACACGAGCGGGCGAGTCTACGACGCACACCACGCGCGACACACCACCGCCCCCACCAAGCAAACCCGCACCCCTCTAACCCGAAAGGCCAAACCCATGCGCACCCGTTCTCTCCTCCCCGCACTCGCACTGAGCGCCCTCGCCGCGCCCGCCCTCGCGGGAGTCGTCACCACCTATACCGTCGACTTCTTCCCCGAAGAGCCCGGCACCCACCTCCAGCAGCTTCGCTTCATGGGTCCGACCGAAGGCACCATCCTCGAGACCCGCGTCTACATGGAGTTCACAACTCACCAGGGCTTCCAGGCCCAGGACCTGCTCTTCGAAATCTTCGCGCCCGTTGACAACACCACCTTTGGCTACCTCGGCGTCACCGGCGAGTCGCTGAACTGGACCGGCCAGGGCACGTTCACCGCCCAGTTCACCACGCAGGATCTCTCCGGTCCGCTGGGCCAGCGCCTCTGGGCGTGGCACCTCTGGAGCGTCAACGATCCACCCGAGTGCCGCGGCAGCTTCTCAGTCACTAGCCGCGTCGAGATCGACATCGAAACCCAGCCCGCCTGCGGCACCTCCGACTTCAACGGCGACGAAGACTTCGGCACAGACGCCGACATCGAGGCCTTCTTCGCCTGCCTCGCGGGCTCCTGCTGCGACACCTGCTGGGCTGGCGGCTCGGACTTCAACGGAGACGGCGACTTCGGCACCGACCAGGACATCGAGGCTTTCTTCCGTGTCCTCGCCGGCGGCGCTTGCTGATCGAGGGATTTGTCCGATAATCAATGACCGGGCGGCACTATGCCGCCCGGTTTTCGCTTTTGAACCGCAGCCCCACCCTTGCGCGCACGCGGGTGCTTGACAGGCAGGCTATTCTCCGCACCGCCCTTCCGCAATTTGTACAAATTTCTGGAGCCCCACATGCTGATCCGTTCGTCCCTCGCCGCTCTCCCCATCCTCCTCGCGTCCGCCGCGTCCGCCCAGCCCGTTTTTACCGTCACCGCCAGCGAGCGGTACCTTGAGGGCACCAGCACCTCCAACTTTGAGGACGGCTCCACGTTCACCAACGGCCCTGTCCGCATGGACGCGCCCCCCGGCATGTTCCACCCCCTGGGCTTCAATGTTGATGCTCCCAGTGGCCTCTTCTCGGTCAACGCCATGATGGAGGGTGGCTGGGACGGCGGCGAGTTCATCCGCCTCAACATGCTCACCTTCAACTACGGCGGCAGCGGCGGCCCGAACACCTCCGGATCTGGCACGCTTACCGCCGTGTTCAGCTACGCCTTCACCGTCACGCAGCGCGCCGACTACATGCTCGACTACTCCTTCGGCGGCAGCCCCCCGGTTGACCTCCGCCTCCAGATCACCGGCCCCAGCCTCAACCTCGATCAGAGCTCCCTCACCGCGCCCAACAACCTCGTTGAAGCCCGCGGCCTCACCGGCCAGCTCGAGCCCGGCGACTACACCCTCCTTCTCAGCGGCGGCGGCACCATCTCCTTCGTTGGCCCCGGCGGCAACGGCGGCAACGGCGGCGGCGCCGGCGGCAACCCGCCGATCATCGCCTTGCGGATGGTGGCCGCGCCCCCGTCGGGCTGCGGCACCTCCGACTTCAACGGCGATGGCGACTTCGGGACCGACCAGGACATCGAAGCCTTCTTCGCCTGCCTCGCCGGCTCCTGCTGCGCCACCTGCTTCGAGGGCGGCTCCGACTTCAACGGGGACGGCGACTTTGGCACCGACCAGGATATCGAGTCCTTCTTCCGCGTCTTGGGCGGCGGCGACTGCTGATCCGCGTGCCATCGAGATGCCTTCCTCTCGATGGTTCCACTCCTGAACTCACAATTGCTCCCTCGCACCGAGATGCCTTCATCTCGGTGTTTTTGTTTCTCAGCCGGCGATTGTGATCCGCGGCCACCGCATCGACTCCCCACATTCACGCCTCCTGAACACCCTCCGCCCAGCCCACCGTCCTATGCTCGGCCCCCGCGCCCGGAAGGGCTCGGAATGGAGAGAAAGACATGCGTAACTGTGTTCTTGTTGGAACGTTTGTTCTCGCGGCCACCCCTTTCGCCGCGCTTGCTCAGGTCGGTCTCGATGGCGTGATCGGCGCCGAGTGGGCCGGCGCGACGGTCAAGACCGTCTCGCACGACCCCGCCGCCCCCACCAGCAACTTCGGGGCTCCCACGAATCAGACCGCCTTCGCCGCGTACGACACGTACTTCCGTGTTGATTCCGGCTGGGTCTACCTCGCGGTGGCGACCAACGGCACCGGCGGCGGCTCCGCGGGCGACTTCGCCAACGTCTACCTCGGGTCCATCGGCGCCGGCAGCAACATCGGCTTCGAGGTGATCAACAACAACTTCTTCGTCCCCGGCGTCCCCGGCAACTTCAACAACCTCGCCCTCCCCGCCGGCCAGCGCGCCGAGTGGTCCATCGCCAGCGGCGTTGTTGAGCTCGCTATCCCCTTCAGCTTCTTCCAGACCGACCCGCTGGCCATGGGCTTCGCCCCCACTCCCGACGGCGGCACCGTCCGCTGGAACCTCAGCCAGTCCTTCGGCTACTCCGTCGCGGGCGGCGCGTCCTTCTACGGCACCGATCGCTTGGGCGCGGGCGTGATCCCCACCCCCGCCTCGGCCATGGTGCTCGGCGTCGCGGCCCTCGTCGCGCGTCGTCGCCGCCGCTGAGTCGACTCAGAACGCCAGCTCCTCAACAGGCCGGGCGCTCACAGCGCCCGGCCTTGTTTTTGTATCAATCTCGACCGTGAACGCGCGAGCTTGACCTCCCAATCACCCGCGCCTATCGTTGCATCATGGTGCAACAACGCAATCAAGCCCCGGGCTCGCCAAAGGCCGCCGCCCGCGTCCGCAGGCCAGTCGACAAGGCCCTGAACGCCGACCTCTTCAAGGCCCTCTCCGACCCCACCCGCCTCAAGCTCCTCGCGTGCCTCGCCAAGTGCGGCCGCCCCTGCCTCGTCCGCGAGGTCGCGGGCTGCTGCGATGTGGACCTGTCCGTCGTGTCCCGTCATCTCGCCGCCCTTGAGCGCGTCGGCATCCTCGAAGTCACCAAGCAGGGCCGCGATGTCTCCTACCGCGTCCGTTTCGACGAGGTCGTCGCCCTCTTCCGCGGCCTCGCCGACGCTATGGAGCAGTGCTGCCCCCAATCAGATTGCTGCACCGAAAAGGGCGACTGCTGTGGCTGAAGCAAAGACCCTCAAACCCGCCGTGCTCTTCCTGTGTACCGGCAACTCCTGCCGCAGCCAGATGGCCGAGGGCCTGCTGCGTGCCCGGTTCGGTGATCGCTTCGACGCCCACTCCGCGGGCACCAGCCCGCACTCTCTGAACCGCCTCGCCGTCGCGGCCATGAAGGAGATCGGGATTGACATCTCCACCCACACCTCCAAGCACATCGACACGTTCAACAACGTCGAGACCGCGCTCGCCGTGACAGTGTGCGACTCCGCCCGCGAGAACTGCCCGCACTTCCCGGGGGCGCAGCGGGTCGTACACCACTCGTTCGACGATCCCCCCGCCCTGGCGAAGAACTCCGCGACCGACGAAGACGCCCTGCCGCACTACCGACGTGTCCGCGACGAGATCGCCGCGTTCGTCGAGACCATCCCCTCACTCATCGCTGCCACTGTTTGACGACCCAATCCGTCACACCCATGGAGATCATCATGAACACGCCCACCACCGATCAGAAGAAGGCCCCCTGCTGCGGCCCCGAGTGCTGCACTCCCGCAGCCGCGGCTGCCACCACCGCCGTTCCCTCAACTCCAACCACCGCCGACATCGTGCGCGAGCAGGTCCGCGCCGGCTACGCCGCGATCGCCGAGGCCGGCAGCTGGTCCGCGACCAAGCAGCCCGCCACCACGCAGAAGCCCGCGGGCTGCTGCGGCTCGGCCCAAGCCACAACCAACGGCGGCTCAAAGTCGGGCGGCTGCTGCGGCCCTTCAACCTTCACCGGCGACGAGCTCGCCCGCGCCATCGGCTACGCGAAGTCCGATCTCAACACCGCCGCGGAAGACGCCAACCTGGGCCTCTCCTGCGGCAACCCCACCGCCATCGCTTCTCTCCAGCCCGGCGAAACCGTGCTCGACCTGGGCAGCGGCGCTGGCTTCGACGCCTTCATCGCCGGCCCCAAGGTCGGCGCGAGCGGCCGCGTCATCGGCGTCGACATGACCCCCGCTATGCTCGACCGCGCCCGCGCCAACATCCCAACCTACACGGCCCAGACCGGCCTCTCCAACGTCGAGTTCCGTCTCGGCGAGATTGAGAACCTCCCGCTCCCCGACAACTCGGTTGATGTCGTCATCTCCAACTGCGTGCTCAACCTCAGCCCCGACCAGGAGAAGGTGTGGCGCGAGATCGCACGCGTGCTCAAGCCCGGCGGGCGTGTCGCCATCTCCGACCTCGTGCTCCTCCGCCCCCTCCCCGCCGAAGTCCGCACCGATGTCGAAGCCCTCGTCGGCTGCGTGGCGGGTGCCTCCCTGATCACCACCATCGAGGGCATGATGCGCCGTGCAGGCCTCAGCAACAACTCAATCGCTCGCAAGGGCGGCTATGTCGACCTCATGACCGACTCGCAGGACCCGCTGTACCGAAAGATCCTGGCCGCGTTCGGCCCCGGCGAGCTGGTGGGCGACTACGTCACCAGCGCCGACATCACGGCCACCAAGCCCGCAGTTTGATCGACCACGATGTCTGCAATAACGGAGGCGTGAGTGCGGGACCTGAGTGGGGCATCGCCCCACGCCCGCGCTCGCCCGTGGGGCGCGACCGTCACGGATGAAAATCCGTGTACCGCTGCGCCCTTGTGGTACTCTGATCCGCCGTGTGCGCCGGGGGTGGGCGTGTTCCACGGCTGGGTACCACTTTTGTTGCAGAAGGAGAGATCGATGTTGATGCGGACCTCGTACGCCTTTGTCAGCGCGGCCATGCTTGCGGCCTGCGCCGGAAGCGCCTTCGCAGCCGACTTCCCCGTGCCCCTCAACTACAACTGGAACGGCATGGCCCACGCCGGCGAGAACGGCCTGCCGGACGAGCCCAACGGCTTCCGCAGCATGGCCGACCGGGCCCTCTCGATTGACGGCGGCGCCAACTCGCTCGGCACCAACCCCATCGTCGGCACCAGCGGCATCACCTACACCATCAACCAGAACGCCGGTCAGCTCGACATGGTGCATCTGGGCAACACCGGGGCCGGCACCACCAAGATCTGGGACGCCGTGGCCGACGGCGACGGCGCGGGCATCGTCCCCAACTGGCTCCCCGCGCTCGATGCCCACACCACGCCGCAGGCCACCAACGTCTCGGGCCTGGGCCTCACACTCGACAGCAACTCGTCGATTGGCCTGCTCTACCACGTGAGCAACAACGGCGGCAACTTCGACATGCTGCTGACCTTCACGGACAACTCGACCGTGACCGTCACGCTCCGCGCCGCCGACTGGTTCGGCGCGACCAACCCGCCCGCCCCCGGCCCCGGCGTCGCTTCGCAGACGCGCCTGGGCGCGACGACCTTCCAGGGCACCAGCGGCGGCGACATCGCCACCGTCCAGCCCTGGCCCACGCAGTCCCTCATGGTGACCGAGGCCGTGGTCACCGTCCAGAGCCTCATCGCCGCGGGCCTGGGGAACCACAGCGGAAAAACGCTTTCCACCATTACCTTCCAGAACATCACCCAGCCCACCCGCGGCTACGCCATCTTCGCCGCCACCGTCGTCACCGGCCTGGGGCCCCCCGCCAACGACAACTGCGCGACGCCCACCGACATCCTCTCGGGCACCACCGCCACCAGCAACCTGCGCGCCACCGGCGCGACGACCTCCCCCTGCGGCACGGGTGACACCAGCGACGTCTGGTACCGCTACACCGCCATAACCTCCGGCACGCACGAGGTCCGCACCTGCGGGGCCGCGTTCGACACGACCCTCGCGGTCTACACCACCTGCGCAGGCGCCGCACTCGCCTGCAACAACGACGGCTGCGGCCTCGCCTCGCGCCTGCAGTGGAACGCCACCTCCGGCGCGACCTACCTCATCCGCGTCGCGGGCAACAACGCCGGAACCGGCCTCTTCGACCTCGTGCTCGACACCAGCCCCGCCGTGCACACCGACCACCAGATCGCCCTCGCCAACAACTGGAACGGCATGGTCCACACCGGCGAAGAGGGCCAGCCCGACGCCCCCGCCGGGTACCGCTCCATCTCCGACCGCGGCCTCCGCGCGACCGGCCTCGCGGGCGACCTCAACGCCGGACAGCCCGTCGGCACCGACTTCATCCCCTACAACGTCGTTGACAACCCCGGCGTGCTCGACATGGTCCACGTCGGTATCGCCGGCCCCGGCAGCCCGCGCACGTTCGACGCCGCGCCCGACGCCGACAACATGGGCACCCAGCCCACATGGCTGACGACCCTCGACCACTCGACCCCCCAGCGCACCAACCTCGCGCCCCTCAACATCGCCATGGGCCCCAGCACCCGCGTGGGCGTGCTCTTCAACATCAGCAACGGCGGCGGATTCTTCGAGGTCGCCCTCGAGTTCAACGACGGCTCCTCCGCGGCCGTGCTCGTCAACGGCCCCGACTGGTTCCTCGATCAGTCCCCCGGCGCGCCCTTCAACGGCATCGAGGTCCAGCGCCAGCTCAGCACCTTCAACGCCACCACCAACCAGGACACCGCGAGCCTGGGCGCTCCCGCCCTCAACGTCGTCGAGGTCGTCTTCTCTACCGCGTCCCTGATCAGCGGCGGCATCGGCGACTTCACCGGCCGCCGCATCACCGGCATCTCCTTCCGCAACCCCAACTCCCTCACCCAGAGCTACGCCGTCTACGCGGCCACCATCCGCGACGCCGTGCCGGACTTCAGTTCTGTCGCTCCCGTGGGCACCGGGTCCGCGAGCCCCAACCCCGCCGAGGCCAGCCGCCCCGTCCTGCTCACCGTCGCGGTCTCGCCCGGCCTCAACCCCGCCAGCACCGGCCTCGCCGTCACGAGCAACCTCTCCAGCATCGGCGGCAGCGCCACCCAAACCTTCTTCGACAACGGCACCAACGGCGACGTGACCGCGGGTGACCTCATGTTCTCCTACCGCTCGACGCTCTCCGCCGCACAGGGCCAGGGCGCGTACACCCTCCCCTTCACCGTCACCGACGCGCAGGCCCGCACCGATACCGGCGACATCACGCTCAACGTTGTCCCCTTCGCCTGGAACGAGCAGACCGACGGCGGCTCCGACGCCGGCGACCTGCCCGGCACGCAGCAGCAGCCCATCGGCGTCGGCCAACTCAACGCCATCGCGGGCACGCTGGGCGCGAACGACGCCGACCTCTTCGAGATCGAGATCTGCGACGTTGCGTCCTTCAGCGCCACCACCGCGGGCGGTCCCAACCTGGACTCCCAGCTCTTCCTCTTCCGCGCCGACGGCGTGGGCGTCAGCTTCAGCGACGACGGCCCCGCGCCCTACTCCACGATCTCCAACTTCTTCATCCCCGGCCCCGGCCGCTACTTCATCGCCGTCACCGAGTGGGACCGCGACCCCGTGGACTCTGGCAACCAGGCCCTCTGGCTGGACAACCCCTTCGACCTCGAACGGACCCCCGACGGCCCCGGCGCGGCCAACCCAATCGCGGGCTGGGAGGGCATCACCGACGGCGCGGCGTACCGCATCACCCTGACCGGCGCCTGCTACGCCTCCCGCTGCGGCACCAGCGACTACAACGGTGACGGCGACTTCGGCACCGACCAGGACATCGAAGCGTTCTTCGCGTGCCTGGGCGGGGTCTGCTGCCCCACCTGCTGGCCCGGCGGCAGCGACTTCAACGGCGACGGCGACTTCGGCACCGATCAGGACATCGAGGCCTTCTTCCGCGTGCTGGCCGGCGCGAACTGCTAAGCCACCCTCCATCCCAAGCACCTGACCACACAGGCCCGCACCCTCCAGGGTGCGGGCCTTTTGCTTGTTTCCACGGCGCACGCGAGCGCCGCTCTGTTATATTGGCCCGCGCGGGGCCCGCGTGCGCGGCAATCCCCGCGCAGCAAACATCGATGGAGTGCAAGCGATGGCGCCGGTGAATAACTTCAAGAAGGCCGTTCCGACCGCAGCCAAGGGTGTGAGCATCGGGGGTCACCGCGCAGGCGCCCCCGCCGCGCCGGGCGCGCCCAAGCCAGCCGCCGCCAAGCCCGCCCCCGCCCCGCCCAGGCCCGCCGCCGCGAAGCCCCTCCCCGCCAAGCC